>Ga0310345_10002871_pt1 | contig 16926 bp, 16 predicted proteins | sample HC15DNA20500_MG_FD_204667 | JGI IMG/M metagenome (GOLD analysis project Ga0310345, IMG submission 204667) | Marine microbial communities from station ALOHA, North Pacific Subtropical Gyre - HC15-DNA-20-500_MG | ecosystem: Environmental > Aquatic > Marine > Oceanic | place: Pacific Ocean: North... | reverse complement strand
GCTGCCGATGCTGTCCAGCCTCAACCCTGGGGCTTTTTATTCAAACCAACTGGCCCCATTTTAAACCGGTGCCTGGCCCGTTTTTATCCCGGTGTTGACACATCGACGAGACCGTGTGGCTCGAGCGCAAGACCTTCGTCGCCGAGCGCAACGTTGGCATCTTTCGGCGCATCGCCAAGGTGAAGGGCGACGCCGGCCCTATCATTGTCGGTGGCAGCATCGATGGGGGTATCCCTCTGGATTCCTTTCGGGAGCTGCTCGACCGCTTTCCCAATTCGGGCGAGGTCGATCGCTATGCGAGCGCCCGCGTCGAGACGATCGTCGGCGAGTTCTTCGACGGGATGAGGAGCGCTCGCGAGCGCTACGAGGCCTATCTCAGCCGGCGGAAATCATCAGTGAGCGACCGCCCGCTCGCGCAGGAGGCGCTGCTTCAGGCCGAGATCGACAAGTTCATTTATGTGCGGGATGTGATCATCGCTTGGCTCCAGCAGGCGAATGCCTATTCCGAACGGGACTGGCAGCGGATGATCATCAAGATTATCCTGCTCATCTTCCCGAAATATGTGGCGGTGCTCGAGAGTGTAGAGATTGCTGATTTCTACACGAGACCGGACCGAACCACCCGTCGCTACATCGATATTTGCCTGGTCGATGCCAGCGGCAACATCGACGTAATCGAGATCAAGAAGCCGTTCGACAACGTCATCCTCGGCAAGTCGCTTTACCGCGATAACAGCCTGCCGACGCGCGAGCTCTCCGGTAGCATCATGCAGGCAGAGAAATATCTCTTCCATCTCTCTAAATGGGGCGTGGCCGGCGAGCGCGAGCTTACCAGTCGCTACGCGGCCGAGCTGCCGACGCAAATGCCGATCCGGATCACCAATCCCAAGGCCATGATCATCCTGGGACGCGACAGATTGGCCGATGGCAGGGCCGCGCTCACCGAGCGGCAGTTGTTCGATCTGGAGATCATCAAGCGCAAATATGCGAACATGATGGACATCCTCACCTATGACGACCTCTTGCGACGCCTCGACAACATCATTGCTTCGCTCGCTCGCCGCAAGGATGGCGGACTGGCGGCATTGTGGGATCAAGAGCGCGCAACGTGATCCTAGACTTTTGTTTTTATTAAGTTCTAACCGTCAGCATGTACCGAATCGATAACGACACGCTCTCTCTGCACCTCAAGGTCTCGCTTTCCGGCTCGGCGCTGGGACTGCTCGGCGGCCTCGCCGATCCCGATCGATATCGAGGCCATGCCGCGGTGGCAGATCTAGCCCGGCATCTAGCCGAACGGCTAGGTTCCCTCGATATCCGTGATGACACGTTCTCTCGTTTAGACGCCCGCCCGTCGCTGTTCGCCGATCTCAGCCCATTGGAGTAGGATCGGGTATCTGCAGCGGCGAGGTTCGTGGTGCCGCCGAGCGGCTCCGGCACTACTTGGCGCGCGGCCAATTCCCACCAGTGCGAAGTTCGTCGATGCCGGTCGCGCCCGCAGGTGCCTGAAGCGAGATGCGCCAGTCCTTCGTGCGTGCCGACGAAAACTCGACCCGCTGAAGCGAGGACTGGTCTTCTCCGTTATACTGGACTTTGCGGGCATCCTTGATCGTCACGAACTCGGGTTCGATCCACATTGCTATACCGAGAAAGACAGTAAGCGCCGACGGAACCCGGCCTTGTCAGGCTTGGATGGGTTGAGGAATTCGCGAGGTGACAGGAGGCCTTGCGAGTGGATATCGAGCAGTCAAACGAGCCTCGTATGAGCGGTCGGCACGACGGTGCGGTGCTCGTTCGAGTGGAGCGCCGGCGCCGTTGGAGCGATGACGAGAAGCTGGCGATCCTGAAGGAGACAACCGAACCGGGGGCGATCATGGCGGTGGTCGCACGTCGGCACGGGGTCGGGACCGGCCAGCTTTACACCTGGCGGCGGCAACTCTTGCGGGGAGCGATGGCCGGGTTCGTGCCGGTGGAACTGGTCCCGGATGCGCCGGCGGTGACATCAGCCGCGCACGGCCGGATCGATATCCGTGGGCGGGGCGGATTTACGGTGTCGGTCGACAGTGAGGTTGATCGCGGTGCGCTGAAGATGGTGCTCGAACTTGTCGGGGAGCTCGGGCTTTGAGCCTGACGTTGCCGCCATCGGCGAAGATCTACCTGTCGCTGGCGCCGTGCGACATGCGCAAGGGCTTTGACGGGTTGTCGGCGCAGGTGCGCAATGTCCTGCGGCTTGATCCGTTCTCGGGCGCGGTGTTCCTGTTCCGGGGCAAGCGCGGGAATCGTCTGAAGGCACTGGTGTGGGATGGGTCGGGCTTGTGCCTCTACGCCAAGCGCCTGGAGCGCGGAAAGTTCGTGTGGCCCAGGGCGAGCGAAGGCGCAGTGCGGCTGTCGGCGGCACAGATGGCGATGCTGATCGAGGGTCTGGACTGGAAGCAGGCGATCGTGCACGATGAGGTGGTGGCTCCGAGCCTGGCATAGCCGTAAAACTCGCAGAAAACCGCGAATTTACTGGGGTTTTGCCCCGACATCAGCTATCAAAACAGCCATGCGGTTCGAGCTTGATCGCCTTCCTTGTGACCCGGTTCTCCTGCAGCGGATGCTGCGGGAAATGGCCGAGGTGCTCGAGCAAGAGCGTGCCGAACTGAAGTCGGCCAAGGCGACGGTTGCCACGCAAGGCCTCACTATCGAAAAGCTCGAGCATCGCCTGGCACGGCTGCTGCGCGTGCAGTTCGGCCGCAGCTCCGAGAAGATGGACATCGCCCAGTTGCGGCTGATGTTCGACGAAATCGACACGCCCGCGGCCGCCAACGATGATGTGGGATCGCCGGGCGAGGTGCAGGCGCCGACACCGCGCAAACCCGGCACCCGCGCGCCGATACCGGCCCATGTGCCGCGCCAAGTGGTCGAACATCAGCCCGGTGCCTGTGCGCCGGGCTGCTCAGGCCGCCAAACCCAGATCGGCGAGGACGTCACCGAAGTGCTGGACTATGTGCCGGCGCGCTTCCGCGTGATCCGGCACGTGCGCCCGCGCGTTGCCTGTCGGGCCTGCGAGCAAATCCGCCAGGCCCCCGCGATCGACCTGCCGCTGCCCAAGGTCATGGCCAGCAGTGCGCTGCTGGCGCATCTGATCGTCAGCCGCTTCGTCGACCACCTGCCGTGGAACCGACAGTCGGTGATCCTGCGCCGGCAGGGCATCGATATCGGTCGCGACGTGATGAGCCGGTGGGCACGCAAGCTCGCCTGGCTGATGGCGCCGCTGGGCGAGCGGCTGCTCGCGTACATCCTTGAAGCCCCCAAGATCCACGGCGACGATACGCCGGTCACCTTGCTGGGCAGCGGGAACGGAAGCGCGACCGCACACTTCTGGGTCTATCTGCGCCACGGCTGGTCGAGCGGAGACATGGAGCCGCCGGCCGTGGCTTACCGCTTCAGCGCGGATCGCGGCGGCCACCATCCGGCTGCGCATCTCGCCAATTACCGCGGTTATCTGCAGGCGGACGGCTTTGCCGGCTACAATGCGCTCTACCGGGACCCCAATACCAAGGTGCCTCGCGACGTCGTCGAGGTCGGCTGCTGGGCCCACGCGCGGCGCAAGTTTACCGATGTGCTCGACAAGACCCCGTCGCCGATCGCGGCCGAGGCCGTGGTCAGGATCGCCGAGCTTTTTGCGATCGAGCGTGAGATCAAGGGCGTGCCACCGGATCAGCGGCGGCACGTCAGGCAGGAACGCGCCGTGCCCAAACTGGCGGGCATGCGAAGCTGGCTGGAGACCACGGAGCAGGGACTGTCATCGGACAGCACCCTGGCCAGGGCATGCCGCTATCCGCTGAACCGGTGGGAAGCGATGGTCCGCTACTGCGATGACGGCTTGCTCGAAATCAGCAACAACCTCGTCGAGAACGCGCTGCGCGGTGTTGCCCTGGGGCGCCGTAACTGGATGTTCGTCGGCTCGGTCAAGGGCGGGCATGCCTCGGCCCTGTTCTACTCGCTGGTCGAGACCTGCAAGCTCAATGGCGTCGAGCCGGAAGCCTGGTTCACCGATGTGATCGAGCGGATCGGCAACCATCCAATCAATCGGATCGACGAACTCCTGCCATGGCGCTGGCAGGCCGCCCGCGATAGTGCCCTGGCGGCATGAACACCGAGACACCGCCCCCCGCCATCCAACTGCCCTTAGTCCGCGATCCTGGCCTCCTGCCGGTGCTCGAAATGGACGGCTACCTCACCGGCGTCCTCGTTACGCCGCACCTGGAAACCTCGCAGTGGATCATGGGCCTGTGGCGTGATCTGCCCGTCACCGCCGACAACACCCGGATTAAGCAAGGCCTGGCGACAGCCATGGCCCATCGCAAGACTATCGAGGCCAACTTCGCCAAGGGCTGGCCCGGCTTCCTCCCCGGCTTCTGCAAGCCTGGTGAAAAGGGAAACCACGACAAGGTCCGGACTTGGGTCAGGGGCTTTTGGAGTGCGATGAAGCTGGCACCGAACTACTGGACCACAATCGCTGAGGATGAGAGAACCGCCACGTTCGTTGCCCTCTTCACCGGCTTCATGGACATCGGCGAGCCGTTCGAAGAGCGTGAGGACGCCGACGAAATCCGCGATGAGCACGCCGCGCTCCTGCCCCGGGCGCTCGTCGGAATGCGCAAGCTGGCACTCATGCGCGAGGATAAAAAACCGGCACTCCGAGCCATGCAAACCGGCAAATTGGGCCGAAACGAGCAGTGCCCCTGCGGCTCGGGCAAGAAGTACAAGCGCTGCTGCGTCGCCATCTGAGCCCCCGTCAATGCCACCTTCCGTCGGCGCTTACGAAAGACATGCCCAAGGCGTATTGGGCCGTCGGGTGCATCTAGGCTCACAGTGCCGGGATAAGGGATGCGCGCGGTTCGAGTTGTCGGAGGCTCCCCCTTCTCTATTGCAGCATAGGGATCCAGCGCTTCCTGAACCTCCAGCCAAATCGAATTGATCGACCATCTCGTCCCGTCATCGTCGTGGAAAATCGGCGCCATAAGGTCGGTGTCGCTTGGCAATACATAGTCGGCCTCGTCGACCTCAGGCCGAGCATCGCCTTCATCCGGGCGATAGGCCCTAACGCCGACGCCCGTGCAAGCACAGGCCTTGTGCCAAAAGACCACAAAATCGAGACCTAGTAGGGGATTGAGATCATCAGTCCGCACGTCGGCGATGCGGCGCAAGGTGATGCCGAGCCGCTGCGCCATCACCGCGGCTTCCTGCGAGAATCCGGAATAGCTTACTGCGATGGTTCGATCAGCGCCGATCGACGAGCGCTTTGTCGCCAGTTGCTCGAGCCAAGTCACGTCCTGCACTTTGGAGCGCCGACGGCACTCGATCGTGATCAGCATGTTGACCGTCCCAACCTTCGTGCGGATGGTGGCGTCCACTTCCCGCATACGTCCAGTGAGCTTGCACCTGATGCGATCGGGTGATGTGACAACGATGCCCTGGGGGCCGGAATCACCTTCAATTCGTGCGATGAGCTTCTCGAACTCGCGCCACTCGGGATCCTTGCGGCGTCGGTCGCTCACCTTGCGTCACCTCGTCGTGAGCTTGCCTCGAGAAACATCGGAAAGAAACTTTTCTGCCGCTTCAGCTTGAGAACGTCCCCGACGCCGATCGTGTTGGCGCTGCGCCGCTCGCCGCCGGCGGGCGTGATGACCTCGATGTCGGGGTTCTCGATGATCGCGCGGTGAATGTCGTCGGTATGGGCGGGCGTCGCATTGTAGATGCCCTCGTAGAAGTCGCCGACGCCGATCACGTCGCCAGACTCAGAGATTAGGCGCGGAATGTCTGTTAGGAGCTGGGTTCGGGCGGTCTCACGGCCCGAAACGTCGAACAGATAGAGCGCTCCACCGTCATCATTCGGATTGTAAGACAACATGTTCAGGCCGGAACGGCCGAAATGAGCTTGGGCACTGCTGTTTTGGTGCAGAACATTGTTATAGACTTGCCGCGCCCGGTAAACGTTGGCGAAATGGATCAGCCAGTAGCGCCAGCCCCCGGGATTGTTAATCGAGAACGGGCTGACGAATGGTGCGCATGTCCGGAAGTTCTCGAACACGAGACGTTCGGCAGCACCAAGCCAACTAGGCTTGCTCATCGCGCCATTGAGCACGTCTAGCCCGGCCGGTTCGATGCCGAAGGGCCGGAGCTGTGTGGCGAGCTGAATGGGGTCCGACTTCTGTAAGAAGGACAGCAGCGCCTCGATCGCGAAGGTGTAGAAAATCTCGACGGAGGGATGGGCGCGCATGATGTCGAGCAGGGTCGCACGCTCGACATGGCTGTGGCCGCACTGGTCGAGATTGAACAGCACGTTGCGGTAGCGCCCCTGTTCTAGAAACTGTTTCATCCGCGGGTAACCGACCTCGAAGCTATCAGTCAGATATTCGATGCGCAGGTGGAGGCGGGGGACATTCTCGATGATATCGCCCTGAAGCGGGCCGATATTGCCCTTCAGTGCCTCGATCGCGTCGCGGCTATGATCGTTGAGGACGAGTAGGCATTCGATCTCGATCAGGCCCAGGCCCTGCGCGGCTCGCTGCGTGTTGACCGCCTCGATCGCGCCTTTCAGCTCCTCGATGAAGATCAGCGGCGATCCTGCGGTACCGCACACATAGCGACCGCCGCCGGCGAAGCCGTCGATAACGGCAAGACGAAAACGCTCCTGCTGCGGGAGTTGGCACCGCACGGTAAGATAGCGGAAGAAATACTCGCGCAGGATCTTGTGCTTGCGGCGCGAATGCTCCTCAAGAACCGCGCCGTTGGCCCATTCATACGGTTTTTCGGCCATCCGTGCACCTTTGCTGCCCGTCCTCGCTATGTCGCTAGACGCTGATGGAGACCGCCGAAGGCATCGCGTCCCAAGTCTGGCCCCTATATTCGCGGCCATTGGCCTTTTTCGAGCGACGCTTGTTGTCCTTGCCCCAGGTTCCCCATTGCTTGAAGAAGAAGGCAGTCCCCTGTTCCTCGCATTGCGAGTAGATTTCGTCGATCCATGTCTCGCTTATTGGCCGCGCCCACCGACCGCTTTCGCCGCCGACAATGGCCCAATGGATATCGGACAGATCGACGTCGCCCACCGGACCGATCAGCGGTTCGAACGACAAAAAGCGGATCGCGGCAGGGACCGCGCGCAGATGATCAATGCGCCCGACGACATCGGCGTTCTCGATGCTGGTTCCGAGCCAGACATTGGGCAGCACGTCATCGATGAGCGTCGAGACGACCGATGCCATCCGTTCGGGCCGCTTGGTGAGAATCTGATAATGGTGACGCGGCGTTTCGCGCATCACCTGCCAGACCTTCAGGATGAATCCGTCGCTTACTCGCTCGTGAAACAGATCGCTCATCGAATTGACGAATATCTTGCGGGCTTTCCGCCAGCGATGAGGGATAGCTAGAGCGCTTTCGTCCTCGCTAACGACGCCGTTCCACACGGTGCGCCCGCCGCTGCGCCGGGTCAGGCCGACATATTTAGCCACGTCCATCGCTTCGAGACGCCGCGCCATCTCCATTGCATAGCAATGAGTGCAGCCCGCACTGACAATTGAGCAGCCAGTCACCGGATTCCAGGTGGAATCAGTCCATTCTATCTGTGTTTCAGCCATAACTTCTACGTGGCGCCTTAGCCTTTCACTCAATCCATCAATAAGCCTTACACGACCTAGAACGAAATTGGAACGGCGGCGGACTCTGGGACCTCGTTCCTTTGACCAGCCTGTGTGACCCGCCAGCCTAGCCGCATAGCGCAGTTAGCGGGATCTCAGCCCTACTGGGAACGTCTCAGACGGGTAATCGTGGCGAGGAAACGTCCGCTTCGATAAACTCAACTTATGAGAGCTGCCTTTCTGCTCCCGGCCTAATCTCGGTCGTTATGCGGTGCCGGTCGGGCAAGCCCGGACGTCGACTTTTGGCCGGACCTGCCGTTCAATGCTTCGCGTGAAACGGTCGAAATGTCCCCGCATGCGCCATTGACCTCCGTCCACAATCGCCTCCAATTCCCTCCATTCCGCCTTGCGTTCTTATTTCGTTCCGATTAAGGATGTTTCCTAGCCCTAGGACAAAATCCTAGAATCGCAGGAAGCAGACCATGGATGATCCCCGCACAGCGCTCGAAGAGCTGATCCGCCAGCGCGGCGTCAACTACTCCTCGATCTCGCGGCTCCTCGGCCGCAATGTGTCCTACATCCAGCAGTACCTGCGCAAGGGCAGCCCGCGCCACCTCGACGAGCAGGATCGCCAGATCCTTGCCCAGTTCTTTGGCGTGGACGAAGCAGTCCTCGGCGGCCCGGTCGCGCGGCACACGCCAATCATCCAGCTCGTTCAGATCCCGGTGCTCGATGTCGAGGCTTCGGCTGGCCACGGCGCTGTGGCCGGCGCGGAAAGCCAGGCCGGGCAGTTCGGGTTCGACGAGAAATGGCTCCGTAAGCTGACGCAGGCGCGGCCCACCAACCTCTCGATCATCAAGGTCGTCGGCGATTCGATGGAGCCAACGCTTCATGACGGCGACGAGGTCCTGGTCGACGTTTCGGACGAGCAGAGCAAACTGCGCGACGGTATCTACGTTCTGCGCATGGACGGCGCGCTCAACGTGAAGCGGATTGCGATCGAGCCGCAGGGTCGCAAGATTTCTGTGGTCAGCGACAATGCCGCCTACCCCAGTTGGCAGGGTCTCGACCGCCGCTCGATCAACATCGTTGGCCGTGTGCTGTGGTTCGGCCGTAAGGTCTGAGCAGGCTCCTCAGATCCCCATCTCGAACGGCTTGACCATCGCCTTCTCGCGCTCAGGTGGCTCCTTGAGCACCGGTGCCTCGTTCTGCAGTGCCGCCTCGGGCTTGCCTTTCATGAGCCCCGAGGCAGCCGCATCGCGCAGCAGGCCCACGGTTTCGAGGGCCGAGCGCTTCATCCCGGTGTTGCGAGCGATGGCCGCGCCAAGCCGCGAGGCATCGTTGACGAAGAGGGTTAGGCCGTCGCGCAGGCGGGTGACGGTCACGAGGAAGGTCTGCTGATTCGAGAGATTGCGTTCGCGGCTGTCCATGACCGCAATGCCGCGATCTGAGGTGAGACCCTGCGCCATGTGCGCATTGAGCGCGTAGGCCAGATCGAGGCGCTTCAGCATCGGATCGCTGGCCGGCAGCTCATGCGCAATGCCCGTCGAGGTGACGAGAGAAACGCTTTCCCGGCCGATCGCGGTGATGCGTGCTTGGTCGGCGTTGATGAGGCCACGCTTGTGGTCAGTTTCGGTCCAGCGGATCCGGTCGCCGGCATGGATATCGAGGCGCTTGACCTCGAAGAGACGAAGCGGGTCGTAGTCACCATTGGGGCGAAGCCGATCGACCCGCAGCAAGGTACGCTTGCCGCTTTCGGCCTCCAGGGTCACCGATCCGCGCTGCCGGTCACTATCGATGACCGTGTAGGTGCCCTTTCCAAGCTTTTGCGCCCGGTTGTCGCGGTCGAACACGGCGACCATCCCCGGGCGATAGCTCGATGCATAGCGCAGCTCCTCGCGCGTTGTATTGACGCGCGAGAGCACATCCAGCCTCAGCGCCGTCTGACCCAGTTCGCCATTGGCTTTGAGCCCCGTCTGGACAGCGGCATTGACCTCGCTGCGGAGCGTGCGCCCCGAGGCATAGATCGCGGTGCGCTCCCGATCAGCCGGCGCAAGCGAGAGCCACGCCGCCGCTGCCTCGATCGCTGCACCTTCCCCGACTTCGACGACACTCTTGCCGAGGTGCCGCAGCGCGTCATCGATCCGTCCACCTTGTGCCGCCTGCTGCGCGGCACGCAGAGCCTTGGTGCGGGCGCGGATATTGGTGTCCATCGTGGCGGTTTCGATGCCGGAGCGCTGCATCACATCGAAAGGCTTGCCTGCATCGACCGCGCCCAGCTGCTTGCGGTCGCCGATGCTGGCGAAACGGTCGACACCGAGAAGGTTAGCGAGAACAACCAGCTTTTCCTTGTCGGCATTGCCGACCATCGAGGCCTCGTCGAGCAGGATGACGGCGCCTTTCATATCTGAGCGGGCCTCGGCGAGACGGGCTGCATCACCACCCTCCAGCAGGTCCTGATGGCGGCGCAAGAAGCGCGCGACGGTCATCGACGGAATGCCGGTGTCGCGCTCGAGCATCTGCACCAGAGTGTTCTGAACGGCGAGGCCCAGCACCACCCTGCCCTCCTCGCGCAGGATGTCGGCCACAGGCTTGAGCACCGTACTCTTGCCGGCGCCGGCGACGCCCTGGATCGCAACAATCCGGTTGGTCGAGCCCAGCAGCAGACGTCCGGCGGCCTCCTGTCCGGCATTGAGTGTGATGCCGTACCGCATCTGCGAGAAGCTCTGCAGCCGCACGCCAGCAGCTTCGGCAGTGATGATCGGCGAGACCGCCCCCCTGCCCTCTTCCACGGCGGCCACGATGCGTTGTTCGGATGCGACCGCGTTTTTCGTGGTCAGCATGCCCTGGTTGACCCCGGCGCCGCGTTGCAGCGCGCCTTGTCGCACGAGCTGCTGCACGCGCTGCTCGATCGCTGGCAAGGCTGCCGGAAGGCCAAAGCCTAGCGCTGCGCGGTAGAGATCGATTTTCGAGAACGCCGCTTCGCGCTCAGCAAGATGCCGCACGGCCGATGCCACGGCATGGGCAGCCGCGACCTGTTCGGGCGACCGCTTGGCGAGATCCCGAGGCATCAGCGGATCGCTTTCCCTCAGCCCAAATCGCTCGGCGAGCACGGCCGCAAGGTCCTGCGCCCTGGTAACAGTCCCGCGCACGAACGAGGTCAGCTTGCCGACCTCGCCAAAGCCCTGCGCTGCGCGCGCATTCGCCCTCGCCATGACGACCGAAGGATCGAAGCCGATGGAACTAGCCTTCTCTTTCCAAGCGCTCACCAGCGCGGAACGGTCCTCCACGGTACTCTTTTCCGAGCGGGTCATGAGGTTCGCGGCGCTGCGCGCGGCAAGGCTGCGCGATGCCATCCCCTCAAGTTGACCAAGGATTTCTGCTCGGCGCGAGCTGAAGGCATCGCGAACGGATTTCGGCACGCCGACCGCTTCGAAGTTGCCGTACTTGCCGATCTCGCCGACCTCATAGCCAAGGCGTTCGACCGAGAGCCGGAAGCGGGCCATCGTCATCGCGTTGAGCAGGGTGTTGTGCTCCCACAGCTTGTCATTGCGCAGGGCCCGCCACTTGCCGTCAGGACCCTGCGTCGCATTGGCGACCACCGCGTGGATGTGCGCGTTGGGGTCCTGATTGCGGTTCGTATCGTGCATGAAGAGCGCGACGGTCAGGTTGCCGGTCGCGACGGCCTTGTCCTTGCCGCGCACCTCGATGCGGGTCTCGGCGAGGTTGCGTTCGGCCCAGACGAGCGTCTCCTTGACCGCCTCGGCGTAGGCCTCAAGGATGCGCTGGTCGCCGCCGACGAGGGCGAGCAGCGACCAGCTCTTGGGCATCGAGAAGGTGAGGTCGGTCCCTGCCCGGTGCTCGCGCTTGTCGGTGCCAAGGCGGGTCCCGTCGGGCAGGAAACCCTTGAGGATGGCCTCGAAAGTCTTGGCATCGACTTCGCCGGAGAGCACCAGCTTGTCCGCGCCTTTGCCAAACCATTCGCCCGAACGATCGGCATCGGCGCGGGTGTAGTAGTTGTCGGCGGCGAAGTAGCGGGCAGCCCCGCCGGCGGTGCGGACATTGGCAACGGACAGCATGGAGGAAGACCTCAATCAGGGGCAATTTGTACTTCAGACTTCGAAGTCTACCTGTCCCAGGTCGCGAGGCTCGCGGGGCGCACGATGCGCCTCCGACGCATCCCCTTCGAGTGCCAGTCGGCGTGGGTCAGTCTGCGCGAGGGGCGCCTCTGACCGGGACTGATCAGATTGCAACGGACTTCGCTTTGCCCCCAGAACCATGCCCAAGGATGGCGCCGAAAGGCCCGGCTCTCCACTGTCGCTTGCAGTCTTCGCGGCATCAGGTTCAGTGCCGCGGGCCTGCACAGACCCCGCACCATGAACGCCCGCCATCTCGTCTGCCGATTGACCATCGCGCAGCACAGCTGGGCGGCTAGCATCCCCCTTCGCCGTACCGAGCTCAGCGGCGTTATCCGTGAGACTTTTGCGATGCTGGACGCGCTCGTCACCCTCACCGTTCTCCGGCTCGCGGGGAACAAGCGGCAGCAGGCCCTGGCGCGGATCGAGCCTTCTTCCGGCACCATCATCGTTGGATGACGGGTGCTCCTCGGCCGATGATGCCGTCCCGTCCTCGCCGGCACCGCCATCCACCAATTCTCGCGCAATCGGTCGAGTTGGGAAAGGATCGGCCGCCCTGCGAACGAACGCTTTCGAACGCATCGGACGGTCGACCGGCGTGAGTTTGACCTCCGCTGCGGGGAAGCCATCTGGAAACTTGAGATACCCGACGAGGCGAGGCAGGTCCTTGATGTCGTCGGGAAGGAGCAGCCGCTGGATATGCCGCCGCGTTGTCAGGCTGACGGCATCACGGGCATTGTTGAAACCGTAGGTATAGCCTTCGTCCATGTCCCGCACCTCTCTCTGGCCGATGAAGTCGGAGCACCAGGTGGCGGTGTCGGCATCGCCGGTCCCGAGAACGAGTTTGGTTCGGGCAAGCGAGGACAAGGTCATTGCCATGTTGTCGCCGTAGACCTCCTTGAGCTTGGCATAGGCGTGGATCCCGGTGACGATCGCGCCGCCAAAATTGCGTGCGGTCTGCAGGCCCTTCTCGAGCGCAGGGAGGCGGTGGAGCGCCCCCAATTCGTCGATGAAGAACCAGATGCGCAGGTCACGGGTGCGATCGAGGGTCATCAGCGTGTTCATCGCCAGATCAAGCCAGACGGTGAGGAGCTGCGAGCAGACGCTGAGATCGACGTAGCGAGCCGAGATGAAGACGAACCCGCCATCGTCATCGCTGCTCTCGATCCATTTACGCATCGAGAAAGGCTTCCCCTTGCGGGGGAGCATCTTGAGCGCCTTGGCATTCGCATTGAACACCGCGCGGATGGATTCAGCCATGCGTGCGGCCTCGGGTGCGGTCAGCGGATCGGCGATTGTGCCGCGCATGAGCTTGTGCACTTGTGCAAGGTCTGCCGTCATCAGCTCCCGCGCCAGAGCGTCGTTGCTGTCGGCGCCGCGGGCGCGGAGCTTGAGGCACATCTCGACGAACAGCAGGCGCGCGGCGAGCACCCAGAACTGCTCCGAGCCGCCCCCATCGTGGGGCACCAGCGCTTCGGCAGCGGCCGTGAACTCGGCCTCGTCGCGGCACTCGTCGAAGACGCTCCAACGTGGGCAGCGGGCATCGAGCGGATTGAGGATCACGTCGCGCGCGGCATCGTAGAAGTGCTCGATGAAGTGCCCGGTGAGATCAAAGATCACAGCGCGGTGTCCGCGCTCCCGCGCCTCCTCGATCATGTCCGAGAGCGCTACGGTCTTGCCCATACCGGTGGTGCCGATAAGCATGGCGTGGCTTTGTTCGAGACGCCAGGGATAGGTCACCCCGGCAATGCTCGAAGGCTGATAGGGGAACGCGCGTGCGAGCTCTGCAGTACTGCAAAAGCGCCACTCGTTGCCGAGCTTCGCGCTCCACTCCTTGCGCTGCTCCCTCCTATTGTGCCTCCGAATCCGGGCTTTGAGATCGCGGAGACTCGTCAGCTTGGCGCCGCGCTCATGCTGACGTTCCTTGGCCTTGCCGCCAAACCGGGAAGCGAACCAGACCCAGGCCACAAACACCGGCACAAGGATCACAGTCGACCATGCCAGAGCGATGCCGACCAGCTTGAGCAGATGATGCCAGGCGCGCACCACGGGCGGGTAGATATCGAGCAGGGATATGGGGAACGTCACGGTACGTCCCCACGCTGTCCTGATCGTCACATCGTGCGCCGGATCGAACTCCATGAAGCGGTAGCCGGCACCGTAGACGTGCATCCACGCGAGGTAGACTTCGTGGTCGGACATGCCCTCCGAGACGGTCCACCAGGTCATCCAGCACATGACGATCAGGGAGATGATCAGCGGGCCTTTGAGGCCTGCTGCGAACATGAAGCCGAAGTGCTCGATGAGCTGGCTGCCGCGGGTGAAATTGCCGAGGTCACGCTTCATGGCTGCCTCCCTCGTCGGTCGTTTCAGCGACACCGGCGGCGCGGCAGCGGGCAGCGAAAGCGGTATGCACGCGCTCGCGCAAAGCATGGTCGCTATGGCCGGCGAGGAGGGCATCAACCCCCACCATGGCGAAGAGCGACTGGCGGTAGAGCCGGAGCATGACGCTGCGATCACTGGCGATCGATAGGTCGTTATCGCAGGCACGGACAATAACTGTGCGCAGCCATTCGCTGAGCGCGAGCCCGTTGGCAGAAGCTGCTGCACGGGCACGGGTAGCAAGCTCGTCAGAGACGTAAGCTTGGAGACATTTAGGACGTGACATTCGACAGATTCCTTCAAATGAAGGAGCCTGGTCACTCTGCGAAAGTGATGAGCAGATTACGTCGGCATTTAGAACATGTCAAGAACATTGAAGGCAAGGAACCCTGCCGTCTTTGCCTCCCCGCACGGTAGACTGACGTGCTAAACGGCTCTGTAGGTCAAAGTGACGGGAAAGCACCAAAGGGATCGAAATCACCAATTTTGGCATCTATTTCTGATACTTCCCACCTGCGACAAGTCGCGTACGGTGTGCCCCCTTCCCCCTCTTTGCAGCGTTGTGCCAAGCGCTCGGCATCATGGACAAACGACATCTGGAAAGCAGGACTGCAGGGACCTCGGTTGCCTTCGGGCGCAGGCCTGAATGGTGCGCTATCGATGACCAAACGGCCCTCGCTACGGCTGCGATTTCAGCCTTCGGACCGTCTCCGCGAAACAAGAAGGTTGTCGAGCCGATGCTGAACGAGTGACGAACGTCACTTCGCTTTCACAATGCCGATGCTAAGCAACAAGCGCGACCCGAGGGGGACCAGACCGGCCCCTCCAACTTCATCCTCGCCGAACTTTCCGGTTCGGCGGGGATTTTTCTTGATCTGGATGGGTATCCCCGAAATCTAGGATTGAGGTCCGCAGCAAGACCCGGTGACCGAGCACAAAAAAGAGGAGAGCGCCCTGGCGGACGCCCTCCCTGTATTGTGCTGACTTCAGCTAGAACTCGTCGCTCAGTTTGCCCGGCACCGCATCGATCACCCGGCCTTCGAGGTCCGCCGGGAGGCGGCCGTAGTCGCCCTCGTCGAGGACCAGATAGCCTGTCTCGCCATCGGTCAGGATGTACTGCGTGAAGTAGCTGTGCTGGGCGCGGGCATGGGCCTGATCGAGAGCAGCGATCATGGCGCTGTCCTGTTGAACCATCCACCGAACTTCGGCCTGCGCTGCGGGTGTTGAAACGAACATGGGACTCTCCTCCTGATGACGATGCGTCGCATCAGGGAGTGCGCGGATGGTGCCGACGGGCCGGGTCAGGGACCGCGCTTGGCGCGGCCGCGCAGCGGCGATGGGGGCAACGATTTTGTCGGGCTTGTCCCGGCAAAATGGTGGGGCCCCGTCGTCCTTGACGCGGCCCCAAAGGCGCCATCATGCTTGGCCACCTCTGCGAGAGAACCTTCCAACCTCTCGGAAAGCCGCGAGCGTCAGAACATCAGCTCCCCCCTCTTGAAACGCGGCGCCGGCATGGCAAGATCGTGCGCGGAGGGGTCCAACGGCCAGATCGAAAGGACCCTGATATGGCCCGGTCAAAACCCTGTGCACGCGACGCCCTCATCAAGCTTCGGGCTGAGCGTGAAGAACTCCTGAGCCGCGAAACGCGCTTGCGCGAAGAGGCTGCTGCCGACCTCGGCAAGATGCTCCTCGAATGCGGTGCCGAAGTGCTCGAGCCGGCGCAGCTGCGGCAGCTGCTGCGTGCTTCGATGACGCTCGGGATCGATGCCGCCATAGCGCGGCTCGCACCTGCCTGACCCTGAACACGGCAGCGCGGGGGTTCGATGCCCCCGCGCTGCCGATTGCCAACCAGGCACAAAGAAGGCCCCGACAGATCGCTCTGCCGGGGCCTTGTTCGAGCGGGATGCGTCCTTCAGTCTTCATCGATGTCGGGAGCGCTGTCGCCGGAGGTGCCGCGGCCCTTGGTGAGAAAATCGACCTTGTCGGCGATGATCTCGCAGCCGTAGCGCTTGGTGCCGTCCTGGTCTTCCCACTGGGTGTAGTGGATGCGCCCCTCGACCGTCACCAGCTGGCCCTTGCTGCAGAACTTCGCGACGTTCTGGCCGAGGCCATTGAAGCAGGTGACGCGGTGGAACTCGCTGTCCTTGGCGGTGTAGCCGTTCTCGTCCTTGTAGGTCTTGCCGTCCTTGCGGGCGGGCCGGTCGGTCACAACCGAAAGGCTGGTGATGCTGGTCCCACCGGTGGTGGTGCGGGCTTCGGGATCGCGGGCGATGCGGCCGACGAGGATAACGAGATTGGTCATGGGTCTTCTCCTGAACGCGCAGGTCCGGGGCCATCCCGGCTGCGAACTGACCGTCAGAAGGGGACGGCAGACGCTCGCACCGAAGGGGAACCTCGATCAGGACGGGTGGTGCGGGCAGCCCGGCAAAGCCGGGCAACACGGCCGGCCGGATCGGGGTTGCGAGGGGCTGACGGCGCCTTCAGGGAGGGGTTCGCGAAGAGCCGGATGGTCCCGGGCCAGTACCGATCAGATGACCTGCCCATTCGTGGCATCTCGTGGGGGAACTTCGCATTTCCTCACCACACTGGAGAGGTTGACCAGGGCGATCTGTGTCGACGCCTTGCACCATGAGAGGGCAACAAATTCGAAGGTACATCAAAACAGTTTTTGCTGCGCAGGACTCGGTTGCTGGGCAATGTGATGGCGCAAATCGAATGCATCATTGCCGACGACAACGGCGCCGAAGACCCAGTGCAGAGGGAGTGCTCAGTGCGATCTTGGC
>Ga0310345_10002869_pt1 | contig 16940 bp, 12 predicted proteins | sample HC15DNA20500_MG_FD_204667 | JGI IMG/M metagenome (GOLD analysis project Ga0310345, IMG submission 204667) | Marine microbial communities from station ALOHA, North Pacific Subtropical Gyre - HC15-DNA-20-500_MG | ecosystem: Environmental > Aquatic > Marine > Oceanic | place: Pacific Ocean: North... | reverse complement strand
TGCTGAAAGCTCGTGGCTACCGCTGGAATGCGGATGCGCGGTTCTGGCAGAAAGAGCTAGGTGAAGAACTCGTCGCGCACGAGCAGGCATGGTTCTACTGCCAAGGCCTCCCTGCGCCGACCTTGCGACCGATCAGTGCCCATCAGCGTCATCGCTGAAGCAGACAATTTCCAACCACCGAATTTTAGGCGGCCCGCGTTTCTCGCGGGTCTTTTCATATGGAGACCACACAAATGCACATTACCCAAAACAGCTTCGAGGAAATTCTCGAGCGTGAGGCCAGACTGTTCGCAGCGAGAAGCAGCGGCGGTGGACAATCAGATCGGCCGGTACGGCTCATCATTTCGGACTTCGAATACCGCTGGGATCGGCTTCGCTACGATGCCTATCGCGTCGAAGAAGGCTGTGATGCCGAGCCCCTGATCCGGTGGCCATTCCATCGCATCGCAGCTGCATCTTGGTTGCAGCTCCGCATCGATCCCGGTGAAGACATTCCGGTGATCGAGGACGTGGTGGTCGTTACCGAAAACGAGGCGCCCGAATTCGAGATGGCAGAGCAATTTTTCGACGCGCTTTGCCAAGCGAGTGACGCGTGCCTTATAACCTGGGGCGGTGAAACGAAAGACCTGGCAGTGCTTCGCCGCTGCGCCAACGAGTTCGGGCTTCTGCTTCCTCCGCAACTGATCGATGGGTCGCCTCATGCGCGCGAGCGCGTCGACCTCTGCCGCGCGGTCACCGTTCAGGCGAAGTCGCCGCATTTACCTGAGTACGCCGCGGCGACTTCCATTCCGGCCAAACCCTCGCCGAGCAAAAAGATCGGTACGCTCGTCGAAGCCTGCGCGTGGGAAAAGGTACGCGAACAGGTGCTGGCCGATGTGATGACAACCAGCGTGATCGCGCTGCGGCATTTCTACTCACATGGCATCGTCCAAATCGACCGCGCGTGCGCCAATGTTGCGATCGGCAAAGCCGTTCAGGCTGCAATGCCGCAAAGCGCATTTGCATCGAAAGTCTTTCGCCCATGGGCCCGAGACGCTGAGCGCGCGTCGCGGCTCCGCGGCAAAGTCTACCGGCCCGACTGACGGCGATGCCGCACGACCATACCGTAGGAGAATATCGATGACATAACGAACCGACAGAAACGGCGATCGGTACCGCCGCCCTTTTCTCGTGCCGAACTGAACCTGCGATCCTGCAGGTCATACGCAAGCCGCTTTCCCATCCGGGATCAGCGGCATTTTTTATGCTTAAAGGAAACTAACCAATGTCACGTATTAATTCGAATAGGGGCAAGCAGCTGGCAAAGGCTGCAGCCACCAATCTTCCTGCCCTCCCTGACCGGTTCGCAATCGCCGGCACCGAGGTGAGACCTCTCCAGCTCTACACCGTCGCAAAGCGTCATCCCAAAGGCTCAGGCCCTTGGAATGGAGAGCCCGACAAGCTTGCCTGGAAAGATGCAGCATCGGGCCTTGACTGCATTCTCCTGCGCCAGCCAAGCGGCGTATGGGGAGCTTTCGTAGCTGTCTCACCATCGCATCCGCTGTGGGGGTTCGAATGCGATGCGATCCCCTCGTCGCTCGACCTCAAGGGCCATGGAGAGATAGATTTTGCCGAAACCTGCGCAGTCTATGAGCCAGAAGAAACCCGGGTCTGCCACGTCAGCGCGCATCGGCAAAACGGTGCCCATGTCCCGAACGACGAGCACGATCATACTGGCGATGCATGGTGGTTTGGCTGCTCTGCCGACAAGCTCGGCGATTACGTGCCGCATTCCCCTAAGCCGATCCTCGCGCGCGAGCACGGCGAGACCTACCGCGACGTCGATTACATGTACGAGGTCGCCGTCGATCTGGCTGGTCAACTAGCGGCTATCGAACGGCGAACTTCGCAATCCGCGCTCGGTCACGATCCAGTCGGTGCTCCGCCGGCCCGTCTCGGCAAGTCGTGAGGAGGACGGACCATGGATGAACGTCTTTACGAAGAACGCCGCAACGCAAACCTGCCTTTCGGCTATTGGCTCGTGGTCGACGACGAAGAACCACCCCATCTCATCGATGAGCAGGGCCAGCGTTGGAAATCCCTTCGCGATTACATCTGGCGGGGAAGGCTTGGCATGGCGACAAACAATCCCGTGCAATGCGAGAACCAGATCGAGTTCCTGCTGTCGATCCTTGCCGCAATGGATCGACGTACGGTCCCTATTGAAGAGCACGTCACGGATTTCTTCGTCGGCTCGTGGGATGTTGCACGTCACTATGGCTCCTGGCTCGAAGGCCACGGTCTTATCGAGGATGGGTTGAGTGGAGCCCTGACACCCGAGGGCCAAGCGATCCTGGTTGCTTTAGCCAGCACACGCTCAGCAGGAGCTGCACCCATCCCGATTGGACTAGCGACTATCGAACCCCATCGCGGTCCCGATTGCGGCAAGACTCGTGAGGATTATGAGCGAATGCTCGCCGCGAACGAGCGATTTGCACATGGGCTTCCCCATCGATTTGTTCGCGAGACGATCGCCGAGATGCCCGCCATCAAGCTGATCGGCATGCCACAGGGACAAAATGTTCCCCTCGGGCGTGTCGTATGGAGCATCACCTGTTCCGACACGCATGCGCGGGACCGATTATACGGTTGGCTTCTTCACCGCATTGATCGCTGGGAAACGTGGGCGGGCTTGGCCTGCAAACGCGGTGCCCGCGCGCTGAGCGAGCGCTTGTTGCAAATGAAGTAGTTCGACGATCACTCTGCCGAAATTCGCGGAGCTTCCATGCCGATCCGGGAGGCGGCGTCTTTGCAGCACTGTAGTAGTGCTGTCGAAGGCGTCGCACCCGAGAGTTCGACGCGGATTGCGCAGAGCCCAATTACCCACAATTCCCGAAGTACGATAAATCGGGGCGAACGCCGAGCGCCGGAGCCTCGTGACTTAATCTTCCCTCTCACCGGTAAGCATCATGTAACCATCCAAGTGAGCGCTAGGCAAACGGCGATGACGTGCAGGCCGAGCAGGATTGCGAACTCGATCTTGAGTCCGGATTCATGCCGATTTCGGTCAGGCACCGGGGCACCATGGCTCGCGTCGCCCAGTCCAGGTTCGTGCAAGCCCCTCTGCCACCAGCTGATCGCCAATGGAGCGCCCCGAACGGTGCAGGATAGCAAGTGTGCGGCCGTAACGATCTTGGCCTTTACGGGCGATCTGAAAGCCACCTGCATTCAGAAGCTGCACCAGCCGGTTCCTCGCCCGTAGCGCAAGCTCTCGCTCAAACTCGCAAGCGCCGTTCAACTCCGGCGTGTCGATGTCGGCGATGCGGATCTTCTCGCCCTCCCACCACACGGTGTCGCCGTCATGGACACAGTGGTCCCTAGGTCCGGGGGCACAAACGGCGAGCGCGGCAGCGAGCAGAAGCATTGGGGCACCCTACCTCGAACATCAGCATTTTCCTACTTGGAACAAATGTGGAACATGCGAAATCATCGAATCGGAGGTTCCTATGATCGTTCTAAGCCCGTCGATGCTCGCTGCCATTGCGTGCATCATCACCGCCTGTTCTGCGCTCGTCTGGTCGGTGCGCCGAAAGCCATGAGCTCTAAGCGTCTCGACAGCATCGCCGACTATTCGCGGCATGGTTATGTACTGCGTGTAGACTGTCGCAGCTGTCGCAGGGTCGCAGTGCTGGATCCGCTACAAATCGTCCTGCAATGCCAGCAGCGCGGCTGGTCGAAGCAGATGGCAGCTCTGGAGGGACGGCTGCGTTGTTCACGATGCGGGAGCCGCCATACGCGGCTCGGGCCGGCGTTCGATCAGTAGCAGGGTGTTCAGGAGCGATTGTAAATTTGGAACGGACGCCATGGCTCCATTGCACTTTTGCGTCTGTAGCCTATTTCCTTGATGTGAACGGCGGGCTGCTCGGCAGGAATGCGACCCCAGGCTGGGGGCCTTAGCCCCTTAGGCAGTCCGCTGTTCCTTAAAAGGGCCGCCCCGAGTTACCCCGAGGCGGCCTTCTTATCTTCAGCTGCCAATATCAGCGCAGGTTAGAGGCGGCGTAATCCGCAACGTGGCGGGCAGCCTTATCAATGCCCGTCTTGTTCGAGCCACCGAAAAGCCCTCCTCCAACGGAGCCCTCGCCACGAACCGTCGCAAGGATTTCGCCTGACTGATTGATGAAATCCACTTCAAGGACGACCTTTGAGCCGCCCCCAATACCGCCGGTCAGATAGCGGCCGAGGCGGCTACCTTCGTTAAAGCCGACGTAGCGCCACTTTACGGTCAGACCATCGTCTTTTGCGAAGATTGGCGAGTCGCCCATAAACAGTTCCTGCTCGAGCTTTTCTTGCGTGTAAGCTCGATTGTCGTTGTCGATGGGGACACCACCGTTATCGAACTCGACTGTTGCCGCGGTGAACTTCTCCTGCCCAGCGTATGGCTGTTCTACGACCAAAACGCTGCTTGCACACGCAGAGAGAGAAAGCGCCGCGAAAGCGGCAAGAACAAACCTAATCATATTTGCAACCCCCTGAAAAAGCCCTGTATTTGAGCGGCGAGCGCAGGACCTTATTTCTGAAGTGATGTCAATCGGTCCTGAAGAAAAACTTCCGCTTTTCGACGACACCGAAGTCGACGTGACTTTGTTGCCTCACTTGGCATGGTGAAACGTACAACGTCACCCGCCTCCCTAAGTATGCCGGCCAAGGCCCCCCGCGGCCTCTTCCCTCTCACACAGAATCAATGACTATTGCCAACGGGTATGCAGCGCTATTGATGGCTTGTCTCATGGCTGCCGAGGAACTGGAGGGCACCCTTAATTTGGCTTGTCCGCCTCAAGGGCCTTGCAGACTGACAGAGAATTTCATCAGATTCATGGCAACAAGTGGGCCGGTAGCGGTCGGTCCGCTAATGGCGCTTAGAACGCTAAGGCGGCCATCGGACTTCGCGCGTTAGCTTCCTGCAGATTAGTTCTTGGACTTGTTTTCCTTTGCTACTTCAGTTTCAGCCGCGGAAGGGGTGTCCAAGTCGCGATCAAGTTCTTCTGCTTTGTCGGTGATTTGCTCTTGCGCAGCTTCGTAGCGCTCGTCGAAGGTCGGCTCACTTTTGCACGCGCAGACAGCGAAGAGTGCGAGCAGGCCTACTATATTACGCATCAATAGTTCTTCCGGTAGCGGATATTCACATTCGTGGCGCCCGAGCCGCCGGCTTGGCTGAGTATCGAAAGGAATGGCGTCAGACTCACTTCGAGCTGCGTGGCGGTGAATCCGCGCGCATCGGTGATGAATTCGACATAGATGTCATCGGTCAAATACTGTCCCGCAGCGAGGGCGGTTCCGCGGCCGCTTGTATCGTCGGGACCGAGAATGCGCAGGCGGTCAACTCCGGTTGCGGAACGCAGCTTGCCGAGCGGATTGAGACCGCCGCCGCTGCCGCGCAGCGAGTTGAGCGACGCGGCGAGCTGCACTGCCTGGATCGTCGAGAGGTTGCCGATCGAGCTGCCGAATAGGATGCGCGACAGGATTTCGTCCTGCGGCAGGCCGGGTACGCTCGAAAACGCAATCTGCGGATCGTAGGCCCGGCCGGTTATGTTTACGTTGACCGTGACTTCCTCGATATCCTCGGTTGCCGTCAGGCGGATGACCGGATCGATCGAGGTGCCGCCGGTGAAGTCCACGCGCCCGTCGCTCAGTTCGAACGAGCGACCGGCGAAACCAAGCGTCCCGCGAACCAGTTCGACGTCGCCCGAGATGCGCGGTGCGTTACTGGTGCCCCCAAGGCGCATATCGGCCCGCCATTCGGATTCGAGCCCCATACCCGAAACATAGAGCCTTTCCGGAGCGTTGAGCGCGATATCTAGCCGCAGCTGGTCGAACAGGCCGGGTTGCGGTTCGACTGGCTCGTCGCCCGTTATCCGCTTCGGTCCGCGCGGGGGCTTGAAGCGCACGCCGGTGAGTTCGGGCACCTGCGCCGAACCCTGGCGGATGATCTCGTAGCGCGTTTCGGGCAAGGTGATTTCGCCCGACAGCAGCGCAGTCTGCCCGGCCGCTTTGGCCAGCCGCAGATTACCGGTCGCCGTGGCGGACAGCGCGTCGCTTCGCGCTAGCCGCGCATCGTCCAGTGCGACCTCGACGTTCATCGGATAGCCGTTCGCTTCCGCCAAGCTGACATAGCCCTGCGCACTGACGGTGCCGTCTCCCGCGGTCGCGGTCAGCCGTTCGATCTCGAACCGATCGCCGCTAAAGCGCCCGGCAATGGCCATGTTCGACAGCCGCGTGCCATAGGTCTGATTTTCGTAAGTGAGATTGCCGGCACGCACGATGCCGGCCAGTTGCGGACTCTGCACCCGTCCCGAGAAATCCGCCGCCACACCGATCGGGCCCGACAGCCGTTGGTCGGGCTGGCCGGCGAAGGACAACAGCGTGTCCGCAGGCCCGTTGTAGCGGATCCCGCCGTCGAGCGGCGCCGCCAGCAGGCGCGTCGTCCAGCTGCCCGAGCCGGGCGGCAGCGGAGTGAGAGAGGCAGTCATTCGCCCGATCACGCTGCCGCGCCGGCGCATAACCGCGCGTGCCTCGCCGCCGCTGGGAAGCAGCTTGCCGACGAAGTTGATATCGACCGGCTGGCTGACCGACACCGCCGTGGTGCGACTGAAATTCGCGATCCGCAAGCGTGCGTCCGCGCGCGGGAAAGCGGAAGAACTGGCTTGGCTGAAATCGAGACTGCCGGTGGCGCGCCCGTTGACGCCGAGCCCAGGCACGAAGGCGTCGATCATCGTCAGATCAAGCGAATCGAGGCGGCTCTGGAGTTCGATTCCCTCGCCGTAAATGCCCGACAGCCGTATATTGCCACGGCGGAAATCGATCCGCGTAGGCAGCAATTCGTATTCGCCCGAGCGCGGGATGATACGCGCCGGACTGGTAGTCGCAAAGTCGATCCCGCGCACCCGCCCCTTGAGCGCCGCGCGCCACAGGTCTGGCCGCAGTTCGGCATTCGCGGCGACGCGGAACGGCACTCCGCTGAAACCTTCCGCCAGCACTTTCGCGGTGCCGCTGCCGTCGCGATAGTCGATCTTGGCGCGCGCGGCGTTGAGGTTGAGACTGCCGAAGACCGTCTGTGCAAGCTGCGCATCGGCCACGACGTAAGGCTGGTCGTAGAGAATTATCCTCGCATCCACGATTGCCGAACCGATCGCGAGGTTGGCGGGTCCGGGCAGCACCGTGTCGCGTGCGCGCAGATTGACCAGCGCTTGCTGATACTGCCCGACCGCGTCGAGACGCACTATCCCCGCCACGCCCCGCCCATTGGCATCGAGCCGGCCAGCAAATGGCCCCGCCGGAGTCTGCGACAGCGAACCGGAGAAATCTATTCCGGCCAGGTTCGCGCTATTGATGTCGAGCGTCAGCTGATTGCCCGTCCCGAGCACGACATCTGCGGTCAACGGGCCATAATTGGTATCGGCGGTCGCATCGAGCCGGTAACCGTTCCGTGCACCGGTGATCTCGGCGCGCAAATTGGCGAGGCCGATGCCGAAATCTGGTCGCTCGGCGGTAACCACGGCTTGGGGATCGGTGAGCGTCCCTGCCACCCGCACCCCGACACGGCCATAGGCATCTGTGATGCCGTCGGCATTGAGCGCGAGCCGTCCGTCGGCTGCGTAGAAGCCATTGCCGCCGGTCATGCGCACGGCCGGAGCACGCAGCGAAAGGTTAGAGAAGCGAATGACTCCGTCCGGTCCATAGCGCACATCGCTTGCGGCAACGGCATTGCCGCCGAGGAAATTGCGCACGCCCTCATTGAACAGGCTGGTCGAGCGGGCGCGGACCCGGCCCGCCAGCGCGAAACCGCCGTCCTGCGATTCGAGATCGACGTTGGTCTCGATGTTGAAGTTGCCGACGCTTTCCACCCTGTAATTGTCGATCCTGCCGTCGATCGCGCCAGTGTAGAGACCGGTGGAGGTATCGGCGAGCAGGATCAGCCCGGCATCGATCCGGTCCGAACGGATCCGCATGTTGTCCGACAGGATGCGCGAGCCGTCGATTGCAAGGTCGCCCGCGAGGCGGACATCGCGCAACGTTCCGCCCGCGACGGTGTCAAGACCCTCAATCCGGGAGACGCTGGCTTCGACCGGTATCATGATCCGGTCGGCGTCGACCGTCGCTTCGCCGCTTGCGCTAAGGTCTTCCAGCGCCATGTCGTTCATGACGAGGCGATTTGCGTTGATCGCATATTGCACTCGCGGAGTGGCGAATTCGCCGTCAAGGGTCAGCATGGCGCGCAGACCGCTGCCGCGCAGGTTTTCCGCCATTGCCGAGGGTTTCAGCAACACGAAGGCCAGCTTGAGATCTTCGAAACTGTTGTCCGAAAGATCGACCAGCCCATTAGTGTTGAGGCGGAAGGCGTCGCTGCCGAGATTGCCCGCGAGCGTTGCGCGACGTTCGTCGAGCGTGGCGGTCATGTCGATATTCATCACCGGGCCGAGCAGGGCGGCGGTCGGACCCTCGAACAGCCGCGCAATGCGGGTCGGACCGCGTACGGTGAAAGTTCCGTCGCGCGCAGAGAGCTGAAGTCGGGCGAACTCGCTGCTGGCCAGGTTGGCGTCGAGCCGCCCGTTCCACGCTTCCCAGCTTCCCTTGCCATTGAGACGAACGCGAACCGGCTCGGTCAGGCCGGCCATCGCCGCGAGCACGCCGTCACCGGGTGCATTCAGGTCGAGGTCGAGATCGAGCTTGTTTTCTTCGGGCACGGCCTCGAGCAGCAGCGCGACGCGGTCTCCCCCCGCGCGGCTTTGGCCCGCTACGGTCGCGGCATCGAAACTGGCCTGCGCGCGGCCATCGGCGACATGCGCCTCGCCCGCCAGCGACGCCACCCGGCGCTCGCCGCTGACCGGCGCTTCGGCGACGAACCAGTCGATTCGGAGCGTGCCGATATCGATGTCGTAATCGGGCAGCAGCGGATCTTCGGATGGCGGCGTCTCGTTGAATTCGGGCAGGCGCTGCAGCGTGACCAAACGCGAGGTCAGCGAACGAATATCGATATGGCTATTGATGAAGGCGAACGGGCGCCAGTCCATCCGCATCTCGGGCGACGTCACGAAGGTGCCCTTGGGATCGGATAGCGATACGTCGTGCAGGATCATTTCGCCGTAGAGCGAACCCTCGATCCGCCCGACCTCGATTCCCATCCCGTTCTCGAACTCCAGCGCACCGATCTGGTCCGCAACGAACCGTTTGCCCGGACCGGTGTTGAGGCCGATCAGAAGCGCCGCCACGAGGAGCACCAAGCCGCCGACCACGATCGCGCTCCATTTGGCGAAGAACCGCGCGCGGTTGCGGCGGGCAGGTTCGATCTGCGTGTCTTCGGCCATCAGAATGCCTGCCCGATCGAGACGTAGACTGCGAACTTGCTCTCTCCCTCGCGCCGGTCGAGCGGCATCGCGACATCGAGCCGAAGTGGACCGAAATTGGTGTAGTAGCGCCCGCCCACGCCAGCACCGAAACGCAAATCGCTGAAATCGGGGACCGTGCTTTCGTAGACCTGCCCGACATCGACGAACCCGACGACGCCGAAATTACCGAAGCGGTAGCGGACTTCGGCAGCCGCTTCGTTGAGGCTGCGCCCGCCGAGAGGCCGGTAGATGAGTGGCGCTTGCTCGTCCGGTTCGTCCGGATCGGGCTCAAAATCGGGATCGGGATAAACGACGCGCGGGCCCAATTGCTGGTAGCCGAAGCCGCGCACCGACCCGCCGCCCCCCGAATAGAACCGGCGCGATGGCGCCAGGTCGAACCGGTCAATGCCTTGGATAGTGCCCACACGCACCCGACCGGCCAGCGTAATCGCATCGGTCGGCGAGAAATAGGCCGACCCGTCCACCCGCGCGCGTACGTAGGGCGTGAAGCCGTCTTCCAGCGAGCCTTCCGGTTCGACCAGCGCGGTAATGCGGAATCCCTCGCGCGCATCGAGCAGGCTGTCGGTACGATCGATGCCAACCTGGCCGATCAGCCCGCCGATGAAGAAGGTGCGCCGATCAAGTTCTCCGAGAGCTGAATCGTAATCCTGTTCGTTAGTGCCGATCAGTTGCGCACCGTAAGCATAGGTGAAGGGCTTCTGCCAGATATTGGTCGAATCGTAGCTCACCAGTGCGGATAGGCGTCCGGTAAACGCCTCGTAGGCGTCGTAGTTGCTGTGAAGCGCCTCAGCGGACGCCTGAAAGGTGCGATCACGTTTGCCGGCGTTGGAGCGGCGGAATGTCAGGCCCGCCCCCTGTTCCTGCGTCCCCGCCACGGCGCGGGCAATCAACGCGCCTTCGGGCGGAAAAAGATTGCGGTGAGTCCAGCTGCCTTCGATCGTGAAGCCTTGCCCCGTCCCAAAGCCAGCGCTTCCGGCCAGGGTGCGCGGCGGACCGGCATCCTGCTCGACGAGGATGGACGCGTATTCGGTGCCGTCGCCCACCGCTTCTCCGCTCTGTTCGGGCAGGACGGAGACGGTATTGAACAGACCCGTTGCGACCAGCGCCTGCCGCAGATCGTCGACCACTTGGCTGTCGTAGAACTCGCCGCGCTCAAAGCGCGCCAGCACTTCGACATGCTCGGCGTCGAAGGCCAGATTCCCCGTCGTTCGGATTTCGCCAAACCGCGAACGCGGTCCGGTGGTGACCCGCAAGGTATAAACCCCGTCACCGGTTTCCTGATCGAGCAGAATGTCGCGCTGGCCGATCTCTGCGAAGGGGTAGCCGTTTTGCGGAAGAGTGACCGCCACCTGGGCTTCGGCCCCCTGCACGCGCGTGGCGATAATCGGTTCGCCTACTTGCAGTGCCAGATTATCACGAATCAGGTTAGCTGGCTCAGTAGGCGGCGCATCAATCAGAATGTCGGAAAAAACATAGCGTGGTCCCGGCAAGACATCGATCACTGCAGTCAATGGTTGCCCGCCCGGCTCATTCGATCGATCAACACGCGTCGTGACGCGTGCCTCGTACCAACCTTCCGCGGCGAGGATGCGTTGCATCAAGGCGCTGTCCTCGGTCAGCCTCGCCGAAACCTGCGCGACATTTGCTGCCTCGCCGTCGCCGTCCTCCAGCGCAGACAAATCATCGAACTGCCCGCGCAGGCTCGTGTCCGTTTGTTCATCGGCTGCATCGAGTCCGTTCACCTGAACCGAGTAGGCGATCTCGACAACCTCCTCTTCGCTCTCCTCCTGTGCGAACTCGACCGGCTCCACTTCGAACTGTTCAAGCGGCGGAAGGGGAGCAACCAGTTCGGCATCGCGGACCGGCGCATCGCCGATTTCTTCCACCGTGTCGCCGTCGGCCAGAGAAGGGTCGTTGAGTGGCGGCGCCTGGCCCGCGGCCGGATTGCCATCGGCCTGCTCTGCGGCGATCCGGCGTTCGAATTCCTCGATCGATTCGAGCGGTGCGGCGAGTTCAGGATCGGAAGAGGGCTCGAGTTCCGGTATCGTGTCCTCGAATTCCTCATCGGTTATAACGGGGTCAAGTTCGGGCAGGTCCGCGTCGGCAGGAGGAACTGGAACAGGAACCTCCGAAGGATCATCACCCGTCGGCTCGACATCCTGTGCCAGCGCCGGATTAGCAACGATAGCGAGCGCGGATGCAAGCATGGAGACAGCATAAGGCCGAACCGGGGCACGATTTTTTCGCGGAGGTGTTTGAACAAGAGGCAAATTATCGACGACCATAGAAAGCGACCCAAGGTGCATAACGAAGGACTAACCGGATCATCGCCAAGCGGTCGGCAAGCCTCAGATGAGGCCGATAATCCCACCCATGGTGCAAGTTCATCACCCAAACACGCTCCCGGCGCAACTGCAAAAAGCCCTTTGCAGATGCCAAAAGCTGCTTGGAAACAGATTCTTAGGCGTGTGTGGACTATGTGGGGATTTCACAATCTGTCTCTTTTGGGCGCTGGTGTGGCTTTTTTCACCTTCCTTGCGCTCACGCCGCTCATTGCCGCGACCGTAATGGTCTATGGATTGGTTGGGGACGTCGAAACCGTCCAGAGACAGATGCGGTCCATCATTGAGCTGGTCCCGCGCGAAGCGGCGGCGGTCATCGAAAATCAGTTGCGCAGCGTCGTCACGGCGAATGCCGGAGTGACCGGGCTGGCACTCGCCATTGCGTTGGGTTTCGCAGTATTCGGAGGGATGCGTGCTGCCAACGGACTGATTGGCGCACTCAACATCATCAACGAAGAACACGAGACAAGAGGCATTATTTCGCTAAATTTTCGTGCGGCGGCGCTCACGTTGGCAGCGATTTTCGTAGCTTTAACAGGATTGATCAGCAGCGGAATGTTTGCCTGGTTGCAAATGCAAGCCGGTGATCTGCTCGGCGAAGCAGCTGCGTTTGCAATTAAGTGTCTGACCTGGATTGCATCGATCCTGTTCGGGAGCGCTGGTTTTGCTCTCATCATGCGCTACGGACCGGACCGAGAGCCGGCCCGATGGCTATGGCTCGCTCCCGGCGCGCTCGTCGCAACACTACTCTGGATCGCAATCTCGTTCGGATTTTCGTTCTATGTAGCTTATGTCAGCGACTACAACGCCACGTATGGGTCGTTGTCCGCTATCGTAGTTTTCCTGATGTGGCTTTTTCTGTCCGCATATGGCGTTCTGGGAGGTGCGTTGCTGAACGCGGAGATCGAGCGCCAAACAACGGTCGACACGACCACCGGTCAGGAAATGCCGATTGGAGAACGGGGCGCGGTTCTCGCCGATTTGGCCGAAGGCGGGCTCTCAATTAGCCAGTGGATGGAAAAGGCAGAACGTCGTGCCGTCCGCCGCCACTTGCGATCTCATAAGATCAAGTCTTCGTTCGGAAATTGAGGCAATGGCTGTCTACGCCTTGCGACGTTCGGATAGGAGGATTTGCCCGAGCTGACAGCTTATCGGCCGATTCCAGACTGTCTGCTCATAGGGTCGAAATTCGGAAAAGCAGCCGTTCGGCTACCGACCCGAGAGCGAACTGTCCGTTCTTAGCGACTTTATTGACTATGTGGACATTCGGAGCGGGGGCCTAAGTCCTTGCGACGCATTATCTTTGCATGAGCATACTTCACACGCGACTAGGCTGCGGAAAACCCATCCTGCTCGCCCACCGCTTGGGGGGAAGCCATCGGTCCTGGGATACGATCTCGCCTGCCCTCGCCCAAGCGAGGGAGATGATTATCCTGGAACTGCCTGGCCACGGGCAGGCTCACGCACAGGCCGACAGCGGTACGTTCGAAGGGGCAGGCGAGGAGCCTGGTCGATTGGCTCGTCAAAGAGAACCTTACAGGGATCGACATGGTCGGCAGCTCCTTGGGCGCCCGGCTTGTGCTCGAGATGGCGCGGCGCGGTCGCGCCGGCTCAGTCATCGCCCTGGACCCGGGCGGCTTCTGGCAGGTGGGAGCGGACGTTTTTCGGGACCACCATAACGGCATCGATTACACTGGTACGGGCTTTGCGACCGGCGCTTCCCGCCCTTACGCGAAATGTCACCGGCCGGACTGCATTCATGCTTCAGCTTTCCGCAAGATCCTGAACGCTCGATCCCGGTTTCGTCTTGAATGAGTCTTGAATGAACTGCAGTCGTTTGCCGATACGCTTACGTTCGACTCGTTGGTAAAGGACCTTGCCACTGGCCCGATGCAGGAAGGCTCCGCGACCCGGTCGACCCGGGTGGTCATCGGCCGGGGTCACAAGGATCGCCTGTGTCTGCCGCAGCAGGCCAGTCGCGCGAAAGCTGCCTACCCGGAAGCGACAATGCACTGGTTCGAGCGCAGCGGACACTTCCCTATGTGGGATCGGCCAGATTAAGCGATCCGCGTCATTCTCGATGCCACGGATCGCTAGGACTCTGAATGATGCTCCGGTAAGCTGGTTAGTATTCGAAAAAGCGCACAGCAGAGTTCGCCTCAGCGGTGACGCCATCTTTTTTAGGTCGGGAGAGGATCTCTGGTCCTGGCAGCAGTATCGTAAAGCACTGACATTCGCCGGATAATCTAGATCTCCGTCCTTCGGTCATCTCTTCCGATGCCACGAGGTGTGTCAAGCACGCTACCATTAAAGCAGCCTGGCACCGGCCTAAGCACTTGCAAGCGATGACAAACTACTAGTGTCATTGCAGGTTGAGAGGACAGTCAAGTGCGATGGTGCTGTCATTCCCATTTCGGCAACTCGATCGATGGCATCAAGCAAAGCGTAAAAACGCCTCGGTCGATCCCAACCCAATGACCGTCTAAAATCTGTCAGATTAGGAACTTCTGGGGTTTGAAAGGGTTGGAGGGATGACCGAAATTATCGAAAAGGCATCCCAATATGCGCGCATTAGTCTGGAACGGAACGAACGACATCCGCTGCGAAACGGTCGACGATCCCCGCATCGAGGATCCGAAGGACTGCATACTCAAGGTCAGCTCCACAGCCATTTGCGGCTCGGACCTTCACCTGATGGACGGCGTGATCCCCAAGATGAAGGAAGGCGACATCTTGGGCCACGAGTTCATGGGTGAGGTCGTCGAGGTGGGTGCCGATGTCAAACGTCTCAAGGTCGGCGACCGCGTGGTCGTCCCGTTCACGATCTCGTGCGGTGAGTGCTGGTTCTGCCAGCGTGAGCTCTATTCACTCTGCGACACCACCAACCGCACCGCGGAAAACGCCCGCCAAGCTATGGGCCACGCGCCCGCCGGCCTGTTCGGCTACTCGCATCTCACCGGCGGCTATTCGGGGGGTCAGGCCGAATATGTCAGGGTCCCGCACGCTGATGTCGGGCCGATCAAGGTCAACAACGATCTTGCCGACGACAAGGTGCTGTTCCTGTCGGACATTTTCCCCACAGGCTGGATGGCCGCGGAAAACGCGATCGGCGACGAGAAGGGCAAGACCGTCGCCGTGTGGGGCGCGGGCCCGGTAGGCCAGTTCGCGGTGCGCAGCGCGTGGATGATGGGTGCCGAGCGGGTCATCGTGATCGATCGCGTGCCCGAACGCCTCGAACTGGCGGCAACATACGGCAAGGCCGAGACGCTTGATTACAGCCAAGTCGACATCAAGGAAGCGCTCGACGAGATGACCGACGGCAGGGGCCCCGACGCGGCGATCGACGCCGTCGGCGCGGAGGCGCACGGGCACGGCGTGCTGGGCGACGCCAAGAAGCGCGTCCAACTGCACACGACCGGCGTATCGGACCAACCCGACGTGCTGCAGGAAATGGTCAAATGCGTGCGCAAGGGCGGCACGATCTCGGTACCCGGCGTCTATGCGGATCAGGTTTCCTTTCCTATCGGCCCATTCATGAACAAGGGCCTGACAATGCATTCTGGCCAAACCCACATGCAACGCTATCTCGCGCCGCTGCTTGAACGGGTGGAAGCCGGTGAGATCGACCTCTCGGGCATCATCACCCATCGGGGCGACCTCAAGGACGGGCCCGATCTCTACAAGACCTTCCGCGACAAGGACGAAGGCTGCATCAAATGCGTGATGAAGCCGGAGGAGCTGTGATTCAGGTACCGGTTATCTGAAACTGAATTAGCTAACCCTCGCGCCAAGGATCGGACGTCCGATCGATCGTGAGTTCGCCTCAATAAGGTCGGCGGGCCGCCACGGCGTCGGTGCGGTCGTGATCGAGCCAGCGATCGGCGGGCATGAGGATGACCGGCTTCTGGTTGTGAAAGCGCGAGGCCTCTTTCGAAGCGTCGGTCATGGTCATCGAATAGCTACGCCCCATTCGTCGCTGTCGCGCTAGATACCGGCGCATACGAGCTCGTCGCCATCGGGGTGGTCGAACCAGATACGTCCTTTAGCGTCCTTTGGTGCTTCGGCATCGTAAAAGGATGAAACTGGTACCAGGCAGCGGCGGCGAATGGGCAGTACGTCATGGCAGAGGACGTCGGTACGACCCCCCAAGGCATGGCGCTGGTGCGAACACATACGGTCCATGTCGCCGGGTTACCGCTGGAAGCTGATGGCGTCGGCGGCGAGCCATCGCCATGGACCGCGCGGGGGGTCTTTCTTTCGATGGAGCTTGCCGCCCACCGAAGGCTGCATCGGCCACTCTCCGACTACACGATCGCCATTCAAGGCGTCGGTCGCGTTGGCGCCGCACTCGCGCAGATGCTGCATCGGGCAGGGGCGCAATTGCTGGTGTCCGATGTCAACGCCGCCGCGGCAGCGCGCTTGGCCATCGCAACCGGCGCCACCGTCGTTGGTGCCGCCGGCATCCTCTCGGCCAAGGCGGACATATTCGCTCCCTGTGCGCTGGGCGGCGTGATCGACGAAGTGGCGGCGGGCAAATTGCGGGTGAAGATCGTCTGCGGGGCAGCCAACAATCAGCTGGCCACTACGGCGGACGGCGACCGTCTTGCCGAGTGCGATATTCTTTACGCGCCTGACTACGTCGTGAATGCAGGAGGAATCATCAACGTCGCCGCGGAATATCTGGGCTGGCCCCAAGCGGATTCGAACGCCGAGAGGGCAGAGCCAGGATTCCGACATGTTCCCGTGTTCAAGGATCAAGACGAACTCCGACGTTTCGCATCTTCCGTCCTGACTTCATCATGCCTGTCCGCCGTGTGCCGAGGGATCATGTATTCGTCTGGTCGGCCCGCACATCACTCGGCAAGTTGGCCGCGCCCGTTTTTTCGGAGCATGCCAAACCTTCAGTGCCAAAACCGTAACAGGTCATGGACACTGAACCCATCGAATAGCCGCGCACCAGCGGATCAAGGGTTTCGTTGCGGGCAGCCGCCATTCCGGCAAGATAAATCAGCGGAACGAAATGGTCGGGCGTCGGAACCGCCGCGGCATAATCGGGATGCTCCCCAAGGCGCAGCAGATCGCCCGGGTTTTCTGCCAGTTGACTAACCGCTGCTTCGTCGAAACGCTCTGCCCAGTCGAACGCAAAATCGGGCTGGTTCCAGCGCACGGCTCGGAGGTTGTGAACGACATTTCCGCTAGCGACCACCAGGACGCC
>Ga0310345_10002868_pt1 | contig 16943 bp, 16 predicted proteins | sample HC15DNA20500_MG_FD_204667 | JGI IMG/M metagenome (GOLD analysis project Ga0310345, IMG submission 204667) | Marine microbial communities from station ALOHA, North Pacific Subtropical Gyre - HC15-DNA-20-500_MG | ecosystem: Environmental > Aquatic > Marine > Oceanic | place: Pacific Ocean: North... | reverse complement strand
TTCGCCGCGGTCGAGACGGTGCCGCCCGGAAAGATGCCGACCGCGCCGTTCTCGCCAAGATGCGCCAGCGCCAGCGTTCGCGTGGCGAGGTTCTTCTGCGCCGCTGTGCGACTGCCGTCGAAATCGACGGGCAGCACGACGCGGGCGATCTCGGGCGCGGCCCCGAAGACCTTGTGCGCGAGGATCCTGAACTCCGCGCCGCGTCGCTGCGACATCAGGTGGCCGAGCATCAGACCGTCAAGAATGCCATAGGGATGGTTCGCCACCACGATCACCGGACCCTGCGCCGGGATCGTTTCGAGCGCGCCCCGGGTTACCTCGAGCGCCAGCCCGTAGCGGCGCGCCATGGCGCTCCAAACGTCCTCTTCAGCGGCGAGATCGGCCTCGTAGCCGCGCGCCCGGCGGATCAGCCTGTGGCGGCCAGAGGCCGCTTCCATCACGCGGATCAGGGCCCGGCCCCCGCGGCTGCGCGCGCTGCCGGCATAGCTGATCTCCCGGGCCAGCAGGTCATGTCGCATGGCCAAATCCTTTCCGCGCCTTGGCGCAGGAAGGGTCGCATCGGTGCATGACGGGCAGAGGACGCAAGGAATTGCGGCAGCGGACTGCGACGTTCCGGCATTCGGGCCCAGAAATTCAACAAATCTTTCAATTCCCCGCTATGCTGCGTCCGGTTCCGCTCGCATCGGCGCGAAATATCGCGCAGGCGCTTTGCAGGAACCGCGCCGCGCCATAGATGGCCCGGCGCAACGAACACGGCAGGACGGATAGGCGATGGACTGGGACAAGCTGCGGATATTCCATGCGGTGGCGGATGCGGGGAGCCTCACCCACGCCGGCGATTCGCTGCATCTGAGCCAGTCGGCGGTGAGCCGGCAGATCCGGGCGCTGGAGGAGCAGCTCAACACGACGCTGTTCCACCGGCACGCGCGCGGGCTGATCCTCACCGAGCAGGGCGAGCTGCTGTTCGACGCGACCCGCGCCATGAACAAGCGGCTCGAGGCCGCCTCGGCGCGGATCCGCGACAGCGAGGAGGAGGTGTTCGGCGAGCTGCGGGTGACCACGCCGATCGGCTTCGGCACGCTGTGGCTGGCGCCCCGGATGCGCAAGCTCTACGAGGCCTATCCCAACCTCAAGATCGACCTGATCCTCGAGGAGCGCGTGCTCGACCTGCCGATGCGCGAGGCCGATGTGGCGATCCGGATGAAGGAGCCGAGCCAGGCCGACCTGATCCGCAAGCGGCTGATGAACGTGAAGATGCGGCTCTACGCGACGCAGAGCTATCTCGACCGCGCCGGACCGCTGGAAAAGCTCGAGGATTTCGAGAACCACCGCCTGATCTGCCAGAACCCAAGCTCTGCGCAAGTGTCGGCCGGGGCGGCGATGGTGCAGGAACTGCTGAGCTACAACATCCCCTCGCTGCTGACGGTGAACAATTACTTCGGCGTGCTGCAGGCGGTGCTCAACGATCTCGGTGTCGGCGTGCTGCCCGACTATCTGCCGCAGCATTTCCCGTCGCTGCAGCGGGTGCTGCCCGATTTGGAGTCCGGCGAGGTGCCGGTCTTCCTCGCCTATCCGGAGGAGCTGCGGCAGTCTAAGCGCGTCGCCGCATTCCGCGATTTCGTGCAGGAAGAGGTGCAGGCGCATCGCCGCAAACTTCGCGAACAGCTCGGCGATTAGGCATTTCCGCCGCGATTGCCCAATAGATAGTCATGCGCTGAGCGCATGACGGCCTTGCCGCTATGGCAGGGGTTTTGAACTTGATCGTTCACTAACCGCTATATATTTCAGCTTTCGAAGCCGATGCTGCTTTGCGGCGCATCGCTTCATACCTCCCTGTTGGACTTGCCGGGCCTGTGTGCCCGGCTTTTTTTTTGCCTCTTTTGTCTTGTTCGCGGCAGGAGGCGGGGGCACCCTGTCGGCGTCACAGCCGGAGGGTGGCAGGATGCGAAGCTTCGATCCCCTTTCCCAGCCACCAAAATTCGCGATGCCGGTGCCGATCTTCCGAATCTTCGACGAGGCGCTGGCCCGCAGCTTTTACATCGACTTCCTCGGATTTCGCGTGAAGTGGGAGCATCGCTTCGCCCCGAACAAACCGCTTTATGCCGAGATCGCGCGCGGCGGGGCGGTGCTGCATCTGAGCGGCCATCACGGCGATGCCAGCCCCGGCGCCGCGGCCTATCTACCGGTCGAGGGACTGAGCGCCTTTCGCGACAGCCTGCATGCCAAGCGGCACCCCAACGCCCGCCCGGAGATCGAGACGCGGCCATGGGGCGACGAGATGATCGTGATCGACCCCTTCTCGAACCGTCTGCGCTTTTGCGAAGAGCGCTGAGCCAGCCCGCGTCCAATTCTCCCACCGCGCTGCTCCAGCCTGCCCCGGACGCGTCGACCGGCCCGGCGACCTGTTCTATGGTGGGAGAAATCTGCTGCCTTTCAGCCTATGGGCCACCCATTGCCACCTTGCGGCCGAATGTCGACGGCCTCCTGATCGACATGTTCCTCGCGTGCGACTGGATCACGGGACAGGCCGGTGCGACCTCTGCCGCTTGGATTCCCGGTCGTCGAAACCCGCTTTCCCCTGCGGCGTCCCGATTGTATGACGCGCGCGACCAGCAGGAGAGCGCCCGCATGTCCGACCCCCAGATCACCGACGACCTCATCGCCGCGCACGGGCTCAAGCCCGACGAATACGCGCGCATCCTCGAGATCATCGGCCGCGAGCCGAGCTTCACCGAGCTCGGCATCTTCTCGGCCATGTGGAACGAGCACTGCTCCTACAAATCCTCGAAGAAATGGCTGCGCACGCTGCCGACCGAGGGCCCGCAGGTGATCTGCGGCCCCGGCGAGAATGCGGGCGTCGTGGATATCGGCGACGGCCAGGCGGTGGTCTTCAAGATGGAGAGCCACAACCATCCCTCCTATATCGAGCCCTACCAGGGGGCCGCGACCGGCGTCGGCGGCATCCTGCGCGACGTCTTCACCATGGGCGCACGCCCGATCGCCGCGATGAACGCACTCAGCTTCGGCGAGATCGAGCACCCCAAGACCCGCCGCCTCGTCTCGGGCGTGGTGTCAGGCGTCGGCGGCTACGGCAACTGTTTCGGCGTGCCGAACGTCGGCGGCGAGGTGCGGTTTCACCCCAGCTACAACGGCAACTGCCTCGTCAACGCCTTCGCCGCCGGCCTCGCCGATGCGGATGCGATCTTCTACTCGGCGGCCTCGGGCGTCGGCATGCCGGTGGTCTATCTCGGCGCCAAGACGGGGCGCGACGGCGTCGGCGGCGCGACCATGGCCTCGGCCGAGTTCGACGACACGATCGAGGACAAGCGCCCGACCGTGCAGGTCGGCGATCCCTTCACCGAAAAGCGCCTGATGGAGGCCTGCCTCGAACTGATGGCCTCGGGCGCGGTGATCTCGATCCAGGACATGGGCGCGGCCGGTCTCACCTGCTCGGCGGTGGAGATGGGCGACAAGGGCAATCTCGGGATCCGGCTCGACCTCGACCGCGTGCCCTGCCGCGAAAAGGCGATGACCGCCTACGAGATGATGCTCTCGGAGAGCCAGGAGCGGATGCTCATGGTGCTGCGCCCCGAGAAGGAAACCGTGGCGCGCGCGATCTTCGACAAGTGGGATCTCGACTTCGCCATCGTCGGCGAGACCATTCCCGAGGACCGCTTCCTGATCATCCACGAGGGCGAGACCAAGGCCGACCTGCCGCTCAAGGCGCTCTCGGGCACCGCGCCGGAATATGATCGCCCGTGGGTCGAGACGCCCGCGCCTGCGCCGCTCCCGCTGGTCGACGAGGTCGATGCGATCGAGGGGCTGCGCGCATTGATCGGCTCGCCCAACCACGCTCACAAGGCATGGGTCTGGGAGCAATACGACCACATGGTGATGGGTGACACGGCGCGCGCGCCGGGTGCGGGCTCGGGCCTCGTGCGGGTGCATGGCACCGACAAGACGCTGGCCTTCACCTCCGACGTGACGCCGCGCTACGTCAAGGCGAACCCCTATCAAGGCGGCAAGCAGGCGGTGGCCGAGGCATGGCGCAACCTGATCGCCACCGGCGCCAAGCCGCTCGCCGCGACCGACAACCTCAACTTCGGCAACCCCGAAAAGCCCGAAATCATGGGCCAGCTCGTCGGCGCCATCAAGGGCATCGGCGAGGCCTGCGAAGCGCTCGACTTCCCGATCGTCTCGGGCAACGTCTCGCTCTACAACGAGACCGACGGCACCGGCATCCTGCCGACACCGACCATCGGCGGCGTCGGGCTGATCGAGACCGCCGACCGCGCCATCGGCACGCAGCCGCGCGAGGGCGACGTGGCGCTGGTTCTGGGCACCACCGAGGGGCATCTGGGCCGCTCGGCGCTGCTGTGGGAGATGCTGGGCCGCGACGAGGGCGATGCGCCGCATGTCGATCTGGCGACCGAGAAGGCGCATGGCCTCTTCGTGCGCGACAACCACGCGCTCATTCGCGCCTGCACCGACCTGTCGGATGGCGGGCTGGCGCTGGCTGCCTTCGAGATGGCCGAGGGCGCGGGCCTGGGTGTCGAGATCGGCGTCACCGGCACGGCGGCGCTCTTCGGCGAGGATCAGGGCCGCTACCTGATCGCCGCCGACGAGGACAGCGCCGCGGCGCTGGAGGCCGCCGCCGGCTCCGCCGGGATCGCGCTGGCGCGGGTCGGCCGCTTCGGCGGTACGACGGTGAGCCTCGGCGGTGCCATCGCACCGCTGTCGGAGCTCTCGACGCTCTACCGCACGGCGTTCGAGACCGCGCTGCACATTCCGGCGGCCGAGGCCGAGCTGGCGGTCTGAGGCGCGGCCTCCCCCTGCCCCGGCGGCGGCCTTGCGTGCCGCCGGGGCGCCGCCTACATCTGAAGCGACATGAACAGGCGAGGAAGACAGACATGGCGATGAGCGCACAGGAAATCGAGGATCTCCTGCGAGAGACCTTTCCCGAGGCGAAGATCTCCATCACCGACCTCGCCGGAGACGGCAATCACTATGCCGCCGAGGTGATCGACGAGAGCTTCCGCGGCCTGAACCGGGTGCAGCAGCAGCGCGCCGTCTACGCCGCGCTCAAGGGCCGGATGGACGGGCCTGCGGGCGATCTGCACGCGCTGGCGCTGACCACCAAGGCGCCCGACTGACCCCCATTCCCGCAAAGGACACGCATATGACCGCGCAGGACAACGCGACCGACGCCAAGGCCCGCATCGACGAGATCGTCAAGTCGAACGACGTGGTGCTCTTCATGAAGGGCACCAAGACCATGCCGCAATGCGGCTTCTCCAGCCGCGTCGCCGGGGTGCTGAACTTCATGAACCTCGAGTTTCGCGACGTGAACGTGCTCGAGGACAACGACATCCGTCAGGGCGTCAAGGATTACTCCGACTGGCCGACGATCCCGCAGCTCTACGTGAAGGGCGAATTCATCGGCGGCTGCGACATCATCACCGAGATGACGCTCTCGGGCGAGCTGGACCAGCTGTTCGAGAAGAACGGCGTGGCCTTCGACCGCGACGCCGCCGAGAAGATCCGCGAAGCCAACAAGGGCTGAGCCAAGGGCGCTTAAGACAGGCGCTTTGACATGAAGACCCGGTGGAAGCCCTGCTCATGGGCCCGCCGGGTCTCTCTGTATCCGGCCATGGCATAGACCCGCAGGTTTCGTTGCATCGCCGCGTTGGTATAGAGTCGGATCTCTGGCAGCCCGGCCTGCCGTGCCATGTTCTCGGCGGCGCCGAGCAACGCCCGGCCCAGCCCGCGCCCCTGTGCGTCTGCATGCACGGCTATGTTGTCGAGCAGAAGGTGATCGGGCTGCGGCAGCAGCACCATCAGCGCCGCGCTCGGACCTGACCCGTCCGGCAAATGCACCACCCCCGCCGCGATCAGCGCACCGTAATCGGCGCGCATCGGCGCGGGCGCATGACCGATCAGCGGGATATAGGGAGCGTAAGCGGATGTGACGATCTCATCGATCCGATCCCGGTCCGCCGCGCAGGCCAGCCTGAGGCGCATTGCCTCAGACGCCCGCCTTCTCGACCCGCTCGGCCAGCGCCTCGGCGCGCGCCGTCATCTCGGCCAGCATCTCGATCAGGCCATGCGGGATCACCGGCACCTCGACCTCGACCTTCTGGGGGTCGGTGCGCGCCTTGTTCAGCGCCGCCTCGGTCTGGCTCAGCCGCTTCTCGACCTGACCTGCATAGCTTTCGGTCTGGCGCAGCCGGTCCTCGAGCCCCGCAGCCCGGTCGGCGAGCATCAGCCCGGCCATCAGCAGCATCTTGCTCTCGGGCATCCGCCCGGACTGCTGGGCGAGGCCCGAGGCCTCCTCGTCCAGAAGCCGCGCGGCGGCCTGCAGATAGGGCTCCTCGCCCGACTGGCAGGCGACGACGAATTCGCGCCCGCCGATGGTGATTTCGACCTGCGGCATCAGTCGCGCTCCTCGACCAGCGGTTTCAATTCGGACAGCACCGCGTCGAGTTCTGCCACCTCGGCGTCGCGCTCGGCCCGCAGCGCGCCCAGCTCGGCGGCCATGGCGCGGTCGATCAGCTCGGGATCGGCCAGCTCGGCCTCCATCGCCTCGCGCAGCTCGCCCGCCACTTCACGCAGCTCGGCGTTGGAGCGGCGCAGCGCCTGAAGCTGCCCGTCGAGATCGGCCATCTGGGCGTTCTGCGCCTCGATCCGCGCCTCGAAGGCCGCAAGCCGGCCATCCTGCTCCTCGCGCAGCGCCTTCAACCGGCCCTCGAGCTCGGCATTGGCCTGCTGCTGGGCGCTGAGTTCGGCGCCAAGGCCCTCATCGTCGCCGCGCGGCCCGCTCTCGATACGGTCGAGCCCCTGGCCGATCCGGTCCAGCGCCGCCGAGAGGCGGCTCTCCAATTCGGTGATGTCGGTCATCGTGCCCCTGCCTGCCCTGCCCCGGTCCCGTATCGGCCGCCGCGAACGCGGTCCGAATCGCACGGGGCTTCGGAAAAACCTAGACCACGCTCCCGCCCCCCGCAAACGCCGGCGGCGGGCCGCAAGGCGCCGCCCGTCCGCTTGAACTCGCCCGCGCCGCCTGTCAATACCGTGCGCGACAAGGGGGGCCGCGCCGCGGCTGCCTCGACCAACCGGAGGACACCCATGGACATCGCCGCCCTGCGCGACAAGCATCCCGAGCATTGGAGGAAGGCTGCGGCCATCCGCACGCTGACCCTCGACGCCGTGGCTGCGGCCAATTCGGGCCATTCCGGCATGCCGATGGGCATGGCCGACGTCGCGACGGTGCTGTTCGAGAAGCACCTGAAGTTCGATCCCAAAGCGCCGAAATGGGCCGATCGCGACCGCTTCATCCTGTCGGTGGGCCACGGCTCGATGCTCCTCTACTCGGTGCTGCACCTGACCGGCTACGAGGAAGTGCCGCTCGAGGAGATCAAGAATTTCCGCCAGTGGGGCTCGAAGACCGCCGGTCACCCCGAGAGCGAGTATCTCGACGCGGTCGAGACCACCACCGGCCCGCTCGGCCAGGGCATCGCCAACTCGGTGGGCTTCGCCATCGCCGAGGAGATGCTGCGCGCCAAATACGGCCCGAAGATCGTCGATCACTACACCTGGGTGATGGCCGGCGACGGCTGCCTGATGGAGGGCGTGAGCCAGGAGGCGATCGCGCTCGCGGGCATGCAGAAGCTGTCGAAGCTCGTCGTGTTCTTCGACGACAACGGCATCACCATCGACGGCAAGGTCTCGCTCGCCGACGTCACCGACCAGGCCAAGCGCTTCGAGGCATCGGGCTGGCACGTGCAGTCGATCGACGGCCACGACCCTGAGGCGATCGACGCCGCGATCGAGGCCGCCAAGGCCGATCCGCGCCCCTCGATGATCGCCTGCAAGACGCATATCGCTCTGGGCTCCTCGGCGCAGGACACGGCCAAGGGCCATGGCGCGCTGACCGACGAGAAGCTGATCGCCGACACCAAGGCCGCCTATGGCTGGGAGCACGGGCCCTTCGAGATCCCCGCCGACGTCAAGGCGCAGTGGGAAGCGATGGGCGCGCGCGGCGCCAAGGCCCATGAGGAATGGCGCGAGCGCTTCGACGCGCTGTCCGAGCGCAAGCGCATCGAGTTCGAGCGCGCCTTCGCCGCCGAGGCCCCCAAGGCGCTGTCCGCCAAGATCCGCGCCTTCAAGAAGGACGCGCTGGAGAACGCCAAGCCGGTCGCCTCGCGCAAGTCGTCGGAGATGGTGCTCAACGTCGTCAACGGCGTGATGACCGAGACGGTGGGCGGCTCGGCCGACCTCACCGGCTCGAACAACACCCGTTCGAGCGATATGGAAGTGTTCTCGCCGGAGAACCGCTCGGGCCGCTATATCCATTACGGCATCCGCGAGCACGGCATGGCGGCGGCGATGAACGGCATCGCGCTGCATGGCGGCCTGCGCCCCTATGGCGGCACCTTCATGGCCTTCACCGACTACGCGCGCGGCGCGATGCGCCTCTCGGCGCTGATGCACCAGCCGGTGGTCTACGTGATGACCCATGACAGCATCGGTCTGGGCGAGGACGGCCCGACCCACCAGCCGGTCGAGCATCTGTCGATGCTGCGCGCGACGCCGAACACCTACGTGTTCCGCCCCGCCGACACGGTCGAGACCGCCGAGGCCTGGGAGATCGCGCTGTCGACCTCCGACCGTCCCTCGGTGCTGGCGTTGAGCCGTCAGAACCTCGCCCCGGTGCGCAACGAGCACAAGACCAAGAACCTGACCGAGCAAGGCGCCTACGTGCTGCGCGAGGCTGGCGAGAAGCGCCGTGCGATCATCATGGCCTCGGGCTCCGAGGTCGAGATCGCGGTCGCAGCGCGCGACATCCTCGAGGCCGAGGGCATCGGCACCCGCGTGGTCTCCGTGCCCTGCATGGAGCTGTTCGCAGCGCAGGACGAGGCCTATCGCAAGCGCGTGCTGCCCGCGGGCCCGGTGCGCGTCGCCATTGAGGCGGGCGTGCGCCAGAGCTGGGACCGCTGGCTTCTGGGCGAGCGCGGCCGCGAGGCCAAGGCGGGCTTCGTCGGCATGGAGGGCTTCGGCGCCTCCGCCCCGGCCGAGACTCTCTACGAGAAGTTCGGCATCACGGCGCAGGCCGTGGCCGAGAAGGTCAAGGCGCTGCTCTGACGCCGACACGGCACGGCACGTAACATGGGGGCGGCCTTCGGGCCGCCCTTCGCCTTTGGCAGGCGGCGTTCAGTCGAGCCGCACCGCGATCCGCCCGGCACCGGCGACCGCCAGCGCCAGACAGCCGCCCGCGATCGCCCAGTTCTTGACGAAGATCGTCATCTGCCACGGGTCGTCGGGCAGGAAGTGGAACGCCGAGGTCAGCCCGCAATAGAGCCCGAGCGACAGCGCCACCGGCCGTACCGCCACGCCGAAGACCAGCGCCAGCCCGGCGGCGGCGTTGTAGGCCAGCGCTGGCCAGACCAGCAGGCTCGGTAGGTGCCAACCCACCAGCAGCCCGATCACCTCGCCGGGGTCGAAGGCCTTCTGCGCCGCGCCGCCGAGAAACAGAACCGCCAGCAGCAGGCGGCCGATCAGCAACAGCCAGTCGTCCAGCCGCAATGACGGCGACGCGGTCCGCTGCGCCTCCCCTGCTTCGCGGTCTAGACTTGCGCGCATGAGCACCTCCTTCGCCCTCTCCCTGTTCGGCCTGATCCTAGCGGCGCTGGCGGCGGATCACTACTGGCTCGACGGGCGCGCGGCGCTGGTGCTGGCGCGCGCCGGGCTCGATCTGGTCCACTGGCTTGCCCTCTGGCGCTAACGGCAGCGCTCACAGGGGCGCTGCGGGGCGATCTTCGGTTGACGCCGCGCCACAAATGCCGATCTTGGCGCCGAACCCAAGCCCGGCAATTCCCGAGGAGACTCCCATGGCTGTCAAGGTAGCAATCAACGGCTTCGGCCGCATCGGGCGCAACGTCCTGCGCGGCATCATCGAATCCGGCCGCACCGACATCGAGGTCGTGGCCATCAACGATCTCGGCCCGGTCGAGACCAACGCCCACCTGCTGCGCTACGACAGCGTGCATGGCCGCTTTCCGCACGAAGTGAAGACCACCGAGGACACGATCGATGTCGGCCGCGGCCCGATCCGCGTCACCGCGATCCGCGACCCCAAGGAGCTGCCCTGGTCCGACGTCGACGTCGCGCTGGAATGCACCGGCATCTTCGTGAGCCACGAGAAGGCCGCGATGCATCTCGAGAACGGCTCCAAGCGCGTGCTGGTCTCCGCACCCTGCTCGGGCGCCGAGAAGACCATCGTCTACGGCGTCAACCACGAGACGCTGACGGCCGAGGACAAGGTCGTGTCGAACGCGTCGTGCACCACCAACTGCCTGTCGCCGGTCGCCAAGGTGCTCAACGACGCCATCGGCATCGACAAGGGCTTCATGACGACGATCCACAGCTACACCGGCGACCAGCCGACGCTGGACACGATGCACAAGGATCTCTACCGCGCCCGCGCTGCGGCGCTGTCGATGATCCCGACCTCGACCGGCGCGGCCAAGGCCGTGGGCCTGGTGCTGCCCGAGCTCAACGGCAAGCTCGACGGCGTCGCGATCCGCGTGCCGACGCCGAACGTCTCGGTCGTCGACCTGACCTTCAACGCCGCGCGCGAGACCAGCGTCGAGGAGATCAACCAGCTGATCCGCGACGCCGCGAACGGCCCGCTCAAGGGCATTCTCGGCTACACCGACGAGCAGCTGGTCAGCTCGGACTTCAACCACGACCCGCATTCCTCGGTGTTCCACACCGACCAGACCAAGGTCATGGACGGCACCATGTGCCGCATCCTGACCTGGTACGACAACGAGTGGGGCTTCTCCAACCGCATGGCCGATACCGCCGTCGCGATGGGCAAGCTGGGCTGATCGCTCGAGTTCCCTGACAATGCGAAAGGCCGCCCCTCGGGGCGGCCTTTTTCGATTCTGCGTCGCGGTCACCGGTACGTTCACTGGTCGCGTTCACTGGCAGAGCCGGAAATCGCCGCGGCGCGCCTTCACGTCGAGATGCAGGTGGTCGGCATGGGCGGCATCCGAGCCCGGCCCTAGCACGGTCGTGAATTCGAGACAGGCGGTGGCGCGCACCGCGTCCTGGAACGCCTCGGCCATCGAGCCCTCGCGCTCGCGCGGCTGCACCTTGACCTCCGGCCCCTCGGCGAAACCGAAGGACATAATGTCGACCGCGTTGCCGAAGGCGTGCTCGGACAACGTGTCGGCATCGGAGCTGCGGCTGCGGCAGTTGTAGACCGTGCCCTGCCGGATCTCGGTCAGAGCGCCGCGCCCGAGCCGCTCGGCGGCGGGCTTGGCGAAACCCTCCACCCAACGCGCCAGCGCCAGCGCCGTCTCGCAACGCATCGGCGCAGGCGGCGCGAGCGCCACGCCCGGCGCGATCTCCGATAGCATCACGGGATGCGCGATGCCGCAATCGGGGATGTCCGTATCATCTACCGGCGGCTGCGTGTCGAACACCGCGCCCAGCGCCTCCAGCTCGGCGCGGCAGGTCTCACGGGTCACTGTCGATGCGGCGAGCCGGTCCGGCATCGCCGGGACGCTCTCGCGCGCCGTGCCGCCGGCATCGGGCGCGTCATCACTGTCCTCGCCGGCTTCGGCTTCGGCTTCGGCTTCGGCTTCGGCTTCGGCTTCGGCTTCGGCTTCGGCTTCGGCTTCGGCTTCGGTACCGCCGTCAGTCCCGACGTCAAGCTCGGATCCGGTCTCGGAATCGACCTCGGAAGCCTCGTCAATCAGCGTGTCGGCATCCTCCTCCGCAGTTCCTTCGGCCTCGCCCCGATCCTCCGGATCAGGCGGTTCGGGCCGGGCCTCCGGCATCGGCACCTCCTGCGGCGCCATGTCGGAGCCCTCTGCCTCATCCGGCACGGAGGGCGCCTGCGCGCCCTCCGTCAGATCGGCGGGTCGCATGGGCGGCAGGGGGGCGGTCTCGGGCGGCGCCTCCTGCGCCGCGAGCGGCGCGGCCAGCAGGCCCAGCAGCGCCCCTGCCGCCAGCCGGATCATTCGACGAACTCCACGACGACGCCCTCGGACACCAGCAGCGCCAGCTCCTCGGCGTCCCAGTTGGTCATCCGCACGCAGCCATGGCTGGCCGCCTGGAACAACGAGTCCGGCTCCGAGGTGCCGTGCAGCCCGTAGGTCGGCTTCGACAGGTCGATCCAGACCGACCCCACCGGCCCGTTCGGGCCGGGCGGCAGGATCAGCACCTCGTCATTGTCGCCCTGCTGGAAATTGACGTCCGGGTTGTAGGTGTAGGTCGGGTCCATCGCCACGGCGACCACCTCGACCGTGCCCGAGGGTGACGGGGTCTGGGCCGAGCCGACCGTGACGGGGTAGTTCAGGATCATCCGGCCGCTCTCGTCGAAGCCCGCGAGCCGGCTCGTGCCCTTGCGCACCTCGATGCGGGCCACCTTGGTCTCGAGCGCCGGGCCGGGATCGACCACGCTGATGGTCTCGCCCTGCCGCCAGCCGGTGCCGGGGTTCAGGTTTTCGAGGAAGCCCTGATCCATGTGAAACCGTTCGGCCAGCTTCTCGGCGACGCTGGTGTAGCCGAGCTGGTCGAGCTCGGCGAGCTTGGCGTAATCCTCGGGCAGCGGATCGCTTAGCCCGGTCACGTCCTCCTCGGTGATGGTGTAACTTTGCAGCATCGGCGCGGGTTGGGTCGCGGTGAGCGCGTCCCAGACCTGGCTGTCGAGCTGTCCATCCGCCGTGAAGCCCTCGCGCGTCTCGAAGGCGGCGATGGCGCTCTCGCTCATCCCGCCCTTCCAGCCGTCGATGATGCCCGGCGAGATCCCGGCGCGGTCGAGCAGGATCTGCGTCTTGACGGTGATCGCCGACTGCCCGTCCGGCAGCGGCCCGCCCTGATAGCTGGCGGCCTCGATCTCCTCGGGGGTGGGAGGCACCTTGGGCGTCTGCGCCTGCATCGGCTCCGTGGAGGAGGCGTCGCTCGGGGCGGCGGCGGTGCCGCCGGCGTCCGAAGCTCCCGAACTCGCCGATGCGCCGGAGCTGTCCGGGGCGCCCTGCTGCGCATCGACCGGCTGCGCGCCGCCTTGCTGCAGCATGCGCAGCGTCTCGGGCTGTGCCGCGGTGCCGCCGGGGGCGGTGACGGTAGCTGGTGAGGCCTCCGCCCCTGCCCTGCCTTGCGCATCCTGTTGCGCCGGGGGTTGCTGCTGGGCCTGGCTTTCGGAGGGGGCGGGCTGGGTCGCCTGACCTTGCGTGTCCTGCCCGGCCGTTCCTTCAAGAACCTTGCGGGTCTCGGCGGCGATGTCCGCCCCGCTTTGCGTCGCCTGCTGCGCGACGGCGCCGCTGGCCGCGAGAGCAAGGATGGATAGGGAAAGGCGGATCGGGGTTGGGGTCATCTGGCGCTCCTCCGGACAGCTGTCCGGCACAACGCCGCGCGGCGGCCCCGAGGTCCCTCGATCAGAGGTCGAGCCGCACCTTCAGCGCCGCCTCGACCCCCGGCGGCACGAAGGACGAGACGTCGCCGCCGAGCCGGGCAATTTCCTTGACCAGCTTGGAGGCAATGGCCTGATGACGGGCCTCGGCCATGAGGAACACGGTCTCGACCGACTTGTCGAGCATCCGGTTCATGCCGACCATCTGGTACTCGTATTCGAAATCCGCCACCGCCCGCAGGCCGCGGATGATCATCTGCGCGCCGACATCGTTCGCGGCGTCGATCAGCAGGTTCTCGAAGGGGTGCACCACGATCTCCGAGCCGCAGGCAGCGGCGATCGGCGCGGTCTCGGCCTCGATCATCGCGACCCGCTCGTCGAGCGAAAACAAGGGTCCCTTGTCGCGATTGATCGCCACGCCGATCACCAGCCTGTCGACCAGCGTGCAGGCCCGGCGGATGATGTCCGTATGGCCCAGCGTGACCGGATCGAAGGTTCCGGGATAAAGACCGATGCGCATGACGCCTCCCCGCCGCATGTTGCGCGCGCACACGACACCAAGGCGGGCCGGGATGCAAGGCCCCGGCCCGCGCGTGGAGCCGCGCGCGGCGTCGTCAGTGACCCATGATCATCCCTTCGAGCGCATCCTTCTCCATCGCCAACTCGGACAGCCGCGCCTTGACCACGTCGCCGATCGAGATCAGCCCGACCATCTCCTCGCCTTCGACCACCGGGATGTGGCGAAACCGCCCCTCGGTCATCCGGGCCAGCACCGCATCGGCCACCTCGTCGCGGTGGCAGGTGACCGGATCGCGGGTCATCATCTCCTCGACCTTCTCGGACAGGCAGTCCGGGCCGCGCTGGCCGATCTCGCGCACGATGTCGCGTTCCGAAATGATGCCCAGCGCCCGCTTGCCGTCCTGAGAGACCACGAGGGCACCGATGCGCTTCTCGGAGAGCTGCCGCGCGGCCTCGGCCACCGTGATGTCGGGCGCGACGGTGGCGACGGTGTCATTGGCCTTGGATTTCAGGATCTGTTGCACGAGCATGGCGCACTCCTCTTCAAGCGCCCCCTGAGTTGGGAGCCATGGATCAACCGTCGCGCCCGGCGCTCGTTCCTGTCAAGCATTCCGCCTCGAGCCGCGCCACCTCCGCCCGAAGTGCCGCCGCGAGCAGCGCCGCGAAACGGGTGAGCCGCGCCGAGCGGCGGTCGGCGGCATGGCGCACCAGCCAGAAGGCGCGGGTCAGCCGCAGTTCGTCGGTCAGCACCCGGCACAGCTCCGGCGCGAAGGGCAGCGCGAAATCATGAACGATGCCGATCCCGGCATGGCGCAGCATCTGCAGCTGCACCGAGACCGAGTTGGAGGCGAGCGGCACGCCCTGCGCGCCAAGGCTGCCGAGATAGTCGAGCTCCCGGTCGAAGATCATGTCGGGAATATAGCCGACCAGCGGCCGCGTCCCCAGATCGGACAGCCGCGTCGGCACCGGCGCGTCGGCCCGCTGCGCGAGGCTGAGCCGGTAATCGGTGATCTTCTGCACGATGAGGCGCCCCGCCTCCGGCGGGCTCACCGTGACCGCCATGTCGGCCTCGCGCTTGGACAGGTTCACGACGCGCGGCAGGGCGAGGATCTGCAGTTCCAGATCCGGGTTCTCGGCCTGGATCGCGGCGCAGATCTGCGGCAGCACGAAATTGGCGCAGCCATCCGGCGCGCCGATGCGGATCTGCCCGGATAGGCCGCGTTCGGGGGTCCCGGCCTCGGCCGCCCGGGCCAGCGCCGCCTCGGCGCGCCCGGCGTGTTCTACCAGCCGCTCGCCACGGGGCGTCAGCGCGTAGCCCTGCGGGCTCTTGACGAAGAGCGCCGCGCCCAGCCGCTCCTCGAGCCGCGCCACCCGCCGGCCCAGCGTCGCCGGGTCCATCCGCAGCGCCGGCGCCGCGCCCGACAGGCTCTCGGCCCGTGCTACCGCGAGAAAGACGCGGATATCGTCCCAGTTCTCCATGCCATCCTGCAAAAATGCAAAACCGTTTTGGCACCCTGCCGCTTTTACCGGCATTTCTGCAAGGCTATAGTGATGCCAACACAGATCGTTCTTCGGGAGGACCGGACATGCAGGAACTGACCCATTATATCGGCGGCGAACACGTCAAGGGCGGCTCGGGCCGTTTCGCGGACGTCTTCAACCCCGCAACCGGCGAGGTGCAGGCCCAGGCCCCCCTCGCATCTCGCGACGAGCTCGACCGCGCGGTCGAGACCGCCCAGAAGGCGCAGCCCGCCTGGGCCGCCACCAACCCGCAGCGCCGGGCGCGGGTGATGATGGAATATGTGCGCCTGCTGAACCGCGACATGGACAAGCTGGCCGAGGCACTGTCGCGCGAGCACGGCAAGACCATCCCCGACGCCAAGGGCGACGTGCAGCGCGGCCTCGAGGTGGTCGAGTTCTGCATCGGCGCGCCGCACCTGCTGAAGGGTGAGTACACCGACGGCGCGGGCCCGGGCATCGACATGTATTCGATGCGCCAGCCGCTCGGCGTTTCGGCGGGCATCACCCCGTTCAACTTCCCCGCCATGATCCCGATGTGGATGTTCGCGCCCGCCATCGCCTGCGGCAACGCCTTCATCCTCAAGCCCTCGGAGCGCGCCCCCTCGGTGCCCCTGATGCTGGCCGAACTGATGGAAGAGGCCGGTCTGCCCAAGGGCATCCTGCAGGTCGTCAACGGCGACAAGGAAGCGGTGGACGCGATCCTCGAGCATGAGGGCATCGCCTCGATCGGCTTCGTGGGCTCCACCCCGATCGCCCAGTACATCTACGGCAAGGGCTGCGCGCATGGTAAGCGCGTGCAGTGCTTCGGCGGCGCCAAGAACCACATGATCATCATGCCGGATGCCGACATGGACAAGGCTGCCGACGCGCTGGTCGGCGCGGGCTACGGCGCCGCGGGCGAACGCTGCATGGCGATCTCGGTCGCCGTGCCGGTGGGCGAAGAGACAGCCGACCGACTAATCTCGGCGCTCAAGCCGCGGGTCGAAAGCCTGAAGGTCGGACCCTATACCTCGGGCGACGATGTCGATTTCGGCCCCGTGGTCACCGCCGCCGCCAAGGAGAACATCCTCAAGCTGGTGCAGTCCGGCGTCGATGCGGGCGCCGAGCTGGTGGTCGACGGGCGCGATTTCCGGCTGCAGGGCTACGAGAACGGCTTCTTCGTCGGCGCGCATCTGTTCGACCGCGTGACGCCGGACATGGACATCTACCGCAAGGAGATCTTCGGGCCGGTTCTCTCGACCGTGCGCGCGGCCTCCTACGAGGAGGCGCTGAAGCTTGCCATGGATCACGAGATGGGCAACGGCACCGCGATCTTCACCCGGGACGGCGACGCTGCGCGCGACTTCGCCAACCGGGTCAATGTCGGCATGGTCGGCATCAACGTCCCGATCCCGGTGCCGCTGGCCTATCACAGCTTCGGCGGCTGGAAGAAATCGGCCTTCGGCGACCTGAACCAGCACGGCACCGACAGCTTCAAGTTCTACAC
>Ga0310345_10002867_pt1 | contig 16949 bp, 17 predicted proteins | sample HC15DNA20500_MG_FD_204667 | JGI IMG/M metagenome (GOLD analysis project Ga0310345, IMG submission 204667) | Marine microbial communities from station ALOHA, North Pacific Subtropical Gyre - HC15-DNA-20-500_MG | ecosystem: Environmental > Aquatic > Marine > Oceanic | place: Pacific Ocean: North... | reverse complement strand
ACTCACAACGAGACCTCGACCGGGGTAACCATCGACCTGGAGGCTGTTGCCGGCGTCGTCAAGGACGAGTCTGGTGCGCTGCTGCTGGTGGACGGCATCAGCAGCGTGTGCTCCATCCCGGTGCGCACCGACGCGTGGAGGTGCGACGTCGTGGCGACCGCGTCGCAGAAAGGATGGATGCTCCCGCCGGGCCTCTCCTTCATCAGCTTTAGCGAGAAGGCCTGGGAGGCCCACGCCCACGCCCGGATGCCCAGATTCTACTTCGACCTGTCCACGTACAAGCGCTACTTCGAGATAGGGCAACCTCCATATACCCCGTCTGTCTCGACGATGTTCGCCCTTGATCTGGCCCTGGAGAAAATCATGGCGGAGGGGATGGGGAGCGTATTCGAGCGCCACGCAGCCATAGGCCAGATGACTCGGGAAGGCGTCAAAGAGCTTGGCCTTTCCCTCTTTTCCCAGGAGAGCGTCGCCTCCGACACGGTGACGGCGGTCAACGTCCCCGAAGGCGTAGACGCCCAGCGGCTGCTGGCGATGATGAGAGAGGAGCACGACGTCGTGCTCGCGGGAGGACAGGGCTCCCTGGGCGGCAAGATCTTCCGCGTTGGGCACATGGGAGTCTGCACTCCCGAAGACATCCAAGGGGTGCTCGGCGCCCTGGCGATCGTGCTGCCGCAGCTCGGCTTCGCTCCGCCGCCGGTGACGGCAGGCTGAGGTGTTCGGCCAGCGCCATCACACCCGAGTATTGCGCGTCCCGAGACTTCGGAGGCCGTCGTGGTGATGCCGGAAATGCAGAAGGCGATCTCGGAGCTCAGGTTCCTGTTGGCCTCACTCAAGGGCAAGCAGGAGGAGCTCGACGGCCTCAGCCAGCAGTTCAAGCGTCAGTTGGACCGAGCGCCGAACGACGCCATACAAGTCGGAAACTCGTTGGAGGCCGCCCTCACCATTGTGGAGCAGATATAGGAGCGCCTGGATGGCGTGGAGACGACGTGAAGGCACCTCTCGTCCATCAAGGACCGAGCCCACAGCGAACTGCAGGCCGCCCTGGAACTCACGAACAAGATAGAGCAAGCTAAGACAGGGCTAGCGTCTCTAAGGGGGCGCAATCGTTCAGGGGAGCGGGTGCCAAACGCCGAGGCTGAGAAGATTGAATAGCTGGAGCGTTTCGTTCAAGAGGCCAGCATTTAAGCGGCGCAGAACATCACTGGGAATGAACAGGCGTCGGGTCGAGGGGCAGAGGCCTAGCCCGTCGGGGCAGCCTCGGGAACAGGAGCGTCCGGGGAGTTGAACAACTCCGTAAGAGCGTCCCCCTCCACAGTCTCGTTGGTGAGGAGATATTTCGCCACCTGGGCGAGCTTCTCCTTGCGTGACGTTAGTACCCGCTTAGCCGTCTGATAGGCGGTGTCGATAAGGCTGTGGACGTCATAATCGATGTCTTCGGCCACCTTGTCGCTGTAGTCTCTCTGCTCGGAGATCTCCCTGCCCAGGAACACCATATCTTCGCGCTTGCCGAAGGTTCGCGGGCCAAGTTTCTCGCTCATGCCGTAGCGGGTAACCATGGCGCGAGCTATGTTGGTGGCCTGCTCCAAGTCGCTGCTGGCCCCGGTGGTAACCTCGTCAAAGACGATTTCCTCCGCCACCCGCCCGCCGAGGGCGGCAGCCAACTGGTCCTTGAACTGGTTCTTCGTCCAGATATGGCGGTCCTCTTCGGGCAAATAGCGCGTGTATCCGCCCATGCCGCCACGTGCCACGATCGACACCTTGAATACCGGATCGGCATGGGGCAGCAGGTGCGCCACAAGAGCGTGGCCCGCCTCGTGGTATGCGGTCAGCTCCTTCTCGCGCTCGCTGATGACCCTGCTCTTCCTCGCTGGTCCAGCTATCACCCGGTCAACGGACTCGGCGAACTCGTCCGAAGTGATGAGGGTCTTCTCCCGTCGGGCCGTCAGAATGGCCGCCTCGTTTATCAAATTGGCCAGATCCGCCCCGCTAAACCCCACCGTTAGCTGTGCGACTCTCTCCAGATCGGAGTCCTCTGCCAGGGGCTTCCCCTTGGCGTGCACCCTCAGTATCTCCGCCCTGCCTCGTACATCTGGGTTGTCCAGGGTAACGCGGCGATCAAAGCGGCCGGGTCTAAGCAACGCCGGGTCCAGGATGTCCGGACGGTTGGTAGCTGCGATCACGATGATGTTGGTGTTGGAGTCGAAGCCGTCCATCTCTACCAGGATCTGGTTCAGCGTCTGTTCTCGCTCGTCGTGGCCGCCACCAAGTCCGGCTCCCCGATGTCGGCCCACTGCGTCTATCTCGTCGACGAAGACGATGCAAGGGGCGTTCCGCTTGGCCTGGTCGAACAGGTCGCGTACCCGAGAGGCTCCCACGCCTACGAACATCTCAACGAACTCGCTGCCGCTGATGGAGAAGAAGGGCACTCCCGCCTCTCCGGCCACCGCTCGAGCGAGCAAAGTCTTCCCCGTCCCGGGAGGTCCCATCAGCAACACTCCCTTGGGTATCTTTGCTCCAAGGCTCAAGAAGCGCTCGGGGAATTTCAGGAACTCCACCATCTCCTGGAGGTCCTCTTTGGCCTCGTCCACTCCAGCAACGTCATCGAAGCTTACTGAGGGGCTGTTGCCCATGAACATCTTGGCGCGACTACGGCCGAAGCTAAAGGTCTGGTTGGTATTGCCCTGGGCCTGCCTCATCATGAAGAGAAGGATAGCGCCAAAGAAGATCAGGGGGAGGAAGTAGGTCAGGACACTGAACAGGCTTCCGAGGCCGCTGGAGCCCTTCACGACGACTCGCAGCCTGCTGGTCACCAGGTCCACCCCGGCATTTCCCAGCAACTCCAGGATGCTGGCACCCTCCTCCTTGCGTGAGGTAAAGGTCTCGCCATCTATCGCCGTAACTATCAGCTTGTCGTCGTCGATCTCGATCAGGTCGAGATCCCCGCTGATCGCCAGGGCAACGACCTCGTTGATGGGGATCTCCTGCGAACCGCCGAGAGGTTCGGAAAACAGCGTAAAGAAGATCGCGATGACCGCGACGATTATCAGCAGATATATGAAGCTGCTCCGCATCCACCGAGAGTTCATTTGAGCTCCAGCGCCGCGATGCCACACGCCTTGCCACGACGTAGAGTATCCATCAGGATAATAGTACATGAAATCAGTGCGCAACGCAAAGGAATTCGTTAGGAAGGCGATAGCCCGACGACCGCGACGAGCGACCAGTGGCATCCGCGGCGTTAGGGGCCGGGTGAGCGCTTGAATTCAAAGGTCACGTGCCCTATATTCAACCTTTCAACCAGGATTTGGGAGTACACGATGCTCGAAGGTTACGCTATCCCAGAGGTACTGGTCGACACCGATTGGGTAAGCGAGCACCTGGACAATCGCTCAATAGTCACCGTCGAGGTGAACACAAACCTGCAGGCAGGCTACGATCAGGGCCATGTTCCCAGCGCTGTTGGCTGGAATCTCCATACTGACCTGGAAGATCAGACACGGAGAGACATTGCCCCGATGTCACAGCTGGAGGAGTTGCTGGGCAAGTCTGGAATCGACAACAACACCACGGTCGTGCTTTACGGCGACGGTAACAACCGATCCGCTACCTATGCGTTCTGGGTTCTCAAGTACTTTAGGCACCACGATGTGCGGCTGATGGATGGCGGACGTCAGCGGTGGCTCGATGAGGGCCGACCCCTGACGACGGAGCTGCCAACGCCGGAAGCAAAAAGCTACGACGGCGGGATACCGGACCGGACGTTGCGAGCGACCAAGGACCATATTCTGAGCAATCTGCGCGGCCGGTCGATGAGGCTTCTGGACACGCGGACCGAAGAGGAGTACCGAGGGACGTTCGGCTCCGCACCGGGGACCACGCAGGCCGAGACCTATCGAAATGGGCGCATACCCGGTGCGATCCTCCTTCCGTGGAACGAGGGCGCTGCAGGAGACGGCACCTTCAAGCCGGCTGATGAACTCCGACGAATGTATCTGGACAAAGGCGTCAGCCCAGACCAGGAGGTCGTAGTCTACTGTCGCCTGGGTGTGAGAGCCTCCTACAGCTGGTTCGTTCTGAGGTACTTGCTGGGCTACGAGCGGGTCCGCAACTACGACGGCTCGTGGACGGAGTGGGGTAACTCGGTTGGCGTGCCGATTGAGACGGACGCGTCGCAGGCTGCACGGTAGCCAGCGGTCTGTAGAGATGGACTCGGGGCACTTCAGCGCTGGCGTATTGGAGCCTCTGGACGAGCCAGGGGTCCGCGCTGAGCACGCCGAAGCGACAAGCGGATGTCCACCGAGCACTTCTGGCAGGCCTGCCGAGCCACCGTTCGGCGCGCTGGACCTCCCTTTATTCGACCAGCCTCTGCTATGCTGTGTGGGCTATGGCGATTGACCGCTTTCCCGTAGGTGGCGACAGGGAGCTTGAGCTCCGAATAGCGGCCTCTCTTCGTCAGGAGGACATAAACGCCGTCCTCATTACCGATGATGAGGGGTTGGAGACTCTTAGTCCCGAAGCGTTGCCGGACCTCGTCGTCTTAGATGTGTCCGCGATGAGTGCAGCCGATGTCTCGCAGAGCGTCCGGAAGTGCAACGGGCGCAAACTGCCCGTCATCGCTCTGGTGCCGCGACATAGAGTAGCGGACCTGGACGCTACCCTCGGATTCGACGATTTCCTGGTGACTCCGCCTGACATCGGCGAGCTCGTGACTCGCGCGAAGCACGCCCTGTGGCAGTCCAGGGCGTCCGAGGGCGACGCGCTGATACGCGTAGGCGACCTGACGGTCGATGTGTCCGGCTACGAGGTGTCGTTGAGGGGCAGGCGCGTCGCCCTCAGATTCAAGGAGTACGAGTTGCTGAGGCTGCTAGCCTCAAATCCGGGCAGGGCCTATAGCAGAGAGACGCTGCTGAGCCAGATCTGGGGCTACGACTATTTCGGGGGCACACGCACGGTGGATGTCCACATCCGACGGCTCAGGAGCAAGATCGAAGACGCCGACCACTCGTTCATCGAGACCATATGGAATGTCGGCTACCGCTTCATCCATGTGGAACCGTCGTAGTGACTTCTAAAAGCTCGTCCTTTTGTGCTCTCGCGTCGGTGGGTAATGTTCCCCATGACACGTACACGCTAGTGTACTGTGCTGTAAATAACTTTGCATCGGCGAAATCGTGCGACATCCTCGTGACGATGGTCTTTCCGGTGCAAGCCGGAATCCAGAGAAACGTTGCCTGGATCCCGGCTTTCGTCGGGATGACGGACCTGGTACCGAGCCATTTTTCATACACTAGACTAGCTCGGTAACACGACGGTGTTCCCGCACCTCGACTTGGCGACCATAACAGATTCGCGCGCCTTTTCGATAAGACCCTCGGCGTCCGAGGCGTCTCGTGGATAGGTAGCTGGGCCCGCGCTTACGGTGAAGTTCCATCCCGCGCTCCGGCAGACCGCTTGCTCCAGGGCGCCGGCGTCGGTGCGGGTGATATAGGTGAGGATAAGCACGAACTCCGAGCGGTCCGTGTGGCCGATGATATCTCCGGGTCGGGACTTTTCCGCCAATGTCCGAACGAACCCATAGACGGCTTTGTCGGCCCCTGAGGTATTGCCACCCTCGGCCAGGACCCCAAAGTTGTCGATCTTCGCCATCAGGGGACCCGCAGGAGTAGTCGCGCCATTTGAATCGGTCTAGGTTCTTCCCGAGCATGCGAGCGAATAGGTCGTAGCCGGAGGGTTCGAATAGACTTCCTCCGCCGTCGAGTGACCTGGACGGACCGACCGCGTGAGCCCCAGCTTCGAGTCTCGTCATCTGCAAGATCTGAGCGACCATTACCCTGATCACGTCTATGTTGAAGGGCTTGGTAATGTAGTCGTTCGCGCCCAGTTCGACGAGCTTGACGGCGGTGGTTACAGATGGGTACCCGGTAATTACCACTACCGGGAGTCTAGAGTTGATGCGCTTGGCCGCCATGAGGGCCTCGACTCCGTTGAGGCCGGGCATCACCAGGTCTGTGATAACCAGGTCGTAGCTCGACCGTTGCAGGAGGTCTATTGTCTGCTCGCCATTGTCGGCTGTGTTGACCTGGTGCTGTTCTTCGGTGAGAACTTCGGACAGGAGCGCACTGATTACGACCTCGACGACGACGACAAGTATGCGGGCAGGCTGGACGGATGGTCTGAGAGCTTCGCAATCTTCTTGTTGTGTCGCAGTCTCCAAATCGCATTCTCCTGTTGGAAAGGGGCCGTCCGGAAGTCGTGTTGAGCCGGGTGGCGTCTCTGTATGATGGGTTGCCACTGAACAGTAATGGGTGCGGACACTGGAGCGGGTCGGTGCCCCAGCAGTTACCTCCACAGGCATTTTACGCCCGCGGCTGCCCCGTGGCCGCAAGGTGTGCTAAAGTTGGTTCGATCACAATTGGCCAATGTAGGCAGTGGAAAGCACGTGCTGCAGCGCATGATGGAGGTGTACGGCATGGACGGCGAGAGGGTTGTCTACATGAGTGGTGAGATAGTCCCGGAGTCGGAGGCGAAAATCTCGATACGCGACCGAGGATTCGTCTACGGGGACGCGGTCTTCGATACGACACGGACCTTCGGCGGGGAGATCTTTAGGCTTCAGGAGCACCTGGAGCGGCTGTTCAACTCGCTGAAGTACATGCGCCTCGACCCGGGCATGTCGCAGGGTCAAATCTCGGACCTGACGATGCAGGTGCTCGAGTCCAACCTTCCTCTGCTGGAAGAGGGTGACGACTACTGGGTCACTCAGCGCTTCACCAGAGGCGTCCCCGGCGGAGACGGCCCAATGAAGCCGACCGTTATAATCGAGTGCACTCCTCTGCCGTTCAAGGTTAGGGCGGCCTACTATCGCGATGGACTACCCGTGATCACCCCGTCGGTGAAGCGGACACCGCCCGAGGCGATGAGTCCCAGGGCGAAGATGCACAACTACATCAACACGGTTCTGGCGGACCTGGAGGTGAAGGGGCAGAACCCGGATGCCTGGGCGATGATGCTGGACGTGAACGGGAACATAGCGGAGGGGCCCGGCAGCAACTACTTCTTTGTGAAGGACGGAGTGCTGATGACGCCCGGAGAGCAGTACGTGCTGGGAGGCATCAGCCGGCAGACCGCTCTGGAGCTGGCGCACGAGCTGTCCATCGAGACGCGGGAGACGGACATCGACATGTTCGACGCCTACACGGCCGACGAGGCGTTCGTGACGTCGACGAGTTTCTGCATTTGCCCGGTGTCTACGATAAATGGCACGACGATAGGCACGGCCGGTGTCCCCGGCCCGGTCACAGACCGGCTCCAGAAAGCATACAGCGGGCTGGTTGGCGTTGACATCGTCGGCCAGTACCTGGCAAGGCTGGAGTGAGCAGGCCCCGACGCCGTCCAGATCCCAAATACTTGGCAACCTGACTTTTGCGAATAGCGCCCATGGGAGACACCGAGAGCGAAACGGAGGCACCGAATACTGGCGACGTGGGCGGTGGCGCGGGCCTCGATGGGCAAGCGCTGCTGGCCATGTACCGCCAGATGGTGCTGTGCCGCACCCTCGACGAGCGCATATGGATGCTGAATCGCCAGGGCAAGGCAGCGATCATGGCATCGGCACAGGGCCACGAGGGGGGGCAGATCGGGAGCGCCTGGGCCCTTCGGAAAGGCCACGACCTCTTCTACATCTACTACCGCGACTTGGCCGTATTGCTCACCCTGGGCATGACGACTAAAGAGATCATGCTGGGCTTCCTGGCCAAGGCGGGCGAGCCCTTGAGCGGGGCCCGCCAGTTCCCCACCCACGGCGCCTACCCCAAGTACGGGATAGTCAACCTGTCCAACGTAGTCGCGACTCAGATAACACAGGCCGTAGGCGCTGCGCTGGCGGCCAAGATGCGCGGCGAGGAAACGGTGGTCATCACCTATTTCGGCGACGGCGCCGCTAGCACCGGCGACTGCCATGAGGGCATGAACTTCGCGGGAGTCCACAAGCTTCCCATCATCTTCTTTTGCGAGAACAACAAGTACGCTATCTCCGTGCCGCTGTCGAAGCAGATGGCAGTCGCCAGCGTGGCAAGCAGGGCAGAGGGCTATGGGATGCCCGGCATCATGGTAGACGGTTGCGACATCGCGGCTACGTACGAGGCCACGGTGGAGGCCGCGAGGCGCGCAAGAGAGGGCGAAGGCCCGACTTTGATCGAGGCGAACGTGGAACGCTACCTGCCCCATACCAGCGACGACGACGACAGCCGGTATAGGGACCCTGGGGAGATCGAGGCAGCCAGAGAGAGGGATCCCCTGAGAGTTCTTAATGGCCAGCTCAAGACGCTTGGGTACCTCACGACCGACGACGACGAGGAGATCCGACAGGCGGCGACACGGGAGGTCGACGAGGCGACCGAATTCGTCGAGCGCGCGCCTTATCCGAGCACGGAGCGGTACTTCGCCCACGTGTACTCCGGGCCGGGAGGTGCGCCATCGCCGTAAAGACGGTCCTCGAGGCGGTGCGAGATGCCATGCGCGAAGAGATGGCTCGCGACTGCCGCGTCTTCGTGATGGGCGAGGACATAGGCGACAGGGGCGGTGTGTTCCTGGCAACGGACGGGTTCGTCGACGAGTTTGGTGATGCCCGTGTCATCGACACCCCTGTGGCGGAGTCGTCCATCGCGGGCATAGCGCTGGGCGCCGCCATGAACGGGATGCGGCCGATTGCGGAGATAGAGTTCGCCGACTTCATCTGGCCCACCATCAATCAGCTTGTCGGCGAGGCGTCTCGGGCGCGATACGGCACGAATGGCCAGGTCGGTGTGCCGCTGGTCGTGCGCGCACCGTACGGGGGTGGTGTCAGGGGCGCGCTCTACCACTCCCAGAGCGTCGAGGTGGTCTTCGCCCACGCGCCCGGGCTGGAGGTCGTGATGCCGGCGACGCCATACGACGCGAAGGGCCTGCTCAAGAGCGCCATCAGGAATGACGACCCTGTCATCTTCCTGGAGCACAAGAGGACCTACCGGCTGGTGCGAGGAGAGGTCCCGGACGACGACTATACGCTGCCGATCGGCAAGGCCGACGTCAAGGTCGAGGGCCGAGACGTCAGCATCGTCACCTACGGCCTGATGGTCCACCATTGCATCGAGGCGGCACAGGCCCTGCAGAGCGAGGGCGTCAGTGCGGAGGTCGTCGACCTGCGAACGCTGAGGCCGCTGGACAAAGACACGGTGCTGGAGTCGGTCAGGAAGACGGGGAAGGCGCTGATCGTCCACGAAGACACCAAGGCCGGAGGATTTGGGGGAGAGGTCGCGGCGATCATATCCGAAGAGGCCTTTGACCACTTGGACGGGCCCGTGACGAGACTGGCGGGGCCGGAGGTCCCGGCGATGCCGTTCGCTCCACCCTTGGAAGCGATGTTCATGCTGGACTCGACGAATATCGCAGACGCCGTGCGTCGGCTGGCTAGGTACTGATGAGACCAGACCCCGCCCTTCAGGGCGAGAGCGCTCCTCTGAAGTTCTTGAGCACAGGCAATAGACTGAGATGAAGATACAGTTACCGCAAGTGGGCGAGTCCGTCACCGAGGGCATCATCGGTCGCTGGCTGAAACAGGTCGGCGATTGGGTCGAGAAGTACGACCCGCTGGTGGAGGTGGTCACCGACAAGGTCAGCATGGAGATGCCGTCGCCGGCATCGGGCGTCCTGACCAGCATCGTGGCCGAGGAGGGCCAGACCGTGCCGATGGGAGACGTTATCGCCGAGATCAGCGTAGAGGGCGAGGAGGCCGACGGAGACGACGTAGGGTCGTCGGCGCCTCCTGCAGCGGCGTCACCGGACCAGGTGATCGACCGGATAGGCGTGCTGCTCAAGGACGTTGCACCGGTCGGGCCGACGGGCTCAGGCAACATTCCGTCCACGGGCACGGAGCCGTCCGCTCAACCGTCTGCTCAAAGAAGAGACGTCGCGGGCCGGCAGACTGTACAGCGATACTCGCCTGCGGTCTCACGCATGGCTGCGGACAACGGAGTCGACCTGTCGCAGCTCCACGGCACCGGGATAGGTGGCCGTGTGACTCGACAGGATGTCGAGGATTTTCTGTCTTCATCAAAGACCGCCGCGACGGAGCCGATGGCACAGGAGACTAGTGAGGATATCTCGTCCTCGGCTCAGACTGGCGAACCGGAGCGTGGCTTTCCACCGGCGCAGGACATCGACGAGGAGAGAATTCCGCTGACTCCGGTGCGTCGCATAGTGGCCGTGAACATGGTTCGGAGCTCAACCGAAATTCCTCAGGCCTGGAGCTACGTGGAGGTAGACGTCTCCGGGCTGGTCCAGCGGCGGGAGTCGTACAAGGAGGAGTTTCGACTCAGGGAAGGTGTGAACCTCACCTACCTGCCGTTCGCGGTGAAGGCGGCCGCAGGCGCCTTGGGACAGCACCGTCTGCTGAACTCGTCCTGGGATGGGAACGCCATCGTCGTCAAGAGGCGCATCAACATTGGCGTGGCAGTGGCTGCACTCGATGGTCTGGTGGTCCCGGTGGTCCGCGATGCCGACATGTTGAGGATAGCCAACCTCGCGAAGGCCATCGACGAGCTCACGGACAAGGCCCGCAGGGGCAAGCTAGTCCTCGAAGACGTCGAGGGTGGGACGTTCACGGTCAACAACACCGGTGCACTGGGCTCCGTTGTCTCGCGGCCCCTGGTCAACTACCCGCAGGCCGCGATCATAACGACCGAGGCCATCGTCAAGCGACCCGTCGTGGTGAATGACGCCATCGCGATTCGCTCGATGATGAACGTATGCCTGTCCTTCGACCACCGCATCCTTGACGGCTCCAACGCCAGCGCCTTCCTCAACGACGTGAAACAGCGTCTAGAAGCCATCGGCCCCGATACGGGCATCTACTGAACCAAGTCGGTGGTCCCGGGAGCGCGAAATGGAAATCGCACTTGTCGTCCTGGCCGCACTGCTGGCGTCGCTGTTTTGGCTCTCGCGATGACCAGAGTCCAGACGCGTCAGATAGACCCGACACTTCTGGACGAGCGGTTGGATTCCCTCAATCGCCTTCTCGGGGAGGTCAGCGGGCAGACGTCGACCTATCAAGAGACGTTGACGACGGTTAACCAGGTTCTGGGCGGGCTGACCCAAACATCCCACCGGATGCTAGAGGTGGGGAGCGGCGAGGAGCTCCAGGAGCTCCTCGCCGCTCCCACGTTCCGCGGCGGGGTCGGCGATCTGATGCTCGAGGGCATGCTCCGGCAGACGCTGCCAAGCGACTTCTACGAGACACAGTTCACGTTCCGCAACGGCAACCGGGTCGACGCTGTCCTACGGCTCGCCTCCGGCCTGGTGTCGGTCGACGCCAAGTTCCCGCTGGAGAGCTTCCGTCGCCTCACTGAGGGGGAAGACCCGGAGCGAGGACTCCACGTTGGCCAATTTCGCAGGGATATGAGGCGCCACATCGACGATATCGCAGAGAAATACATCTGCCCCGGCGAGACCTTGGATTTTGCCCTGATGTATATACCGGCCGAAAACGTCTACTACGAGATCGTTTTGAAGGCCGATAACGCGGAAGATATCCTCAATTACGCGTGGGAGAAGCGCGTCTTTCCCACCTCCCCGAACAGTTTCTACGCATACCTGCAGATCATCCCGCTCGGCCTGAGACGGTCGCAGGTTGAACAGAGCGCCAAGCACATACTCGATTCGCTCGGCCACCTGGAAGGCGATTTCCAGAGATTAGCGGACAACTACCGGCTCGTGGGAACGCACCTGGGACGGGCCCAAACAAAGCACGCGGAAGACCTATCCAAGTTGGAGAGCATCCAACGGACGCTGCCGAGGGAGCTGACCGGCGCGTCGTCCGGTCGGCCATCGATGGAGCAGCCCACCACACACTCGGGTCAGGATCCATCGGAATCAGAACTTGATCTCTAGAATGTCCTGCATGGTGGTCCGGATGGGCCGGGTTGACTACGTCCGGGCATGGGACCTGCAGACACGCATCCATCGGCAAGTCGCCGAGGGTCGCCTGCCCAACGTGCTGCTGCTGCTGGAGCATCCCCACGTCTACACGCTCGGCCGTCGGGGAAAGCTCTCCGATGTGCTGGCGTCCGCCGTGCAGCTCCAGGAGCTGGGTGCGGAGATCCACCGTACCGACCGGGGAGGCGAGGTCACCTATCACGGGCCGGGCCAGATGGTGGGCTATCCCATCGTCGACGTGCGTGAGTGGGGCGGCGGGCCGCTCATGTACGTCCGGACGCTGGAGGAGGCGCTGGTCGCAACGCTGGCCGACTTCGGGATTCGAGCCGAGCGTGGGGAGAGGCCTACGGGGGTATGGGTGGGCGACGCGAAGGTGGCTGCCATAGGGGTGAAGATCAGTCGGGGCGTCACGACGCACGGCTTTGCACTAAACGTGGACCCCGATCTCTCCTACTTTGACCACATCGTGTCGTGCGGGATGCCGGGCGTTCAGGTTGCCTCGATGTGGAGCCTGACGTCCGAGGCTTTAAGCATCGAGCAGGTGGCGCCGGTTCTGGCGCAGCACTTCGGTGACGCATTCGGCTGGTCGGTCCAGTCGGCGTCGGCGGCGGAGCTTGGGTTGTCGCGGGAGTCCATGGTAGTCTGGCACCCAAGCCAGCTGAAGGAGGATGTTGTATAATGCGCGCTAACTCTAGCCCACGCAGGCTAATTTTCTTGTGTGACTTCACGGTGGCCAGGTCGCTTTAGAACTCAGGAGGTTCAGCCATGGCAGGTGACGGCGGCGGCAACGGAAAGTCTCCGGTCCTGGTCGTTGTTCAACTCTCCGGCGGCAACGATTTCATGAATACGATCGTCCCGTACACCAACCCTGTCTACCACGATGTGAGGACGACGGTGAAGGTGGAGCAGGACGAGGTCCTGCCCATCGACGACACTCTGGGATTCAACCCCAACATGGCCCCTCTCAAGGAGCTCTACGAAAACGGCGACGTCGCCGTTGTACAGGGGATCGGCTACCCCGACTCCGACCGGTCCCACTTCCGAGGGATGGACATCTGGCACACCTGTGAGCCGGACAAGATCGTGCTCGAGGGCTGGCTGGGCAAGACGTTACGAGTGCTGGACCCGAAGAAAGAGAACGTGCTGACCGGCGTCAACATCGGCCGCGGTCTCCCGCGGGCCATGGTCGCGGCGGGAGTTCCGGTAGCTTCGGTTGGCGATCTCGACAACTACGGCCTCCTGAGCGGCATATCAGAGGAGACTGAGCGCACGGAGGCTCTGGACATCTTCAAAGAGATGTACACGCCCGCCATCGGCTCTGGCCCTGTGATGGAGTTCTTGGCGCAGACTGGCGACGATGTGCTCCGGGGCCAGGACATCTTGAAAGAGGTGCCGGGCCAGTACACGTCCGAGGTCGAGTACGCCAGCAATCCCATAGCGAAGAACCTCAGGGACATCGCCCGCGTACATGTGGCCGACCTGGGAACCCGCATCTTCTACACCACCCACGGCGGCTACGATACCCATGCCAACGAGATGCCCAACCATCCGCCGCTGCTGCGGGACATGTCTCGAGGCATCATGGACTTCTTCCAGGACATCAGAGACCATAACGCATCGGAAGAGGTGGTGATGCTGGTATTCACCGAGTTCGGCCGGAGAATCCATGACAACGGCAGCGGGACCGATCACGGCACCGGTGGCGGCGCCTTCATCATCGGGGACCGCGTCAACGGTGGACTGTACTCCGAATACCCGTCTCTGGATCGCGATCGCTGGGCCAGAGGAGAGGACCTTGAGCACACCTACGACTATCGAGGCTGCTACTCAACGCTCCTCGAGCAGTGGCTTGGTGTGGAGGCCGCGCCCATAGTCGGCGGCACATTCGAGCAGCTGGAGCCGTTCGCAAAGTAACAGCCGAATCGCGCCATCGGTGGCAAATGGTTAGTGCAAACTCGCAGGGGCAGGTCTCCCTTCGGACAGGACGGACCTGCACCTGTTCAGTTCCGGACTGCCTAGGCAGCTAGCTCTCGCGCCAGCGGAGCTTCCAAAGGCCGAGGGACAGGGTGAGTATAGCGAAGCCGACGAGTATCGCCATCTCCGACCAGACGTAGGTCCCCCCTGAGAAGGACTCCATGATGCCGTCGGCGGCGTAGCGCAGGGGCGACACATAGCCGAGCATCTTCAGCAGCAAGGGCGCCTGCTCCATCGTGAAGAAGACCGGTGAGATCATCACCAGCAAGATGCCGACTAGGTTGGTCATGATGCCGCCTACCTCCAGAGAGGGCGCGTAGCTGGAGAGGAACAGAGTCAGCCCTGCCATGGTGAGCACCATTGCCAGCATCAGCGGGAAGAACACCCAGGTTAGGGTGTAGTCCACGCCGACGCTCCTGCCGATTCCCAGCAGGAGCGTCACGATTACGACGGTCTGCACACCCACCCATGCCATCTCGCCCAGAGCGTACGAAACCTTGGACATGGGCATGGTGATCAGCAGCTTCAGCTTTCCCTGAAACCGGCTGGCGATCATCGACTGGCCTACCCCGCTGACCGTCTGAATCGAGACTCCAAATATGATGGCGCCGATCATCAGCCTCCGGATGGCCTCCGGATCGTTCGCGCCGAGGGCACGGGACCAGTAGAACATGCTCATGGGAAAGACGAGGGCGCCCATCAGGTACCAGTACCACTCGCGTTTGACGGCGAGTAGCCGCATCTCCAGGATGGTCAACGCATCAAGGATAAGCTTGAGGCGTCCTCGATAGAGTGTGGGGACACGGGCCGCGCCGGTAGCCACCTCAGTTTGTCGTGCCATTGAGGGCCTCCTTGTCTCCTGTGAGGGCGAGGTAGACGTCCTCCAGGTTCGTCCGCGCCACGGAGAACTGCTGTATGCCCATTGACCGGACACGGTTGACCAGCTCCTGGTCGTCCTTTCCGTAGAGCGTCTCCAGCTCCCCACGCTCCCCGTTCCGAGAGTAGGTGACCTTGAACTCGTACCCATGTAGAGCCCTCAGGTTCGGCACCGTATCCAGGGCGAACAGGCGGCCGTCCTGGATTATGCCGACTCGATCGCATAGGGTCTCCGCTTCGTCCATGTAGTGGGTGGACAAGAGGACGGCTGCTCCCTCGTCACGATAGGTGCGGAGCAGCGACCACACGTCGCGTCGGGAGTGTGGGTCCAGTCCCGTCGTCGGCTCGTCGAGCACGAATAGGGGCGGCCTGGCCAGGGCGGCGATGCCAACGAGCACGCGTCGGCGGAGCCCGCCGGACAGCTTCTCCACCCGGACGTCTCGGTGCTTCTCCAGGTTGAGCTCCGATATGAGTTGAATGGACCGCTCACGGGCCATCTGCGGGGAGAGGCCGCGTAGTTTTCCGAAGACCCTCAGGATGTGGTACACGGTGTAGAAGAGGTAGGGTGTCTGCTCCTGGGGGACGATGCCCATCATGGTCTTCACCCGATTGGGCTCGGTGACAACATCCATCCCGAAGACGCGTATCTTGCCCGATGTCGGTAGCAGTTCGGTCGTGATCTGACGGATGAGAGTGGTCTTGCCCGCTCCGTTTGGCCCGAGCAGGCCCAGGATCTCCCCAGGCTGCGCCGTGAACGAGATGTCGCGATTCGCCCAGGCGCCGCCCTTATACTGCTTTTTGATGCCCTCGACCACCAGCGGCAGGCTGTCTGACGGGGCCTGCGCGGGCTGCGCGGTGACGGCGCCATTCGGGTTGGCTCTAGTTTTTTCAGTCATCGCACATTCCATGGATCCTCATAACACCTGCTCCGGGTCATCTCTTGTTCTAACATATTAACTATAGGCTGTCTGGTCGAAATCAGCCGTCCTTCCGATTTGGCATCAAACTTTCTGTCTTGGCCGTCGGTGTATCCGCAAAGCTAGAATCCGGATTACTCGATGAACACGCGAAGGCTCTCGTTGCCGTCCTGGAGGTTGACATCCAGGCCCTAAAGAGCGTCGACAAGCTGCTCTAGCTCATCGCCCTTGAGATTGCGCACGTTGGGTTCGATCCCCTTGGCCTTCATTGCATCATTCAGCCCGACCGCGGCATGCTGGGGGATGAGAGCGTCAAGCTTCATCCCGGCACGGATCAAGGCCATGGGCACTCGCACATTCACGCGTTCTCCCCCCATTAGCCATCGCAGAATCGAGGTTTGGTCCCACAATCACATCCAGATACTTGGCCTGGCGGAGGGTCGTCACCTGACCCGAATCAATGAAGCCGAGAGGTGGCGCTTGCTCAACGAGAAGGAGAAGTCGCTCGGCCTCCTCTACGTTTATCTTCCCCTTGCCGAGCATGTCTGAGGATGCGTTGTCGCTCACTCATATTTTTAACCCCAATACGTTTTTTTGTTAAGGATACAGCTAGACAGCGCTACTCTATGGTCACCGAGCCATTGCTTGTCCGGATAAGTAGAATGGCCTCGCCATCCCCAACAGTGCCCGCAAAACGACTCTTCTTTTCCTGCGATCGCGTCAGGGAGGGTATAGTGGTCGTGACTTTGCTGTTGCTGGTTGACGCGTCGATCTCGAGGCTTGGTGTCCCGGCAAGTCTGACCTGGATGCTCCCATTCCAGGTTGTGAGCCGGTTATTACCGCCTGGGGCCAACTCCACGCTGAAATGGATGGAGCCGTTGGAAGTCTCGGCGTTGAACTCGCCCTCAACGTCGCTCATCTCGATCCTGCCATTGGACGTACTGAGAGCGGCAGACCCTTTCATAGCCCGAAGCTCGATCCGTCCGTTGCTTGTCCTGGCACGGTACTCGCCGTCTGCGCCTTCAATGACTATTCATCCGTCGGAGGCTTCTGGGGTCCCTCCCGCATCCAACCCCCGCAGCTCTATCCGGGGGTTGCTGGTCCGGAGTTCAACCTTCGTGCTCCTTGGCGCTGTTACATCGATGTCTGCGCCGTCGCCCTGGCCCAGAAAGCCAAAGAGAGAGCTCTTGCCCTTCTGCCTGGCCTTCA
>Ga0310345_10002866_pt1 | contig 16949 bp, 16 predicted proteins | sample HC15DNA20500_MG_FD_204667 | JGI IMG/M metagenome (GOLD analysis project Ga0310345, IMG submission 204667) | Marine microbial communities from station ALOHA, North Pacific Subtropical Gyre - HC15-DNA-20-500_MG | ecosystem: Environmental > Aquatic > Marine > Oceanic | place: Pacific Ocean: North... | reverse complement strand
TCCAGTTCGCCCCGGGCCTCCCCAAGACCCGCTCCGGCAAGATCATGCGCCGCATCCTGCGCAAGATCGGCGAAAACGACGTCGGCAATCTTGGCGATACCTCGACGCTTGCCGATCCCAGCGTGGTCGAGCATCTCTTGGCGAACAGTCCGCACCTGACACCCGCATGACCGAGACGATCCTGATCGCAGACGACCATCCCCTGTTCCGGCAGGCGCTGGCGCTTGCGGTCATGCGGGTGCGGCCGGAAGCGCGGATCGCGGAGGCGGGCACGCTTGCCGCGGCCGCCCGCATTGCCAGCGATGCCGATGATCTTGCGCTGATCATCCTCGATCTCAAGATGCCCGGCGCGGTCGGCTATTCGGGTATCGCCCTGCTCCATGCCGAGCGGCCCGCCGTGCCGATCCTCGTGGTCTCGAGCGCCGAGGGCAGTTCCGCCGCGGAGGAGGCGCGCAGCTTCGGCGCCATCGCCTTCCTCCACAAGAACAGCGACCTGTCCGCCATCGAGACGGCCATCGCGGAAGCGGTCGCGGGAAAACTGCCGCCCAAATCCGCCCAGCCTGCCGGTGAAGCCGGCGATGTCGATGCCGTGCGGCGCGAGGTAGCAGGTCTCACCCCGACCCAGCTCAAGGTCCTGCTCGCAGTGCTCGAAGGTCAGCTCAACAAGCAGATCGCCCACAGCCTTGGCATGAGCGAGGCGACGGTGAAGGCACACATGACCGCCGTGATGCGCAAGCTCGATGTGCGCAACCGCACGCAGGCCGCGCTGGTCGCCCGCTCGCTGGGGCTCGATCTCACCCACTGACGCGGGCGAGGAACCGCTCGATCAGCCCGGCCGGCACCGGCTTGGCAAAGACCTGCACGCCCATTGCTTCGGCCTCCAGGCGGATCGCAGGGGAAGTTTCCGCCGTGACCAGCGCGGCGAGCAGCCCCGGCCTCAACAACCGCAGCCGTGCCAGCAGCGCGAGGCCGGTCTGGCCCTCACCTAGACGGTAGTCGATCAAGGCCGCATCCGCCTCACTGCAACTGGCCAATGCCGCTTCGGACGTCGTCACGCCTACCGGGCGGTGTCCCAAACGTGATAGCAGCGCAAGGCTCGCCTCCACGATGCGCGGGTCGTCATCGACCACCAACACGTTCAGCCCCTCGCCCGGCCGCCGCCCATCCCGCCGGACAATCCGGATTCCGCCGGGTGCGGCCGAAACAGCGCCCGTCAGTTGGGGTTCATCCAAGGCCGGCAGGATCAGGCTGAAGCGGCTCCCTTGCCCCGGCTCCGAACGCACTTCGATCGCGCCGCCCAGCAACCGAACGATACGCTCTGACAAGGCAAGGCCCAGCCCCAGCCCGTCGACTTCGACTTCGCCGAGCCGGGTGAACTCGCCGAAGATCGCCTCGATCGCCTCGGCCTTGATGCCCACCCCGCTGTCGACAACGTCGATCCGAAGCGTGTTCCCGCGCCGCCTGACGCCAAGCACCACGCCGCCTTCCGGCGTGTAGCGCACGGCATTGGCAAGGAAGTTCTGCATCACCGAGCGCAGCAGCCCGGCGTCGGTCATGACCGCACCCGGCACCGGGCCGAGGCGCAGTTTCAGCCCCTTGGCCTCCGCCATCGGCCGAAAACTCTCAAGCAGGTCACTCAGGAACGGGCCCAAAGCGAGCCGCGCCATGTCCGGCTGAACCCCACCGGCATCGATCTTGCTGATATCGAGCAGCGCCCGCAGCAGATCCTCCGCTGCGACGATCGAGCGCTCTACCCGCGCAACCAGCCCGCGCGCCGCCGGCGTGACATCGCGCTCCAGCGCGGCGGTAAAGAGCCGGGCAGCGTGAAGCGGTTGCAGCAGATCATGGCTTGCCGCAGCGAGGAACCGGGTTCTGTCCTGCATCGCGCGGGCCAACTGGCGGTTGGCATCGCTGAGTTCGCTCGTACGGGCCGCCACGCGCTGTTCGAGTTCCTCGAGCGTGCGCCTCAGGTCATCGCGCGCCCGCGCTTCGGCAGTAACATCAGTGAAGCTCATGACGTAGCCGCCGCCGGGCATCGGACCGCCCACGGTCTTGATCACCCGCCCGTCGCGCCGCACCCGCTCGAAGCTGTGTGAGAGCCCGGCGCGCAAATAACCGAGCCGTTTGGCGATATGGACCTCGATATCACCCGGCCCGAAATCCCCGCGCTGCGCGTTGTGCCGGATGAGATCGGCGACCGGCACGCCCACCCGCACCATCCCAGGCGGATAGGGGAACAGCTCCAGATAGCGACTGTTCCAAGCCTGCAGGTTGAGCTCGGCGTCGATCACGCTGATGCCCGCCTCGATGTTCTCGAATGTCGCCGCCAGCAGCTGGCGCGAGAAGCGCAGCGACTGGCCGCCATCGTCGAGCAGCCGGGTCACGTCGCTCAGGCTCATCTGCCCACCTGCCAGGGCCGAGGTAACCAGTGCCCGCGCGGACGATGCTCCGACGATCCCCGCAATCAGTGCCTGCGCGCGAGAAGCCGAGAGCGCGTCGATCGGCGTGCCCGGTGCTGTCGCGGGGAATTCGGCCTCGGCACGCTGCTCGCCGACGAAACTGGCGGTAAGCTGCTTGAGGCCAGCCAGATCGCTGACCTGCCGGTTCCATCGCAGCAGGCGGGGGAGCGGACTGGCAGGGGCATGGCGCGCCGCCACCAGCGCATGAACCACGATGTTTGCACCGAGGCTCCACGCAACGCCGTGCACGACAGGCACGGCGTGGCCGATGCCCAGAAGTCGCAGTGGATCGAGGGGGCCTGCGGCAAGCGCCTGCAGCCAGGCAGACGGAAGCACAGGCGGCAAACCCAGCGTGTAAAGCCAAAGGACGAGGCCGACGGTCAGACTGGCCCGAGCGGCCACGGGATCGCGCCCCCCGCCATAGGTCGCGAGAATGAGATGCGGCGTGAACTGCGCCATCGCGGCAAAGGCCACCACGCCGATCGAGGCCAACGAGTTGTCGGGCGAGATCGCCAGTGCCCAGCCCAGCGCGAGCGCAATGATCCCGGCAATCGCGCCGCCGCGAACTTGCAGCATGCGCCGTCCCAGCGCCCCAGCAGCCTCGCCCACACCGCCACGAAGGACGGCCGCGAAGACGAGGTCGTTGGAAACCATCGTCGCAAGAGCGATGGAATCGACGATGACCATCGAGGCCGCCGCACTTATCCCGCCAAGCAGCGCCACGACGACGAGCCAGCTGGCCCCGCTGCTCACGCTAGGCAGGAGCAGTGGATAGAGATCCATCGTGTCCCCACCGGGCAGGAACAGGATTCCGGCGAGCGCGATGGGCAGCACCAGCAGCGCCATGCCGACAAGATACAATGCGAAGCCAAACCGCGCCCGCGGCAAGTCAGCAGGGTCGGCTGCGTGGGTCAGCCCCATATAGAACTGGCGCGGCAGCGCGATGATCGCCATCGCCGAAATGAGGCACAGCACCCAGAAATCCAGGCCCAGCCGTGCCGGGGCAAACTGCGCCGCAAGCGCGGCCACGGCGCCGTCCAGCCGGGCCTGGGGGGTGTGCATGATCAGCATCAGGGCGAGGCCCGCCACCAGTATCAGCGCGGTGATCTTGAGCAGCGATTCAAACGCGATGGCATAAAGCAGGCCTTCATGCCGTCCCGCCATCTCGAACCGCCGTGCGCCGAACAGGATCGCGAAGAGCGCAAGCAGCACCGCCGCGATGATCATGACCGGCGCCGCCACCGGCTCATGCGAGACAAGGGCCAATGCCGATGCAATCGAGCGCAGCTGCAACGCGATATAGGGTACCGTGCCAAGCAGAGCCGTCACCGTCACCAGCCGCGCCACGACAATGTCGTGCCCGAACCGGGCTGCGATGAAATCGGAGACCGTCATCGCCTTTTCCTCGCTCACAGCCCGCGCCAGGCGCGTCAGGAAGTTCCGTGCTGTGAGCAGGAACGCGACAGGGGCAATATAGATCGGCAGGTAAGTCCAGCCCTCGCGCACAGCGCTGCCGACGGCCCCATAAAAGGTCCAGCTGGTGCAATAGACGCCCAACGCCATCGTATAGGCGGTGCGCCGCAGCCCACGGTGCTGCGCTGCCTCCCGGCCGCGCGTCTCCACAAAACCCGCAACTGCAAACAGGAGCAGAATTGCTGAAAGAGCCAGCAATGTGGCCAGGTTCAAGGTCATCGGGCCAATGACCTACCACAACCTCGCAAGTGGCCAAAGCGGCGACCTGCGGTTAGCGACAGGCGGTTTCGTCATGCCCTGTCGGCAAGTCGATGCCCCATCAATGGTCGGTACGCCGGCACAGTCTCGGTGCAGAAATCCGTGGATCGAGCAGCGGCCGCATTGGGACCAGATCCTGGTCACGCAGCCGACTTGCCCACCGGGCAGAGATTTGGCGGTTCTAGCGTGACGGAAACGGGTGGATAACCTCCGTCGATCTACGGCCGAAGTGTCCAGCTTTCGCGTTCGGCGGCCGCTTCATCGGCGAATAGACAGCGGCCTGTTCGTCGAAATGAGTCCAGCCCGTGCTGAGATAGGCCTCACGCCGCCGACCGAGTTCGACACGCTCGAAGCGGTCGAGCACGGCTTCCACCGAGGCAGCCTGCTCGTCCGAGACGTTGACGCTCACGAGGGTGCCGCCGCACCGCACGCCTTCGGCATAGACGTCGGCCTCTTCCTCGCTGACGCCCGCATTGGTCAGCGCGCCGACGATCCCGCCCGCACTGCCGCCGACGACGCCGCCCGCCGAGGCGCCGAGCAGGCCGCCCAGCGTTGCCCCGCGGCGACGCCGGTGCCGGATGCCTCGGACGCAGTCATGTCGCGCGGTTCACGCACGGCTGCCGGCGCATCCTTCACGTCCGATTGGTGCGAGACTGGGCTGATATCTGACTGCGCAATCCCTGCGCGTTCCAGTTCGAGCACGGCCTGCTCGGCTCGCTCGAAGCTGTCGTAAAGTCGGGTCACGATCTTGCCGATGTCGCGTCTTCGCGGGTTTGCAATGATCCAAGGGAGGTAAGTCCGGATGCGCGCTCAAGTTTCTTGGGTGAGCGAGATAACAGGAGTTCCCTTCAGCCGCATGATCAATGTGACAGTACGAAAAAGTCGTCCCGCTGCAGTTCGCGCCGCTCGAGGAGGCACTTTGCGTGCTCCACCCATCACCGCATGGCCTGACTTGATTGCAATGAATAATAACATTGTTTCACATTGACGTCATAAAATGACAACTCACCTCGACTCTTTCGCCGTTCTGCGGCATAGGTCGTTCGTCACCACAGTGCTTGGTCGCCTCTGCGATGGCTCGGACTGCATCCGCAGAGAGAGGGTGATGGTGTGATGGTGATCCCTAAAGGCTTTACCATTTGGCACGGGGGCGATTGCCCGGTCGGTCCCTGGGACTGGGTCAAGGTGCTTTACCGCGACGGCAGCAGTGACCTCGTCTGTGCCAGTCAACTGGATTGGCAGCATCGCGCCTCAATGCCGAGCCTTGATATTGTAGCCTATACGGTCAGGTTCAGCATGACCCAAAAACGGCAATTGACCGGAAGGCAATGAACGTTCTCATCTGGGTGTGCGTACATTCACGTAGAATGGCAATTGGCGGCGAATATACGCAATCACTGCGATACGCACGCTTTTGGCAAACCTCGCCTACACGGCGCCGCGCCGTGGGGTCCATGGGACAAATGAAGCTCAACACTGCCGGCAAGCCACGCCCGCGTCTGACGAAACTCAAGGTGCGCCGGCAAGTCTGTGTCGAGATGCATTGGATAGACTCGTCGATCGTCGGCGTCAGGATCATCGCCAAGACACGGGCAAAGCCCATTTTCGTACCGCCTGACCCGTCGTCAATGCCGGTCTTTTCACGTCGTTGCTGACACGAAAGATGAAAGCCTAGAGCATGGACTCAGCCCGCCTTCGCTGTTGATGGCCAACCCTTTGACAGGTGCGCTGACCCGTCAGTCGATCGCCGCCTTGTAGAGGCCGCCGCGAGGGCGTTCGAACAGGCGCATCACCATCGGTTCGAAGAACGACAGCGGCGCGGAATCGTAGGCGGGATCGAACGCCGGGCAATCGTAGAGTTCGACGAACTCGGCGGTCGCCTCGAAATGCGGGTGGCCCCGGAAGGCCTCGCGCTTGTCGCGGTCGAGCCCGATGTAGTGGAAGAAGTTGTAGCCCTGGAAAATGGCGTGCTGCTCGGTGATCCAGTGCAGCTCCTCGGACACGAAGGGCTTGATCATGGCCGCCGCGATGTCAGCATGATTGTAGGCACCCAGCGTATCGCCGATGTCGTGCAGCAGCGCCATCACCACGTAGTCCTCGCTGCGGCCATCGCGGTGGGCGCGGGTGGCGGTCTGCAGGCAATGGGTGAGCCGGTCGACGGCAAAGCCGCCGCAGTCCCCGTCGAGCAGCCGCAGGTGATCGAGGATGCGCACACCCCCGTTTGCGGCAAACGGCTTCATGTGGGTCATGATGATGTCCCAGTCCTGCTGGGTACATTCGGCCATGGAGTGGAACGTGGCGGTGCGGTCGATCAGGGTGTCCATAGCGTGTTCCTTTGGTCAGGCGGCTGCCGGCGAGGCGCCGGGCACGGCGCGGGCGGTATCGGTGTTTTCGGGAAAGATCGGCCAGAGCAGCTGCTGCCCCAGCGTCGCATCGGGCAGGTTCTCCACCCCATAGCTTTCGGGATAACGGCGGGTGATCTTCGCGGTACCGAACAGCACGTCCCAGAAGAACAGGAGGTTCCCGTAGTTGCCCTTGTAGTGGGTGGCGGGATCGCTGAGGTGGCGGCCATGGTGCGCATGGTGCGTCGCCGGGGTGGAGATCGTGCGCTCCACCACCCACATCACCGGCGAAAGCCACTTGGTGCGGTAGAGCGGCACATCCCACGCCACATCGCTGTGCGCGCCGATGATCACCAGCATCTTGACGATGAGATAGCCGGCATAGAACCACCCGAGGCCGAGGTAGATCAGCACGCCCGAAAGCCAGATGCTGGGCATCATCGCATAGTAGATGATGTTGTTGCGGTAGACGAGCCGAACGCTCATGTAGCGGGCGTTGTGGTGCGCGCGGTGCAGGTTGTAGAGCCAGGCGAAGCTGTGCGAGGCGCGGTGCCACCAGTATTGCATCATGTCCTCGAACACGAGGAACAGCGCCAGCGCCGCCCAGAACCCGATGCCCGACAGCGTGCCCTGATACTGCGGAAACCAGCGCAGCCCCAGCCAGTTGACGAAGAGAATGATCGAAGGCTGCGTCACCGTCAGCAGCAGCACGGTCGAGACCGTCTCGACGATGCCGTCGTTGCGGCATTGCTCGCGCTTGGTGAAAAGGTCTGATCGGACCAGCTCGATGAGGCCGAAGGCCACGTAGATCCCCAGCACAATCCAGTTCGATATCGGCACGGCCTCTCTCCTCGACACGCCGGCGCGGCCTTGTTCCAGCCGCTGCCCTGTTGCGCCTCGGGCAGTAACCGGGCATCAGGGGAAAGAATGCAAAGAACTTATCAATTGTCGGAAATTGCCCCGACCCGGGCCGAAGGCAAGCTTGCCGACCTGCTCCTGCGCGAGGGCACGGTCTGCCACTTCGCAGCCGGCGCGATGATCCAGCAGCAAGGGGACGAGGGCGACGGCTTCTGGCTGATCCGTTCCGGCACCGTCACGCTGTGCCGGTTCACCCCTGACGGCAACGTGACCGTGTTCGGGGTGCTGGGGCAAAATGATCTGTTCGGCGAACTAGCCTATTTTGCCGGCCTGTCGCGGCAGGCCGATGCTCTGGCAGAATCTGACTCCACCCTCATGCGCATAGGCGCCCCGCTGATCGAGCGTCTGCTCGCGAGCGAGCCGGAGTTTGCTCACTGGCTCCTGAAATCGCTCTCCAACCAGCTGCGTGCCGCACTTGATCGCATTGAGGGGGATCGCCAGCTGTCAGCCGAACAGCGCATGGTCCGCCTGCTGGCGGATATGGCCCGGCGCGACGGTGCAACCCTGACCGTGAGCCAACAGGCCCTTGGCGAGCTGATCGGCGTCTCGCGGATCACGGCAGGCCAGGTCCTGCGACGTCTGGAGGAAAGCGGGCTCATCCGGCTCGACTACCGCCGCATTACCGTCCCTGACCCCGACCGGCTCGCCGATCTGCTCTAGAGGCTCACAGTGCCGACGGGATTCGAACCGTCAGGATGGATATCCGCCATAATTATGCGTCTACCGTCCATCGGCTGGTCCGCACGTGGCGCACGATTGGAGAGAGCGCCCAAAAACGTGCAATCGAGTATTTGTTTTAAAGAGATATTGCCTGGCGGAGCGGGAGGGATTCGAACCCTCGATACGCTTTTGGCGTATACTCACTTTCCAGGCGAGCGCCTTCGACCACTCGGCCACCGCTCCGCATGCACTGGAAGGCGCGGCCCTAACGGCATGGAAGCGCTTTCGCAAGGGCGGGAAGGCTGGCATGGTCCGGTTTGTGATGAAACATCCCCTGCTGCTCTCCGCCGCCCTGCTTGCAAGCTGTTCTGCCGCACCTGCACCGGCTCCCGCGCAAGGTCCGGCGCTCGCCCCAACCGAAATCGTGGCAGCATCGCCCGCTTCGGATTGGGCCCCCATCGCAGCGTCTGACCTGCTGGTGATGGACCTTGCGCCCGATGCCAAGGGTGCGGCGCGGCGAGTGGTGATCCAGTTGCTGCCGGCGCCCTTCTCGCAAGGGTGGATCGGCAATATCCGCAAGCTGGCCGCCGCGAAGTGGTGGGACGGCACGAGCGTCAACCGTGTGCAGGACGGTTATGTCGTGCAATGGGGCGATGCGGACGGCGAGGACAAGCCGAAGACCAAGCCGCTGCCTGCGGGGCTCGCAACGGTACCTCAAGGTGACTACGTTGTCTCAAACCGCCAGGAATTGGATACAGCCTTCGAGGATCAAGGCGTAGACGCTATTTCCTCCGCGGCCTTCGGTAACGACAACAGCAGCGCGCGCTACAAACGCCACTGGCAAGACCCCTATGCGGAAGAAGTCGCAATCGACCGGGGCTGGCCTATCGCATCGAAAAGCGATGCCAAGGGTTCCTCAAGCTATTGGCCCATCCACTGCTACGGCACCGTCGGCGTAGGCCGCGATTATCCGCCCGATACTGGCTCGGGCGCCGAGCTCTATGCCGTCATCGGCCAGGCCCCGCGCCAGCTCGATCGCAACATCGCCGTCGTCGGCCGGGTGATCGAGGGGATGGAGCACCTCTCCAGCCTGCCGCGCGGCACCGGTGATATCGGCTTTTACAAGACACCCGAGGAGCGCACACCGATCCTCAGCATCCGCATCGGCACCGATGTGCCCGGCCTGCCGCGCTATGAATTCCTCTCGACCGAGAGCAAGAGCTTTGCCGCCTATGCCGATGCCCGCGCGAACCGGCGCGATGCGTTCTATATCCGGCCTGCGGGCGGGGTGGATATCTGCAACGTTCCGGTGCCGGTGCGGCGGGTGAAGTAATCTAAACCACCTTCCCCCCTCCCCGGTGGGGAGGGGTCGGCGGTGGGGGTACGGCTTTCGCGGTCGTGGCGCTCTCTCAGAACGGCAGCCCCCCCCTCCCCAACCCCTCCCCGTCCGGGGAGGGGCTTTCAAGGGTTTGCCCTCACCCCAGCCCCAGCGGCTTGTAAGCGCCGAAGATCAGCTGCTCGAACACACCCGTGCCTGTCTCGCCCGCGCTCGTCGTCACGCGGCTGACGATCTGCACGTGGAAGTTGTCCATCCGCTTGGGGTCGATCTCGGCCAGCACGATATCCTCGCGCTCCACCTCGAGCACGCCATGATACAGCCCGTGCCCCCACTTGGGCGAAGTATAGCCCAGCCCGCGCATCTGGAAGCGCACCAGCGGCTCGAATGTGAGCGCCAGCGCCTCATCCAGACCGCCGATCACCAGCTCGCCCCCCGCAGGCCATAGCGTTCCCGGCTGCAGCGGCGCATCGAGCTTGGCCGAGGGCGTTTCGAAAAACCCGTCATGCCCCGCCCCGTCCGGCGCGATCACCGCGCGGGTGTTCCATGGGCTCCCGTTGGCGTCGGCGTTGATATGGAAGAAAACGCTGCGGGTGGGCAGGTTGATCGGCGTCCATTGCCAGAAGAACTGCGGCACAACGCCGTGCCCGTGCGGCTGCGTGTCGCTTGTCCCCACCGGACGCACGCCCCAGCTGCGGTCCCGCGTGCCTGCCGTGCCGGGCTGCAGCACGGTGCGCTTGCCGTCGATCTCGACCCAGCCGGTATAGTGCCCGTTCTGCGTCAGCCGCGTGTAGTCCATGAACGTGCGCGGCCCGATGCGGTGGATGAAGCGCGGCTCTTCGATCGGAAAGGCGCGGCCGGTGAACACGATCTCGGCGCAGATCCCCTCCCCTTCGACACTGATCGACAGCTGCTTCAGCGGTTCCTCGACGCGGATCGCGATGGGCCCGCAGGTCAGGTCCAGCCGCTCCATCCTGAGCTCGCGCGAGGCATGGAGCGAATGCTGCACGCCGTCCTTGATGAAGCAGAAATGCGCGTCCGCCACGTTGAGGTGCGGATAGATGCCGAAGGCCGCCGCGAAGAAGTCGCTGCCGTCCGCCGCATAGCCGTTGAAGAAATAGCGGTCGTAGAAATTGCGGTCAGTGCCGGAGTAGGCAATCGGCTCGGGCGTCTGGTGCAGCGGGAAATCGTCGCCATTCGTCAGCATGCAGAAGTCTCCATCATCGCGTCTAAAGCGCCGATGCTGTCATGATCGAGCGCGAGTTCGGCTGCGCCCCGCGCCATCGAAAGAAAGTTGGCGTCGCCCCGCTCGGTGCGCACAACGAAAGCCGCGCTGAACACCGCCGTGAACAGCCCGTGCAGCGCCCCGATGCGGTAGCGCCGCATCATGACATCTTGCGCAATCGGCGCTCCGGCCCTCGCCATTTCCTCAGCATAGAGCGCCAGCAGCGCCGCCTCGTTGGGCCGCCGCAGATCGCTGCCGATCCCGCAGCCCATGAAATAGCCGACATCCGTCATCGCGCAGCCGATGGCGCAGGTCTGCCAATCGACAATGGCGATGGGCTCCGCCCCGCCGCCGACCCCGAACAGCATGTTGTCCAGCCGGAAATCGCCGTGGATCAGGCAGGGCTCCTCGGGCTGACGACCCAGCCAGCCCTCCACCCGCTTGTCGAGTTCATCGCACAGCGCCATCGCATCCGGAGCCAGCTGGCCGTCATAGCGCTCGCGGAAGATCGCATGGGCCTGATGGTAGAGCTGCCCAATCTGCTCCAGCAGCCCCTCGCGCCCATGGAGCCAGTCCGCGTTCAGGACCTTGGGATGCCCGATGGTAGCGGAATGCAGCGCCGCCGCCTGCCGGATCGCGGCTTCGGCATCGGCAAGGCCGCACCCCTCGAGCTGGTTGCCCCCACGCTCAGGCGCCAGGTCCTCGAAAAGCAGCACAAAGTCCGTGCCCTCGGCATTGATCTCGGCGGCGTAGACCTTGGGCGTGCGCACTGCGAGGTCGGCCGCAAGCTCGCGGTAGAAGCCCACTTCCTTCACGTAGAGCATCATCGCCGCCGCCGTGCCCCGGCTGGTCGGATCGGCGGAAGCGAACTTGCCCGCCAGCGTCGCGGGCGCAGCCGTCGGCCTGTCGTAGGTCAGCGTGAACCGCGCGGTGTCGCCCACCTGCCCGGTGCCGATGGCCTTCCATTCGAGGCCGGTTATCCGCGCATCGCCCAGCAGACCCGCGCGCGCCAATTGCGCTTCGATCCAGCCCGGCGTCACCGCCGCAGCCGTCGTCGGAAATTCACCCATGCATCACTCTCCGCCAGCAAGACTGGCAGAGAGCGACTGCGATGGAAAGAGACTTTAAGCGGACGCTTAAACTCGAACGCCCTTCTCCCCGTTCGTGTCGAGCGAAGTCGAGACACCTGGCATGGCGCTTGTTGTCGGCTACGCTCGAACAAGTCCCTCGACTTCGCTCGGGACGAACGGGGTTGGGCTAAAGAGAGGGTTAAGCGAGCCGTCCGAACGCCGCCGCCCCGGCATAGCGCGCCGACTGACCCAGCTCTTCCTCGATGCGGATCAGCTGGTTGTACTTGGCAAGCCGGTCCGAGCGGGCAAGCGAACCGGTCTTGATCTGCCCGCAGTTGGTGGCGACCGCGAGATCGGCAATCGTCGCATCCTCGGTCTCGCCCGAACGGTGCGACATGACCGCGGTGTAGCCATTGCGCTGCGCGATGCTCACCGCTTCCAGAGTTTCGGTCAGCGTGCCGATCTGGTTCACCTTCACCAGCAGCGAGTTGGCGAGACCCTTGGCAATGCCCATGGTGAGGCGCTTGGGGTTGGTGACGAAGAGGTCGTCGCCCACCAGTTGCACCTTCTTGCCGATCTTGGCGGTGAGCGCAGCCCAGCCCTCGAAATCGTCCTCGCTCATGCCGTCCTCGATCGAGCGGATCGGATAGGCATCGGTCAGCGCCGCGAGGTAATCGGCCATCGCTTCCGGCGAGAGCGAGAGCCCCTCGCCGCTGATCTCGTACTTGCCGTCCTTGAAGAACTCGGTCGCCGCGCAGTCCAGCGCCAGCACGATGTCGGTGCCCGGCTTGAACCCGGCCTGCTCGATCGAGGCCATCACGAAATCGAGCGCATCGCGCGTGCTGGCGATGTTCGGCGCAAAGCCGCCTTCATCGCCCACGCCGGTGGCAAGGCCCTTCTGGTGGAGCGCCTTCTTCAGCGTGTGGAACACTTCCGCGCCCCAGCGCACCGCTTCCGCCAGCGTCGGCGCGCCGACCGGCATGATCATGAATTCCTGGAAGTCGATCGGGTTGTCGGCATGCTCGCCGCCGTTGATGATGTTCATCATCGGAACCGGCAGGAGGTGCGCCGAAACCCCGCCGACATAGCTGTAGAGCGGCAGACCGCGCGCATCCGCCGCCGCCTTGGCCACCGCAAGGCTGGTGCCGAGGATCGCATTTGCGCCGAGGCGGCCTTTGTTCTCGGTGCCGTCAAGCGCGATCATCGCCATGTCGATGTCGCGCTGGTCTTCGGCATCCATGTCGACGAGCGCGCCGGCGATCTCGCCGTTCACTGCCCCGACCGCCTGCAGCACGCCCTTGCCGAGGAACCGGCCCTTGTCGCCATCGCGCAGCTCGACGGCTTCGTGGGCGCCCGTCGAAGCGCCCGAAGGCACGGCAGCGCGGCCGAACGAGCCGTCCTCCAGCAGCACATCGACTTCGACGGTCGGGTTGCCCCGGCTGTCGAGGATCTCGCGGGCGTGAATGTCGATGATCGCGGTCATGGGCGCTTCCTCGTATGGTGACGTGTTGCCACGCGCCCTATCGGCGGTTGGGTCCTGATACAAGTGCGCCTAGCTATGCGTGGAACCGTCCGGCCGTCCCAAGCATAAGGCAAATGCGGCCCCGCCACGCTTTCGCACTTGCGGCATTTGGGCTAGGACCGGAGACCAGTTCAGAATCGCCCCTGCAAAAGGACCCGCACCATGGCCGATACCCCAGACAACGCGGCTCCCGAAGCCGCCCCCGAAACCGAAACCAAGCCCAAGAGCCGCAAGAAGGCCGCGCTGAAGGCTGTGGAAACCGCCGTCGAGGCTGTGGCCGAAGCCGTGCCGGCCGAAATCGCGCAGATCGAAGAGACGGTCAGCGAAACCGCCAGTGCCGTCACCACGCGTTTCGGCAAGGCGATCGAGGATGCCAAGGCGAGCGCCGCCAACCTCACCGGCGAAGCGCGCGAGCGCACTGCCGCGCTCACGGAAACGGTGACCTCGACCGCCAGCGAGTACACCGAGAAGGCGAGCGAATACGCCGAGCAGGCCAAGGTCGTCGCGCTCGATCTCGCTCGCCAGGGCAAGGGCAAGGCGACCGCCGCACTCTCCACCCTTGGTGAGACGATCGAAAGCAACGCCGGCGTGATCGACGAAAAGCTCGGCGTGCAATACGGCGACTATGCCCGCGGCGCCGCGCATACCCTGCAGTCCACAGCCGCCAGCCTCGAGGCCAAGGACATTCCCGAGATCGGCGAGGATATCGTCACCTTCGTCAAGAAGAGCCCGGTCAAGGCACTCGGCATCGCCGCGGTGACGGGCTTCGTGCTCTCGCGCATGCTTCGCCGCAAGCCCGCACCGGCTGCTGCGGAGAGCGCCGAAACCACGGAAGCCTGAACCCGGCACGTGACCGACACGAAGACAGAAGCGGGGCAGGACACCGGGGCTGATGAGTCCCTGCTCGGCGGTGCCCGCGCGCTGCTCGAGGATGGCCAGTCGCTGATCGCGGCGGAGCTGGAGTTCCAGAAGGCCCGCGCCGGCTTCGTGCTTGGCCGCGCCAAGAGCATCCTCGCCCTCGCCGCGCTAGCGCTGGCACTGCTGTTCTTCGCGCTGATGGCGCTGGTCGTCGGCCTCTTGCTCGCGCTGGCACCGTTGATCGGGCCTTGGGGTTCGCTCGCGGTCGTCTTCTTCGGCCTCCTCGCGCTGACGGGCCTCAGTGTCCTCGGCATCCTCCGCCGCGTAAAAAGCACACTGCGCGCTCTCAAGGGACGGGACCGCGCGGCATGAGCGACGAGAGCTTGCAGGAAGCCCGCGCCCGCCGCGATGCCGCCTGGGCCCGCTTCAACGGCCAGAAGAACGCGCTGCAGACCGGCCTTGCCGAAAAGTCGATCCCCACGCGGATCAAGGAAGCGGCGATGGACAAGGTGATCGACACGGTCGATGAGGCCAAGGCGGTCGCCAAGGACAATATCCCGGTGATCGGCGGCACGCTGGCGCTGCTCGCGGCGTGGTTTTTCCGCCGCCCGCTGATCAATCTCATCAAGACCCGCTTCGCGCCGTCCGAAGCGGATGAGGACGTGACATGACCGAAGAAACGCCCCAGCCAGAGACCGAAACGCCCGAAACCGAAAAGCCCACCAATCCGCTCGGCAAAGTGAAGGGCTTCGTCGAGGAGCACCCGGTCGCAATGGTCGCGGGCGGGATCGTGCTCGGCGCGCTGGTCGCGGGCGCGCTGTCCCGCGCCGGCAGCGGCGTGACCGGCGACAAGGCGACGCGCAAGGGCACCCTGTCCCGCATTTCCCTCCCCCGCCGCGCGGCGGACCTCGCTGCTGTGGGCTTGGAAATTGCCGCTGCCTATGTCGCGGGGGCTGCCGGTGAAAAGGCTGCCGCCGCCGTGAGCGAAGAGGCAGATGCGCCCGCTAAGCCGGAGAAGGCAGGCCTTCCCGCTCTCGCCAACAAGGCACTGCGGACCCTCGCGCCGGTCATCACCCGCCATCTGCCGGGCAAGAAGGCGGAATAACGGGCTTTTCCGTAAGGTCAGGGGCTTGCGCGCCCCTCTTCATTTTGCCAGTGGCTGGGCTTCCTCCCCAAGGAATGGAACTCAGTCATGCAGAAGCTGCACCTCGTCATGGGCGGGCGGGTCAAGGATCCGCAGCACCTCGAATTTACCGATCTCTCGAAGATCGACCTCGTCGGCGTCTATCCCGATTATGCCAGCGCCGAAGAAGCCTGGCGCGGCTGCGCCCAGCGCACCGTGGACGACGCGGAAATGCGCTACGTGGTGGTCCACCTCCACCGTCTGCTGGAGCCCGAGCTGCACAAACCAGAGTGAATGCAAAAAGGGCTGCGGGAATAAACCCGCAGCCCTTTTTGCATTTTCTCAAAGAACGCTCACTCTGAGCTTGTCGAAGGGTCCCGCGGTAACGCGCAGCCGCCTCAGATGAACTCGATCTTCTCGACCACGTAGAAACGGTCGCCCGAAGGCACCGTCACTTCGATCTCGTCTTCCACCCGGCGGCCGATCAGGGCGCGGCCCAGCGGCGAATTGTAGCTGATCCGGCCGCGCTTGGCGTCCGCCTCGGCCTGCCCGACGATCTGGTAGCGCACCGGCTTGTCGTCATCATCGAGCAGCGTGACGGTCGCGCCGAACACGATGCGGTCGCCCGAAAGCGTCGTCGGGTCGATGATCTGCGCGCGGCTGAGCTTGTCCTCGAGGTCGCTGATCGAAGCTTCGACCTGGCCCTGGCGCTCCTTGGCGGCATGGTATTCGGCATTTTCGGAAAGATCGCCGTGCGCGCGTGCTTCCTCGATCGCGTCGACGATCAGGGGACGTTCCTCGCGCAGCGCCTTCAGCTCCGCCGTCAGCTTCTCGTAGCCCTCGGCCAGCATCGGCAGCTTCTCAACACTTGCCATCCCTAGTCCTTCTTACCTTTCAATCCCTTGACCAAACATCGCCAAGGGAAAACCGTTCCTTCCCGGCCAGCGATGCGCCAAACCGGGCCCCATTTGCCGCGATGATGGGGATCACGTGGAAGGTTGATAATAATCCTGCAGTGACCTTACCGCAAGGTCGGTGCTGCGCAGCGCCTCGATAGCCTCCACAGCCGCGACCGAGGCCGCCGCCGTCGTGAAATAGGGCACCTTGCCATAGAGCGCCGATGCGCGGATGGACTGCGAGTCCTTATGGCTCTGCCAGCCCTCGGTCGTGTTGAAGATCAGCGCAATCTCGCCGTCGATGATGCGGTCGACGATATGCGGGCGGCCTTCCGCCACCTTGTTGACCCGTTCGACCTTGACCCCCGCCGCGGTCAGGAACGTCGCCGTCCCGCCCGTCGCCACGACACGGAAGCCGAGGGAATCCAGCTTTTGCACCGCCGGCAGGATCACCGGCTTGTCGCTGTCCTTGACCGAGACGAACACCGTGCCGCCCACCGGCAGCACCATGCCCGCGCCCAGCTGCGCCTTGGCGAACGCGACCGGAAAGCCGCTGTCGATGCCCATGACCTCGCCGGTCGATTTCATCTCGGGCGAAAGCACCGGATCGACGCCGGGGAAGCGCGCAAACGGGAATACCGCTTCCTTCACCGCCATATAGGGCACGTCGCGCTTGATCGGCGGCAGATCGCGGATCTTCTCACCCGCCATGATCCGCGCCGCGTATTTGGCGATCGGCTGGCCGATGGCCTTGGCCACGAACGGCACCGTGCGGCTCGCGCGCGGGTTCACCTCGATAAGGTAGACGA
>Ga0310345_10002864_pt1 | contig 16959 bp, 12 predicted proteins | sample HC15DNA20500_MG_FD_204667 | JGI IMG/M metagenome (GOLD analysis project Ga0310345, IMG submission 204667) | Marine microbial communities from station ALOHA, North Pacific Subtropical Gyre - HC15-DNA-20-500_MG | ecosystem: Environmental > Aquatic > Marine > Oceanic | place: Pacific Ocean: North... | reverse complement strand
GCGAGCAATCGGCGGGCCGGTCGAGATCCGCAGCCGTCAGCACCATGGCGACACCGGGGGCGGCGCGCACCTTGTCGAGGTTCATCGACACGATCCGGCCCCGCGCGATGCGCGACAGGCCGAAGGCGAGGTGCAGCGCGTGGGCGGGGGCGGGGATGTCGTCGATGTAGCGCGCCTGTCCGGTGACGTGCAGCACCGCGCTGTCATGCGGGAGGGGTTTGCCGACGCTCATGCCCGCACCTCCAGAACGTTGGTTCGCTGGCCCGAGGCTTCGGCGAAGTAGCGCCGCACGAGGCCCTGCGCCGCCTCCAGCCGATACTGGGCCGAGGCGCGCATGTCGGTGAGCGGGGTAAAGTCCTTTGCAAAAGCGGGCAGCGCCGCCTCGACGCTTTCCATGTTCCATGGCTTGCCGGTGAGCGCGGCCTCGAAGGCCGGGGCCCGCTTGGGCGTCGCGGCCATGCCACCGAAGCCGGTGCGGATCGCGGTGACCACTCCGTTCTCGACGGTCGCGTCGAAAGCGGCGCAGACGGCGGAGATGTCCTGGTCGAAGCGCTTGGAGATCTTGTAGACGCGGAAACTCTCGCGCGTTTCGGGCAGGCTCACCGCCTCGACGAACTCGCCGGGCTGGCGGTCCTGCTTGCCGTAGTCGATGAAGAAATCCTCGAGCGGCAGCTCGCGGCGGTCGTCGCCGCGGCGAAGGTGAATAGTGGCGCCCAGCGCGATCAGCGCCGGGGCGTTGTCGCCGATGGGCGAGCCATTGGCGAGGCTGCCGCCGATCGTGGCGGCATTGCGCACCTGCACCGAGCCGTAGCGGCGCACCATCTCGGCATAGGAGGGGTAGGGCGCGGCGAGCGTTTCCATGACTCGCGTCATCGTCACACCCGCCCCGAAGCGGATGCGGCCATCCTTGGTCTCGATGCGCTTCAGATCCTCGCAACGGTTGAGGAACGCCGTCTCCGGTAGGGCGCGCAGCCCCTTGGTGACCCATAGCCCGACGTCGGTGGCGCCCGCGATCAGCGTCGCCTCGGGGTGGTCGAGATACCATGCGGCCAGTTCGTCGGCGCTCTCGGGGATGAAGCCGGGCGCTTCGGTCAGCGTGGTATCGCTGCCCCGGCCCGCCTCGGGCTCGTAGGGCGCACGACCGCCCGCCGGACCGCTGGCAGCGTCGGCGCTCCGGGCGGCGTCGCCCGCGACCTGCGCGGCGGTGAGCGTCGCGAGCTTCTCGCGGTCGCTTTCGATCCACGCGGGCAGGGCGGTGCCTTCGGCGGCCTCGGCCGCGCGGATGATCGGCGCGTAGCCGGTGCAGCGGCACAGATTGCCCGCAAGCTGATCGTCATGGTCGGTGCGGCCCTGCGCATGGGCGGCCGCCATCGCCATTACGAAGCCCGGCGTGCAGAAGCCGCACTGGCTGCCATGATGCTCGACCATCGCCTGCTGGACGGGATGCAGCGCACCGCCCTCGGCCAGCCCCTCGACCGTGCGCACGGCACGGCCCTGAAGCTGCGGCAGGAACAGGATGCAGGCGTTGAGCGCGCGCAGCCCCCCTTCGGGGTCGGTGACGATCACCGTGCAAGCGCCGCAATCGCCCTCGTTGCATCCCTCTTTGGTGCCGGTCAGGCCCCGTTGTTCACGAAGGTAATCGAGCAGGCTGCGCGTCGGCGCTCCGCCTGCGCGTACCGTCTCTCCGTTGAGAAGAAACGCGATCTCGGTCATCGCTAGATCCGCCGCCTTACCATGTGCCTTTGGGTGATCCTACCCGGTCGATGCGGCGTAGACCGGGACACCCTCATGTCGAACAACATGAAACCCGATGCGGGCCGCGCTTGGCAAGTGTCTCGTATCTGCCGTGGCGGAACGCGAGCCGAGGGGTGCGCGCTCGCCTGAAAGATGGGTCCCAAAGGAGGCCGCCCATGGATCGCCCGAGCCAAGTCGCCATCCTCGTCACGTAATCGCCGCCCGACGCCATCGGAGTTACCGCTGACGAGCCGATATCCACGGCTGCTCATCACTGATCATCTGGGCTTGGAGCGGACCGGCAGCATTGGCGAAGCCGTCGGCACAGCGGGCGATTTCGAGGCGATCCCTGGGGGAGAACTCGTGATGGCGAGGGTCGAAGCCCCGGACGGCGCGCGCCGCGCCGTATCTCTGGAGCTGATTGCGGTGGAGAGCGCCGACGGCAAGGCGATCTGGGCCACGCAGGCGGCCGCCGATCTCACCGGATCGCAGAAGCTCGTGGATCTCGCATCACAACTTTCGAACTGACCGAGGGGCAAGGACGGCGCCCGCTTCCCGCGCTAGCCCCGTCGGGATACAACTGCGGCATGGCCAATCCCCGATTCATACATCTGCGCGTTCACACCGAGCATTCGCTGCTCGAAGGCGCGATCCCCGTGAAGAAGCTGCCGGGTCTCGCCGCCAAGGCGGAGATACCCGCCGTGGCGATCACCGATACCAACAACATGTTCGCGGCGCTCGAATTCTCCGAGACGGCGGCAAAATCCGGGGTGCAGCCGATCGTCGGCTGTCAGGTCGACCTGTGCTATCTGCCGCCCGAGCCGGGCAAGCGCCCCGAGCTGCCCGCGCCGATCGTTCTGCTGGCGCAGAGCGAGGCCGGCTACATGAACCTGATGAAGCTGAACTCCTGTCTCTACCTTAAGAGTGACGGGCAGCTTCCGCAGGTATCGATCGAGGAGATCGAGGCGCTGTCGGGCGGGCTGATCTGCCTGTCGGGCGGCCCCGATGGCCCGGTCGGACGGCTCTTGCGGCAAGGCCAGAGGCCCAAGGCCGAGGCGCTGATGGGGCGGCTTAAGGCGGCCTTTCCCGATCGGCTCTATGTCGAGCTGCAGCGCCATCCGGGCGAGGACGGGCTGCCCGAGGCCGAAAAGCTGTCGGAGCGCGGCCATGTCGAGATGGCCTACGCGATGGATCTGCCGCTGGTCGCGACCAACGACGTGTATTTTCCGAAACCGGAGATCTACGAGGCGCATGACGCGCTGATCTGCATCGCGCAGGGCGCCTATGTCGACCAGCAGGAGCCGCGCCGCCGCCTCACCGCGCAGCACTACTTCAAAAGCCCGCAGGAGATGGCGACGCTGTTCGCCGATCTGCCCGAGGCGCTGGAGAACACGGTCGAGATTGCGAAGCGCTGCGCCTTCAAGACCTACAAGCGCGCGCCGATCCTGCCGAAATTCGCTGATGACGAGGTGGTGGAACTGCGGCGCCAGGCGCAGGAGGGACTCAAGGCCCGCCTCGCGGTGATCCCGCATGCGGTGAGCGTCGAAGAATACGAGCAGCGGCTCGAATTCGAGCTGGGCATCATCGAGGGGATGGGATTTCCCGGCTACTTCCTGATCGTGGCCGACTTCATCAAGTGGGCCAAGGATCACGACATCCCCGTGGGCCCGGGCCGGGGCTCGGGTGCGGGCTCGCTCGTGGCCTACGCCTTGACCATTACCGACCTCGACCCGCTGCGCTACTCGCTGCTGTTCGAGCGCTTCCTCAACCCCGAGCGGGTCTCGATGCCCGACTTCGACATCGACTTCTGCATGGATCGCCGAGAAGAGGTGATCCGTTACGTGCAGGAGAAATACGGCCGCGAGAAGGTGGGGCAGATCATCACCTTCGGCGCGCTGCTGTCCAAGGCCGCCGTTCGAGACGTAGGCCGGGTGCTGCAGATGCCCTATGGTCAGGTCGACCGGCTGTCGAAGATGATCCCGGTCGAGGGGGTCAAGCCGGTCTCGATCGAGAAGGCTTTGGCCGACGAGCCGCGTCTGCGCGAGGAGGCCAAGAACGAGGAGGTGGTGAACCGCCTGCTGACCTATGCGCAGCAGGTCGAAGGGCTCTACCGCAACGCCTCGACCCACGCCGCCGGCGTGGTGATCGGCGACCGGCCGCTCGACGCGCTGGTGCCGCTCTACCGCGATCCGCGCTCGGATATGCCCGCGACCCAGTTCAACATGAAATGGGTCGAGCAGGCGGGTCTGGTGAAGTTCGACTTCCTTGGTCTCAAGACGCTGACGGTGATCCAGAACGCGATGGATCTGATCCTGAAATCGGGCCGGCCATTGCATGTGGCGGCCGACGGGACCGAGCTCTACACCCCGCCCGAGGGGGCGGAGAACCAGATCAACCTGATCCCGCTCGACGACGAAAAGACCTATGAGCTCTATTCGCGCGCCAAGACGGTGGCGGTGTTCCAGGTGGAATCCTCGGGCATGATGGATGCGCTCAAGCGCATGAAGCCCACCTGCATCGAGGACATCGTGGCGCTGGTGGCGCTCTATCGCCCCGGCCCGATGGAGAACATCCCGGTCTATTGCGAGGTCAAGAACGGCCAGCGCGAGATCACCTCGATCCATCCCAGCATCGACTACATCCTTGCCGAGACGCAGGGCATCATCGTCTACCAGGAGCAGGTGATGCAGATCGCGCAGGTCATGGCGGGCTACAGCCTTGGCGGCGCCGACCTCTTGCGCCGCGCCATGGGCAAGAAGATTGCCGAGGAGATGGCCAAGGAGCGCCCCAAATTCGTCGAAGGGGCGATGAAGAACGGGGTCGACAAGAAGAAGGCGATGGAGGTCTTCGACCTTCTCGAGAAGTTCGCCAATTACGGCTTCAACAAGTCGCACGCCGCCGCCTACGCCGTGGTCAGCTACCAGACGGCATGGCTCAAGGCGAACCACCCGGTCGAGTTCATGGCCGGTGTCATGAACTGCGATATCCATCTAACCGACAAGCTCGCGATCTACTTTCAGGAGGTCCGCAAGGGCTTGTCGCTCGAATGGACTCCGCCTTGCGTGAACCGTAGCCAAGCCACCTTCGACGTGAAGGACGGCAAGCTGGTCTACGCGCTGGGCGCGCTCAAGAACGTGGGCGTTGAGGCGATGCGGCTGATCGTCGAGGGCCGGGGTGAAAAGCAATTTGCCACGCTCTACGACCTCGCGCGCCGCGTCGACCTCAAGAAAGTGGGCAAACGGCCACTGGAGATGCTGGCCCGTGCCGGGGCTTTCGATGCGCTCGACCGCAACCGGCGACGGGTGTTTTCGGGGCTCGACGCGCTGGTCGCCTATTCGGCCGCGATCCATGAACAGAAGGCCAGCGCGCAGGTCTCGCTCTTCGGCGAGGCGGGCGACGATCTGCCTGAGCCGCGGATGCCGCAGGTCACCGACTGGTTGCCTGCGGAGCGGCTGGCCGAGGAGTTCAAGGCCGTGGGCTTCTACCTCTCGGGTCACCCGCTCGACGACTACCTCGCGCCACTGAAGCGCAAAGGGGTGATGACGCTCGACGAGGTGCTCGAGCAGGCAGGCGCGCGCGGCGCCTTCGTCGGCAAGATGGCGGGCACCGTGGCCGGGCGGCAGGAGCGCAAATCGGCGCGCGGCAACCGCTTTGCCTTCGTGCAGCTGTCGGACCCGACAGGGCAGTTCGAGGTGACGATGTTCTCCGACACGCTGGAGGCGGCGCGCGAGCATCTGGAAACCGGCTCGCAAGTGGTGGTGCAAGTCGAGGCAACGATGGAGAGCGACCAGCTCAAGCTTCTGGGCCGCTCGGTCGCGCCGATCGAGGGGGTGGTCGCGGATGCAGGGGGCTCGGGACTGCGCGTGTTCCTCGAACAGCCCGACGCGATCACCTTGCTGGCCAATGTGCTGGAACGGGCCGGGCGCGAGGTGCCGAAGGGCCAGCGCATCGCGCGCGGGCCGATCAGCATCTGCCTGATGGGCGAGGGGCTTCCCGGCGAGGTCGAGATCGACTGTGGTGCCGACTGGCCGGTGACGCCACAGATCAAGGGCGCGCTTCGCTCGCTGCCGGGGGTCATCGAGGTCGAGGAGGTCTGAGCGGGCCCCCGCCCGCGCGATGGACGCGGGGGAGCGGCGCGCTAGAACCGGGCAAGGCCCAACCGGAGATCACCCATGCGCCCCGCCATCGTGTTCTGCGCCCTGACCTTGCTCGCCGCCTGCGAGGCCGGGGTCGGCAGTGGCAGCGCCACGCTCTCGACCCCCGGACCCGATACCCGGGAGGTCGAGCCCGGCACGGCGCTGCCGTTCGGGCAGATGGCAAAGGTGTGCGGCTTGTCGACATCGGCGCTGGGCACCCCGGTGGCCACCGAGGCGGGCTTCACCCTCTACGACACCGCTGCGACATCGACCGCGCAGCGCACGCAATACGTGACTGGCTTCGCCGATGGCTGCGCGCGGCAATTCACGGCGGCTCTGGCGCTGTTCGGCAATGTCGGAACGCTCGAGGCCACCTCTTACGGCGCAGGGATCTCGCACAGCCCGGTCGTGCCCGCCTATGAGGAGGTGAAGCGACAAATCTGCGGCGTGCCGAGGGGACAGCCCTGCGGCCGCGCAACCGCCCGGTTGGCACGCAACACGACCTTCCTCACCGCCTATGCCGCCTTCGGCGCGAGCGGGCGTCATGCCGACATGCTGTTGCATGACGGACGCGCCCTGGCGATGGGGGTCGAGGGCTGAGCCTCAGTAATGCGGCGGACGCTCGTTGCCGATGGTGACGCCGCTGTCGGCCTCGGCCTCCGCTTCGGCCAGACGCTCGCCCAGCATACGCATGCGCCGGGTGAGGGCGTCGATGTCGCGCTCCTGCCGCGCCACCACGTCCGACAGGTCCTCGACCGTGCGGATCAGGTGGCTCAGCCGCTCTTCAATGTCGATCTGGTCGGTCATGCCCTCTAAACACACCAGCGACGCGTGGGTTTCAAGCCCGAAGGTTGCCCCCGCGAGCGGCCCGCGCTAAGCCCGCGCGCGACTCCGCTCCCGAAAGGATGCCGATCCATGGCCAAGGACAAGATCCGCCGCCCCCGCGCCGAGACGCCGAAGGGGTTCCGTGACTATTTCGGCGCCGAGGTCACCGCGCGCGCCGCGATGCTGCGCCGGATCGCCGAGGTCTATCATCGCTACGGTTTCGAGGCGCTGGAGACCAGCGGCGTCGAGACGGTCGAGGCGCTGGGCAAGTTCCTCCCCGATGTCGATCGCCCGAACGAGGGCGTGTTCGCCTGGCAGGAGGACGCCGAAGGCGACAAGCCCGGCGACTGGCTGGCGCTGCGCTACGACCTGACCGCGCCGCTGGCGCGGGTCTATGCCCAGCACCGCAACGACCTGCCGACCCCCTATCGCCGCTACGCGATGGGCCCGGTGTGGCGCAACGAGAAGCCCGGTCCGGGACGTTTCCGGCAGTTCTACCAGTGCGACGCCGACACGGTGGGCGCGCCCTCGGTTGCCGCCGATGCCGAGATCTGCGCCATGCTCGCGGACACGCTGGAAGCCGTCGGCATTTCGCGCGGCGACTACATCGTGCGCGTCAACAACCGCAAGGTCCTCAACGGCGTGATGGAAGTGGCGGGCGTTCTGGATCCGTCCGATCCCGAGAAGTTCGCGCATGAACGCGGCATCGTGCTGCGTGCCATCGACAAGCTCGACCGTCTGGGCACGGAGGGCGTGCGGGCGCTCTTGGGTGAGGGCCGCAAGGACGAATCCGGCGACTTCACCAAGGGTGCCGGGCTCGGTGCCGAGCAGGCCGAGGTCGTGATGGGCTTCATGGAGGCGCGGCGCGACACGGCGGAGGCGACGCTGGCACGGCTGCGCGAGCTGGTCGGTCCCTCGGCCATGGGTTCCGAAGGCGTCGACGAGCTGGAAACCATTGCCTCCCTGCTGTCGGCGCAGGGCATGGGCCCGGATCGCGTGGTCATCGACCCCTCTGTCGTGCGGGGCTTGGGCTACTACACCGGCCCGGTCTTTGAGGCCGAGCTGACCTTCGAGATCCTCGACGAGAAGGGCCGGCCGCGCCAGTTCGGATCGGTCGCGGGGGGCGGGCGCTACGACGATCTGGTCAAGCGCTTTACCGGGCAGGCCGTGCCCGCCACCGGCGTCTCGATCGGTGTCGACCGGCTGCTCGCGGCGCTGGCCGCCAAGGGGCGCGGCGAGGCCGAGGCGCAGGGACCGGTGGTCGTCACCGTCATGGACCGCGACCGCATGGCCGATTACCAGGCGATGGCCTCCGAACTGCGCGCCGCCGGCATCCGCGCCGAGGTCTATCTCGGCAACCCCAAGAACTTTGGCAACCAGATGAAATACGCCGACCGGCGCGGCAGCCCGGTCGCGGTGATCGAGGGGGCTGACGAGAAGGAGCGCGGCGTGGTGCAGATCAAGGACCTGGTCCTCGGCGCGCAGATCGCCAAGGAGGCCACGCTCGAGGAGTGGAAGGACCGCCCCTCCCAGATCGAGGTGCCGCGCGACGAGCTGGTCGAGCGGATTCGCGCGATGATCGAAAGCCAATCATCATGATGCCCGGACCCATGGGGCCGGAGGCCCGCGCCGAGGCGGCGCGGCTCTCGGCCATCTTCGAGGGTTTGGGCGCGCAGCCGGTCGACACCTCGATCCTGCAGCCTGCCGACGTGCTGCTCGACCTCTATGGCGAGGACATCCGCGCCCGCGCCTACGTCACCGCCGACCCGCTGCGCGGAGAAATGATGCTGCGCCCGGACTTCACCGTCCCGGTTGTGCGCGCGCATATGGATGAGGGCGGCGATCCGGCCCGCTACAGCTATGCGGGCGAGGTGTTCCGGCGTCAGGAAACCGATCCGGCGCGGCCGATCGAGTTCCTGCAGGTGGGCTTCGAGATCTTCGGCGGAGAGCCGGCGCAGGCCGATGCCGAGGTTTTCGCGACCATTTCGGGGGCGCTCGAGGGGCTCGAACTTCGGCCCGCCACCGGCGATATCGGCATCCTGATGGCGGCGGTCCGCGGCCTGAAGACATCCGAGGCCCGCAAGGGCGCGTTGCTGCGCCATGTCTGGCGGCCGCGCCGGTTCCGGGCGCTGCTCGACCGTTATGGCGCGCGCACGCCGCTGCCTGCCCACAAGAAGGCGCTGTTGGCCGCCGCCGACCCCTTCGAGGGTGCCGGACCGGCGCTCGGGCTTCGCGGCCGGCGCGAGGTTGAGGCGCGCATCGCCACGCTGCGCGCGGAGGCCGACACGCGGCCTCTCTCCGAGGAGGAGATGGCGCTAGTCGACATGATCCTCGACCTGCGCGAGACCGCGCCCAACGTGCTGTCGGCGCTGCGCGACATCGCCGTGGACATGCCGGCCATCGGCGATGCGGTGACCGGGCTGACCCGCCGTCTCGACGCCATGTCGGCGCGCGGCATCGACGTGGACGCACTGCCCTTCGAGGGCAGCTTCGGCCGCACCACGCTCGAATATTACGATGGCTTCGTCTTCGGCTTCCAATCCCCCACCCGCGCCGACCTGCCGCCGGTGGCGACCGGCGGGCGCTACGACGCGCTGACCCGGCATCTCGGGCGGGGCCGTGCCGTGCCCGCCGTGGGCGGCGTGATCCGGCCCGAGCTGGCGGTGCAGATCAGGGAGGGCCGGGCATGACGATCCGTCTCGGCGTGCCGTCCAAGGGGCGGCTGATGGAAAAGACCTTCGACTGGTTCGGCGCGCGCGGCCTGACCCTGCGCAAGCGCGGCAACGACCGCGAATACGCGGGCGTGGTCGAGGGCATCGACGGTGTCGAGCTGGCGCTCTTATCGGCGGGCGAGATCCCGCGCGAGCTGGCCGCCGGCCGGCTGCATCTCGGCGTCACCGGATCGGATCTGGTGCGCGAGAAGGTGGCGGGCTGGGACCTGCGCCTGCGCGAACTGGCGCAGATGGGCTTCGGCGGCGCCGATCTCGTGATCGCCGTGCCGCAGGGCTGGGTCGATGTCGACACGCTCGACGATCTCGACGCGGTGGCCGCGGCCTTCCGGCGTGACCATGGGTTCCGGCTGCGCATCGCCACCAAGTATCACCGGCTCACCCGGGAATTCCTACGCGAGCACGGGGTCGCCGACTACCAGCTGGTCGATAGCCAGGGTGCGACCGAGGGCGTGGTCCGCAACGAAACCGCCGAGGCGATCTCGGACATCACATCAACCGGCGAGACGCTGCGCGCCAACGGGCTCAAGATCCTGTCCGACGGGATGATCCATTCGAGCCAGGCGACGCTGTTCCGCTCGAGCACGGCCGAATGGTCCGAGGCGCATCGCGCCACGCTCGACGCACTCGAGGACAAGCTCGGCCTTTAAAGGACGCCGATTTCGGCCAGCGCCGCCTGCAGTGCGGGCGGCAACGGTTCCTCGGCCTCGCGCCCGGGCGCGAGATCGCGCGGCGCGTCGCCGGCGGCAAGGTAGCGCCAGCCCTGGAAAGCGCGCTTTGGTGTCGCCGCGACCTGCACCAGCCCCGGCTCGCAGACGATGGCGCAGCGGCGGATGCCGTCGCCGCGATCCACCTCGTCGAAGCGGATCACCCGCTGGCGGCACAGGATCACGCCCTTGATCACCCAGTAGATGGATCCGCCGTCGAGCACCTCCTCGGCACGCTTGGGCCACATGCGGGTGACGTGGCGTGGCAGCCCGTCGGGGCCCTGTCCGCGCCGGTCGGCCTGCCAGGCCGCGAGGTCCGAGACGTCTTCGGTCCCGACCGAGAGCTTGATGAGATGCAGCATGATGAAGGACTTAGAAGCCGGGGCAGGGGGCCGCAAGTCGCGATTTCGTGTTGTGATAAAATCGCAATTTCTTGTGGATAAGGCTGTGTCAAACACAATCTGTAGCTTGGAACGTGCTATGATACACTATATCGACGGTGACCGTCGGGACCTGAGTCCCTCATGCATTTCCAATAAGTTCAAAGCCGAAGGACCGCCCTCATGACCCGTTTTTCCGCGCCGATCGCCGAACAGATCTGGGACATGAAATATCGCTTCAAGCAGAGCGACGGCACGCCGATCGACGGCACGGTCGAGGACAGCTGGCGCCGCATCGCCCGCGCGCTGGCGGCCCCCGAGAAGGACCCGGCGCATTGGGAAGAAAAGTTCTACGGCGCGCTCGAGAACTTCCGCTACCTGCCTGCCGGCCGGATCACCGCCGGCGCCGGGACCGCGCGCGCGGTGACGCTGTTCAACTGCTTCGTCATGGGCACCGTGCCGGATTCGATGTCGGGCATCTTCGACATGCTCAAGGAAGCCGCGCTGACCATGCAGCAGGGCGGCGGCATCGGCTACGACTTCTCGACCATCCGGCCGCGCGGCGCCGAGGTGAAGGGCGTGGCGGCCGATGCCTCGGGCCCGCTGTCCTTCATGGATGTCTGGGATGCGATGTGCCGCACCATCATGTCGGCCGGCTCGCGCCGCGGCGCGATGATGGCGACGATGCGCTGCGACCACCCCGACGTCGAGGCCTTCATCACCGCGAAATCTGACCCGGCCCGGCTGCGCATGTTCAACATGTCGGTGCTGGTCACCGATCCTTTCATGGAAGCGGTGAAGGCCGACGGGTCGTGGGACCTCGTCTTCAAGGACAAGGTTTACAAGACCGTGCAGGCGCGCGACCTGTGGAACGCCATCATGAAGTCGACCTACGAGCAGGCCGAGCCGGGCGTGATCTTCATCGACCGCATCAACCAGATGAACAATCTCGGCTATTGCGAGAGCATCTCGGCTACCAATCCCTGCGGCGAGCAGCCGCTGCCGCCCTATGGCGCCTGCCTGCTGGGGTCGATCAACCTCGCCAAGCTGGTGAAGAACGAGTTCGAGACCGGTGCCAAGCTCGACGAAGCCGAGCTCGATGATCTCGTGGCCCTCGCGGTGCGGATGATGGACAACGTCGTCGACGCCTCGAACTTCCCGCTGCCGGCACAGGCCGAAGAAGCCCGCAACAAGCGCCGGATCGGCCTCGGCGTCACCGGCCTCGCGGACGCGCTCTTGATGGTCGGCCTGCGCTATGGCTCGGACGAGGCGGCGGCGCAGACCGAGGCTTGGATGAAGCGCATCGCGCGCGCCTCCTACCTCGCCTCCGTCGAGTTGGCGAAGGAGAAGGGCGCCTTCCCGCTGTTCGACGCCAAGAAGTACCTCGCCTCGGGCAACATGCAGCAGATGGACAAGGACGTGCGGGACGCGATCGCCAAGCACGGCATCCGCAACGCGCTGCTGACCTCAATCGCGCCCACCGGCACCATCTCGCTCTATGCGGGCAACGTGTCGTCGGGAATCGAGCCGGTCTTCGCCTATGCCTACACCCGCAAGGTGCTGCAGAAGGACGGCTCGCGCACCGAGGAGGAAGTCGTCGATTACGCCGTGCAGGCCTGGCGCGAGAAGTTCGGCGACAAGGAGCTTCCCGATTACTTTGTCAACGCTCAAACGCTGGCGCCGCTCGACCACGTGAAGATGCAAGCCGCGGCGCAGAAGTGGATCGACAGCTCGATTTCCAAGACGATCAACTGCCCCGAGGACATCTCCTTCGAGGCGTTCAAGGACGTCTACATGGAAGCCTACGAGACCGGCTGCAAGGGCTGCACCACCTACCGGCCGAACGACATTACCGGCTCGGTGCTGTCGGTGTCCGAGCCCGCCAAGGCGCCCGAGGCCAAGTCGGCGCCCGCCGAGCCCACCGGTGGCGAGGTGATCTACATGTCCGAGCCGCTCGACCGGCCCGCCGAGCTTGAGGGCGCGACCTACAAGTTGAAGTGGCCGGACAGCGAGCACGCGATCTACATCACCGTCAACGACCTTGTCGTCGGCGGCCACCGTCGCCCCTTCGAGGTGTTCATCAACTCCAAGAACATGGAGCATTTCGCCTGGACCGTGGCGCTGACCCGGATGGTCTCGGCGGTGTTCCGGCGCGGCGGCGACGTGTCCTTCGTGGTCGAGGAGTTGAAGGCCGTGTTCGACCCGCGCGGCGGCGCCTGGATGCAGGGCAAATACGTCCCCTCGATCCTCGCTGCGATTGGTGGGGTGATCGAGAAGCACATGATCTCCACCGGCTTCCTCGCCGGCGAGGGGCAGGGCCTCAAGGAGGACCCGCAGCAGCAGGTCGTCAACCTCGACGCCCCGCGCGGCAAGTCCTGCCCCTCCTGCGGCAGCTTCGAGTTGCGCATGGTCGAGGGCTGCATGACCTGCGGCAGCTGCGGTCACTCGAAGTGTTCTTAGCAATGTAAAGCGTTCAGTTTTAGCTGACCGATAGAAATCTTCAAAGCGCCGTCAAGCCTCTGGTTTGCCGGCGCTTTTTTGCTTTATTAGAAAGTTATGGATCGAGTTCCGGAGTAATTGATTGTTGGATTATTGGCAATGTGTTAATATCCACTTAAGCGGACGAGAAATACTACTTGAATCAATCTGTTGGGGGCATTGATGTAGGAGTTGTTCAAATGAACAAATCCCCGCATTTTACGTACTTTCTTCACCGATTTACGGGGTCAGACAATCGGCCCCGGGGCGCATTGATTAACACAGACACCAAGAGGCCGTCATTAGCGATCGGAATTTATGACGCGGCTCTCGCAATAAGCTGTGCATCTCCTAACACACACTACGTGTCGCTTACTGGCGTACGTCCGCTATTTTCTTGGGCGCAATCAAGCGGCATCAATCTCGACGCACGTCTGCTGCGTGGTGAATACCTGACACATCAGGAGATCCGTGGATTCTCGATGTGGCTCCATCGCGCATTTCTAAATGGTCGGGAAGGTCCGACGTTTCCACCTGATAGGATATCAACCTTCAACGCATATCTCGGTGCTGCACAGCGGATGATAACTTGGTTCGTGACGCAGTATTGCCAAGTTGAGATTAATGAACTGCCACGCAATGTAATTGTCGAAAATATCGTCTCAAGCGCATCCCGGGTTTGGCGCGAGCAACGCAAGAAGCAACATCTTCAAGGCGTCGCTGCGGATCTGCAAGACGACGAAATCGTAGAAATCGAGACATTCCTGCGCCATGCTGCCTCTGGAAAGAACCCTGAGTCACGCTGGTTGAGAACCTATCTGATCTGGCGCCTGACAATCGAGCATGGGTTCCGGATCGGTGAAATTCTTGCCTTGCGTCTGGAGGACTGCCCGAACCGGTTCAGCCGCGCTTTTCATATCATACGGATAGAAGATCGTATCGGGGGCCCACCGGACCCTCGGGGCAATAAATCCCCGCGCCCCAAAACGCTCGGTCGGGAGCTCGAGTCGATCATATCGAATTCAGCGTTCCCCAAGCTCGTGAACGATTACATCACCTCGCATCGCGTGGTTCGGAAAGGAACACCATCAGGCGCGATGTCCCGCAGACCCGTGTTGCACCACAACTACCTCGTAGTGAACGATCGCGGCGAACCTCTTTCGATGCGAACCGCCACCAGTCTTGCCGCAACCATCCGACGGGAGACAGGTGTGCCTTTCACCTGGCACCTTGCAAGGCACGCGTTCTTTAACCGCGCCTACGAAGCGGTCGCGCGGATCGAAGATCCGACGCAAAAGGAGATTCGGACGAACGACCTGGTGCATTGGGGAGGATGGTCCGATCACAAAAGTCTCGACCTCTACGTGCGGCGGATCCGCCGCCAACGCGCCCGCACTGCGCTTTCAGTGTGGGGCGAAACCCATGCTTCTTGGGAGGCGCTCGGGTGACAATGATTTACGACGAAATGGACGAGACTTGGATCGATAGAAACGGCGATCGATTTATTCTCAACGAATACGACCCCACTAATCCCGTCTACATCAAAATTCAGCCGGATCGCTGGAGTGTAGAATGGCACAACTCTAAACAGATACTGGCTTGGCCAGTAGGTCTCGACGGTCGCTTGATCAAGTTACTCCAAGGTGTCTGGAAAAGAAGGATGCGATCACGAAGCCCTGCCGCATTCGACGATACCACTAAGCTTCTGAAAGATCTCGTCCACCTTAAGGATTTCGATAGACCTCTTGGAATTATGGACTTTCATTGCTTGGAGCTGGTCCGGTCACTTTGGAACAAAATTCCGGCTTACCAGAGGCCCTATTTTCGTACCCTTGTTCAAGATGTCGTCGAGGAAGCGGGACTGGGCGATCCCGAGCATGTGCTTCTTCAAACGCGATCTTGGAAAGCTGGCCGGGATCTTAGTTGGGGCAAGCACGTGCTGAGATGGGACCAAGAGTATGGTTCGCTGAGCTCAGCCGAACTCGAGATATTCCGAGAGTATCTCAGGCCCCGGTCCGTGCAAAATGAACCGATTGAGGATCATGTTGTCAGGCTCTATCTCCGGATTGCCCTCACACTCCTGCGGCGCACGTCGCAACTTGCTATGATGAAGGCCGATGCGCTGCGTCGGGAGAAATCGACCGTCGGCGTAACTGCGTCACTACGCGTCCCTTTAATAAAGGGCCAAGCTGGTGCCGGCGAACGCTATGAACCGATTCCTACCGATCTCGCGGACGATATTGATGCCTATCGGAAAAGACCGGATATTGCCGGGTCGCGCGCTGGCACCGAGGTTCTTCTGCCGCTTCCTTTTAAACAACGCGCGCGAGGCGACCGCGCTTATAAGGCCTCATCCCCCAAGCTCAATCCGAAGATACGGACGTGGCTCGAGAGACGGAACATCATCTCTTCGCGCACGGGTGAGCCGATGAAGATCACGGTAACCAGGCTTCGCCATACCGGGGCGACCCACCACGCGATGCAAGGGGCGGCGCTCGACTTAATCCAAGACATTCTTCAAAACGACAGTCCGGCGGCGGCGCGCTACTACATCGATGCAGTCGGAACCGAATTCCTCCCGGTCTTCGAAAAGGTTGATAGAAATCTCGGCGGGAAATTTTCGGCGATTCGTGATGCCTTTTTCAAGGGACGTATTGTAGATTCCGAGGACGCTCCAAGCCGTCCGATTTTCGTTCCGGACGTGCTGGCCCCAGCAATTGTCGGAGCGTGTGGTATGAAGGGCAGTTGCCCGGTCCATCCGCTGTTCAGTTGCTACTCTTGTCAGTACTTTCTCGCTTTCCGCGATGCGGATCACCAGAAGACGCTCGACTACGTCAATCAGGAAGCCAGCCGGTGGCGTGATGCCGAAGGGCAGACGCTGCGCTCCAAGTCCATAAAGGATTTCGATCGGATCGCCGCAGGCGTGCGTGGAGCTATTGACGAGATTCGGCGTGAAAAGAGAGGCGATTAAAAGTGAGGCGTGCCGAAAACGTCATCATTGAGCTTGCATCCGTCGGAGGGTCAGACGCCCTTTTGAGTGCTCTTCCGCGGTACCTAAACGAAGCGCCGGAATGGCTTGATGTCGATGCCGACATTTGGAACGTCGCCCCTCTAAACCGATCCGTGCGCAGGAAGAAGACTAATCTGAATCTTTCCGCCATCCTCAACGCAGACCTGCGCGAGGTCGTGCGCGTTTATCTTTTGTCGTTGATCGTCGATAGAAGGTTGGGCGATAGTTCCTTGAGTATGAGTTATCACGCGATTTTATTGCTTTCGTGCGTCATGCAAAGTCGACCGATCTCGACGCTCAAGACGGAAGATTTCTATGTTGCAGAGAGCGCTGCCTTAAGGTCCTTCAGCTCAGGAACGGCCTACCGCTATTGCAGCATCTTACAGACATTTGCGTATTGGCTTTCCTTAAGAACCGGGGTCCCCCTTAGCTACAAGAGCCGGATAGGAAACTCGCAAAACCATGGCAGACGGTCATCTGAGGATGATCGTGCCGAGAAGCGAGTTCCGGACGAAGTTATCGCAGATATCGTGGCCCTTTGGGCATCTGACGACCTAAACGAGCGGGACCGCTTCGGCGTCGCCGTCTTTGCGATCGGCGTCGCGACGGGCTTTCGGATTGGCGAACTCACTACGCTGCCTGCTGACTGCCTCATTCGCGAGGGCGATGCGTTCCTTGTTCGTAATATTGCCTCCAAAAACGGTCGCGAAGCGCCGAGATCTATCCCCTCGGAGCTGGCGGAGATAGTTAAAGCCGCGGTCGAGTATTTGGGTGAAGTTACCACTCCAGCGCGCCGGGCAGCGCAACGACTCGCCGAGAATCCGCCGCTTGATTGGTCGCTTATTATCAACAGTCCAGATTCCAGAAATTATTTTGTCCGGCGTTGGCTCTCAGATTGGATTGATAATCCTGACAATCGCCTCATTGACAGGAATTACGTATATTACGTACCCCGAGGAT
>Ga0310345_10002863_pt1 | contig 16959 bp, 14 predicted proteins | sample HC15DNA20500_MG_FD_204667 | JGI IMG/M metagenome (GOLD analysis project Ga0310345, IMG submission 204667) | Marine microbial communities from station ALOHA, North Pacific Subtropical Gyre - HC15-DNA-20-500_MG | ecosystem: Environmental > Aquatic > Marine > Oceanic | place: Pacific Ocean: North... | reverse complement strand
CGTCGGGAATGTAGATATTGTGGCCTTGCTTGACTTAATCCCACCAGCAAGGGCGACTGAGGACTTTTTCCCGGATGTGCCATCTAGCGCATGGGAACCCTATAAGGACGAGGTGTTAGAGAAAGGCAATTTACAGCTGTACTACGGTTGTTTCCTCGCAAGGAGTAATGGGAAAAACGTTCTTGTAGATACCGGGATTGGACCTGGACCGCATCCAAGCCGCGATAACAAAAAGGGCAATTTGATAAATGATCTCAAGAGAGTTGGGGTTGATCCGTCAGATGTGGATATTGTTGTGCATAGCCATTTGCATATTGATCACGTGGGTTGGAACCTGGATCTAACTACTGATCCCCCCAAACCATATTTTCCGAATGCAAGGTATCTCGTGCCAAGGGTAGATTGGGATCATTTTAGGAAGCCAGAGAATCTCGTTAATGCTCCCTGGGTATCTGAAAATGTGATACCTCTTCAGGGTCTTTCGCTGATGGATCTTTTTGAGGATGGTGACTCGATAACAGACGAGATCACAGCCATGATAACCCCTGGGCACACTCCTGGGCATATGGTCTTTCTTTTGGACTCAGCTGGATCAAAAGGTGCCATCACAGGAGATGCCATCCACAGCAAGGTACAAATACAAGAGCCATCCTGGAGTGCTGGCGTAGACGTTGACAAGTCTGCTAGTGAGAGGAGTCGTTTGGAACTCATTCGAAGGGCGGTATCCGGTGACTTGATTATAGCGGCGGGACACTTTCATCCTGATGAACACTTCGGGAGAATTAAACAAGAGGGTGAGAAGGCTAAGTGGGTTGTCGCCTAAGTGAGTGAAAAAAATTGAAATTCAATTAAGATTTGATTTGGAGGAGAATTAAATGGGTAGACTGGATGGGAAAGTCGCAATTATCTCAGGTGGGTCAAAAGGTCAAGGAGCCGTAGAGACGAAGCTGTTTGTATCAGAAGGAGCAAAAGTTTTATTTGGAGATATTCTTGACGACGAGGGGCAACAGATTGAAAGTGAAATTGCTGAAACTGGAGGAGAAGCCACTTACTGTCATCTGGACGTTACAAGTGAATCGGACTGGGAATCAGTTGTTCGTTTGGCGGAAGAAAAATATGGGAGGTTGGATATACTAGTCAATAACGCTGGGGTGTCAATTAGACACGAGGGGATGGATTTAACAGGTGATGAGTGGGATGCTGTCATGAACATTAACGCTAAAGGGGTATTTCTTGGCACCAAGGCATGCATTCCTGCTATGCAGAGGTCTGGAGGGGGATCTATAGTAAACATTTCCTCTATTGCTGGTAACTATGGGAGACCATTGGCTGCTCCAGTTTACTCCGCTTCCAAGGGGGCAGTAAGGGTATTCACTAAATCTACGGCTGGAAGGTTTTCGGCCGATGGAATACGGGCTAATTCGATACACCCTGGCCCTATTGACACAGACATGATTCGAGCAGCGACAAACTCTGTGAGACCAGAGTCACGTGTGGGTGAAATACCTTTAGGCAGATTAGGAAAGCCTGAAGATGTGGCTTTTGGCGTTTTGTTTCTAGCCTCTGACGAGTCTTCGTTTATTACAGCGAGTGAGTTGACTATAGACGGGGGAGTGACAGGTATAAGACCCTAACTATTTCTAAGAATTTCTGATTTTTAAAGGAGTAATTATGTTGAACAAAGCTAAACAAAAAATGTTGGAAGGGCGACCAGCTGTTGGGGCAGAAGTTAATCTTGGGTCTACCTTGTCAGTTGAAATAATTGCCCCGTTGGGTTTTGATTTTGTAATTGTAGATAACCAACATGGGAATTGGGCTGACCAAACTAGCATGCTGGCTTTCAGAAACATAGTCCTTGGCGGATCCGTTCCTATGGCAAGGGTCCGGAAGAACGACTTTGGCCTAATTGGCCGGTTATTGGACAACGGGTCACTGGGAGTTGTTGTTCCCATGGTTAATAATGCAGATGAGGCCAAGGAGGCTGTGTATGCAGCAAGGTATCCTCCTCTTGGAGGCAGATCGTCTGGCGCATTTGGAGTTGGTATACATGGTCCGGGATATGACGAATGGGCTGGTGAAGAAATATTTTTGGGAGTTCAGATAGAGACGGCGGAGGGAGCTCAAAACGCCAAAGAAATCATGTCCGTAGAGGGTATAGATGGTTGTTGGATTGGTCCAGGAGATTTATCTCGCTACAGTGGGATGGATTTAACAACGCAAGAAGGGAGGGATTTGCACCATAAAACCATTGAGGAGATAATTGCTGACTGCCAAGAGGCTGGAAAGATACCTGGGATTTGGACTGGCGACGCTGACGGTGCAAATCACTGGATTTCTCATGGATGTCTGTTTCTTACAGCTGGTGCCGACGGTGGGTGGGTTGAGAAAATGGCGAAACAAACACTAGCAGATTTGGACATATAAATTTCACCGGATTTATCTGACAGGCAGATGGTTCAGTGGCTGGCTGACTTGTGGGAAGGATGAATAGGCTTTTTGGCGAATAGAAAGGCTACGCTTCCTACGGCGCCCAAAATAGCCATTGATACAAATGCAGTTGTGTAGTCCTGATGTCGGTCGAAAAGTGTCCCAGCAAACACTGGGCCTATCATGGTCATTATCATCATTATAATGGCGGATATTCCCATGATTTTGCCAAATGACTTTCTTCCGAAATATTCGCCTCTCATGGCGGTTGTTATGGGGGCTCGTGCTCCAAACCCTGCTCCGTATATTATTGCAAAGAGTAGAGCTGTCCATACGGAACTGACAATAACAGCGAGGGCGACTCCAATTGCCTGAAGACATCCAAAACAAAACAGTGCATATCGTTTTGTTACCCTGTCTCCTATAACCCCGCCAAAAAGTTGGGATAAACCACCTATACCCATAGATATACCCCACACCAAAGCCGCGATTTCGAGTGTTAGACCCTGATTCTTAAAAGCTAATATCAGGTGTACCATCATGGTGGAGGTCATCATAGCTGAGGCTCCGTGACCAATTGATATGTACCAGAATGCTTTTTCTCTTATTGCTTCAGTAATTGTGAAATCCTGATTGTTAGTCACAATACTGGCTGATTCAGCGGCTATGTTTTCCTTGTTTTTTATACCGTCTGGAACTTCTCCTATCTCTTCAGGAGTGTTTCTAATGGTTTTCCAAATTAGTATTGGCACGAACAGGAATATTAGAGAAATCAATACGGCTGTGAGGCGCCACCCGAGTATTTCGGGAAGCATCAATAATGCTAATAGGGGAACAATAGCGAATGTTCCGACCGAAAATCCCACTCCTCCTATTGACATAGCTAGGCTTCTATTTCTATCGAACCAGTTGTTAATGATTACTGTCATTGGTATCCATGCCCCTAGGGTGGATCCCAGCATTATCACGAGATAGGCAAGATAAAATATTAGCGGGTCATTCCATCTGGAGTCTCCTGGTGTGAAAGGATTTGTTGCACTTAGTAATAGATACCCTATAACTCCGACAAAAGCTCCGGATATCGCTGTTTTTTTCCCCCCGAACCTGTCGATCAAGTAGCCTACAATTGGCGCGGCGATGCTTCCTTCTAGTTGTCCCAATGAAAATGCCCAGGATAATTGTCCTCTGGCCCATCCAAAATCACGTTCTAAAGAGTCAATCCAAAGCCCTGTTGCTCCAAATGTTGGGCCTGAGAGGATTGCATTTACAGCTAGAGCGGTCACTGCTATCCACCAACCGTAAAATATTTTGTTTGGGTGAGGTTTAGGAAACAAAGACGTCCGGCTTTCTTTAGAAAAAGAAGTTTGAGTAGATCTCGTGCGAGCCTGCCACTTCGTCAACTCTCTAATCTAGGAAGTTTCAAACCTAAAGTTAAAGAATTGACGAAACTTCACTTGAAGTATTGCTATTAGTCTCCCGTTGGTACCGCAGCTTCTTCTGAAATTTCTCCAATGGGTTCCCCGGTCTTTGGACTAACCTCGAATGGACTGCGTAACTCTAGTTCATCCGCGATTTCTCGTACAGCTGGAATTACTTCTTCTCCCATCAGGCGAAGGCTTCTCATCTGATCATCGTGAGTCATGGCGCCGTCACCATCCCAGAAAAATACTGATCCTGGCCTTAGGTACTCCAACACGTGTCTTATTTTTGGAATTACTGTTTTGGGAGTTCCCGAAATAATCGTGTAGTCTTCGACCTGCTCTTCAAAAGATCTAGAAAGTTGTCCGCCTCTGTTCGCTGTTGCAACATTGGCGGTTGGGAGTACTCTTCTCCGCGATGTTAATCCTGGAAGTTTCAACAAGGCAGGATTTGCAGTTCCTTCATTTCCAGCCAGAAATGGATTGCTTGGTCCTTGTACAAATTTCCTTGCGACTTCCTCTGCTAATTCCTCAGTTTCATCGACGTGAACCTTCCACAAATAGCCGAAGTTTTGGGACCCAGCTTCATATCCCTCTTCTTTGGCAGTGTCGTGGTACACCTGAAATGATTGGCGTGTTGGTTCTAATTGGGTGGCCAACATTATGTAAGGTATACGTTGCTTTGCAGCCCAGACGATTGAGTCTCTGCTGACAACTCCTGGAAGCATAATTTGAGGGTGTGGCTTTTGGTAAGGGCGCATCCATGGATTTACGTACCTGTATTGGTAGTGTTTTCCTTCCCATCTAAATGGACCTGGTTCAGTCCAAGCTTTAATTATAAAATCGTGAGCTTCTTGGAATCTCTCCCAGTTATAAGCCGGAGGGGCGTTGTGAGAGACGCTCTCTCGACCAGTTCCTCGCACCCAACCAGAAACTAGACGTCCTTTAGATATCATATCGATCATCGCTAGCTGTTCGACGAGCCATAAAGGATCGTCCCATATCGGGAGAATGTTTCCAAGCAACACTATTTTGGCCTTTTTCGTTATACGGGCCAAAATAGAAGCTTCTACATTCATAGCTCCACCCATGCAGAATGGTGTGCTGTGATGCTCGTTAAGCATAAGTCCATCGAAGCCCATTTCTTCCGCATATACCTTTTCGTCCAAGTATCTGTTGTAGAGGGCAGATCCCAAAATTGGATCGTATATTTCGTTGCTTACGCTTAAGTCTTTTATCGGCAATCCCGTGGCACCAAAGTATCCCGAGTCAGGATCCTGGTAAGGTCTTTCAGTGAAGTGTCCGATGAACATTTATTGCCTCCTCATCACTAAATACGAAGTGAACGAGCATTATTTTGAATCTAGGAACGTTGTTATTATTTTGACAAATTCGCCTGGTTTTTCAATCTCAGGTCTATGACCGACATTTTCCATCACCTGCATTGTGGAACCGGGTATAGACTCTTGATATATTCGGCCGGCATCGATGGGAACTATTTTGTCGTTTCCCCCCCAAACAATCAGAGTACTTAAATTCTTTAGCCTGTGTAGCAGATGCTTCAGACCTAGACTGTACATATAGGGTTTCCATCCTAGTTTGCACGATTGCTCTCTAGCTATTTCCCAAAGTTCGAGCATTTCAGGACTGGGTTCCTCAGGGCATATGAGATCGAATTCAGCACAGGAACTGGAATCGTGTATGGCTTCTCTCAGGTAGTCGGGAGCCAGGTTAAGAAATATGTCATATATTTCTCCCTCTTCAGGTTTGACTCCTGTGGGAGCAACAAGGGCTAGTTTACGAAACTTGGAAGGATCCATAACAGCCATCTCAGCAGCTAGCCATCCCCCAAAAGAAAATCCTACAAGGTCTATCTCGTCTAAGCCCATATCATCAAGTGCTTCTAGATACCATCCTGCAAGATCCCGAACCTGCATCATCCAATCAATCCCCTTAGATTCGTCATAGCCTGGATGGCTAGGGGCGTAAACTTTTCGGGATGTCGACAAGGTTTCGTGATAGCTCATCCAACCTGGGAACCCTAGTTCTCCGTGTAGGATCAGTAATGGACTACCTTCACCGGCAGTACGCATCTGAATTGTTGCCCCTGCCACTTCCAACCTGGATTCTTTAAAAGACGCTTCGCTAACGGCCAATGTTCCCTCACTCTTTCGGATACCAAATGTTTTCGCAATCCTAGTGGTCTCTACGATCTATTTCAACTCATTCTTCACAGAAATTCACTCTAATAGATGCCAAATAGGTCCACAAGATGATATAAATCGCTTTGTAACACTTTATGGAAGCTGCACGTTAACACGATTGGAGGTGAATTTTGCAAGGAACCAGGTCCATTTCACAACCAGACGGCCCTCTTAAGGGAGTTAAAGTATTAGATTGGACGATTTGGCAATTTGGACCAGTTAGCACTTCAATGATGGGGGATATGGGTGCAGATGTCATAAAAATTGAGTCTCTCGACGGAGATCCGGGAAGAGGTCTGGCGAGGGCATCAAACCTGAAAATGGATCTTGGTGAAGGTAGGGTGGCGTACTTTGAGGCCTTGAATAGGAATAAGCGAAGTTTAGCTGTGAACCTAAAAACTGAGGAAGGGTTAGAAGTTGTCCATGAGCTAGTAAAAGATGCAGATGTCTTTGTTCAGAATTTTCGTAGTGGAGTTGCAGAGAGGCTTGGAGTTGGCTATGACACGTTGTCGAAGATAAACCCGAAGTTAATTTACGGTTCGGCCAACGGTTATGGCCCAAATGGACCTGACGCTGTCCAGCCTTCGTTCGATGGGTGTGGACAGGCCAGATCAGGATTGATGATGTCTGCAACGGAAGACTATCAAGAATATCCTACAAGGATCACTCAGGGGGTTTCTGATCAAATCGGTGGAATAATGCTTTGCCAGGGGATTTTGGCAGCACTTGTATCAAGGGGTATACGAGGCGTGGGACAAAAAGTCGAAACATCTCATTTGAGTGCCAATATGTGGCTCCAGGGTTTAGGAATTTCAATGAGTCTACTGCAGGGCGGTGTGAATTTCGCCTCATATAGTAGGGAAAGTCCAACAAATCCGTTATCAAATACCTACAATGGTAGTGATGGCAAATCAATAGTGATGATGCATCTCCAACCTGATAGGTATTGGGCCCCTCTTATGAAAGAGATGGGACTTGAACAGTTTATTGAAGACGAAAGGTTTGTCGATATGTCGGCCAGAGCAGAAAATGCTACCGACATAGTTAAAATTCTTGACGAGAGGTTTGCGACAAAGACGGTTGCTGAGTGGGATAAGTTATTTCGAGATTCTGAGACTGATTTTATCTACGCATTGGTTCAAAGTATTGAAGAACTCTCAGACGATATTCAGGTTCAGTCCAATAATTACATAACGCATTTTGATCATCCCGTTTTGGGTGATGTTCAGATGTGTAACCATCCAAACATATATAGCGACACCCCGGCGGGCATCTGGAAGGAGGCCCCAGAGGTAGGGCAAGACACAGAGGAAATTCTTATAGAAAATTTGGGATACGATTGGGATGATATAGGCCGGCTTCAATCTGCCGGCGCAATCCTGTAAAAATATATTGCCTTATTAAAGGCATTCAATAGAGAGGAGACAGTATGGCAGAAATAGATGGGGGACACCTTTTCGCGAAGGCTCTAAAGAAGGAAGGTGTGGAGTATATATTCACCTTGAACGGAGGTCATATATACAACCTGTATGAAGGTTGTGCAGATGAAGGTATTAAGATAGTTGACTTTCGACATGAGCAGGTAGCAGCTCACGCAGCTGAAGGTTGGGCTAAAGTTACTGGCAAACCAGGTGTTGCCATTGTAACCGCTGGGCCTGGGGTAACGGATGCCGTAACTGGTATCGCGAATGCTTACCAAGCACCAAGCCCTATGATTATGATTGGAGGCAACGCAGGTATTGCAGACCATCTACGTGGTGGATTACAGGACTTCGATAGTGCGACTTTTCTAAAACCTGTAACCAAATTCTCTGAACAGGTGAAAAGGGTAGAACGTATACCCGAATATGTCGCGAACGCTTTTAGAGCGGCAACAAGCGGTGTACCTGGCCCAGCTTATCTGGAAATCCCTATCGATATCGTAGGTGGCGTGACTGATGAAGAAAATGTTAGATATCCTGACAGATATAGAACCGAGGCAAGAGCTTTCGGTGACCCAGAATATATACAAAAGGTCGTCGATATTTTAAAGAATGCTGAGCGCCCCATGATCCTTGCGGGATCAGATGTCTGGTGGTGTGATGCTGCTGAAGAGCTTAGGAGATTTGTTGAAACTATAGATTCTCCAGTTTTCCTTAATGCCATGGGTAGAGGAAGTCTTCCTTCAAATCATCCAAATTTAGGGAGTTTGGGAAGGAGATATGGCTTGGTCAAGTCTGACGCTGTGGTCCTCATTGGAACTCCAATAGATTTCAGATTGAGCTATGGTGAAGACAGATTGTTCCCCCAGAACCCGAAGCTTATAGAAATCATGATGGATGGAAACAAAATTGGCCAGAATAGAGATGTTGATGCGGGTGTGGTAGGAGACGTTGGTGCGGTTTTGGGTCAGGTTCTAGATGGATTAGAGGCATCTGGATACAAATCCAAGGGAAAGTCTTGGGTCGAAGAAGTTATGACCGAGGACAAGGCATTAAAGGCTGCTGATGAGGAACTACTGAATAGTGACTCTAACCCAATACATCCCATGAGACTTTGCAAAGAACTAAGAGATGTACTGGATGAAGATGCCACTGTTATAGGTGATGGAGGTGACATCGTTACTTTCGCTGCCAGAGTACTTAACATAAATAAACCTGGACACTGGCTTGACCCCGGACAGTTTGGATGTCTTGGAGCTGGTAGTGGGTTTGCTGCTGCTGCTCAGCTAGCCAGACCCGGGAAACAGGTCTGCATAGTCTATGGAGATGGTGGATTTGGACTGACCGGATTTGATGTTGAGTCATATGTGAGATTTGATTTGCCGATTGTTTCCATAGTTGGTAATAACGGGGCCTGGAACCAGACCACTCAAGGTGTGGTTAAAAGAGGGGGAAGAGCTCTTGGGACCTATCTTTCACAAGACACCGATTATGCCAAGATAATGGAAGGTATGGGAGGTCACTCAGAGCGGGTGTCTGAGCCAGACCAGATAAAACCGGCTCTTGAGAGAGCCTTTGAGTCTGGTAAACCGGCGTTGGTGGACGTTGTAATAGACCAAAATGTCTCCTATGGAACTATGGGAGGAAGGTCAAGAGAGCAGCGTCAGTACTAGTAATAAATATTAGGGCCCCTGTACTTAAAGGGGGCCCGTTAACAAAAGATGGGGGTCCGTAATATGACAAACAGAGAACATCACTCTGAGGAAGCTTTTGTAGGAAAGGAACTGGAACCTCGAGCGTTTGAGGTATCTACAAATCATGTACAAGATTACTTTGAAGGTCTTAAATTGGACTCCGATTGGTATGAAGATAGCGGGGAAAGTAGTGACAAGTTACTTCCATCAATGATTCTTGTAGACGCTGAGTCAATGGCTGGAGCCAGTTTCCGTAATAATTTTGGCAACCTATGGATGCGTCAAGAGCTCGACTTTCATGCTCCTTTAACTTCGCGAACAGAGATGAGAGTTGAATCTCGAGTCCAAGATATATACGAGTGGAGAAACAGGACGATCGTTCTTCAAGAATCCACCATCTATGGGGAAAATGACACTATTCTCGGTGTGATGCGCCATCATCAGAGTTATTTACTCGACCAGAATTCAGGCAGAGTGGCGCTGAGAAAGCCTTCTGATAAAGAAGGGGTTCGGAAATTCAATGTCCCAAAAGGTGATCTATTGGATCCAGTCACGAGAGAAATTGATTTAGAGATGTGTGGAACATTCTTTCATGGGAACAAGCACTATCACACAAATCGAGAGGCATCTCAGGAGCTAGGATTTGAGGAGGTGGTCGTTGGGGGAAAAATGACTATTTCCTACATCGGGGATATGTTGGATCGAAGCTTTGGCCAGAAATGGTTTGAAGGTGGCAAGCTGGATGTTAAATTCACCAATATTGTTTGGCCAGGTGACAGGGTAACAGCGAGAGGGGTACTTACAGATGAAAGATCTGTAAGCGACGATATTGCAGAGGCTCGGGTGTGGATGGAAAAAGACGACGGTACTGTGGTTATAGTTGGCAACGCATATATACCGGACTAGTGGTAACAGCCTGTAGCTTTTTCTTAGTACCGAAACACATTGAGTGAGTCTTTTGATGTGGTCGTTATAGGTGGCGGCCCATCTGGAAGTTGTGCCGCTTCCATGGCGGCCAAAGCTGGTTTGTCCGTTGTGCTTCTCGAACGCCTCAAATTTCCTAGAGACCACATAGGTGAATCCTTGCTTCCGGCCAGTATGCCTATACTTAGAGAGTTAGGTGTTGAGGCGGAAATAGCTGCTGCGGGATTTCCTGTCAAACATGGGGCCACTATGGTGTGGGGGAGTGGATCTGAACCTTGGACGTGGAGCTTCAGTGAAACGAACCAAGAATACACTAACGCATATCAGGTTAACCGCCCCGAATTCGATACTATTCTTCTCAATAAAGCGCGAGTTGTAGGCGTCGATGTTAGAGAGGAGAATCAAGTAATTGAAGTGATTTTTCTCGATGAAAGAGCCGTGGGAGTTCGTTGCAATAACCGACTAGGAACTGAGCTTTTTATAGAGTCCAGAATGGTTATAGACTGCAGTGGTCAATCATCCTTGATTTCCAGGGCTAAGAATCTTCGCCAATGGGATGATAGCTTTCAAAATCTCGCAATATACGGGTATTTTGAAAACTCGACTCCCCTGCCTAAACCTAACGAGAACAATATTTTTATTGAATCTTTTTCAGAGGGTTGGATTTGGAATATACCTTTAAAGGAAAACATTGCTAGCGTTGGAATTGTGCTAGATTCAAAAAAAGCATCACAGGAATTACAATCCAGGGATGTTGAAGATTACTTTCAGGTGAATCTGTCATATGCGAAAGAATCTAGTCGGATGCTTCAATCAGCAAAGCTTCTCAAGCCTCCCCAAGTCGTAAAGGACTGGTCATACACATCCAGCCAAATCGCCGGTCTATCTTGGGTCCTAGCAGGTGATGCGGCTTGTTTTATAGACCCATTGTTTTCATCAGGCGTACATATGGCTCTTATGTCGGGAGTTCTAGCATCAGCTTACGCGGTCACGGTACTATCAGACCCAGATATGGAGATAGCTACCGCCCGTGTGTATGAAGATATGATCAGAAGGGAGTATTCCTTGTTCAGGGAGTTGGCCCAACTTTTCTATCAGACAAATAGATCTGTTGACTCTTACTTTTGGGAGGCGAGAAAAATATTGGGCCGAGGTGGGATTTCTACCGGGCGGGAGGCCTTTATCAAAGCTGTATCTGGACAATCTGTAAGGGGTTATGAAAGGGCTGTTTTGGAAAAGGGGGAATTACCAGAATCGTTCAAATATGCTCTTGAATCGCAACAGAATGATAGGGATTCTCGACGACGGGAGTTGGAAATGTACTTTAAGGACTGGAATCATCTGGTCCCTTACTTACATGAAGATACCTATGTTGTTAGAAAGCCTGTTTTATCTGCAGGTAGGTTCGAGTGGGGACTCGTGCTCCACTCACCTGAGAGACAGGATGATACCGATTGTAGTTCGTTTGTTGCATTGTTATTAGATTTGATCGACGGTGAAGCGAATATGCGTTTAATATCTGAGCGAGTCAGAGATAAAGTGAATAGTCCGGACAAAACAGTTATCAACGAGTATTTGAAGAAAACTGTAGAAATACTCTATGTAGAAGGGGCTATAAGTAAGTTACAGCTAGTGAAATAGATTGATTAGTTGGACGCTAGCTTTTTGTGGATTGCGATCTAACCATCTGGGGCCATAGCAGACAAACACCTATTGTCAAAAGTGAGCCCATGATCCCATTGAATACCAGAGCAACTTGGACTCCGGCTAATTCCGTTATTGCCCCGGAGAGTAATAGTCCCAAGGGCAATCCACCCACAGCCAGTTGCCTAAGTCCCATTATTCGCCCCCTAAGGTTTGAAGGGGTTAGGTTAAGAATCATAGTTGAAATCATGATTACACACATAGATGTTCCAATTCCTGCAGAAAAAAATATTGGCAGACTTACAAAAGTACTAGGAGCAAGACTTACTAGAGCTGTCGACACGTGCCATATAAAAGAGCTACAAACTATTAGCACCCCTCCTCTAATTCGAATTAAACCAGAACTGAGGCTAATGGAACCAATTGCGGCTCCTAACGAATAGGTTCCTAGAATTATCCCCAAGCTCTCCGAACTGGTCTGAAACACTTGCTTCACTACAACTGCAGCAAGTGAAAAGTAGAGCGGGTACGCGGTCAAATTAATTATTACTGCCATTATTAATAGACCAGCTAGTGCGGGGACAGTTCGTACATGTTTCAATGCTTCAACCAAAGATGAAATCACAGGCCGCTTGTTATCGATATGAGTAGTGGTTACATGCAGGGGATTTTGTCCTATCCTGAATGAAAGCATGAATGATAGTAGATAAAATATAATCACAACCGAATAACTCATTGTCATATCGGTCCAACTTAGTAAGTAACCACCGGCAATGGGACTGACTATTTGTGTTACATCACCTCCCGCTCTCTCCAATGCAAGACCATTCCGAATGCTTTTTTCGGGAACTATTTCGGGCATGATTGACTGGCGAACTACCATTTCGGCTGTTTTTGAAATGCCGAGAAATCCAGCCAATATTAGAATTTCCCACTTATCAAGATTGTCAAAAAATATTAATGTCAGACCGATACTTGAGTTGAGGAGGAATGAAGCCCTGACCAGGATTATTAGAACTCTTTTTTCGAGGCGATCTACAACTACGCCTATCAGAGGGGCGAACAAAGTCGCTGTGAATCGAAGTGCGCCATATATTCCCAATATCAAGGGCGAGTTAGTTTTCTCAAGTATGAACCAGGATAGGATTACCATCTCCATATATTCAGCCCAGTGAAGAGTGGCAACCGATGTCCAAAGGTACCTATAGTCTTTGTACTTTAGGCTCTCTAACATTGACCGCGCTGGGTAACCATAAGTTTGAGTGCCTTTCGTTCAATATTTTGGGACGTTGGAGAAGTTTTTAGAGATTCTAATTATTATATTCGATCAATATTGTCCCACCTCACTTGCGTATTAAAGTGATAGAGTGGGTACTTTTTTGTCTGCAAATTTGTTCTGGTGTGACCGTCAGTTCCGGTTCAAAATTCATTCACATCATAATACTGAAGCGGGAGCTATCCATCCGCCAGTGATTTCCTCTACAGTTTCTAAGACAGACAGGACAATATCTTCTCTCCAGGGGTTCCCTACTACCTGAACAGCTATTGGTAAATTGCTTGAAGATGTTCCTCCTCTTACTACTCCGGCCGGCCATCCAGTGACATTAAAGGCTGAAGTATACGAATAAAGAAACTTGTTTTCAGGTAGAAAGCTTTCACCAGGCCCCACTGCGGGTTTAGCAGATGCGGGACATAGAATCACATCGAAGTCTTTCATGAATTGGATCATTCCACTCCTGTAGTGATCTACCATCTCAAGAACTTCTGTGAACTCCGACGTTGGTATTTCTGAGGCTTCTTCTAGTCTATTTTCGATGAATGGTGAGAATTGGCTGGTCCCTGCTTTCTTAAGGATTCTTCTGACCCATTCTCTTCCATCCCCTGTTCCATTCCTTCCATCGATTTGCTTCAACATGTTAAGTGGGTCAGGTAGGATCTCTACAGTTGCTGCTCCTCTGTCTTGTAATCCTGATGCTACATCTCTCACAATATCTGAAACCTCTTGAGTGGGTGACATCAAACCATTGTCTGTATGAAAAGCAATTCTCATTCCTTTTATATCTATTTCTCCCGGATCTCCGATGGGCATAGGTACTATGTACGGATCCTTAAAATCAGGGCCTGATATAACTTTTAGGATTGGATTAAGGTCTCGAACATACCGTGCCATAGGGCCATTCTGAGTTAGGGATTCCGTTGCTCCCAGAGCGTAAGAAATACAATGTCCTGTACGTGGGACTCTTCCTGAGGTCGGCTTGATTCCTGCAATTCCACAACTGTGTGATGGTATGCGTATGCTGCCTCCCGTATCGCTGCCTATATCAAATGGGGACCCTCCAGTAGCGATGATTGCCGCGGCTCCTCCACTGCTTCCACCTGGAGACAGATTTATGTCGTAAGGATTTTTAGTTCTACCGTAGACCAAATTATCGGTATCAGCAGCAAGAGTCAGCTCTGGAGTATTGGTTTTCCCGAGTAAAATTGACCCGGCTTCACGAAGTCTTGATACCAAAGTTGCGTCTGCCTCGGGGACTTCATTTTGTCTCCCCAGAGTTGCCCAGGTTGTAATAACTTCCTCTGTATCCAAGGAGTCTTTTAAGGTCATGGGAACTCCATGGAGAGGACCTCGGGTTATTCCTTGAGCGAGTTCATTATCTAATGAATCAGCTTCAGAGAGTGCTCTTTCAAAACAATCTTGCACTACTGCGTTTATAGAAGGGTTGATTTTGTTGATTCTTTCAATACACTTTTCTACGGCCTCTCTACTGGTTATCTCTTTTGAGGCGATCGCTTTTCCTATATCTACTGCGGATGATTGATTAACGTCTATACTCATTTCTTTCTCCTTGTGGTGGCAGCCTAATTTTGAATCTGCTGTGTTGGTTACATTTCTAGATCAAGCTGGCTAATTACCCGGATTAAAAAAGTTGTCATCTGCAGAATTTTCGGGTTTGTATCCGAGTATTTTTTCTGCGTGATTAAGATCACGATAATTCCATTTGTTGTTTGAAACAGCGAAAACTGTTTCACATCTAATTGTGTTGGGAGCGTCTATGCAGAGTCTGAGCATGTTACATATATCGTCGTGTCCTAGGTAACTCGCATTTTCCCTAACACTCAAGGGTTTATTTTCTTTTTTAACAACACCTATTCGTACGCTGATTACAGAGAGGTTATATTCGTCTGAAAAATGTCGCCCCAGGGCCTCACCCCAAACTTTGGTTGCGCCGTAAAGAGCATCTGGACGCACTTGTTCGTGAGTAATCATGTCAAAATCCTTTGGGACTTCGTGGTAACTGCCTTCAGCAATTTCCTTATAAGGAGATACTCTCTCAAATCCTCTTATTGCACTTCCACTTGAAGCGAACACCACTCTTTTTACTCCTGCCCGCCGGGCTGCCTCAAAAACGTTGTAGGTACCTACAACGTTAACGGAATGCTGATGTTCCCATTCCTGGGAACCTAGATATGCCGCAAGGTGCACTACTACATCCTGGTTGTCGAAAGCGGGTGCAATGGACTCTAGGTCTGTGATGTCAGACTGGAAGGTTTTTACACCTTCTACAGGGCTTCTGTTTAGTGCTGTAAGTTCGTATCCACCTTTATCCGTGAGATGTGTTTTAAGCAACCCACCTATTAAGCCACTCATTCCTGTTATCAACACTCTTTTGGTCATTTTTTTCTCCTAAAGTCCGTCACTCGATACTCTTTGTGGATACTAGCATTTATGGAGAGATTATTGTTCTCTTTGCTTCGAGTGGCATTTCCTCTTCTATTATTAAATTTAATAGTGGGTTGGTGACCTATAGCTGTTTAGGTGCTATATTCACCCCGGTGGTTGTTACGACTAAATCTAGAAATTTAGGAGCAAGAAATGAAGTTGGCATTTTTTAATGATTTTACTCTGGGTGTTGTGAAAGGAGACAAGATAGTAGACATATCTGAAGCTATTCCAGTTAATGAGCATAACCATCCTCAGGGATTACTTAACAGGATTATAGAGTCGTTTGGAAGTTACAGGAGCGCGATAGAAGATGTAGTTGAATCTTCAGAAGGGGTGCCGATTGCATCAGTTTCTTTTAAATCGCCAGCACCAAATCCTCATAATATTGTTTGTATGGCGGTTAACTATATGGAGGATGGGACAAGAGATGCCCCTGCTCCCATTAACGCTTTCCATAAATCTCCCAATGCAGTACTTCCTGACGGAGGAACGATAGTTTTGCCAGATGTGCCCGCTACGATATTTGAGCCGGAAGCGGAAATGGCATTGGTAATAGGTAAAACTGCTACACAAGTGCGGGCTGAGGACGCATTTGATTACATATTTGGATATATGAATTTCATTGATATGTCTGCTCGTGGTCTAGGTTCTGGTGGTGGTGTGTTTTATCAGATGAAATCAAGGGATACTTTCGCTCCCATGGGTCCGTTTATAGTTACAGCAGATGAGGTTGATAATCCTCAAAACCTTAATATAAAACTTTCTGTAAATGGGGACTTGAAGCAGGATTTCAATACGGATGATATGGCCCACCAGATACCAAGAGTAATTGAATGGGTAACCTCAATACACACTCTAAATCCAGGAGATGTTGTAGCAACAGGTACGAATCATAGAGGCCTTACTCCAATTATGGATGGAGACAAGATTGAACTAGAAACAGAAGGTTTGGGGAAACTTCATATTGGTGTTAGTGATGATCTCGGACGCAAATGGGAGCGTGAAACAAGGCTAGAGAGACAGGATCAAGGTTTTGATGATCCTACTCCCCAAATATCTGGCAAATATTCATAAATAACCAAAAGCGCGATGTTTTTCGGTGATGTTTAAATGTAAATATTGTGTCGTATGAAGTACGAGGAGATTAGGTGAAGTTCAATTTAATATACCCAGTTAAAGAGGGATATTTGGATAGAGGACTCATTCGTGATGTTGCGGTTGCGGCTGAGGAAGCGGGATTTTACGGTTTCCTTTCATGGGACCATTACATGCTTCCAGATAGTTCTGAAACTCTAGATGCGTGGAGTATTTTGTCATATCTCGCTGGTCAGACGTCCAGGATTAAATTGGGTACAGTGGTAACCCCTCTTCCTTTCCGTCCGCCTTCTCAACTTGCAAAGATCGTAAGCAGCGTAGACTTGTTATCTGGTGGCCGGACCATACTTGGTGTTGGAGCAGGCTGGCACAGGCCTGAGTTTGACGGGTTTAGTGAGTGGTTACCCA
>Ga0310345_10002862_pt1 | contig 16960 bp, 13 predicted proteins | sample HC15DNA20500_MG_FD_204667 | JGI IMG/M metagenome (GOLD analysis project Ga0310345, IMG submission 204667) | Marine microbial communities from station ALOHA, North Pacific Subtropical Gyre - HC15-DNA-20-500_MG | ecosystem: Environmental > Aquatic > Marine > Oceanic | place: Pacific Ocean: North... | reverse complement strand
TTTCAAAAGTATTAATAATCAAACCTGCCGAAAGAACAGAATTGTTAAATAAACAGATCCTCCTTAAAGTGATTAATTTAATTCTATTAATGACGATGATTACTTACACCTCCTACGGTCAGAAAGAAATTTCTCAGATAGCTTCCTGGTCATCAACCCTTTTTAAAAACTATCTGGTAAAGCCAGACATCAACTACCTGACTGTTAATGGCTGGAAAGGTGAGCTTGATCTTTATCTACCAACCACTTCGAAGTCCCCTACCCCAACCTTGCTTTATTTTCATGGCGGTGGCTGGCATGCTGGGGATAAAGACGAACCAATTCTTCGGCTTCTCCCCTACCTGGAAATGGGTTGGGCAGTAGTTAACGTCGAATATAGAATCACATCAGTTTCATTAGCCCCAGCTGCTGTTGAAGATTGCCGCTTTGCTCTTGGCTGGATAATTGATAATGCAAAAAAATACAACTTAGACCCTGATAAAATTGTAGTGTCTGGCCACTCAGCTGGTGGGCATTTAGCATTAATTATCGCAATGTTAACTCCTTCTGCCGGTTTTGATTCTCATTATTTCAAAAAACTAACTCTTCGGGTAGCTGCTGTAATTAATTGGTATGGTATAACGGACGTAGAGGATCTAATCGAAGGAGCAAATACCCAACAATACGCATTAAATTGGATAGGCAACCAGCCTAACAAGAAAGAATTAGCCAAAAAGTTGTCACCCTTAAACTACGTTAGGCCCAATTTGCCTCCAATCCTAACTATTCATGGAACTTCTGATTCTTTAGTTCCCTATGAACATGCTGTTCGTTTACATCACTCCCTTACTAAAGCAGGTGTACCTAACAAGCTCTTAACAATTCCAAATGGCCCCCACGGACCATTCAGCCGGATGGAAACTAAGCTAGCCCAGGAAACCATTACTGAATTTCTTCAATTACATGGACTCAATCGTTTGGGTGGAGACAACCTTTGAGCATCTTAGTTACTGGTGGAGCAGGTTACATAGGTAGCACCATTTGCAGCATCCTGACTAAAGCTGGTCGCTCCGTTATTGTTTATGACAATCTATGTAACGGACACGAATCATCACTGCCATCAGCTGTAGAGTTTATTAAAGGAGATGTCAGTGATCGAGAAAAACTTGAAACCTTATTTAAGTCTAAACAAGTCGAATCTGTTATCCATCTTGCTGCTTTTATTGACGCTAATGAATCCATAAAAACTCCAGAACGATATTTTAGAAATAACATCAACAATTCTCTCAACTTAATCGAGGCAATGTTATCTACAAATGTCAAACAACTTGTGTTCTCTTCGACGGCTGCTGTCTATGGAAACACCAATCAAAATCCAATAAAAGAAGAAACATCGTTTGGTCCAACGAATGCATATGGTGAATCAAAGGCCTCAGTTGAAAAAATGTTAAAATGGTTTAATCAGAGTCATGGCCTTCGCTGTGCCATCCTCCGCTATTTCAATGCAGCAGGAGCTGAAAGCGAAAATCGGGGAGAAGATCATAATCCGGAGTCCCATTTAATTCCAACAGCACTTAAGGTGGCTCTTGGAAAAATTCCTAAACTTCAAATCTTTGGAACTAATTATGACACTCCAGATGGCTCCTGCATTCGAGATTATATACATGTTGTAGACTTAGCCAGCGCTCATATCTTAGCCCTTGAGGCACTCAAGGAACGTGACTGCCTGACTTACAATTTAGGCAATGGAAAAGGCTACAGTGTTCGTGAAGTTATAAAGACAGTTAACCAAATAACTGGCCGGTCAATACCAATAGTGGAAGTAGAAAAACGACTAGGTGATCCACCAATCTTAGTGGCTTGTTCTGATAAGATACAGAAAGACCTTAACTGGAAGTTAGAATTTCCTAGTCTTGAATCTATAATTAGCTCAGCTTGGAAATGGCATTCAAAGAACCCAAAAGGTTACCTCAATTAAACGGTTCAAACCTGATTTTTTAACCAGTGATTAGAACGCCAGCTGTCTTTTAATACTCGATTGGCCGATCTTCAAAATGACGATGAAGCCTGTAGGTGATTTTACAGTCAACATTAACTAGGGAAAGATCACCCTCAATATTACGATCTCTTTTTAAAACTGTAACCTTGACTTCATTACGTCCATGCTTGGGCCCATACTTTGGGCTTAGGTGAAAATCATAGGCATATCCGTAAGGCCCAATGGAGTGTGATGTAGACTCCTGCCCGACCAATCGATATGTAAAATCTACTTTCTGGAGTAGGGAGTCAGGAAGAACCTGATTATTAAACTCTACCCTAACCTTATCTACAGTTGAGATTATATTCGCGAAGCGTACTCTCAAGACCACTGATTTCAACCTACCCAACGAACGCCATTTCTCAATAGTATCTGCAACTGCAAAAGAAACTTTAATTGTTTCTCCTTCTTCTAGTTCTATTGGTAATACTTCGGATCTTCCTGGAAGCCACATCTTAGAAGGATCCTGACTGGGCCATCCATTGCGTTTGGGAGACCTAACCATATAGTATTTATCAGCTGTCGCTAAAAGTTCAGGATGACCTAGCAATCTTAAAGTATCATATTCCTGGGCTGTCCAGGGCCATCCATTTGGTGTCCATAGGTGATCACCCATCGCAATTCCATCCACACCTTGATCGTAAGCATTTGCTACTCCAGCATATATCATGGGAGGCGTGGCATAGCGTGCAAATTGCCTTCCTAAAACATTATGTAGGATAGAATAAACACGACATTTAGATCCTTTTGCCAAATTAACTACGGGCTTACAATCAAAATCCTGAACTAAGCCCTCATCTTCAGAATGGCTACTCTCACAGAAGAATCCATCGACCAGGTTTTCTGAAATCCAGGTAGATACCTCATATCCAACTAGTTTCCAGGCATTTGGATGAGCTGGAATTCTGGCATAAATACGTTTTTTTCGACCTTGCTTTTCCTGTGCCTTGTCTGCTATTGCTCTTAGATCACGAAGCCACTGGGTCATAATTGGAGCTAGCCTGTCAACTTCAGAAAATTTACAGTATGGCATCGCATCGGTTAAGTTCAATTCGATCCCATCAGTTTCATAATCAGTTAGCATTTCCTCGAATAACCGTAATCGTTCTTGACGCACTTCCTCATGTAAGAAACTAAAGCGACTAGTCAACATTGCTCCAGATTCACTATATTTATTTCCTTTGGCTCTGGAATCCGGATCATCACCGACCTGAAACTGTGGATTATCCATGGTAAACGCAGTTGATCGCCCCAGACCTTCTAGTCTTTTTCGGGGTCCTCCATGAAGACTGATCCAACCACTAGCAATCATTAAAATGCCCGTCTCGTGGCAGCGATCACAAAACAGTTTAAGAGGGTCATGTCCATCGTCAATGAGTTGCCGTAAAATCCGTCCTGCCCTATACCAGACATAGTGAGTCCATTTCTTAACTTCAGCACCCCATACTTGAGCTGACTTACTATCGTAGAGGGCACTCCCACCTTCAACACTCGCAAAATATACTAAAGCATCAACCCCAGAGTTAGCTAATTGATCAACGATAAAAGTATGATCTTCAGGGGTAACAGGAGGCTCAAAACAATACAAATCTGCCGCATGTCGTCCATCATCAAAAAAGAAAACACGGGGTTCGGGTTGGTTGCTTATATCTTTTGTATAATGCTTTCTAGGAGAAGCAGCGTGGACCAGTGGAGCAGCTAATGCCCCAGGAGCTACCGTTCCTACAGTCCTCAAAAATTTCCGCCGTTGCATAGGAGTTAATCTCCTTTCTTTACCTTCAAAATAATAGATATTCCCATTAATTTATTCATTTAAATCCTATCTTAATACCGCCCTATTCTTGAGTTCCATTCAACTTTCATTATTTCATTTTATAAGACTTATTATTAAGGTTGACATTGTAAATCTAAATACATCCGGTAGTCCTTAAACTATCAACCATTGTCGAAAATTAAGCTTATCTCATAACAGTTTCAAAGCCTTTCTTTCTTTAATTCAACCAGTTTTTCAATACCCTTTCCTACTGGTACATTTATAAATAATACTCCTAAAAAGTCTTCAGCGTTATTGACAATCTCATGTTCAGTATTAGGAGGTACATATAAGACATCCTCTTTTTTAACTTCAAAACTATGATCACCAATTCGAGCCCTTCCCTGTCCTCTTGTTACAACTACAATCTCCTCGGCATCTGGATGCATATGTAGTTCTTCTACATGACGTTTACCTGGAGGAATTAGCATATGATGAATAAACTGAATGGTTTGAAGACAGGTTCTTTCGTTAGTTGTTTTTGTTTCGTATAACCTTCGAACTGGGGCAGGATCCTTAGAACGATCATGCCATTCCAAATCACCAGAACTACGAACATGGTACTCAATCACCTGATGCTTGTTATTAAAGAGTAAACTCTGAACAACATTATATGATTGGATTTTCCAGTTTGCTACAGTCATATTGCTATCCTCGCCAAGGGTTATTTTGTTGTTGAGCTACGTTACCATGGATTTCAGATTAACATAATAATAAATCCATAGCTTAAAAGGTACTTGACAAAATATTTAGTCTTATCTAAAATTTTTTTTTGGTTAGCAGAATAGATTCGAAAGAATCGACCCAGCAGGACAGAACCCAAGAACACCTATGCCCTTATCACATAAAATTTTCGTAACCATTTTAGTTTTCTTCTCACTGACTACACTAATTTTTGCTGGAGATGATCCTACCCTTGAAAAACGAATTGAAGAACTAGAAGCTAAGATGCAAAGTCTTGATCCCACTTTTGAAAAAAAAACTAAGTCTATTTCATTAGAAGATAGAATTAAGGCCTTAGAAAAAGGTATTGAAGACCTTTTGAAAGACCACAGTAGTTCCGACGATTCTAACTCTATCAATAATCAAAAGGAGAATAGTCTCAATACCTCTCCAGACTTACCTCTTGAGTCCCAAGATAATTCGCCTGCACTTGAAGTGGTCTTGATAGAAACTGAACAGCAAGGTAAAAGAGAAGATGAAATTCGCCTTCCTGTTGCTGGATATATGGATGCACATTTCAACAAGGATATTGGAGAACCTGGTGAGCTTGACTTTCATCGATTTGTTCTTCTTTTTGGACACAGCTTTTCGTCCCGTATAAAGTTTTGGAGTGAGATAGAGCTAGAACATGCTTTTGTTGAAGGAGGGGAACCTACCGGGGAACTTGAACTAGAACAAGCCTACCTTGACTTCTTGATTAAACCCTACTTTAACTTACGGGGTGGAATGCTGTTAACCCCAATTGGTATTATGAATGAACGCCATGAACCACCAGCGTTTAATGGCGTTGAAAGACCTCAGGTTGAAACAGTAATTATTCCGTCCACATGGTTTGATATGGGAATTGGGGCAACCGGTGATCTTGGAAAAGGTTTTCGATATCGTGCCTATTTAATGGGTGGATTAGATGCAACACTATTTAATGCAGAAGAAGGGATTAGAGAAGGGCGACAAAAAGGATTTTTCTCTTCTTCTCGAAATCCTGCTAAGGTTGTGAGACTAGAATATACGGGTATTCCTAGACTTACGATAGGCACCAGTTTATATTCAGGCCATAGTGGTTTTAATTTACAAAGTACAAACCCTCGGGTAACTATCTTTAATGCTGACGCTCGCTATCGATATCACCGCTTTGGTATTAGGGGATTACTAGCAAAAAACTGGGTGAGTCGAGCTGGTCAATTAAATATTGCAATGGAACGACAGACAGGTGTTAATCCTAATGTAGCTAGTCAAATGAAAGGTTACTATATCGAGCCTGAAATACATATGCTACCGAAGCATTGGAGACATGACCTGGCCGTCTTTACCCGTTACGAATCATTTAATACTCAGGAAAAAATGCCACTAGATTTTATTCCACTGCCCCAGTTTAACCGATCAGCAAGGGTATTCGGCATAACATATAGACCTGTCCCAGACGTCGCTGTAAAACTTGATTACATCTTTAACCGCAGTGCCAGTCAGGTCTTTACTCCTAGAGATACAGTAAATCTAGGTCTAGGTTGGTGGTTTTAATCTACAGTCTAGTCAAGAAATAAGGATTTTTACCTTTATGAAGAAAAAATATGTCACTTTGTTGCTATCTTTAGTTTTAGGATTTGTTTTTTTGTCTGATAGGCTTTTAAGGGCCGAGGAACCTATTCCTCTTGAAAAGCCGGACCAGATCATTTTAATAACTGCTGAACGCTTTACCTTTACTCCCTCTAAAATTAAGGTCAAGAAAGGAAGTTTGGTTGAGATTGTGCTTCGAAGTGAAGATACCGATCACGGCTTTCGGCTAGAGGCTGCTAACATAGATAAAATCATTCCTCCTGAAGGTAAAGGGCGGTTACGAATCCAATTCCGCGCAAAAAAAACAGGTAGATATCCCTTTGAATGTTCTCGTCCTTGTGGAGCAGGACATAATTTGATGCGTGGTGAAATTATTGTTGAATAGATTGAAGGTGAATGAGACATGAAGAGTTTCCGGATAATAACTAGTATTCTCTTCCTTTGTATACTCCAAATGGTAGGTGACCATGAATACAGAGGAGATGATGTTTCCTATGAAGGAGGAGCTCCTGGTTTTGATGAGACCATTGGTGAAAGAAGAGCTGGGTGGGGCCAAGAATCTGATGTTTATACTGGAGATGTAGAAGAGGTTCAAGGTTCAGAACTGTTAGGAGTGAGACGACCTGTGATACCAGGCAGTCCCATGCGTGGTTTAACTCCAACAGAATTTGAACGTTTTCGTTTGGGACGAGAAGATTTTTTGGAAGTTGAAACTGCTGAAGAGGGTCTTGGTCCTGCTTATAATGGAACAAGCTGTGGAGGCTGTCATAGTATTCCAGCTGTTGGAGGCACTTCTACAATATCTGAAATAAGGGCTGGCTATAAAGATGAACTCGGCAACTTCACTGCTCTATATGGTGGTACACTCTTTCACCTACTTTCTACTCCCCCTCACCGTGCCCAAGTAATGATTCCTCCTGAAGCTAATATCATTGATCGCCGAGTGCCCATTCCTCTCTTTGGTGCCGGACTAGTAGAAGCTATCCCCGATGAAACAATCATTTCCCTTGAAGACCCTGACGATCTTGATCAGGATGGCATTAGCGGAAGAGCGGCAAGAATTATTGACATCGGCACAAATTTCCCACGGATTGGACGATTTGGTTGGAAAAGTCAGCATGCAACCTTACTGGCCTTTGGGGCTGATGCTTATCGTAATGAGATGGGAATTACAAATGCTCTGTTCCCTCACGAATTGGCACTTGGAGTAGATCCAGAAGTCCTTAAACTTGCAGATCCTCGACCTGCCCTTGAAGACGTAAGAGAAAGAACAACCGGTCTCCGAGGCATTGACAACTTTGAATCATTTATGAAGTTTCTTGCTCCTTTAGAAAGAGGCCCCCTAACTCCTTCTGTTATTAAAGGCGATCAAATTTTTAAGATCATTGGCTGTGAAAACTGTCATGTTCGGCAGTTAAAAACTGGACCTAGCCATAATCCTCTTTTTGATCGTAAGGAGGTTAATCTTTTTTCCGACCTATTATTACACGATATCGGCACAGGAGTTGGAATTCCCCAGGAAGCCGCATTACCTACTGAGATTAGAACGCCAAGCCTCTGGGGACTGCGGTTCCGACGTCCATTTCTTCATAACGGCTCAGCACAAAGTCTTCAGGATGCCATTGCCCGCCATAAAAATGAGGCATTATCCTCGGGGCAACAATTTTTAAATCTAACTTCAGAACAAAAAAGTGACTTGCTATCCTTTCTGAATTCCCTTTAAGACAACTAATTTACAAAGTCTCTTAAGAAAACTAGCAGGTCAGAACTTATTTTTCTTACATAATGGCCCCCAGCGTCCAGGAATCTGCAGGTTACAAGAAGGACAACAACCCTTATCATTAATGTAATAGTTAAGAATTGAATACCCAAGTCGCTCTATTAAAAGGGATTGGCATTCCGGACACCTAGTATTTTCTAAATCACCAACTAGCCCCGGCAAATTCCCTGCATAGACAAACCGTAGACCTTCCTGTTTACCAACTTCAGCAGCTTTCATCAACATCTTTGGACTTGTATTAGGTGGATCAGTCATTTTATAGTCTTTATGAAATGCCGTTACATGCCAAGGTATGTTGAGGGACAAACTAGCTATAAAACTAGTGAGGCGATGCAACTCTTCCTCTGTATCATTAAACCCAGCAATTAGAAGAGTGACAATTTCAAGCCAGAAACCCATATTGTGCAGTGATTCAATTGTTTCTAAAATTGGTGTTATTCGGCCACCTAGTTTTCGGTAATGTCTATCATCAAAGCTTTTCAAATCAACCTTGTATAAGTCTACCCAAGGTTCAAGATATTGAAGAACCTCCATCGTTCCATTACCGTTAGAAACAAATCCTGTAACCATCTTATTTTTACGTGCCTCTTTGAATACCTCAACAGCCCATTCACTAGTAATTAGTGGCTCGTTATAGGTGCTTACCATCACCTGGGCACCATATGTTGCAGCTGATTTAACCAATGATTTCGCTGTAGTATTTTTAGGGAGTGCAGATGCTAATGGATCACGAAGGGTTTGTGAAGTTATATAGTTTTGACAGTAACTGCAATGCAGGTCACACCCTAGCATTCCAAAACTATAGGCTAGCTCTCCCGGGTAGGCATGAAAAAACGGTTTTTTTTCTATAGGGTCACATTGAACACCCCCAACGTAGCCCCAAGGAACAAAAAGTTTTCCCCCTTTGTTAAACCGAACCTTACAAACTCCAAGATGACCCTCAGGGAGTGGGCAACGATGTCCGCACGCAACACACCTTAAACGATTCTCATCTAGCCGCTTATAAAGAGTTCCTTCCTTCGTGCGTATCTCAAGAATTTCTTGAATTGTTGCCATGAGATTGGATTGACCAAACTATGAACATGACTACTTCTAGTTCAAACTTTGACTAGTAAAACAAGCTAACCTTTAAATAGATATAACATAATCTGGGGGTGACTCCTTATTCAGAGTCACCCCCATCTACACCATCATCCTTTTCCAGGAGTGGCGAAGCCGCCTCTACTTTTTTGCCAGACTGAATCAGAGGCTTTGTTGATTGGGTGGACATTACTTTTCTACCCTTCATACCCTGCTCTTCAAGAACTTCACTAATGATGCTCTTGATTTCCTGTCGATCAAAATTACCGGATTTAACCTGGAAAGGCTTACTGGCTTCTCCCACATAGATTGAACGATGAGGGAAAGGAATTTCTATTCCAAGCTCATCAAATTTCTTTTTTATCCGACGATTCATTTCACGGCCCACCATCCATTGCTTAATAGGAGCTGTCTTAATTCGAGCCTTAATCATTACAGCTGAATCTGCAAATTGATCTACTCCTAATACCTGCAAAGGCTCAAGAATAACTGATTTAAAGGGTTCTTCCTGCATCATCTCACCAGCCAATTCTTCAAGAACCTTGGTAACATGATCTGTATCTTCTTTGTAAGCGACTCCAATATTGAAAAGATAAAAGGAGAACTGTCGAGTTCTATTGGACAAACTGGTAATAGCTCCATTTGGAAAGATATGGACTGTCCCATCTAATCCTCGAAGTACAGTAGTTCTCAAATTCATCTCCTCGACTAATCCTCCCGTCCCATTAATGATACCCACATCATTCACACGTAACTGATTTTCAAGAAGAAGAAAAACTCCCGCTATCACGTCACGTACAAGATTTTGGGCTCCAAAACCAATTGCCAAGCCTGCTACTCCAGCACCAGCCAGCAAAGGCCCTACATCGAATCCTGCTTCTCCTAAGGCCATCATGACAACAACCAACCAAATAATTACTACAACTGTCTTTCTAAAAATCCCACCCAGGGTAGCAGCCCGCTTTTCGAGTTCAACATCAGGCTGATCTTGGCGAAATTGCATCGATTTAACTAACCAAACTCTCAACTTTGGAATCCAACGATGAATCAATTTGGATATAATCCATGCACCAACAATTAGACCTAGAATTCTTCCTATGATTCCTAGGTATCCATACACGAATTCTATGTATTCTGAAAAGTCCGGCATAAAAACTCCTCCTGATTAATCATTCCTTATTGATTGATAATTGTTAATGAATAGGTGATTAATCAAAATTTTATTTCATTAGAATCTTATTTTGGCCATCATTCAAGGATAGAATCAACTTAAATACCTAGACCATTTTTTTGAATTAACAAACAAAGCTCAGAGGAAAATTTTGATTAATCACTCTCCACTAATAACATTATACTAACGAAACCTATTTATTGAGAAAGCTATGTTAAAATAATCTAGCGCTTTCAGTTAGAATTCTTTACAACACAGTTCGGTGGTTGCAATTGCCCCTTAAAATTTCCGTCCTATTTATTTTTTTCCAAATACTTGCAGCACCTGTGTATTTAATTGCAGACAGCTTTTTGAGTGAGAAAGCTTCGGTAATTATTAAAAAGCATTGTCTAGCTTGCCATGGAGAATTACAAGTATCAGGACTAGATCTAAGAACAAGGGAAACTATGCTCAAAGGTGGTATCCAGGGGCCAGCCGTTATTCCAGGTGACGCAATTAATAGCCTACTCTACCAAGCAGTTCTTCAAACAGGAAAACTAAAAATGCCGGTTGGAGGAGCCATATCTAAAAAGGAAACTCAGATCCTTCACCAATGGATACAAGATGGTTTTATATGGATTCAAGATTCAAAAACAATGAAAATCTCCTCCTGGTGGGCTTTTGAAACTTTACAACAGCCTTCCCTTCCAGCTGTCAAGAATAAACAATGGATAAACACTCCGGTTGACGCTTTTATCCTCCACAAGCTCGAGGAAAATAACCTTCAACCTGCAAGTCCTGCAAATAAATTAACCCTTCTTCGAAGAGCTACGTTTGATCTACATGGAATTCCTCCAAGTGAACAGGAAATCAAAGACTTTTTAGATGATAGTGGTCCTAATGCTTTCCCCCGACTAATAGATAGATTACTTGCCTCTCCCCGCTACGGAGAACAATGGGCACGACATTGGCTTGATGTAGCCCGTTATGCTGATTCTAGTGGTTTGGATGAAGATGTTACCATGCCCTATGCATGGAGATATCGGGACTATGTAATTGAAACCTTCAACCAAGACATACCTTATAACCAATTTATCAGAGAACAAATCGCTGGGGACCTCTACTCTTCAGGGGATCCTCAGAACCCAAATGTCAGAGGTATTTTAGGTACGGGCTTTTTGGCTATCGGCCCTCGAGCCATTGCTCAACAAGACAAAGTTAAAATGGTTTATGACTTAGTTGATGAACAGATAGATACCGTTTCAAAAACTTTTATGGGACTTACAATCTCTTGTGCCCGCTGCCATGATCATAAATTTGATCCTATTTCTACTAAGGACTACTACTCTTTAGCTTCAATTTTTGCCAGCACAAGAAGTTTTGAAAAAATAAAAAATGGATTTAAACCTCCATACGTATCAACCTTTTATTTTGAACCTCTTGTGCCAAAAACAACTTTTGAAGCTTATATAAAACACCAGGACAAAATCAAAACTCGAGAGGCGGCTATCGAGTCCCTTATTCAAAATGGAGTTGCGAAATATTCAAGTGAAAACGTTTACCCTCATTTAGGTGACTACATGTTAGCCGCTCGACAAGTTTTCAAGAATCAAAACTTAATGAAAGAGGTCTTAAATAAAACAAGTCTTGACCACCAATTTCTAGAACGCTGGATCCAATATCTTAAACCAGGAAATGCATTGCGGCCTTATCTTGAGAAATGGTACAACGCAAAAGGTCCGGAACTTATTCAGGTCACACAAGAGTATCAAGATCTGTTTGATGGTCTAGCTGAAAAATGGCACCAAAAAATATTAACCTGGGAGAAAAAGGTAATGAAGGCTATACGGGAAGAAACTGCTCCTCCGAGAAAGCCCGAGACAAGTGACGACCTAATTGCAGTAAAAGATCGTTTTTTTCTATCAGTGACAACACCCCCACCCACAACTGAGAATTCTAAATCGGATAGCGGGCCATTCGGTATTTCAAAAAAAGAGCGCGAAGATTATTTGCCTCCAGAAATCAGTTCTACAATTGCATCACTGCGTGAGGAAGTAAAACACCTAAAGGTCACATCCCCGCCAGAGCCCCCCATTGCCTCAGCTGTGTCAGAAGGAGATATTATAGATCAAAAAGTATTTATTAGAGGCAGCTATAATGCACTAGGTGAAACAGTAGAAAAGCAATTCCCGGTAGTCCTAGCTGGCATGAAGCAAACGCCTATTGTCGAGGGAAGTGGGCGAAAGGAATTCGCTGAGTGGCTGAGTCATCCTTCTAATCCTTTAACCCCTCGCGTAATGGTTAATCGTGTTTGGCAATGGCATTTCGGAGAAGGCCTTGTCCGAACACCCAATAATTTTGGCTCAACTGGAAAAAAACCAACTCATAAAAAACTTTTAGACTATTTAGCATTTGAATTTACTAAAAGCAATTGGTCAATAAAATCCTTACACCGAATGTTAATGCTTTCAAATACTTATCAACAGAGTAGCTCTGCACAAAATAAAATAATGACTGATCTCGATAACCAACTTTGGTCTCATGCCAAAAGACGCCGCCTCACAGTTGAAGAAATTCGCGATGCATTTCTAGCTCTGGACGGGGGATTAGATCATTCAATGGGTGGAACTTTAGGTGCAGAATTAATGGATTATGCGCAGAAAGGCCCTGAACAAGCCTTTCATCCTAATAAAACTAAACGGAGGACTATCTACATACCAATAATCCGAAACAAAATTCCAGGAGTTATGAAACTTTTTGATTTTGCGGATAGCTCCTCTAGTATTGGTAAACGCGATGAAAGCAATGTAGCAACCCAAGCGCTGTATATGATGAATAGTAATAATGTCCATGAAAGAGCACTTTCACTGGCTAGGTATTTACTTAACAAACAGCAATCGGATACTCAAACTCGAATTGAACGGGCCTATCTAATCACCTTAACTAGGAAACCAAACCAGGAAGAAAAGAAAGAGTCCTTATTTTATTTAAATAATTACCCTGCTGGTATTTCTGAAGGTAAAATAGATACACAGTTAGCTGCTTGGCAAAGTTTTTGTCGGATTTTAATGACCTCCAATGAATTTATTTATTTAAATTGATATCTTTATGAGAACAACCCAGATTCTTCCTATTTCTCGTCGTTCAATGCTCCGCCAAACTGCATGTGGATTTGGATCACTTGGTTTAAGCACTCTACTCGCTGAGGAGTCAGGTCTTTTTGCAAAAAATGAAGCAATTAATTCTTTGAAAGCCAGAGCTCCTCATTTCCTCCCTCGAGCTAAGAGAGTTATTTTTCTTTTTATGCACGGTGGACCCTCACATTTAGATACCTTTGATCCTAAACCAAGACTAACTAAAGATCATGGTAAGCCTATTCCCTTTAAACTTTCTCTCCAGTTTGCTCCAGAAAGTCATGGGGGCTTAATGAAATCTCCTTTTGAGTTTAGACGCTATGGACAAAGTGGTATTCCTGTCAGTAATCTTTTTAAGAATGTAGGAGCCCATGCTGATGATCTCTGTGTTATACGCTCGCTTGTTGGCGAAGGGGTTGATCATGGGGCTGCTTTGCTTCAACTTAATACTGGGACACTAAGTTTTAACCGGCCTAGTATTGGTTCTTGGCTTTTTTATGGACTGGGTAGTGAAAATCAAAATCTCCCCGGGTATATTGAGATAAAACCTTCTTTCTATCATGGCGGTGCCCGTAACTGGCACTCCTCTTTCCTTCCTGGCATGTACCAAGCGACACCAATTGGAAATGATCGTTTAAAAGTTGATGATGTTAAAGGTACCCCAATTGAACACTTATTGTCTCAGGGTGTTACTTCTGAACAACAGCGCTATGAACTCGAAATGTTACAGAAGATGAACCAGCGACATAAACACCTCAGTAAATATGACCCTCAACTCGAAGCTCGAATCCAAGCTTTTGAACTAGCTTTTCGTATGCAACTGGAAGCTCCTGAAGTATTTAATGTTGAGGAAGAATCAAAAGCTACAAAACAACTTTATGGTTTAGATAATAAAGTAACTTATGATTACGGATGGCAATTGCTTTTAGCACGTCGACTGGTTGAACGAGGCGTTCGAGTTATTCGGTGTTGGCATAGCTATAAATGGGACCAACACAGCGACCTAGCAAGACTTCACAATCAGAATGCTCAGGAAGTAGACAAACCAATTGCTGGACTCTTAAAAGACCTGAAAACCCGAGGTTTATTGGATGAAACCCTAATTGTATGGGGAGGAGAATTTGGTCGTACCCCATTTGCTGAAAATGATGGCCGCGATCATAACCCCTATGGTTATACAATGTGGATGGCTGGAGGGGGAGTTACTCCTGGAACTATCTACGGTGCTACAGATGAATTTGGTTATCATGCTGTGAAGGACCGCATGCATATCCATGATTTGCACGCAACAATTCTTCACCTCCTTGGATTAGATCATAAAAAGTTGACTTATCGGTATGGTGGTCGTGATTTTCGTTTGACGGACGTCCACGGAGTAGTTGCAAAGAAAATCATTTCTTGATTTGTTCAGCTAAATGGAACAACTCCTCATCAGGATATTCGACCAAGCAGTCGCTAATGGATGGCTGGGAATTAAAAATTTAGGCCTTCGTTATGATGGTATAAGCTTTCAGGGGAGTAAAATTAAACTCAATGCCTCAAAACTGCAACAACAAACTTGGTTATTTGAGGACTTCACTCAGGCTATATTGTCGGAAGGATTCGCTAAAGCTTATTTTGGTACTAATCATCACCGCTGGGTCTCATTTGTTCATTGCTCTCAATGCGGCGTAAACTATGATTCAACTAAAACAAAAAAGTGCTGGGAACACCATTTAAAACAATTAACAATGAGGTCAGATCCCCTTTCTTATTTAGAAGTATTTTTGAAATAACTTTTTAAAACTCCTTAGATACATCAAGTTTCAGTTTAGAATTTTTAGCTTTCTTGATTTTAAATTTTAAAAGTTAATTCTTCATTACCTCATTAAATATAGCTGAGCCTATCTTAAAGTGAGAATCCTTTTATAGATTCATAAGTTATTTTTCATTAAAACTAATTTTTATCTATTTAGTAACATCTAGGATGTAATTGGAGGAACTTATCATGCAGCATAAATACTCTGTGATTCTATGCACGTTATCGGCCAGTGGTGGCAATGTATGGGAAAAACCCGTAGAAGTTTTGGAAACAGTTGCCAATGCCGGCTACAATGGTGTTGATTTAGATGCTGAACCTGATCGTATTGATTCTAAAAAGTTTAATGAAGTTAAAAACTTAGCGTTTTCATTAGGTCTAAAAATTCCTGCACTTATCGGAGCATGGGCACCCTGGCACGCTGGAGAAGTTAGAGATTTAGCTTCCTCTGATGAATCAGAACGTCGCCATGGTATAGACTATGCTAAAAAAAGTATTGATTTAGCAGCAACTTTTGAGGATCCACCCTGCTTCGAAATAGTAGCTTCGCCTGCAGAGTCTGAATATCCTGTTACCAAAACACCTATCAAGATCCTACGAGACAATTTTCTCAAGTCAACCATAGAAATTACCGAGTACGCTGCTAAACATAATGTTAATATTGGAATTGAACCCATCAATCGCTTTGAAGGTTACGCAGGATTTTTAAATAGTTTGGTTGAAGCAAAAGATATAGCAGATGAAATAAACGCAGATAATTTGGGGGTGTTAGCTGATTTTTTCCACGTTAATATGGAAGATGGACCAATTAATGATGCTCTTCGTTCAGTCGCTGACAGGTTAATGCACATTCATCTGGCAGATAATAACCGTCAAGGACCAGGAACAGGACACATTGATTTCCTTCAGATCATTAGAACCTTAAACTCAATTGGGTTCAGCGGTTACATCTCACTAGATAGTGTTCCTGCAAAACCAGACTGGAAGACAGTTCTTAACAGCACAATTGTTTTCATGAAACAAATGGAAAAGATGGCTGATTTACAGGAACAAATTGTGCACCCTGTTTGAGAGGTGAATTCATCTTATGGACGAACTAACAGAAAACTCTACTGAACTCATTAAATCATTAGCCTGTTTTGACACTCCAACTATTTCTAATGCCATAGAAAAGTTACAAATTCGAGACCGGGCGGCAGGCTTCACTTCTAACGAATTGATTTGTCAATTCCCTCAACTTAAATCTATGGTTGGATATGCTGTTACCGCTACGGCAGATAGTACAACTCCCGGTGATAAAAGACCTCCACAACTAGAGCAACTAGTTGAGATACTTGAAAATGCACTCCAACCCGTAGTCCTTGTCATTAAACATAATGGCCTTGATCGTAACCGATGTTGTCTAGTGGGAGATATGTTTACTTCTGCTTTGACCAATCTAGGATGTGTCGGCATTGTCACTGATGCAAATGCGAGAGATCGTACTGGTATTACAGAGAAAACTCCTGACTTTCACTTATTTTCAGCCGGCTGGGTTGCTTCTCATGGTTATCCTGCCTATATTAATTTTAATACTACGGTTACCATTTTCGGGCTAACAATCTCACCTGGAGACTTATTGCATGGTGATCATAGCGGTTTGGTTAAAATACCAAATCAGTATGCCAGCTTACTCCCAGAAAAAGCTCAACTTGTTCAGGACGAGGAAAAAGAATATTTTAACTTTTTACAAAACCGTTTTAGCATAAAAGGGCTTAAAGCTCGTTTGCGACCTGATAAGCCCTAACCTTTTCATTAGCCTAATAGCTAAGAGAATACTCCGATGAACCAAGACCAACAAATCAGAAATGCTCCTGTTAAGTTCTGGCCAACTTTATTAACCAGGGGTCCAGGAATTGTAATTGCTGCTGG
>Ga0310345_10002861_pt1 | contig 16969 bp, 21 predicted proteins | sample HC15DNA20500_MG_FD_204667 | JGI IMG/M metagenome (GOLD analysis project Ga0310345, IMG submission 204667) | Marine microbial communities from station ALOHA, North Pacific Subtropical Gyre - HC15-DNA-20-500_MG | ecosystem: Environmental > Aquatic > Marine > Oceanic | place: Pacific Ocean: North... | reverse complement strand
GGGGGCGCCCGCCGCCGCCCCCCCCCCCCCCCCCCCCCCTGGGGTCGCCGCCGGCGCTGGGGGGGCCTGGGCTTGATCAAACACCCAGTAGCGGGGTGTTCTTTCGCGCAGGTGGAGTCATTTTAACCCAATAATTAATACCGCTTGAGCGCTCAAGCGAGGGGGGGGGAGGGGGTACTAATGCTGAATATAAATCAGCGAATGGAGATACCTTAATCAGGTATCCTCTCCCTAGACGTATTCAGCAAACCAGCTTGGCCATCACCGAATACAGATGCTACAGCTTCACGCTCATCTGATGACTCCTCAGTTCTGAACGCTATCTGTGCTTTACCACCCATCCAAGCGTCGACCATAGCATCAATAGATAGACCAGCCTTACGCAACTCAGATAGAGTCTCCATAAGCTGCTGCTGAGTGATGCTATCCTCACCCCCCTCATCTATCTCCTGCTCTATTTGATCCACCTGTGGGTCAGGTATAGAGCTACCGTAGAACCCATCATAGAGTAGCATTCTAGGTCCATTAATAGCCCACCACTTGGGATCTCTCTCTTTTATTTCAGCCTCTGCTTGGACAGTAGCCTGCCCTATGGCCTCAATAGTCTTCTGATATAGAGAAATACAAGCAGGGTCTTGATCACGTCTCCCCAAGGTTAACCACTTAGAATGTGTCTTGATTGGGAGACCTACCGCAGCAGCAGCAGAAGAGGGTGCTGCACCAGCTAAAATAAACGTTAAGTACGTACCAAACCTATTACTTTCGACGAATAAGGAGCAGTCGGATAACGTGAACCTATCAAGGGTGTGCGTAGAGCGATTAGCCATAGTTCTAGTAGTATACTGAGTATGGTGCGAAGAAGAAAGGGCCTATGTGCAGGTCCGTTTGTCCAGCAGGCTATTCACCCTGTCCAGCAGCCAAGTACTGCCTTCCAGAGACCTTTCTACAGGGGCTCTCTTTATAGCTTTTACGGATTACTACCTCAAAAGCGTAGTAATCCTTAATTTTCCCTGATTCTAACAGCAGCTTCTACTCGCTTAAGAATCTCTTTTAACCCTTCAGCTTTGACTCTAACGTCTGACATTGTCGCGTTAAGTCCTTCAATGTCTCTATCGTTCTTATCGAGTCGCTGTTCGGTTCGATGGTTGATGTATTCTTGTTTGCCAACTCCGTTTTTTCCTGATTTGTTGGTAACGAGTGGTGCGATGACTTTGTCAACCAAAGCATAAATAACTCCTGCAAGTAATATTGCGATGCCGTACTCAACGTATTCCATAGCTTGCCCATCTTATAGAAACTCCACTATGCCCTAGCTAATTGCAACGAAGATTAAAACGGAAATATTCCCTCTATGATGTCAAAATAGCTTTACAACGGGCATTGATACCGTTTAACTCTTTCTCAGTCCATACTCCCTTACGCCCTCCATCATAAGGACGAGCTATACCCTGATTTAATAGATACCTATTAAGAGAAATATCATGACCTGGGTCTATTATGATCCCCAAGCTACGACCGTACTTATCTTTCTCTGTTTGAGTACTGTTATACCTTAGTCTAGATCTAGATTCAAAAGGCTTATCCCATTCCGGGTATCTCTTAGGCCATCCGTCAGGATCAGATTTCTGGAGAAGCGAATGCTTTGCCTCAGCCTCTAGAAGCCATTTTAAAGCCACATTCTTAACTAGAGTGCCAGTAGCCCTCTGGTAGAGATATCGCGTCTCAGGGGCGTCTAGGCCCATTAAACGAGATGATACCCAATGAGTAGTGTCAAAACCCAGGTCTAAGAGGAGATTTATGGTGTCTCCGTCCTTTATTTCCCAATAATGGACGGGGAAACTGTAGATTCTATCAGCACCCATAAGTGTGTCCATAAAAAAATCTCCCCTGGTAGGGCTAGCAACCAGGGGAGATCCGCGAAGTCCGTTTCCGGAGAGTAGTGAAGAATGCAGTTAAAGTTTATACCTAGTCTTGAGCAGTGTCAAGGAAAGCAAATGTTTTCTGAGGCCCTTGTTCTATGGGGTAAGAATGCAGAATGTTAATAGCTTCGTGCTGTCTAGCTAGAGTATCAGGATAAGCGGGTTCTCTACCGTAATAAGCTTCTGCCATACCTAGGACGATTTCTAGTGCTTCTTGGCGGGTCATATTACTCGTCCAGGCTTATCTCTACCACGGGAATTAACTGCTTTAGCACCCATTCTAGCTATGGCCTGTCGTCTCTCTGGAGAAAGTATAGCCGCTCTGGCTGGACCTCCCCTAGCTCCACCAAGCTTACCTAACGCGACAGCGTGGGTATTCTTTGACCCGGAAGACTCACTTCTCTTTTTTAGTTTCTTACGTCGTCTAGCCACGATTACCCTTATCCTTAAGCTTTGGGGTTTCCGCGATACGCAACTCCCTAGCTTGCCACACCACTTGGTGCTTTACCACGGGGGAATTATCTATTACTTTGCGGGGAAAGGGAAGAGTGATCTTCTCGGGTAACGTAAGTTCAAGTCGTCTTCATAATAGAGTCCCCGATAACCCAGCCGATAATTATGCCTGCTATTGTGCGGGCGGTTTCCTCGTCGATTTCCAACGTTTCGTGTAGCAGGACTACGACTATCCCGACTACGGCTGACTGGAACCGCCGGGACCATAGCAGGGCGCGGAACTTATTGGGATACCTCATAGCTTCTTAACCCTTCGTTAGATTCTTAGTCATTTCTTCCAGTTCCTCAGGCGTATAAAGAGCTTGAAGTTGAGCTAAAGCTATCTCAGATTCTTTTCTCTGGGTGAAGCTGGATACTGCTTGGATCATCAGGGGGTTTTTTACTAGAGATTTAAGGATCTGGAGTATCTTCGGATTCTGGAACAGTTCCGTTACCCGTGGGTCTAGTTGGGTCTGTTGAGTCAGTTGGGTCGGCTCCGTTATGTCCTCCTCTAGCTGTTTCTGTAGTTGGTCCCGTACTAGTTCCATGGTTCGCATTAGATATCTCCATAGCATCCTCAAAGCCAGCAGAATAGCCACGTAGCCATGCAGGATCGACTGGGTTATTACGAATCCTATTTGAGAACGCTTTCATGTTTGTCAACTTCATCGGTGACCCCTGTGGAAAGGATAGATGTAAAGATCTTTCCTTCATTGTCAAATAGGGTTTCCTTGTCGCAATTGGGTAACTGAGCAGTACCGATGCGGTAGTACATTACGTTGGCTGCAAGACAAAGAGCCTCTGTTATGGCAGTAGAACGATTGTGTAGACGTTCTCTTCTCTTAGAGTACTCACTGATCAAGGTCGCTACTTCGGGAACTAACGTTTTCTCTTCCTCCGACATGGTATCCTCCATCTTCCAGGGACTGTAGCAATGACCTACGAGAGGTAGAGTCAGTTACTGCTGGCGGATCAATAGCAGGGGCGTCTCCTTCTTTGGTAAAAAGGTGGTATGTTCCTGCTCCTGTTCCCAGTAGTAAGAGAGAGCCGAGTACCGGTACAATCCGGTCCTTCCAATCTTTAATTTCGCTTTGCGGAAGTTGAGTCGGACTTGGTGTAGAGACCGATGGCACTGCTTGGATCGGTGGAGGCTTGGGCGAGGGTTTAGGGGTAATAGGTTCGGGTCCGGAAGGAGGCTTGGGTTCATCTTCTTCTAGGGAATTAAAGACGTTTTGAAACGTGTTATCAGTTTCCCCCGGTCTATGAGGTACCCCATGCACCAGATGGGAATTGTCCTGATAGTACTGATTCCAACTGATATTTCTATCAGCAAGGCGTAATATCTGGGTTAGAACTGCTTTTTTCATAGCCGGGGTTAGGGAGGGTTTTCAAGCACCCTCTCCAATAGAAGCTGTTGGTTAGCGGACAACATAGTTTGAACAAAGCCCGTTGCTTTTTGCAACTCATTGCTATGAAGCTCTGCTGTTAGATGGGTAAGTTCTATGTCTTTCTCTGCTGCCTTATGGATCAGATTTAATAGCTCATCGGGAGTCATAGTGGGGACTTAAAAAGAAACGGGAGGGGTTGTTGTCAAATCCGTTTAGCTCCCCTCCCGTTTCAGGGGGGGGCTAACTTTCTATAGCACCTTGTCTGGGTGTGCGAGAGGCAGTTTGTAAAGCTGCAATAAGCTGACCATCATCAGCAGTAGCACCAACAGACTGGAGTATGGTGTTCTGGATAATAGCCAATCCTTGGGTAGCATTTCTATCCGCCAGACGTGTTAGGTCGCTGGAGTGACGAGATCCAAGGACAATTTCTAGGGTCAACAATTCTGCTACTATAGCATTCATGGGAGATCGCCTCTTGAGATAAGGGTAAGGGTGTCATCTACGTTTTTTGGTCCTTCATACACAGTTTGTGGGGTTCCGTTTATATAGTAAACCAAGACTGGGAGCGGTCCTGTATAGTTAACGTCAGCCGGGGGCACTTCATCAATTGGCGTAAAAGACTCTCTGGCATCCCGTAGAAAGTTCCTAGTTCTAGGCCAGTAGGATGTTCCAACCCCACGGACTAAAACAAATTTCTCCCTGTAAGCAGCTTCTGGAACTTCTATTTGATCCTTTACCTTATTAACGATTAAATCATAGTCTATTTCTACCTCGCCGGCAACTTTGATCGCTACTATCTTAGCCAGCTTTTCTATGTCTTTTTCTGTCCAATCCAGTAGTTCTGGGGTTACTTTGATAGGGAGTACCAGAGGGTCTATCGTAGCGACTATAGCCAAAGGTACTGAGGCTGGTTCAATCTGTACAGGAACTTTAATGGGAGCTTTAGCAAGAGGGGGAGGAGGTATTGCAGGACTACTGACGGGAGGGGTTGGAAGTTCATCCGGAAGGGGAAGGATAGTTCCTTCTGGAGGACGGGTACCTTCCCAAGGAGGATTGGGGTGCTTGCGTCTGGGAAATGTATCTTGCTTTGTTCTGGCTCTGATATAAGCAGCAGAAACAGCGTGCGCCCTGTTTTGCTTGAAACCCCTCCAACCCCAGTGAACACCTATCTGCCTCCATCCATTTTGGGAAAGATGCACCAGCGCTCCACCTGAATCACCGCTGATTGTGTTGGTAGCAGAGGCTATGTCGGTAGAGGATAAAAATTGTGTTTCCTTACCTAAGTAATTGGTTTTCCACCTAGTAATTCGCCCTGACGTACCCCCGTACCCGCACATCCAAACTTTCTGTCCTTTGACTGGATACTCAGCGGAACGGGCCAAAGATAAATAGGGCATGTCTGGAGTTACAGACACTACTATAATTGCGAAGTCAGCATCGCTATCCACATAGTGGACTTTTCCTAGAGATTTAGTTCCGTTGAGCCATTTAACTACTGCGTATGGATACCGGTGGTTACGATTTTCGTCAATTACTATGTGGCGATTAGTAAGTACGTATCCGCGTTTACTGTCGTGGTAGGTAAGCGTTCCACTACCTCCTGGTCTTTCGCCAAGGAAGTTATCCGTAGGCTTATCACGCATAGAAACGCGAACTATAGCATTGATCCAATCCGCTTTATCGAACGCTTGGTTACGGATCTCCTGCGTGTCTATGGCGTATGCAGGGGTGAGAATCAAGAAGAAAAATAACAGTGCTTTTCTCATAATCTGACTCACGGTCAGCCAGTTAGTTGTTGATTCAGGTTTCACATTCTGGCCGTCTAATGGGAGGAGAGCGAGGAGGACGAATGGTCTTTTCTTTCCAGATCACAACAGCCCAACCATGGAATATCTGTAGGAACTTGCTTGTAGGAAGGGTCTGAGTCTCCTTACTAGGATGGTTGTTAGAAATGATCTTTGCGGTGTCGTTATCTAGACCTACCAATACACAAGCATGGTTTCCGTTTATACCAATCAACGCTCCGTAACCGCTATAGCAAGCGTTTTGTAGGAAAGCTAGTGTTTCCTTACGCTTGTCAGAAGGTACGCGGCACACATGAGGTATGCCTTTGCGTTGAAGTAAATTACAAATGGGCGTAGGAGAAGACGTACCTTTGTACTTAGCAGTCAGATCGTAAAGAGATTCAATCTTATGATATCTAGCTAAGGTCTCCAAAGAAGCATAGCAGCATTGCATACCAGTTCTGTTGTGAACCCTATCCTGGGGTGGGATAGAAACAGAGGGGTACTTGTCTCCCAGGGCATAGGAGACAAGTACCAAGAGTAGGCTCAGAGGACGAAGCATATTACCTACCTCTTAGCTTTTTTCTTTTTCCTCGTCACTTTAGTTTTCTTCTTTGGAGTAGTTTTCTTCGTCCCTTTAGTTTTCTTCGTCCTTTTAGTTTTCTTCGTTGGAGTAGATTTCTTCGCTTTCTTAGTAGATTTCTTCGCCTTCTTAGCAGATTTCTTCTTTTTCTTAGGGGTTACCGCCTTGCCAGATTTCTTAGCTACTTTTTTTGCTCCTGCTGTCGCAGCAACTTTTGACGAGGACTCAGTCGCTACTTTTTTGCGCGATTTCTTTAGCCTTGCTCTCAGGGCGGATTTCGCTTTCCTATCGTCATCTTTGCCCATATCAACTTTCTCCGCTTGTGAAGGTATTTCTTCGGCTAGTAATGTATGAATCAATCAAAACGTAGTTTGGACCTTTTGGCAATTCATCTTTGAATCGTTTTTCAGACTCAGGTCCACCGTAAAGAATTATAGTGCCTATATTCAGTATGTTGCAAGCCAAATCAAGGGATCTAAAGAAATTTATCCAGTGGTTGCCACTATCCAAATTGATTAAAGGTCTGCATTGTGCAGCCATAACCGGGATATCTTTGGGCAAAGTTTCGTACACCATTTTCGCAGTAAAAAGGCTTTTTTTATTCCAATCAGTGATTATGCAAATCTGTGGAATGATGGGAATATCTAGTTCCTGCCAGAATCGAGCACACCACCTATTTTTGTAAAGATGGTACAATTTAAGGACAAACGGGTAGTTGCCATAAATAGAAAAGTCAGGTTCTACTACAGCAGTCCAATCCGCTTCTACTATGTTTTCTCCGTAGAAATCGGAGGGTCGTTCATAGCATCGCTGGAAACGGTAATCTTCCGTAAAGAATCCAAGAGTTCCTCCGCTTCGTTGATCCGGTTTCGGGAAAGGTTTAGCTGATATGCAATACCACAGGTTTCCTTCGTCCGAGAGATCGGCTTGTCTTGCGTAAGTCCCAACTGGACCTTCCGGAGCGAGCATATCACTTCTGAGATCTGGGATTCCAAACTTATTAGATGACTCAAATATAGCGTCTTCATTGATACTGACTTTGATAACATCCCCTCTATCATCTTCCCTCTCCTTATCTAGTATTGTCCGTTCCTTATTGGTAGGTCTTACCCTACGGTCCTCAGAGGGTTCAAAAGTAGCAGGGATGATACCCCCTGAGATTTGAGAAGCTAAATCCTTTGTGTCCTTCTGTAGACGTTCCAGGTCCAGCTTAGTCCTTTGGCTAGCATTCTTGACAGATTCACTAGCCCTATTGATGCGCTCATTGAGAGCATCCAGAGCATTGGGGTCTACCTCAGACATACGCGATAGAACATTGTCATCCCTTAGAATCCTTAACTCCTGTTCCTTAGTCCAACGACCACGTACTACAGGAACAAGAGATAACTTCTTACGGATAGCTGCTTTCTTTCTCCCATGACCACCTACTATACGGTTAGTCTCCAGATTGTAGAGAATGGGATTAAAGAAGGTGTTAGCGTCAATAGACGCACCTATAGCAGATACCTGACGCTCAGGATGTAGGTTCCAATTATCAGGATGATCGCTTAATTCTTTTGGGTCTAGCCACACTAGATCCAGTACGCCTTGTCCTTGGTCTCCGTTTTGGCTCTGGTTTTGGCTCTGAGATTTCTTCCTCTTCGTTATCTTTGGCATCTGTTAATTCTCCAACTAAGTTCATCAGCATCTGAACTGCCTCTACTATCGCAGTCTGGTTGGTAATGACTTGGTACAGTAGTATTGATGAGGGGGAATAAAGAGAGATACCCCGAGCGTTCATAGCTCGTAGTGCCTCTGAGACCTTGGGTGATAGAGATTCCCAAGGTATATCAAATGGGTTACCAGTCTGTTGATTATCGTACCGTGGGGCAGGAGATTGTCCCCTAGTCAACTGGTTCAGTAATTCACCGGGGGTCATAAGTCCATTCGGATCAGGCATTCATTTCCTCTCTTTCTTTAGTCCAGTCCCTCTTTTCTATTGTGCTCCAAGCTAGGTCAACACAATCATTAAATGACCATCCCATACGAGTACAGATATCTAAGAGATACATCACTATATCTCCTACAGCGTCTTGACCCTCTTTGTAGTGAGGTTCGTCAGTTCGTATCCTCTGGGTTAACTTGAGAATGGCGTGGGCTAATTCTCCTGCTTCCTCTGTTACTCCAGCCAATGGTTGCAGACATCTCTCTGGCCCAAGTTCCCTACCAAAGTTTTTAAAGGTCCATCTAGCGTGTTGGCTCTGTATCTCATCCAAGTCAATCTTACTTTCGACAGACTCCTGGGTGTAATTATCCCAGCCTTCGGTTAAGTACTCTGTTTGGTTCCAACCGTCATTGATCTCTTGTAGACCGTCGTTCATATCCTCCGTACTAATCCAACCAAAATTTTTACAGTTAACTGAACAAAAACCATCTAACCTCCAAGCGGGTGATTTATGCTCTACTGCAAATTCAAAACTACACCTGTGGCATTTCGTTGTGTAAGGAGTCATTTCTCAATCTCCAATCGTAAGTAAGACTTTCCAGCAACATCAGTCCATTTAGTAACCCCTACTATCTTGTCTGGATTAGCTTTTCCAAACTGGTACAAGGACAGTACATCCTCAATAGATGCTCGTTCTCCTTTTGTTTGAGTACGTTTAGATAACAAGGAAACTGCTTCCGCTAACAGCCCATCCAAGGCCATATGCAACCGATTTATTAGTAAAGGTGACATACGAGTTAGTTCTTCTTTGTCTACTTCAATAGCGCCTTTACCTATCACCGGTTCCATTCCACCGTTAGGTAACCGCTGTATGATTCTCATCTCGCATTGAAACATTTACTCCTCCTCTCTCAAGTTAGGGTTTCCTCCTAGCGTCTGAGAACTTATAGCGGACCTTTTATATCGCATACGCAACGTAAAAAAATTATCACTCCGGGGTAGTATGCGTTACCTGATTATCGGCAGTTTCATTCTTCCTCCTCCTAGAATGTGGAGGACAAAACCTTTGGACACGTTCAGCACCATCGAACCGTGCCATCTTCCAGTAACGTTTGATCTTAGGTGTGAGAGACCACACTTCTGACGGTCTTCCCCTCCTTCCGGTATGTACCGTTTTCTCATGCTTTACTACCACCCCAAGCATCTGCATATCCTCCAGGGCACGCTTCACTGTGGACTCCGAAATCTGTAGTTTCAGCTCTATTTTTTTCCGGGTACACCCACTTGGGTATCCCCTCAAAACAGAAGCAACTTCCAGAGTCCAACCCACACAAGTATCTGCTGCTACTTGGCGGATGATCCGGAAGATCCGGTAATCAACTGGGGTATCTAGGACAAATGCTAATGCCCTGGATAGCTTGGTTAGCTGCTTGGCAGCACGGGTAGCTATCTCCACTTGTGGGCGGTACACCAGATCGTCCCTATTCCTGGATACTCCCGCCCTTAGATGGGCTATCAGTTGGGACAGCCCCAGGATGCGAGAGTTCATTTCTACGGGCATCTTTGGGAATATGGGCATTGAGTCATCTTTACCCATTTCGGGCTTTAGACGGGCATTTAGATGGTCTAGATAGGATTGTGCCGAGTCCAGGAGGAATTTCTCCTTCTTCGGGCCTACAGACTTCCCGTTAACGCTAGCTGAGACATGCATGTCCGAATCGTAATCATGAGGTACCATTTCGTATTTGAGGAATCGTTCCCCTAATTCCGCCTGCCTCAGACCATGGATACGAGGGGTGACACCCGCCAAGATGTTAAAATGGGGTTTGTATTCTCTGACTACGCCGTTCCCGTAGCTACGCGAGAATGCCCCGTCATAGAGTGCTCGTAGAACACCGTTGAGATAATCCTGGACGCTCTGGGGTAGCCCTAGGACTGCTGTGTAGTCCTTGATGATGAGATTAGAGCCATCCAGTACCGGCAAGATGGATGGATCTGTCTCTACAGAAGAAGATCCTGACACCAGAGTCTCGGTAGTGAGGGTATCACGGAATATGGAATTTCTACCATTGGGGTCCGATAGAGCTTTTAAGAGGAGAGACTTACCTGCTCCTGCTGGCCCTACCAGAAACATCCATATTGGATCGGATGGTAGGTGAGTTCCAACCATAGTAGCGAATAAGATAGCAAGAGCATCCTCCAGGTGCTTGTTCCAATGTAGCTGGGATGAAAAGTCTTCCTTGACCTGACCGAAGGTAGTTCTCTGGAGGTTAGATTTGTAGTTGGGGGTAGATCCTTCCTGGAGAGAATCAACTAGGGTATCCCAGAACTTACCGGGTTCGGTTATGTCCTTGGCTAAATCACGAATGTCGTACTTATCCTTGGTATCTACAGGCCAAGAGATTTTACGTATATCGGAACCAACCAGAATCGAAGCCACCTTAGTCATTCCGTCCCTGCCAGCTTCGTCGTTGTCATAGACGAGACAAACATCACGTCCTTGGAAGTGCTTAGACCAATCCTTCTTAAAGGTGTTAGCTCCCGGTACCCCTAGTACGGAGACGCTACGCATATACTCTCCGCGTTTCTTATCTTTAGAGAGACGATCTACAATGGATTGTAATACCATTGCATCCCATTCACCCTCGCACATAAAGATTGGTCCTGTAGTCTTTAACTTGTCTAGCAGGAAGAGACCAACCGAACAGCCAGTAGTAGAAAGGACGCGCGGTCTCTTAGCGGTGGGATTAAATCTACGTAAATCAGTAATGGAACCGCTATCGCTACGAATAGGAATAAGCCAGTCACCTGAAAAATAATTAAAGGCTAATCCGATTTTTCGTAGCGTTCTGATGGGTATTCCTCTGCTAGTAGCCAGTGAACTGTAATCCTTGGTCTGCGATAAGAGTAAGCCATGTAACTTAGCCAGGAAGGTATAGGTATTTCCTGAACCGCATCCACGCTTACAGTCCCATTGTCCAGTAGACAAGCTGACAAAGAAATGCTCGCCTGTATCGGAACAAAATGGGCAGGAAGTTTTTCCTTGGGTTTCATTGGTTGTAAATTCTAGTCCGTGACATGAGAAGGAATCTAACTTAGACATTTTACTCTCCGATTAGGTAAGGTGGTAAATGGTTCGCTTTCACTCCATTTGTGAGTAATTACTTCTGCTTTTACGGGGGTGGTAACTCCGTAAAAAGTCCCTGCGTCCTCCATCTTCTCTTTAAGCATTTCGATATCCCGAAAGGTACAATCGTTCTTAGGGAAATCAAACACAAGTTCGTCATGGACTTGTAAGCAGATGTACGGACTTTGATACTCGCGCTTGTGCACGCTCTTAGTCTTTAGGTACTTGTGACAATCCACCATAGCCATCTGGACTATTTCCCCTTCGGTACCCTGAATAATATAGTTGGTGCCTTTATAGGGTTTATCCCTTGGCACCCAGAGCCGATACCCACCTAGAGTTTTTACGTATCCATGCTTACGTACTTGGCGAGTATTAAGAGACATGTACTTGTCGACGCTTGGGAAGAGGTTGCGGAAAGTCTGATACAAACCAGGGACTCCACAAGTTGCATCTATCTTTGCTTCACCCGCGCCAAAAACGATACCAAAGTTAACGTTCTTGCCAATTCTTCTTTCCTGCCTTGTTATTTGATCAGGTTCTTTGCTGAAAATGCGAGACGCCACATACGAATGAAAATCATACCCATGCTCGAAAGCTTCAATTAAAACCTGATCTTCTGACGCATAAGCTAAAATTCGTAATTGAAGCTGATTGTAATCTATCGAGAACCAGATACGGTTATTCATGGGGCCAAAGATATCTCGTACCGTGAAGTCACTATCTGTGCCGTCTTTAGTTTCCCACTCATCACCCTTACCTACGTTTTGGGAATTGGGATTGGATGAAGAAAAACGGGTAGTCTTGGTCCCCGTAATATTTACTGATGGGAAAAGACGCATACCCAGTTCTCGTTTGGCATACGAAGCGTAATTCCGCAAGTATCGGAGTGACGTTTCGTGTTTCTTCATCTCAAGCAAGTTCTGTAAAAACTTTTTTGCTTCTGTATGAGAAGGAACATGTTTCTGTAGCTCCAATAAGGTTTCTCTATCAACGGAGGGCATACCAGTCTTCGTGTAGTACAGTTCCGGAAGATCATAGTGGTTGTATAAAAGGTCAATGAGTTGCGGACCAGAGTTAGGATTAAATCCGCCATCACCAAGAGCAGCAGCACCTAGCTTTTGGAGATAGGTATGCTTCTCACGCGATACTTTTCCGTATCGCAGAATTTCACTATCCAGGCGAGATTTGGATATACTAACTCCCCTACGTTCCATGCAGTACACGACGGGAACATTATCCATTCGACTGTTATACTGCGTCACAAGATTGCTCTTTTGGATCTGGGCGGAAAACATACTCCACAGAAGGGCAGTGTTAACCGCGTCCTGCTCTGCATAATTCTGGAGAGTGGTAGACGCCGGATCTACCATGTTGCACATCCAGTAGTCACGAGGAACTTCCGCCTTGCCCTGAGGAGAAGTTCCCAGAGTCCATCCCCTTCGTTTACCTTCTGCCCTAGCGCGTATTGTTTCTGTTCGCAACTCGTCTTCCAAGGGCGTAACTTCCAAATAGGTATCAGCTAAGTCATCTAGTCTGTGAGACTCAGCATTGTCCAAGACATGGTGCGCTATGATTGTGTCTTGCACTTTCTCGAATGGGACAGAAATTCCGATTCGGGAGAGAGCGGCTATGTCGAATTTTGCGTTGTGGAAAACAACGTACTCGTGCGTATCAATCAAAAGCTGGATATAAGAAATGTCAGATTTAGTGCCAGCACGAAATTCTGATATCCCTTCTGCCAAATCTAGCTCCCTAGTAACTGGATCTACTTTCCACGCCCAAAAATGTATATTACCTCTGTAGTCACAAGCTGAGACAGCAAAAGGCATATCTCCATGATGGAAATCTAGCCCCGTGCATTCCGTATCAATAGCGATAAATTCACCATACGGTGTGAGATTGCTGAATGAAATTCCCATAGTTATCTCCACGAAAAAAAAGCACCTACTCTTAGTCCACCGTTAGAGTAGGTGCTCCCCCAACGACATCGTTGCCATCAGGTATAAAGGAGTTATGGGCAGGGCTAACCGCAGCGTGATCCCACCCTACCCGCCCACTTTCTCAAGGACAGTGGATGCCAGATGGAAAGTGCCATTATGACCAGGACCACGTTAATCGTCGTACAGTTCTACAATATCCTTCCAAGAGATTTCTGCAAATGTTTTGTCGTCAGTATCCCTACGCAGGGTAGCTGTCTTTTTATCAGCATCGACGACCATTATCTCAAAGTCAGCCGGTTCTTTCATGCGGTTGGATTTCCATAGGCAGAACATACCTACCTCTGGATCGACATCCTCTCCCTCTTCCTCCTTTTCCTCTGCTACTTCTACTTCCGGTGTAGTAGTTTCTTCCTCCTCTTCCGTATCATCCTCGTAGACAGCTCCGTTAGATTCGTACTCAGCAACTTCGTTGTCCGTCAGGGGCTTATTTACAAACAGGTTAATGTACCCGCTACGATAGGAGACTCGTATCTTTACTCCTGGTTTGGTCTTGGTAATGTCTTCCGCAATTTCTTCCAGATCCTGCACAGAGAAAGAATCACCATCGGTTTCGTAACCCATCCTCTTTAGGTCGATGAAAAATCGCTCCTGCTTGTCTTCGCTGGTGATAGTATCTCCCTTCCGGTCACCTGACTTAATCACAGTGTCCGAAAAGAAATGACCCTTAGGCACAGTAACGCCTTTTCCCGCGCCACCGATACCGACGAATGAAAGATTGGCGTATGGATTGCTGTTGCGATCCACTCCTAATTTGCAGGCATTGACTCTCGCGGGGAAATTTACTGAATCACCGTCTTCAAGTTTTAGGGATTCTGCGATCTCATCATTGTCCGGTATACCTCCAGTATCTTTTACCTTCCTGGCTCTGTCCCAGGCGTCTTGTTGTTTCGCCATAACGCTGGCGAAGGTCGCTTTTTTGGCTCTTTTTGCCACAGTACTCTCCTGTTGGTAAGGGGGGGTAGTAAATAAGTCTGAGTCCTAGTTTATGGCTCGTAGGGATACGTGTCAATACCTCATTTGGAAATTTTTAGCTTGTTGTCGAATGCTAGCATCAGATTCTCGTAGCCTACTTTGGCAGAGTTGCCCATGGGGATAATCTCGATGGGGTTTTTCTTGGAGTCAAGGAAATGCTCCTCAGGCCCGCAAGCAAGCCAATATCGTTCCTCGCTACCTCTGAGTCGGAGGACTCTCTTTGATCCCAGATACCCGTAAAAAAATGCGTAATCTCCCGCAGCTTTGAGAATGTTCCACATTGCGGGTTTACATGTTGGCGCGTAAAACTCAGTTCCCTGTTCATCTTCTTCGTTCTCGCGCAACTTGGTATGACTCGTAATCATGCAACCCTTGGAACTGTACAGGATCTTATTTAGCGTTTCTTCAACATCCCATCTGATCTTGTCCCAGGTCTGACCGTAGTCGTTGCATTCGGAGGGATTTTCTACACCCTTCCGCACGCAGTGATAGATAAACGCAGCGTCGTAGAACCGATCAGCAGTATCTATAGTTATGTGCTTAACGGTTTTGTCTTTCAAAGCGGCATCTACAAACTCTTTGATTTCCAACCAAGGGGATGTACTGAGTCCAGCTATCTCTAGTTCTTTGACTGACATTGGTCGGACTTCGTATTGCCTGATCCGAAGATTACGGCGTCTAGGTTCGAGTTGCAGTACGATTGAACCAGGGAACTGGGCAGCGAGAGAGGTCTTACCAACACCCTTAGCGCCAAACAGTACCGTGCAGTAATCCAAGAAGTTGGAGGGAGGTTCAATTGGTCCGTTAGGGATTACTACCTTTTCTGGGGAAGAGTTGGTTGCTTTAATAAGTGTTCTTTTTCCTCTGACTTTTTGGGTTCTAATGACCATCATATTTTCCTTGCTCTACGTAGTCCTTGATAATTTCCTTTGGTGAGGGCGTCGAAGTAATTGCTTCGTCCGTACCTCCCAAATAGCCCTTCGGGGTCTGTGAAATGCTCGGGGGATTTTGATGGGTCGAAGGGGTTACCTGCAATGGAATCCCACCAACGGATAACCTGGATAACTATTGGGTTGAAGCAGTTTTCTACCCATCGGTCTAAGTCCCCTGGAGAAAAATCTACTCGCCAGCGCATGAAATACCACTGAGGTCGACCATGTATGTCCTCCCGGACTCGCGAAAGGAACTGGTCTACGGTTTCTTTCTTCCTTTGCTTAAGTCCAGGTCTGCGGATAACGTTGTATAAAACCTCCGCAGGCGCAGTGCCGTGCATGTACCGGAGGGCTAGACAGTACATCATGGTCTGCATGTCCATGTGCAAAGCAGATTGAATACCATCCTCATCAATTTTACCTTTGGTTTTGTTCTCTTGGAGGCAGAATATACCGTCAGACTTTCTGGTGAAGGCAGCGTCTATGCGGCCACGGATAGGTATAGTCTTTTCCTCACCGTAATAATTGATTTTGTGCTGTACCTTAAAAGCTTCTTCTTGGAGAACATATTTGAAGTCAGCATCTTTAGCCTTCCAGTATTCGGCGTAGAGAGGAAAGACCACCTTCACCATACCCACAAGCATGTCAAGTTGCTTACGTTCGTCAGTACGCAGCTTTGTATTGCTGAGTTTGGATTTCTGGTAGCTGCTTAGTGGTTGAGATATTCGGTCTGGCGAATTTCCTGATGCCACCCATTCCAGGCAGTCATGAAATGCAAGACCGAAGTCCAGGGGCATCGCAAGACCTTCCGTGTACCATCCCTCCACATACTGGAGTCGAGCAGACTCACGGCAGTTGTGAAATTGAGATAGGAAGGAATAAGTAATTCCATCCTCGTAGAGATTCCTGTATGGTACTTTCTTAGCTATGTTTTTCTTTGGTTTTAGGTTGTTTCCTGATGTACGTCTGTTTAGCCCTTTCCCTCTCCGCTTAACTACCATCCTGTACCTCCTCTATAAATTGGGTTAGCTGGTTTGCGAACCGTGTTTCTTCTGATAATTTTTGCTCTCCTGACAGCCTGAGTAGGTATGCGGGATGCTTTAATGCGACGGATGGGATCTTCCTCAAACGGGAGTCTTTGGATGCAAACCGTTCCGCTACTCGGCCAAGATAGACTAGCCCTATCGGACGTGCCATTTCCAAAAGGTCTATAATACGGGGGCGGCAAGAAGTAGATTCTTCTCGTGTCGGTTCCCTGATTTCATCTCGGTCTTTATCAATCCTAGGGGTGCAGGCAACTACGTTTGTGATGGCGTACGAAAACGGTTTGTCGATTTCGCCTAAGAGTTTATCCAGTCTTTGTCCTGCTGGACCAACGAAAGGGAACCCCAGGATATCTTCGATGCTTCCTGGAGCTTCACCGACGAAAAGGAAATCGCATGGAAGCGTCCCCCTGACGAGAACGTGCCTAGAGGTAATCTTGTGGAGGTCGCATCTCTGGCAACTATTCCATTGCTTTTCGTGTGATTGCCACTCCCTGTGCATTCCTCTTACGAGCAACATCGTAACCTAGCCCTTTCAGGTATTTGATGCAGATGACTTTGAAATCTTGCGAATGAAAAACTATCAGAAACCCTTGTCTATTCGACTTCGACATCGCAAGTACGGGGATTTTACTCTCCTTCTTTGCCCTCGGCAATGCTTCTTCATACAGGGACCATATCTTGTGTCGTTTAGCGTGCTTGGCCTCAACATATAGTGTGTCGTGGCAAGAATCCGAACGAGTCAGCTTTGAGTTGCCTCCAGAAAGTGAATTACGAACGGTGCCAAAAAATTGCGCAATCT
>Ga0310345_10002860_pt1 | contig 16969 bp, 16 predicted proteins | sample HC15DNA20500_MG_FD_204667 | JGI IMG/M metagenome (GOLD analysis project Ga0310345, IMG submission 204667) | Marine microbial communities from station ALOHA, North Pacific Subtropical Gyre - HC15-DNA-20-500_MG | ecosystem: Environmental > Aquatic > Marine > Oceanic | place: Pacific Ocean: North... | reverse complement strand
TCGGCAGCGAGCGCTTCCTGCGGCCCGCAGGGCAATGCCCCGCCTTCGTCTTCCCAGCGCGACAGCGCCCCGGCTTTTCCCGTTTCCGACATATGCGGTTCCTTTCATAACCAACGAGGCGATCGTCGCGCTGCTCACATAGCACAAAGCCCTACCGGGATGCGCCTGGCACGGCGACAGCGAAGCCGGGCAAACGGAACCCCGCGCGCCGGGTTGGCCTTCAAGCGGGGTTCCTGAACGACCCCTTTGGGGGCACCTGCGACCCGCAGGGCTTCGGGGGGAGGCGGGGCCGTCCTTTCCTGATCTTGCGTTGTTCGTTGCGATTTCTTGCCGAGGATATCTCCTGAATTGCCGAGTTACCGGGAAACGCGTCCGATCACATACCTTCCATGTCGTGATCGGCCATCGAGGACATGTCATGGGCCGCCTAGCCAGTCAGGGACGAAGACCACATCAGCGAGACGATGGGGAAACTATTTCCGCGGCTCGAGCGTTGTAGGATTCAGCGCAAGTCACTTTAACGGTTACAGAAAGAGGAGCTCTCACTATGCCGAATGAAAATGTTCGAAGCAGCGCTCTGATCGGCAGCGATCGTGTCGAAGGAACGGCGGTCTACGGGGCGAATGGCGATAAAATTGGCACTGTCGAACGTGTGCTTATCGAAAAGCGTAGCGGTCAGGCGCGCGATGTTGAAATTTCGGTCGGCAGCTTTCTCGGCATGGGCGGTGAACTGCATAGCTTGCCTTGGGAAAAGTTTGAATACGATTCCGAACTAGGTGGCTATCATCTCGACGTTACTGAAGATCGATTGAAGGAAGCGCCGAGCTACAAGGACAGCGAACGCGACACCGTCTACGACCGCGATTACCAAACCCGCGCTTACGAATATTGGGCCGTCACCCCTTACTGGTGATAAAATTACATGCCCTGAATCTCGAAGTATATGACCCAGTTGCAAAATCATGAGTACATGCCGGGTAAATTGAAGGCTAAACAAAAGCCTCGACGTGCCTTTTATCGGCCGGGCGCACTTGAGCCATCAAGGAGTTCGTCCTAGGCAAGCGAAAGATGCAATCCCTGCCTGCTTATAAGGTTGGTTGACGCCGACTTCCAAGGCCAAAGGAGTTCACTGGTCGAGTGATCGGCGCGCCTACCTGTCCGGCACGAAAAACCGGCGTCGGTCGTATGCTCCTTTTTATTGGCAAGCCAGAACCTGAAAGGTCTCGCGTATGTCTCGCGCAGGTTCCGATGGAACGTTCGAGATTTCACAACGCATGATCGTGGAGGCGATCCGGTGCTGGGAAGCTGCTAAGAAGAGTGGCTTGGCGCGCCAGCCTCGTCTATACCAAACTCTAGCCGACTACCGTCTTGAGATTCTTGCCCCGGCTTTCGATAGCCTCATGACCATCTTCGAGGCGGCCATGAAGCGGCCCCTCATTGTCGGCGCAGACTGCTATCCAAGCGCTGATGAGTCTGTCCTGATCGGCATGCTCGTCGAACCCGGGAACGCGGAGAATCATTTTTGCCGCTCCGAGGAGGAACTCGCTTTGCTGGTATGTGCCTTGCGCTCGATACGGCTGATGATAGACTGCACCGTCACTGTGGCACCGGATGACCACCGATACGAAAATTAGAGGCCGGCTGTCTCCGCCAGGCCTGCATCATTTCGAATTCAAGTCCATAAGCCTCACTTACGCGCGCACCGAATGCTTACCTCGCGCGCACCGCAATTCTTCTTCGGCTTGGCCGATGTATCCGCGCGTCCATGGTAGAGTTCTCCGGTCGCGACAATATTGAATTTGAAAATTGCACATGCCGCCATGTTCGAAGGCCGCCGTGGCTCCTGCGAGATAGAAGGTCCACATGCGGTAGAATCGTGCGTCGAACATCGCCTCGATGTGATCGCGATTGGCTTCACAATTGGCATACCAGGCCCGCAGGGTCCTGGCATAATGTAACCGCAACATCTCGACGTCACTGGCGATAAGGCGGTATTTTTCGCTCGCCGCGACCGTTTCGGATAGTGCGGGGATGTATCCGCCGGGAAAAATGTATTTGCGGGTGAAGGCATCGGTTGTACCCGGCGTCCCGATCCGACCTATCGTGTGCAGCAGCATTACCCCGTCGTCCGCGAGCATATTGGCGCAGCAGCGGAAGAACGTTTCGAATTGCGGACGTCCGACATGCTCGAACATACCAACCGAGACAATCCGATCGTAGCGCTCGCCCCGGGCGGCGAGGTCGCGGTAATCGACCAGTTCGAACTTCACCCGGCCGGAGACGCCCGCGCTCTCGGCGCGGGTTCGAGCGAGATCGAGTTGCTCCTCGCTGAGCGTGATGCCCGTGACGCGCAAATCCATTCTTTGCGCCAGATAGATCGCCATCCCGCCCCAGCCGCAGCCAATGTCGAGAACCTCTTGCCCCGGCGCCAACACAAGCTTCGCCGCGATATGAGCAAGTTTGGCCTCCTGCGCGCCGGTCAATGTTTCGACGCCATCGTCCCAATAGGCGCAGCTATACTGCATGTGCTCGGCATCGAGCATCAATTGATAGAACCTGTTCCCGATATCGTAATGATGCGCCACGTTGCGCCGCGACCCGATCCGCGAATTCACCGACTCGAGCGCGAAGGCAGCTCGGTTGCGCCAACGCCGCAGGAGGCTTGGCGTACCGATCGATCCTCCGCGATCCCAGGGAGTATTGGCCCGCAACAGTTCTACTAGTTCCATGATCCCGCTGCGCTCGACAACCAGACGCCCCTCCATGAACGCCTCCGCTGCACCCAACCGCGGATCGAGCAGTATGTCCCGCGAAACCTTGCGGTCGAGAAAGCGGATGGTCACATCGGGGTAGGCTTCGCAAGGCGTACCGAATTCTTCGCTCGAACCGTCGGCGAAACGCACAGTGAGCGTGCCTCGTTTGACGATGCCGGCGAGGTAACGGGTGATCAGTCGCTTGCTCATTCAGCCATTCCACTCCGCGCCGCGTCCGCTGCCCTACAGGCACCATTTTATCCCGTTTCGATAGTTCAGGAACGAGTACCCTTATCAAGGGATTGGAACAGGTGATGATAGTTCCCCGTTCCCGACCACAGTTGAGCGATGTCTCTGGTCACTACGACGAACTCGATCGCGTCTATCGCGAAATCTGGGGCGAACACGTGCATCACGGCTATTGGCGCTCTGGCGATGAAGCGACGCGCGAAGCATCGAACGCCCTGGTCGACCTGGTCGCAGAGCGATTGGCTCCGGAAGCCGGGCACCGTTTGTGCGACATCGGATGCGGCTACGGCGCGACAGCCCAGCGTCTCGCCTCGTCTTTTGGCGTGGACGTAACGGGCCTGACAATCTCGCGCCGACAATATGCCCGCGCGGCGCAGCGGACAGGAAGTGTCCGGTTCATCCTACGCGACTGGCTACGGAACAATCTCACCGAACGCTCTTTCGATGGCGCCTATGCTATCGAGAGCACAGAGCATATGCCGGACAAGCAGCGATGCTTCGACGAAGCCTTCCGCGTGATCAGACCCGGCGGCAGGCTGGTGGTCTGCGCCTGGTTGGCATCGGGCAGCGCCCACAAATGGGAAGTCCGGCACTTGCTCGAACCGATCTGTCGCGAAGGACACCTTCCCGGGATGGGGACGCAAGAGGAGTATGAACAATTCGGCCGGCGCGCCGGTTTCGGCTTAATTTCCTTTGAGGACCTAAGCGATCAGGTCCGCCGAACCTGGGACATCTGCCTGATGAGGCTCCTGAAGCGGCTCGCAACCGATCGTTCCTACCGGCACCTGGTCGCCAGTAGCGAGACCCGCAACAGAAGCTTCGCGCTCAGTCTACCCAGGTTGATGCTTGCCTATCGAACCGGTGCCATGCGCTACGGATTGTTCACTTTTGCGCGTCCGGGTTACGAACACGCCGTGCGCGGCCCATCCGAAGCCGTTGCCCATAAGGAACTTCCATGCGACTGACTGCTCTTGCAACTTTCCTCGGATCGATTGCTCTTGCGGGCTGCGGTCACGTGGCCGACTTACCAGTTGAGGCAGCAAGCGGTTCCACCCCGCAGATCGCCGAACCTGCGGAGAACCTCCTGCCGACTTTCGATGTCGCGCCTGCGACCGGTTGGCCACGCGGCCTTGCACCCGTTCCGGCGCAGGGGCTTTCGGTCACTGCGTTTGCCCGCGGTCTGGAGCACCCCCGCTGGCTCCACGTCCTGCCCAATGGCGATGTGCTCGTGGCGGAATCCGCCGCCCCGCCGCAACCGGAACTGGGACAGGGGATCAAAGGCTTCTTCATGAAACTGTTCATGAAAAAAGCGGGCTCGGCCGTACCAAGCGCAAACCGCATCACATTGCTGCGCGACACGGACGCTGACGGAGTGGCCGACATGCAGGTGCCTTTCATCACCGGTCTCAACTCGCCATTCGGGATGGCGCTCGTCGGGTCCAATCTCTATGTCGCAAATACCGATGCAGTTTTGCGTTTCGACTATGAGACGGGGGCCGAAAGCATCAGCAAGCAGGGCGAACAAATCGCGGCGCTTCCCGCCGGGCGATACAACCAGCATTGGACACGCAGCCTCGCCGTGAGTCCCGACGACACGAAACTGTATGTCGCCATTGGTTCGGCGAGCAACATCGCTGAATACGGGCAAGAACACGAGATGGGGCGCGCCGAAATACGCGAGATCGATCTGCGGACCAAGGCCGAGCGGCTTTTCGCCAGTGGATTGCGCAATCCTGTCGGTATGGCGTTCGAACCAGTCGGCGGAAGGCTATGGGTTACCGTCAACGAGCGCGACGAGCTTGGTTCCGACGTCCCTCCCGACTACATGACTGCGGTCCAAGATGGCGGCTTTTATGGCTGGCCCTATTCCTATTGGGGCGATCATGTCGATGAACGGGTCGAACCACAGCGTCCCGATCTTGTCGCTCGGGCCTTGATTCCCGATTACGCGCTCGGCCCCCACACCGCTTCGTTGGGTCTGGCTTTCACAGAACCCTCCAGCGCGGCACCGCTCGACCTTAAAGGCGCTTTCGTTGGTCAGCACGGATCGTGGAACCGCAAGCCGCCGAGCGGTTACAAAGTTGTGTTCGTCCCCTTTGCCGAAGGACGTCCCAGCGGGCCAGTCTACGATATCCTTACCGGGTTTCTCAGTGCCGATGGCGAGGCTTACGGTCGACCTGTCGGGGTTGCGCTCGATGGACGCGGCGGGCTGCTGGTTGCAGACGATGTCGGCAATACCGTCTGGCGCGTTTCCGACAACGAGACGCAAAGTTCCGGGGTTCAATAGGACAGGTACTTGGGAGATCGACCTGAACGATCGGAAGAAAGCAGAGGGGTCCTTTGCCCAAGTCGGGTCGTCTCCCCGGCGGACCCATTATACCGGCAGGAAATTGGCGCGGGTCCGGTCGGTCGCGGATCTTCGCGCACGAACGCACAAACTCATGCCCCGGTTCGTCCTTGAATATCTCGAAGGCGGTGCGGGACAAGAAGCCACGCTGGCAAGGGAGCGCCAAGCTTTTGCCCAATGGCGGGCCATGCCATTCACGCTTGCCGACGAGACGTGCCGCGACGTCTCCGCGAACATTCTGGGCCGTACCGCACCGCTTCCTCTCGCAATTGCGCCAACCGGCCTGAACGGAATTTTCAAGCGCAATGCTGACATCGCGCTCGCACAAGCGACTGCCGATGCCGGCATTCCTTTCATCCAGAGCACCATGTCGAACAGCAGGATGGAAAATGTCGCGGCAGTGCCGGGGCTGAGACACTGGTGGCAGCTCTATGTCTTCGGCGGCGACGAGATCTGGCAGGAACTGGTGGATCGCGCGGAACGGGCGGGTTGCGAAGCTCTGGTGCTCACCAGCAACGCGCAAATCTTCGGGCAGCGAGAATGGGACGAGCGAAACCGCACAGCCGGCGGGTTTCCCAATCTTTCGGCACTTGTCGACGCTGCATGCCATCCGCGCTGGCTGGCGACGACATTCTCCCGCGGGTTCCCGGTGTTCCAAAATGTGATCGACTTCGTGCCGAAGGACCAGCGCTCCTTCTTCGATAGCGCGAACTGGATACGCGATCGGATGCGGAAATCACTCAGCTGGGAGGATTTTGCCAAGATCCGCGAGCGCTGGCGAAAGCCTCTTTTTCTGAAAGGGGTGCTCAACCTTGAAGATGTAACGCGCGCGATCGATCATGGCGTGGACGGGGTGATCCTTGGCGGGCATGGCGGCAGGCAGGCCGATTGGGCCATTTCGCCGCTCGATCTCTTGCCGCGCGCGAAAGAGATCGCCAAAGATCGGATCGCGCTCTATATCTCCGGCGGCGTTCGCCGGGGAAGCGACATCCTCAAGGCGCGGGCGCTCGGAGCGGACGCGGTGCTGTCCGGACGCGCCATGCTTTACGGTCTTTGCGCCCACGGAGCAGCGGGCGTCAGCCGGGCAATCGAGCTGCTCCGCTCCGAGATGGTGAACGAACTCGGCCAGTACGGTGTGCCGAACCTCGAAGCGCTTTCACCCGACCTGTTCGTGCATGAAGATCGTCTCCCGATCGGGACCAGCGTCTAATCGACGGGGAAGGCCATTGTCGATAGAAGCGCGATTTCGGCCGCTCGACTGTCAAGTCGGGTATGCTGGACCACGATCGGCACGTCGCTTTCGATGACGCTGGCATAGCTCGTATCGCGCGGCACCGGTTCCGGGTCGGTCAGGTCATTGAAGCGCATGTGCCGTGTCCGGCGGGCGCCGACCTCGATCGGATATGGCCCTGCCGGATCGCGATCGGTGAAGAACAGGGTGACTTGTATCTTAGCGGCGGTGCCGCCCGTATTGAGAATGCAGGCGGTCTCGTGGCTGACAAGCGCCTGATCGGCACCCACCATGCTGGTTCCAGGAATATAACCCTCGGCGATGACCCAGCGTCTCCGACCGATCGCGTTCATAATGCTGCTCCCGTGTTATTGAAAACATTCGGTATCTCGGAACTCTAATTGGACACGTTTCGTTTCCGAAAGGCGGCGGATGGCACTTGGCTCAGGAGAAACTATGGCACAGTCGGTATCGCATTTTGTCTGGGAACGCCTTCACGAGTGGGGCGTCCGCCGCATCTTCGGCTACCCGGGGGACGGCATCAATGGCCTCGTAGGCGCACTCGACGCGATGAAGGACAAATTCGAGTTCGTTCAGGCAAGACATGAGGAAATGGCTGCGTTCATGGCCTCGGCTCATGCGAAATTCACCGGCGAACTCGGGGTGTGTCTGGCGACTTCCGGACCGGGCGCCTCGCACCTTCTGACCGGTCTCTACGATGCGCGGCTCGACCATATGCCGGTGCTGGCTATCGTCGGACAGCAGGCGCGCACGGCGGTGGGCGCGCACTATCAGCAGGAACTCGACATGACATCGATGTTCAAGGACGTGGCGGGCGCGTTCACCGGCTATGCCATGGTTCCGGCGCAGGTGCGCCACCTGGTCGATCGCGCGGTTCGGATTGCCAAGGGAAACAACCGTGTGACCGCGCTCGTGCTTCCCAACGATCTGCAGGAAGAAGAAATGGTAGATCCACCTCGCAAGCACGGGGCGGTCTTCTCAGGTGTGGGGTACTCCAGGCCGAAGATCGTGCCCGCGCGGGAAGATCTGCAACGTGCAGCCGAAGTTCTCAATTCGGGCAAGAAAGTTGCCATGCTCGTGGGTGCCGGCTGCAAGGGCGCGACCGACGAGGTCATTTCCATCGCGGATCGTCTTGGCGCCGGCGCGGCGAAGGCGCTGCTCGGCAAGGATGTGTTGCCCGACGACCTGCCATGGGTGACCGGATCGATCGGATTGCTCGGCACGAAGCCGAGCTACGACCTGATGATGGGATGCGATACCCTGCTGACACTGGGTTCGGGCTTTCCCTACTCGGAGTTCCTGCCGAAAGAGGGGCAGGCGCGAGGCGTTCAGGTGGATATCGAGCCCGAGATGCTCTCGATTCGCTTTCCGCACGACGTTAACTTGCAGGGGGATGTCGCTCAGACGATCGAAGTACTGCTTCCGCTGCTCGAGCAGAAAACCGACACCGACTGGCGCGACGATATCGCCAGTTGGAAAAAGGACTGGGAAGAAACCCTGCACGATCGTGCGATGGTTGATGCCAACCCGGTCAACCCGCAACGCGTCTTCACCGAGTTGTCGCCGCGGCTTCCCGATCGCGCCATACTTACAAGCGATTCCGGCTCCTGCGCGAATTGGTATGCGCGCGATCTCTATATGCGTCGCGGCATGATGGGCTCGCTCTCGGGCGGTCTTGCCTCCATGGGCGCGGGCGTACCGTACGCGATCGCTGCCAAATTCGCCCATCCCGACCGGCCGGTGGTCGCCATGGTGGGCGACGGCGCGATGCAGATGAACAACATGGCCGAACTGATCACCGTCGCCAAATATCACCAGAGATGGGCCAACCAGACCTTCGTTGTCTGCGTGCTCAACAACGAGGATCTCAATCAGGTCACCTGGGAGCAGCGGGTGATGGAAGGCAATCCCAAGGCCGAGATGACGCAGCGCGTTCCGGACGTTCCCTATCACAAGTTTGCCGAACTGATCGGACTGAAGGGGATTTTCGTCGATGATCCCGAGAGGCTGAGCCCTGCTTGGGAAGAGGCATTGTCGGCCGGACGTCCATGTGTGCTCGAGGTGAAAACCGACCCTGAGGTTCCGCCGCTTCCTCCGCATATCAAGTTCGAGCAGGCGAAGGCTTTCATGACCAGCGCGATGAAAGGCGATCCGAACGAGACCGGCATGCTCGCAGGCGCGGCCAAACAGGTGATGAGCAAGGTCTTCGCGGACGATTGATGTCCGGCGATGTCACCCATCGCGCCGCGCAATGGATCGCCGGAGGCGCGACCCTGGTCGCAGGCTCGGTGTTGTCCGATTCCGCGATCGAACATTATCGTGGTTCCTTCGCCAACAAAGCGATGTTCTTGCCGCTCGGGGCTTCGGCGCTCTCCATCGTTCACGATGGCACTCTAGCAGCGCGCGGTGCCAGAACTGGCGCAGTCGGCTCATGGACGAGCGGCGCTCACGCCGCCAGCGTGGGTGTCGGAGCCGCCGGCCTGGGCTTTCACGTGTACAATATCGCCAAACAACCGGGCGGCTTCAGCCTCGGCAATTTCTTCTACCAGGCACCAATCGGAGCGCCTGCAGCTTTGGTTTTTGTAGGCGCACTGGGTGCGGCCGCGCGCGCGCTGAGTTCCGGAGCGTCGGCCCTCGGCCCCGTGCCCTTGCAGTCAGGGCGTGCGCTCGCCGGTTTCACGGCTCTGGGCCTTGCCGGAACCGCCGGAGAGGCCGCGCTGCTGCACTTTCGCGGTGCCTACCACAATCCCGCGATGTGGCTGCCGGTTGCAATCCCTCCAATCGCCGCACTCGCTCTGGCCCGAACTGCACTTACCGGACGCGTGCACTGGGTAACCACCGCTTCGCTCGCAGCGACGGCGGCGCTAGGTCTGCTGGGCACGGCTTTTCACGCCTATGGCGTGTCCAGAAATATGGGCGGCTGGAAGAACTGGAGGCAGAATCTCCTGGCCGGCCCCCCGGTTGCCGTGCCACCCGCCTTCACCGGCCTCGCGATCGCCGGGTTGGGAGCCCTGTTGCTGATCCACAGGTTCTCCCGTGGCTGATGCATTTTCTGCCTACGACGTGCTTGCCAAGCGCGATACGCCGAGCTGGAACGAGCGCACCCGAGACGTCATCAACAAGCGGCTCGCGCTTGCAATTGCCGAGAATGTCCTCGGCGATACCCAGTTGGCAACGCTTCGCGTGATCGTGGCGCGCGTTTGTCCGGATCCTCCAGATCGACCTGCGACAAACACTTTGGCGATGATCGTGCGCAAGATCGCCGAAGACGAAGGCGATGGCTACCGCCCGAATACATCGCCTCGCACGGCGGAATGCTGGCGTCGCGGTCTCGACGCGATCGAGGACGAAGCAAGGCTGCGATTCAATTGCGGGTTTGCGAGGATCGAGCCCGACCAGGCGGACGAGATTCTGTACGCCGTTGAAAGCGGCAAGGTGCGTTCTGTGCTCTGGGGAAACCTTTCACCCGAGCTGTTCTGGAAGTGGCGTCTGCTCCCTGATCTGGTCTCCTCCCACTGGGCCCAGCCTTCGCTGTGGAGCGCGATGGGATTTGGCGGACCGGCATCGCCGCGCGGGTACGTCCGGCTCACCGAAAACAGACACGATCCGTGGGAAGCCACCGAGCATGCTCCCACAGGTCCGTCTCACGCTCTTTCCCAAGACCATGAGCGATAATCCGCAAGAGCAGCCCCGCGCGTTAAACGGTAGAGCACCCGACGTGTTCACGCATGACGGCTGGGTGCCCATGCGCGACTATGGCGAGGACGCAGTCGATTTCGTCATTGTTGGTACCGGCGCGGGCGGCGGGACGCTCGCTTGCAAGCTGGCGGAAGCAGGGTTCTCGGTCATAGCAATGGATGCCGGAGCCTATTGGCGACCGCTGGAGGATTTTGCCTCTGACGAACAGGAGCAGACCAAGCTCTACTGGACCGACGATCGGATCGTCGACGGTGACAATCCCATCCACCTTGGCGCGAACAATTCGGGAAAGGCCGTTGGCGGATCGACCGTTCATTACATGATGGTATCGCTGCGCTTTCGTCCCGAATGGTTCAAGAGCCGAACGAAGCTGGGCTACGGTGCCGACTGGCCGCTCGAGTGGCGCGAGATGTGGCGCTACTATCGCGAGGCGGAAGAGGCGCTGTGCATCTCAGGTCCGGTTCGTTACCCATGGGGGCCGCACCGGCCCCGCTATCCGTATCGCGCGCATCCGCTCAACGCGCCGGCCAGATACCTTGCCCGCGGGGCGGAGAAACTGGGTATCGCGTGGTCGGAGACGCCCATTGCGACTTTGTCGGCGCCGCGGGGAAAAGCACATCCGTGTGTCTATCGCGGCTTCTGCGCTTCGGGCTGCACGACGAATGCCAAGCAATCGGTGCTCAATACCTGGCTTCCAAGGGCGCTCGCTGCAGGCGCTGAAATCCGCGATCTGGCAATGGCCGGACGGGTAGAAACCAAGAACGGTCGCGCGACCGGTGTCCATTACTTCCGCAACGGCCAGTGGTGTTTCCAGTGTGCCCGGAACGTGGTGGTTGCCGGTTATACGATCGAGACGCCCCGTCTGCTGCTTAATTCCTCCAGTTCGGAATTTCCCGACGGCCTCGCCAACTCTTCCGGCATGGTCGGCAAGAACCTGATGGTGCACCTCAATCAATCCGTTTTCGGATACTCTGGGGATGAAATCCGCTCCTACAAGGCGCCCCCGAGCCTGGCCCTTACCGAGCACTGGAACTATGAGGATCGCGGGAAGGACTATCACGGCGGCTGGTGTTACATGGCGCCCGGACCCTTGCCTGCCGACTGGGCCCGAACCGTCTCGGCGAAAGGCAAGTGGGGGGCCGGCCTCCTTGAGGAAATGTCCCGATACAATCACGCGGTCGGTCTCAAGATGGTGGGCGAAGTGTTGCCCTATGAGCGGAACCGCGTGTCCCTGTCCGAGCAGACCGATCGCTATGGCCTGCCGATCGCGCGCGTCACCTTCGGCTTCGGGGACAACGAACGGGCGATGCGTACTCACGCCCTAGATTTCATGGACCGGGCGCTCGAGGCCGTAGGCGTGACCGAGCGCTGGCGAAACGAAGAGGAGACGGCGCACCTCATGGGCACGGCGAGAATGGGTGAGGATCCCGCCACAAGCGTGGTCAACGCGGACTGTCGCAGTTGGGATATTCCCAACCTTTGGGTGTGCGACGGATCGGTTTTTCCCACTTCCGGCGGAGTAAACCCGTCCCTGACAATTCAGGCCCTTGCCTGCCGCACGGGTGACCGGATCGCGGAACTTGCCGCAAGGGGAGAGCTTTAGTCGAACATGAAGAAAATACCGAACGAACGAAAAGTTGTTGTCGTAACGGGCGCCTCGGCAGGCGTGGGGCGGGCCACCGTCCGACGGTTCGCGCAGGAAGGGACGAGCGTCGGCCTCATCGCACGAGGCATAGATGGACTTGAGGGTGCCCGGAAGGATGTCGAAGCCGCTGGCGGGCACGCGCTGGTATGCCCATGCGATGTTGCCGATGCACAGGCCGTGGAGCAAGCGGCGGAAAGGATCGAGCAAAGCCTGGGTCCGATCGACATCTGGATCAACGCCGCGTTCGCCGGCGTCTTGTCGCCTTTTGCCGAAATGTCCCTCGAAGACTTCGAGAGGGTTACACGGGTCACCTATCTCGGCCAAGTCCATGGAACCTTCGCCGCCCTTCGCCGCATGATGCCGCGCAACCGCGGTTCGATCGTACTGGTCGGAAGCGCGCTCGCCTATCGCGGGATTCCTCTCCAATCAGCCTATTGCGGCGCAAAGCACGCGATCCAGGGTTTTCACGACTCGGTCCGGGCCGAGCTTTTTCATGCCGGGTCGAAGGTCCGGATGAGCATGGTACAGTTGCCGGGAGTTAATACGCCGCAATTCGACTGGATCAGGACAAGCATGCCCATGCGGCCGAAACCGGCAAGCCCTCCTTACCAACCCGAGATAGCCGCAGAGGCGATACATTTCGCTTCGACGTCGGGTCGAAAGGAAGTCAGGCTGGGATGGCCGACACTTCAGGCAATCTGGGGCGACCGGCTAGCGTCGCCACTGATGGACCGGTATCTCGCCAGAACTGCAATCGACGGACAGCAAACCGATCAACCCGTCTCACCGGATCGCAAGGACAATCTTTACGAGCCCGTGAAGGGAGATCACGGTGCGCACGGGTCTTTCGGCGCGAAGGCTAGGAAGAGCAGCAGCCAGCTTTGGATCACCAAGAACCGCCTTCCTCTTGCCATCGGCGGTGGTATCATGGCGCTGGTGGCAGCCGTCGGGGGCTTATGGCGACCCAGATGAAGGGTTCGGACGAACCTTCATTTTTCCCGCCCATAGGTGAGTATGCCCTCATCGGAGACATGCAGGCATGCGCTCTGGTTTCCAGATCGGGAAGCGTTGACTGGCTTTGTCTGCCCAATATCGCCGACCCTCCCTTGTTTTCGGGCGTTCTCGGTCGCTGGGGCGGGCGGTTCCGGATTGGGGCAGAAGGAGATTGGACCGTCGAGCAAGAATACCTCGACGATACCCCCATTCTTCGGACTCGCTTTATTCAGGAAGCCGCCTCCTTTTCCGTGACAGACTTCCTGGCCCTGCGCACGGAAGGCTTAGGAGGTCCGATCGAACCCGAGCGCGAATTGCTGCGCATAGTGGAAGTGGAATCGGGTTGCCCCAAGGTTGCCTTCAGTTTCGAGCCCAGACCGGGCTTTGGACGTGACCCCCAGCTCCAACGGCGGGGCAGAAACGCCTGGGCATGCCAGCACAGGGCCGATCTGATTCTCTTCCGTAACGACTTTTCCGTCTCTGAGGCCGACGATCGTCAGGTATGCGGAAGCGAACAACTCAATGCTGGTGAAAAGCGTTATTTCTCGCTCTCTTTTTGCCGACGCGATGTCGGCGCAATTCCGGGTCTCGGCCCAGAATGCGAAACCAAGAAGAACGCCGCGCACGATTGGTGGAGCGCCTGGCTTTCGCAAGCCGAGTTGCGCGGCCGGTTCAACGAGGACGTCAAGCGTAGTCTCGTGGCGCTACGATTGCTGACGAGCCGCGAGACCGGGGCGGTCGCGGCCGCGCCGACGACGTCGCTGCCCGAATGGATAGGCGCAAAGCGAAATTGGGATTACCGCTATTGCTGGATGCGCGATGCCTATTTCGTGCTGTCGGCGTTCATTCAATATGGCTTCAAGAACGAAGCATCGGGCTATTTCAACTGGCTCATGCACGCGACCGAGCAAGACAAGCCCGATTTGCGCCCCGTCTACGATATTTTTGGTCGCAGCGACCTCAAAGAGCAGGAAGTATCCCAATTGGAAGGGTACCGGAACTCGGGCCCGGTGCGGATCGGAAATGGGGCCAGTGGGCAGGTTCAGCTCGATAGCTATGGCTCGGTAATTCTGGCCGCGCGCTCGCTTGTCGAACACGGTGGTACGTTCGGGGTCTCGGAAGCGCGACGGTTGCGTGGCTTCGTGGAAACAGTCTGTCGTCGTTGGAGAGAGCCTGACAACGGCATCTGGGAAATGCGGCAGGGTCGCTTACATCACCTGTATTCGAAAGCGATGTGCTGGGCGGCCTTGGACAGTGCCCTGTGGCTTTCGGACCGTAGCCCCCTGGAGATCAATCGGAACGCGGTGCATGCGGAACGCGCCGCCCTCGAGAAAGTGGTTTGTGTCTCCGGTTGGAATGAGAAGCGGCAGGCTTTTACAGGTGCCTTGGGACGCGAGCATCTCGATGCCAGCGTCTTGCTCCTTCCCAAGATCGGAATAATTAAAGCGGATCATCCTCACATGGTGGCTACATTCGAGAGGATCGATGCCGAACTGGCAAAGGGTCCCTTCGTCTGGCGTTACGATCCGGCGATCGACGGTCACGGATCTTTAGAAGGTGCCTTCGTGGCGTGTTGCTTCTGGGCCGTCGAATATCTTGCCATGGCCGGCAGGATGGAAGAGGCAGTAACAAGGTTGCAAACGCTCATCGGTGCCGCCGGGGATTTGGGCTTATGGTCCGAGGAATACGATCCGGAAACCGGACACATGCTGGGCAATATGCCGCAGGGCTTGTCCCACGCAGCTCTTCTCCATGCTGTTAGGGCAATCCATGGTGCAGGGATGAGCAACAGTTGAATGAAATTCTTCAAGAGGTAGCCGCCAATTGGGTGGTAGTAGCCGCGTGGGGCCTCGTCGCCACCGCAGTCATGACCAGTGTGCTCGAAGGGGCCCAGCTTTTCGGCTTTTCCCGGCTAAGCCTCCCTTTCCTGTTCGGAACGTTTGTCGTGAGCGATCGGCGGCGCGCCATGATCTTCGGATATCTCCTTTATCTTGTCGGCGGATGGCTGTTCGCCTTCTTCTATGCGCTGCTTTTTTCCGCCCTCGCAACATCCGAATGGTGGGTTGGCGCGTTGCTCGGCATAGCCCACGGACTGTTTCTGGTCGCCGTGTTTTTACCGACATTGCCGATAATTCATCCGCGAATGGTAACGGAATACGATGCTCCGGGACCCGGACAGCGGCTCGAGCCCCCCGGAGCTTTCGGTTTGCACTACGGGAAGCTGACCCCGATCGCGACCGTCGCTTCTCAGACGCTCTATGGCTGCATCATGGCTCTGGCCTACCCTGCCTAGGCAATAGGCGCTCGCGGAACCATGGGACCATATCGGAGCATCGCACATCGCTCGCGGTTCTTCTACTAGCTCCTATACAGACTTTCGAAGTGAAGGATTGCCCTACGCCGCGTGGTCGTCTCCGTTGCTCTTCAAATCGCGGCCTTTTATCCATCGATAGAACCGACGCGATGGCCGCTTGGCCTCTTCGGGCGATGCAGTTCCCTGGTTCGCGGCAGCAACCCCTCCCCCGTGCGAGTAGACGATCTCGCCGCCAAGCCAGGCCTGAACAGCTAAGCCAGCCACAATCGCCCAAGCAAAGAGGAGATAGAAAAACGATGGTGAGCTTAGCGACCAGCGCCACGCGGCGGCAATGATGAGGGCTATCATCAGAATCAGGCCGGATTTGAGGTGGAGATGGACAAGTTCATGTGTCTCGCGCGCAAGTTCGTCGCGGTTCATGTCCCAATAGCCGGCCCCCGCCGCCAGGATCGCGCCCAAGGCGGCAATTGCTATCGTCCAGTAGGCTAGGGGGGCGAGGGAAGGTACGCCAAACACCAGTGCAGCCGTTTCGGCAAGCACCGAAACCACTCCTAGCGCGATGGGATAGTGAACGATCGCGGGATGAATGGGTGGCATCGAGATAGCCCTAGTTTGAACAAGGAAGGGAGGGGTCGCATGCGCAGTCCATACCGGCACGCCCCCCAAAACTCGCTAATGACCGCCGGCCGATCCGAGGGTGGCGTATCGTTCTTCGCTCATTTGCGGCATGTTCTTGACGAAAGCTGTGATATTCCAGAGAGCGCGATCCTCGTGCGTGCCTCCAAAGGCAGGCATGCCCGACGCCTTCACGCCGTGTTTTACCAGCCAGAATACTTCTTCGTCCGACCAACTCTTCGCGGCGTTTGCCAGCGCGGGAGGATGGGGAAGCATACCGGAACTCCATTGCGCTCGTCCTTCGCCGACACCCCCGTGACAGTGCGCGCACATGGCTTTGTAATCGCCCGCGCCGGCCTCGACCATCGCTTGCGTAAATTCTGGAGCGTTCAGGTTGCTCGCCCGGGTTTCGACAGAATTCGTCATCGAGGTGTCAAGCGCCCACTCCGTAATCGGGTAATGCCGATCATCGGCAGCGATATTATACGCGCCCGTAAGCACGACGATTAGCGCGACCGCGCCGATGAGCAGCAAAGTGCCTAGGGTTCCGAGCCCAAGACCTTTTTGGAAGCTGTTCATCATCAATCTCCATCCTCTTGCTATCGGCGGCTGACCGGCGCGGCTCCCCGGGAACGGGATCATTCGCCCGAGGGAATGCCGCGACCTATCCGTTGATGTCATTCTTCCCCTAGGGGCGAAAACAGTCTACCGGAGCACTCTGTGCCACTCAGCGCCTCCGAGACGGTCGGGCAAATGCCAAACGCTCGCGATGCGGTCAGCACGAAAATCAACCCATCAATAACGGTCGAATTATTCAACACAGCTTGACGATGAGGGTTCCGAAAGTTGCCTGCCGGACCGGGTACGGGTGCCCGAAAGCGAATGCGGAGCGGCTTCGTTCTCCCGACGCATTAGAAGGCCAGGACGAGACTTGACTATTACTCCTCGCGAAACCGGCGGGCGCGCTCCACAAAATGCTCCATCTGGGTGGCGGCATGCAGGGTAAGCGGATGCGGCTTCGCATCGGCACGCGGGGATATGAATTCCGCGATTTCTTCGATTGCTGCAAGCTGATCGGCGCTGGCCTTCGACAGAAGGCCGA
>Ga0310345_10002859_pt1 | contig 16972 bp, 35 predicted proteins | sample HC15DNA20500_MG_FD_204667 | JGI IMG/M metagenome (GOLD analysis project Ga0310345, IMG submission 204667) | Marine microbial communities from station ALOHA, North Pacific Subtropical Gyre - HC15-DNA-20-500_MG | ecosystem: Environmental > Aquatic > Marine > Oceanic | place: Pacific Ocean: North... | reverse complement strand
TCTCTTGATATAATATTTTTAACTATTATATAATCTTCAATTTGATCCATTAATCTAATTGAAAACTTGATCCGCACCCGCACGAATGGGAACCAGTAGGCGGAGTGAATTTAAATGATGGTTTGAACGGGTCATCATTCCAGTCCATCTCTGCATCCCCCAATAAATCTAGAGAGATAGAATCAGAGAAGATTGTATCTGAAAGCATCTTCGCATCCGAGGGAATCTCCGAACTTCCCTTCAGTTTTATCTGATATCCAGAGCAGCCTCCACCTTCTAAACAAATCTCTAGGAAGCCTTCTCCATTCAAAACCTGATCGACTTTGTTTTGTGCTGTTTCGGTTATTACCATTACTCACTTCTTTTTGGTCGCTCTAGAAACCTTACGTCGCCCCAACGCTGACATTCTCTTGCCAGCCTGTTTCCCTCTGGTCATGCCAAGTCTTTCATCCATCCTTGCATCTTGAGGTCTACGCGCTGCATATCTTTTTCTTGCTCCTGCCATCTCTATTCTCCATGTTTAATCTAAAATTTTCCGAACAACTTCTCTGCCTTCCCAATTATCTTCTACTGCCACCTCATGTTTTTCACAGGCATAGCGAGTATCCGTATCTGCATTGTCTTTCCATCCATTCCGAGAAAGCGTTCTTTTCATGGCAAGACATCCCGGAACCCCCATTTCTACCCACTCACCATCCTTCTCATAGTGACCCATGAATTCTATGACGTTTCCGTTAAGGAACAGCATAAGAACAAACATTATTTTAATTGTCATCGTGCGCTTCCATTGTGTGCTTTCAACTCCGCTACGGTATCTTTTAGTATTTCCACCTTACCTTCAAGAGTCTCTATTCTCTGTTTATAGAAGTCTAACGTGAGGGCTTGCTGTTGATCGAATGGTGCCTTACCTGTTTCAATGTTGTGGAGAAGTTTATCGAACTCCCCGCTGAGGTGCTCTATCAACATGAACTGCTCCGAATCGGCGGGTAGACTGCCTAAATTTCCGCGAGGCCATTCACGACTGAAGATTGTATTCTCTGCAACATCATTCTGCATGAGAATGTAATTTGTCTCAATAGTATTCAGCCTTTCAATGATCCCGAAGTAAGCCCATACACCTACACCAACAGAAGCAATCAGGGAAATCAGATTGCGAATAGGCATTGCGAATTTAGTCTTATCGCTTACATCTATCGCATCGCTCATTCTTCCGGATTCAGCCATCGCTCATTGAGGATGACATTCAATTCCTTTATTCTATCTGAAACTTTACCTGTAAGAATCCAAGGACAAAGACCATGTATTATGGAAACAACAGCAAGAAGGAGAAAATCAAAACAAAGTTGTAAAGTAAAACGTAAATGGTTTCCATAAGATTGTTTAACTATTTGTAAGTGAGTGCATTTCATCTGAATATGTACCATATAAGACCAGATAGCGCAGCAATATCTACACAGATAGACCAGCATAGATAGGCTCGCAAAGCCATGCCCTTCCACATGATTCTATTTTTAAATTCCAAATGAAAGTCTGCCCCTTCATTGTAGTCTGGGCTATATTCAACGCGCTTTCTGAAATACTGGGTTGGGTAAAACCATTGCATCTAATTTCTCCTCTAGTCTAACGAGGTGATCCATGATCTCCCCAAACTGATCATCTGTTCGTGCAACCACTCTCTCTAATCTCTTCTCAACACTATCTAATTGAAAGGTCTGTATCGCTACGCTTTCACGCAGATCATATATGAATGTGAAACCACCGATTATCAAACCTACCGTGGCTACTATATGGCCTACTGATAGGCTCTTACCGAGTTGGGTTCCATTGCTCATAGTTCTAGTTTCTCCGACTCATCTCCGGGGTTTATTATCTCCCACATAGTTCCACCTGTAATAGCGCAGACTATAACTGCGGTTTCACCTTCTTTTTTATGGAAACTTAGGAATGTCCAAGAAGGCTTAGTGGGGTTGTACATAATGGCTCCAAATGATGGACCGTCCTTGCTATCAATCCATCCTTTACCAATAGGATATTCACCCATCATTTCCTGATGATATGCGAGACTCTCCTCTATACTATCCCAACAGATTGCCTTTATGGGGAACTCTGTGGGAAACATTCTCGCTGACCCCGCTAATGGGAGAAGCATAAGGAGCGCCAGCAATATTTTCATTCAATATCCGATCTTTACTTTTTTAGGTTTTTTAACTGATGGGCCAGCAGATTTTGATGTTCCCATTTTTTTTGCAGGAGACTTTTTTTTGCCTCTTCCATTCTTACTTGCCTTTCCCCATGTATAAGATTCAATAGGCATTATTTCTTACCCCTTCTAACTTTCCCGCCAGTAGATTGCTTTTGTCTGGGCGCACCCCTAGAAGGTGTAGCACCTATTCTTTCGCCACCACCAGAGCGTATCTTTTTTGCGTAAGACTTTGCCGCTGCCTTTCCTTTGGCCGTGTATGCAAACTTCTTTCCTCCTACTTTTGGCATCTTATACTCCCATGAGTGTTGCCACTCTATCTATAGTTCGAGCCGCTCTCTCAGGCGTCTGTGACTTCGCCCATCTTGAGTCAGCCATTTGCGCTACCATCTCTCCCCAATCCTGATTTTTCATAGCACCCCACATCTTCTTGAACTTGCTAAGTCCTGTGGCTCCCATCTGGAAGGCCATCATCATCAACTCATCCCTAAGTTCTGAAGGTATATCTCCAACATCAAACTTCTCCGCTAATCGATCTACAGCATCATAGGCTTTAGAGATATCCGTATCCAGAGTTTCCATCGCTTCTATATCAGAAAGATCTCTTTCCTCTTCTCCTACACCCAACTGATGACCAACCCCTACCGTGCGTCTGCCGCCTCCGGGATCATCATAGGGCGTTAACTTCATACCCTCCTCTTCTATAAGGATATCACGAACGTCCCGTCTGGTGGCTTCTGGAGCCTCTGGAGCGACTTCTGGAGATTCCCATGCAGAAGACCACTGGGACAGAGCGCTTTTCCCTGAATTTGGGTCATAGGCATCAGAGGCTTTGAAATCGGCTAATTGCTCTGCCGTGACAGCCAGTTTCTCCTGATCTCCAACCCAGAAAGTCTTTTGTCCTCTCGCCTGTGCTTCAGCCAAACTTGTTGGTTTAGCCTCTGCCTGAGTAATCAAACCACTTACTGGGCGATCCAACCTTGGCTCAGTCGGAGCAGGAGATGGTTCAGCGGGAACCGCTGGTGTTGACGCGGGTATTTGTTGAGTTGCCCTCTGATCTCTTATCATTGCATCAGTATAAGCGCTGTCACCAAGTTCAGTTGGTTCAGATAGGTTTAGAGCGCCACCCAAGGCTCTTGCACCCGCTCCAATAGCCTGATTGATAGTGGGATTCTCTTCATAAAAATCCCAGAATCCTTGAGGCATCCGTCCACCTACATTAGGTCTAACAGTTTCATCCCACCAATTAGTATACCTTTCACCCAAACTAAGACCTTCAGTTGAGGGGACACTAGGAGAAGACTCTTGAACTTCTTCTACATCGTCTTCCAAGTAGAAACCTTTCCTGTCCTGCACTCCAGTCATTCTTTCTAACTGTTCGGGTCCAAACGGAATCACTCCAAAAAATGCCATTACTTTCTCCCTATAATTCCTTGGGCTTGCTCTGGAGAATAAGAACTTGCTGCCCCTTCCCCCCAATTCCAAGGAATGACTCCTTCAGATCTTGGTCCTTTTATATCCATAGTACCCTGATTGAATGAATTTAAAATATTTCCTGCGGCTTGATCCACAACAACCGCCAGCCTCTGTATTTTTTCTAATTTCTCTTCATCCGTTTTCACATCACTAAAGAATGGATGATTTTTATATTCTTCATTGTTTACTATCCGAGAGAAATGCTGAGGATTCGGACTCTGCGAATAAATAACCATGTGAAACAATTCACGATCCCATTCACCATTGGGAGCCATAACATCTTCTAACTTTTTATTTTCAAAAGTAAGCGGACCCCAATAACCCATATTTTTACTTAAAGTATTTCCAGCATCATGAAACCTTTCGTGATGCTCAAATGTCTCAGCATCATCACTAACACGCATATTATAAACTATGCGTGGGGAGCCTTCTGGTCCTTTATGGTAATACTCACCACCAGTAAAAGTCTCCGTTTGGCCCTCGAAAGGAAGTCCTGTCGCTGGATCAATTTTAGGATGAAAAGGCATCTGCGGAATAAAAGGATACTCAGACTTAGGTAATTGATGCCAATCTTCAGGATACCAACCTACCGGACCCTGAGCGATAGAAGGATCAGCCTCTGATGAGGGAACCCTCCACTCTTCTGTAAATTGACCAGCAGGATTTATTTCTCCAGAAGACTCTATCAAAGCCTGTATGTTAGATGCAACAAACGGTTCCTCTTCTTTAAAAGAGGGTGGGGGGGTGTTAGTGGTAACTGGACCCGGACCCCCCATGCCTTGACCAAATCCGCCACTCCTATCCGTCATCGCTCTAGACAGATCCCTGTCTGTCATTACAGGCATGACATCTCTAGGCATAACGCTTCCTCGGAATAGTCTTCTCGCTTCTCTTGGTGGACTTGCCCTTCTTGGCTGCAGAAATCTTCTTTGCTTTAGGTTTTTTCTCCTCCTGCGGAGGCGCTCCAAAGGTACCCCATGTCATTCCTGCCATTATCTTTTTCGACCCTTTCCTTTATTATATATCTCTGTTCCTCTGCCACCTTTACTTGTACCGGCATCAGCACCAATACCACTCTTAGTTCTCGGAAGCCACTTAAACCCTACTCTAGGTTTCTTTCTTTCTCCGGGGGAGATCTCTGATCCCCGCATACCTTTTGATGTTGTCTTCTTCTTGGTTTTCTTCTTGGTTAATGCTGGCATCTTATCTCCTACTGCAACTTGCTTGTTCTTCTTAATCCCTTTTGTGGTCCCGCTATTAAAGGATTGTTCTTTGATGGGTTGCCTCCCCCTCCTGACATACGAAGGCCACCAAGTAATTTTTTCACAGCCGATACCCCTTTCCCTTTGGACGTAGCCTTACCGCCTTTACCCTTTTTGGTAGAAGTATCTTTCTTCTTAGTTTTAGTCTTCTTTCCTTTAATGGCTGGCATTCATAAATCCTCTAAAAAAGTGTGCTTTGATTTGACCCGGCCCAACCGAATATCCCTCGTAGCATTACATTAAACGAAATGCTATACCTGTCCTCGTCAGAAGGATTGACAGGAATGTTATGTTCAAGCCATGCAGGGAAAACAATCAAGTTATCCTTCTTACATGGAAACTTGGAAATCCCTCCATTGTACGTATTACTCTTCGCAACTGTTGGGGCGAAATCATTTCTGAAAGGGCGCTCGAAAGTGATCGGCGGAAAATCCTTCCCCTCATTCGGATAAAAGACCCCACCAAAAACATTATTGGGATGCGCGTGAGAACGAAAGAATGTTCCCTTACTCTGCCTATTGCCCCACATGGCAGTAAAATCTACAAAATAATTTTCATCGTATTCCATTATATCCTTAATAACGGAATGCACCACATCAGAGATCACCCGGCAGAAAGGCTCAAACTCTTTCTTCTTGTGCAGGTTAGAACGAGTTTGCTTTATATGCCACTGATTTATTGGAACCTTATCAAGATGCTCTTTGAACTTATTATTCTCAAACTCCTTGTCAAGTAACTCCATGATTTGTAGGTCATCTGTGATCCCTTCCAAATATGTAACAAATACAGGGATCTTGAATATATCATGCGTCTGGATAGGTATCAGATCTTCGGTCACTTTCTCTACTTCGGAATCTTTGCGATCCGTGCTCTCCTTCGTTGACCGACAGTAGTTCCTGTTGAACCACCTTTCCTTTTCCTAACCGGAGTCTTAGTTAACCCGCCATATCTAGATCTAGTGCCAAAAGTTTTAGACAACTTTGGCCCACCCTTACCAGCCTTGGACTTAGATGCTACACCCGAAGGCTTCCTCATCCTTTTCTGATGCGGCGTTTCCTTGGCAAGTTCTCCTTTTATCGCCGTTATCTCACTTGCAGTAAATTGCTTCTTCTGTGCAGGAGTAAGTTTATTACCGGCTCGTAAAGTATTAGCAACCATCCGCCTCTGGTTGTCTTTAACAGTAGATCCCTCTTCCCATTTTTTAGCCATGATAAGTCCTTGTTTGTGCGTAAATCCCTAAAATTTCCAAAAAAATCTAGGGGGTATGGTATGTGTGAGAGTGTGGTATCCGGAACGGTGCGGGGGGGCGGCGGATCGTTCCACTGAAACCTCGGATCGTTTTTGGCCTCGAACCCGGTACCTTTTGAATCGCTGGAGTACGCCAGAACCACTAGTGAGAGGGGCAAGCCCGGTCACATATTGTGACGGATTCGAATGGGGTTCGGGTTTGTAGTTCCTACAAATCCATGATCTTTCGTTTGGATCTCTCGGGTGTCGCGCCTCTCGATCTCGAAGTATCAACATCAACCATGTATTGAGGAAATTATGAACCAAAACACATACACGAAAAAGCGAAACGATCTTAGCGATGCAGTGCGTACTGCTACCGGTAACAGACAACTTGCCGTCTGCGAATGGATTGCTTGGGAATATCTCAACGATCCGAACGGTGACTTTGTCTCTACCCGGACGGATGCAGATGGCAATCAGTATTGCGTGACTGCTCACAAGACTGGGTTTCCATCAATCAGTCGAGCAGCCAAGGATCGCATCATCAAGTTATCCAAGAAAGATATCTCCGATCAGGATATCCGGCGCGGATGGGAATTCATAGGTAAGAGTTCCAAGTGGCTCGCCGAAGTGTTCGAGATCGATATGGAATCTACACGAGCACTCTTCAAGGATGGCAAAAAGTGGAGCAACCAAGCCAAGAAAACAAACCCTGTTGGAACGCCTTGGGAGCGCGAGTGCGACAGACTTACCAATATGGAAACAGACAAAATCAAATCTAACGACAACCTCAAGGCGATGTACAATACGTTGAAGAAAGTGTTTGGGTGAGTTTGTAGATAATACAAACCCAAGGTAGGATGCTCTACCTCTCAGCCCATGCGATGCTGCGTGGGCTGCAGGGTGAAGCAATCATGCTCACCATAATCCACGAGGATATTATGAAACAACCAAACCCTACATATGTTAATCGGTACCAAGGTCTTGCCCACGAACGCGATCGTATACTTGGGAAGATCTCAAACCTACGCGAACGCAGACATGCGATAGGTGAACCCGACGATGCATACTATGATGATTGCAACGATGCAACGTGGGCGAAGTTCGACAGCGATCTGGAAAAACTAAACTCTGAAGTGCAAGAGTTTATAACCTAAGAGTTTATAGACTCTACAAATCCAATGAGGAATATATTATGACTGATGATAACGTAGTAGATTTCCCAAGCGATCCATCAGATGTTGGTCGCGCCATACTGCAGATCACCAATGATCTGACTCGCATATCAAATCAAGTGATTAAGTTTGTTGATATACAAAAGAAGATCAATGAAAAGCATGATCGACTGTTAGAGGATATCATTCGTAGGATGTAACCCAATGGGAGTGCAAGCATTGGCTCCCATTAAGATGCATCCCGCATCAACTTGAAACGAGGATATTATGAAAGATCCAATTAAAGGTAGACGTTATTGCTACACCGTCGTAGACGCTGATCACCAAGATCCCAAGAAACATGGTGGCTTCATGCCCAGCATGATCATCGAAGGTGAGACGGGCCACCACCCTATGCAAGGTGGCGATCACCAATGGGCAGTGCCGTGGATCTGGGGCAAGACTGTAAAGGCAGCGAGTGCAGCATGTGAACGCTTCAACGCTGACCGTCTTGGTGTATCAAAAGAAGTAGCAGCCGAGATCAAAGACTCTACTTTCTAATGACCAAGATTAGGAAGTTGTGGCCTCCATGTGTGCGATCTGGTCACTGTTGTATGCAAGCACCATGTGGGTATGGTCTGGCGGGAGAGGATGGATCTTGTGTCTATCTTCTACCCGCTAATGATCTTGGGCAACGATCGTGCGGTAAGTACGATGAGATACGCGAGAAAGAAAAGCATCTGGGTTTCAGTCAGATGATGGGTACTGGATGCTCGTCTACTATTGCTAACACTCGTCGTGCTGTCGTACTATCTAACCTGAGAAAGAAGTAAACCCGTTTGTAGATACTACAAACTCAATGAGGAGTAACACCATGAGAAAGAAATGTATTGAGTGCGGCAAGAAACGATTGATAAAGTTCTTCTACACATCGCCCCTTTATAGTCGTGCAAGACTGGCTACTTGTAAAGATTGTCTAAATAAACATCGCAAGCAGATGCGTATAGACAATCCAGAAGTATACAAAGAGGTGCTCAGAAAACGCAGACTCAATAAGGATGCAAAGGATCGTGCGAATGAGTTAAGGCGTATGCACTACGCAAGCAACTCAACGTATCGTGAAAGCGTTCTATCTGGACAGCGTAGGTGGCATGAAAAGACAGACCAGAATAGAATAAATGAAAGGTGTAGAAAGAGATATCAAAATAATCCTCATGTCAGAGCGTTGGCTTCAATACAGTCAACAAACCGCAGACGCACTCTCGACAAACGTACCCCATCTTGGTGTGACTTGGAAGTCGTAAAGATAATCTATCTTAGATGTCCGAAAGGACACGAAGTAGACCACATCATTCCAACGCAAGGTAAATTAGTCAGTGGGTTACACGTTCCAGAGAATCTTCAGTACCTAACCCGCTTTGCTAATCGCTCAAAGGGGAACGAGTTTGTCGTAGCCTAAAGGATGTAACCTTATGGGCGTAGATGTATTGCGCCCATATAGATGCATCCTGCATCAAACTCAATGAGGAAACATTATGGAACTAGGAAAGAAACGTGGCATTATGTTCCGCTCGATGAGCGCGATAGATCCAAGCACTGAGATCTTCACTGTGTTCACTGGCTTCAAAGGTTCAGTGAATAAGAAGACCGGTAACATGGTGCAGTCTTACATACTTGTTGCTGACCGTCCGCCTACGGTAGCATGGCAGGATGGTGCTGATGTTGCGATCTGTGGCAACTGTCCGTTGCGTTATGGTGGCAAGCCCCAATGTTATGTGAACAAGGGGCATGACCCGCACGCTGTATGGCACGCATGTAAGCGTGGCTCTTACATCGAGGTGGGTGTCGATGTTTCATTCGACGAAGCCATAGCATTCATCAGCGGATATAAGGTGAGATATGGTGCGTATGGTGATCCGTCTGCTGCTCCACATATATTTGGAGCACTGCAGTCACATACTGGCTACACTCACCAATGGAAAACATCCGATCTCGATGAAGAATGCATGGCCTCTGTTTCGACTGTGTATCAGAAGCGGAAGGCAAACGAGTTAGGGTGGCGTACCTACCGCATAGTGCTCGACGCAAGCGAGTTAGACAAGGACGAGATCATGTGTCCTTATCCAAAGGTGCAATGCGTTGAGTGTAAACTGTGTGGTGGTGGAAAGATCCGCGCCAAGAATATAGCAACGCTACCTGTTGGCAAGGATCATCACTAGGTTTGTAGATCCTACAAACCCAATCTTATATAGGAAACACTATGGAAACAAAAATCAGTAGTAACCTACAAAGGTGTAGCGAGATAGCCGACCAACTTATAGATTGTTCTTCGTCAACCACCGGGAAGGGGGCAAATTGGTCTTACCGGATTGGTGAAGTTCGGGTGTTAGCCCAAGAGTTGGAACGGCTCATCGAGGATCTGTTCGTGATGACAGGCACTGAAGATGCGCGTGAAGCGTCTATCGATCAGCAACTGTTAGATGCGGGTCGTGATCCCAATGCAGGTGTTGAGCGTGCTCTTGATATGATCATGGATCAGCCAACTGCGAGAGATGAAATGCCTGAGACTATGGAAGAACTCGCAGATCGTGAGGAGCCTGACATGAAGAGCACACTTCGAGAGATGTCATTATCTTCTGACAGCATAGCCGAGACGGTTAAGAACCTTGAGAAGGTTTACCGTGCTGCAATGTTGCAAGGAGAGAAGATGCGATGAGACTCGTCCACCGGCTAATCGAAATAGGATGTTACATCCTTCTTGCTATCTGGCTTGTAGCGATGTACTTTGTAATCCAGATAATTCTATGAGGAAACTTTATGAAACTGAGCAGACCACAACGTGAGACGTTGAGAACTTTGTACCATCGTCGGACTGACTGGCGTGGCTCGGACGTCCAGTCATTCTTGGAGTTCCGACGCAACGTCCTGAACCTGCCACTCGAACAGGCTGTCGTTGTCCCTGTGCCGTGGCTCGGTGGCTTCGTCGTTGTTGAACCTGACGGCTATAGCCATATGTAAATGCTGTTAATCTTTAACGTGAGAAAATCTTATGAAATGGACAGACATATGTAATCTATGTGATAAGCCCCTAAAGGTGCGCCGTGACTCGAAAGACAAGGTGTTATGGCACGAGGGTCACAATGCTGATCCTTTATCCAAGGGTGTTTGTTGTGATGTGTGCCACCAGAAAGTTCTGGAAGCGCGTGGTGCTTCAACCGAAGTATCGATGATTGCCTATATGCCAATGGTTCATCTTGAGAAGATGATGTGTAAGTACCTCAAGGGTGCCAAGTTCAGAGTCGATTCACACCACGATTACACGACAATCGTTGGCACATTCCCTACGCTTTGCAATGCTCAACAGTTCTGCCGTCTCAGGCTATCCCGTGGTCTTAATGCCATTGGCAGGGAAACCATCAAAGGAAAAGCCAAGCGTCCGAGACGCCGTTGGGTTGTGCGATATAGACCTGCCGACTACAACCAGATGTGGAGGTTCGATATCGAGAATGTTCTATTCCCTCTGGATGAGATGCTGATGCGGTAACGAGACTCAGGCTCTCTGATCCTCCTTGAGTGGGGAGCGGTAGCCTCGCAAAGCAAATGCATCTTGCCCTGTGCGTCGGGTCAACGCCGAGCGTCGGGGAGCCTTATTCATAACAACTCGGTAAAAGGTGCAGACTACCGCACTACTTTAATTTATAATTGGAGATACAACATGAGTGATCCAAATCCAACAACAGAGATGGCACACTGGCTCAGTGATAACCTTGCACGGTGGATATACACTGAGAGAAGCGAGATACGATGCAGGAAGTTTGTTGCTCGTTGTGTGCTACCGCATCTATCTTCATATGGTGTCAACTCTATGTATGAGTTTCTAAAAGAGGACTACGATGATGAAGCCCTTATCGATCCGAAGATGTAAAGACCCCTCGTGTTGGTGTCGCAATCCGAAATGGACTGGCGACGTGCGAGGGATACCGATGTCTCAACGTAAGATGTACCTTGTTAAGCAGGAGAAGATGTCCAATGGCAATAAGGAAACTGATATTAGGAAGTAATGAGGCAATGCAACATGAGCCTAGCCTCGAAGAACCACAGTCTCGTGAAGTACGCGACCAAGAGAGATCCGCGAGGATCAAGAAACGTCTTGAAAAATTCTGGGAAGAAGAAGATCTCTTCCCGAAAGGGATAGACGATTCAATGGGTGGTTAACATTATGAAGGAGAACCACATGAGTGATACCTGATTGAAGTCCTGTTGCTCCGTGGGACTATAATGGGGATACAAGGTCTTTCCCCGAACGGAGCGCCCCTTAATCCGGTTTGTAGATCCTACAAATCAAATATGAGGATAAATACAATGTCACATATGTTAGATGAAACGGGTGGTGTATACCACATGGGATACGCCGACAACACACCGTGGCACGGTCATGGGTTTAAGGTTGACCCACATGCCAGCCCGGAAGAATGGCGGAGGAAATGTATACCTTGGGAAGTTCACAAGGTTCCCACTTATACCTCTGCCGGTGTTGATAGGTTTGTTAAGCCTATAGCAAGCGGAATGATTGATCAAAGCACTCAGGGTATGTACAACCTGATTCGCGATGACAACAATGCTGCTCTATCTGCTGTCAGCGAGAGGTACAACGTCCATACCATCAGCGCCCTGATGCGGATCATGAAGAGGTTGTGCGACAAGCATGGCTTCCTCATGAATACCATTGGGTCACTCGATGGTGGTAAGAAGATATGGGCGCTTGCAAAGATAGAGGCAGAGTATCGGCTTATCGATGAGGTTATCGCCCCCTATGTCTTGTTGAGCACCACATTCGACAAGAGCGGTGAGACACCGGCTCGGTTAACTGAGACTTGTGTGGTCTGCAACAATACTTTGCAGTATGCAGAACGCTCACGCCCAGAACTGAGCATCAGCCACAAGCGTGAACTTGACGAGGACAAGTTTGTTAATGAGATTGTCATTGTCAAACAAGATCACGAGAAGTTTGTGGAGATAGCCAGCAACCTCGTTGAAACCTCACTCAGTGAGGATCAGTTAGCGGAGATGGTTATCCGTGTGGCTTCGAGGGGTAAAGAGAATGCAGTCGAGGATTATCAACGGATGATCAACGACCACATTAAGAATGAACTTGACCCTGCAGAAGCGCCAACTCTGAGAGCGATCGATCGAGTGAAGGATCAACTCATCAAGGCGATGGCAAACTCACCGGGTCATAACCTACGTGCCAGACAGATGACACCTTGGGGTGTTATTCAAGGCATGACCAATGTTGTGGACTTTCAGTTACCTACTCAGATCTCTTCGTCCATCAAGGACAAGGAGCAGAGAAAGTTTGCTGAGTCCAACAACAGGTTGTCTCGGTCATGGTTTGGGTCTGGTCAAACTTTGAAAGAGATAGCATGGCGGGAGGGTGTAAGGTATCTCAAGGCTGCGTAGCGATGCAGGAGATATCGTCAGCCGATACCTGTCGTAGGCAGGTACCTGCCGTTATCAAACTTGTCGAATGGGAACCTCGTAGCGTCAACCTAGATGTGGGGGGTGGGCGTTACGAGGATACCACGGTATATTTGAAACGGTTAAAGGTAACTAACCTAGTCTATGATCCTTTCAATCGCTCGGCCAAGCACAATCGTTCGGTACTTCAACGAGTCATCGATCACGGCGGTGCTGATAGTGTCACACTCATGAATGTTCTTAACGTAATCCAGAAGCCATATGATAGACGAGCAGTGTTGCGTATCTCATGGAAACTTCTACGTGAAGGACACCCGATCTATATCGGTATCTATGATGGTGACAAGTCGGGCGAAGGCAAGAAAACACGAGACGGTTGGCAAGAGAACAGAAGGACTTCCACGTATCTATCCGAGGTTGGTAGGTTCTTCAAGATTGTTAAATCGAATGCCAAACTTATCGTAGGCAGACGGAGATCAAATGGACAGAAGTAAAGTGGAGTTCATGTTAAGGCCATTCGCACGGCGGTGCCGTGTGTGTCATACCATGCAACATGTTAGTCAGTTCCGCTCACAAGCCAATGCGTCATACCAAAATCCACGGTGCAAGGCATGTGATGCACATGCTCGAAGAGCAAGGAAATCTAAATATGAATCTTTCGTTTCTAACAGAGCGTAACTTCTGGTTAGCGGTTACAGTTTGTGCTATTGCTCTGATGTTTATTCTCTAACGATTATCGCGTGTCTCGCACGCATTTGCCCCTCGTCCTCCGGGGGGCATTTTTTTGTCCAGATCCAGCCATACGGCCTCTCTCAAATCTATCCTCTCTCCATAAGGTCCGAAGATTCGGCTTTGTAGATTCTACAAACCGGGTATCTCATTTCGATCTTCTCTCCATAAGCACGGAGAACTCAGATTGGTTGCCAATGCTTCGAGAATTCCCCACCCCCACACCCCTCGGTATAGCAGTTGGGATAGTTCTGACAAAGGACATGGGCTACCTCGTACCACTCTTGCATCACCCGCCTGTATTCCTCATCGCTGAGATCCCGGTGACATCGCCAATATCTAGGGGGAATCCCATTCCACTTTCTTTTTCCCATACTTCCCTTTATTCTATTATATCATATTGGGGGGTAAAAATAGGAGGCCCTTCAAATTCTGGGCATTTGATGATAGTATTTAGAGAAGGCGCGTACCAAACCAGTTCAGGAACCGGGTTCGGGTTAGAGTCTTCTGCGTAGCGCCCTCTGGATATCATACTCAAACACATCAAAGATTCCCAGTATGTCCCCTCTGAACCTCATCTGCCAAGTTTCTCTCCACTGCCTCAAACTCAACCCCACATACCTCGCTCGAAATGTCTCAGTTTTCTTGAGCACTCCTGACCCTAAGCAATGGAAGCAGTCAATCGCTGTGTATCCGGTGTAGATAGTTCCCTTCCCTTTGCATTTCCTGCATAACTCACTGGCTGTCATCTCGTGGACCGCTAGTTCTGCTAGTCTATCGAGGAAATCTGGGTGTATCCTAAGAATAGTCTCGGTAAGCCATCCCCTTTCTAGGCATAGTTTATCGATTCGATACCCTATGTACTTTACCAGTGGTTTGTGAAAGGAGCGCTCGTCGGCGTATTTCAACCGTGCGTATTTCGAGGTAATGTCATTTACGCCAGCAAGCGCGAAAGCCATGTCTTCCCACGCTATGCGCGGGTTGTGCCATATACTAGATGATTGTGCTGTAAAGGATTTAAAGTTCTCTTTCGATTTCTTCCTCAAAATAAATCCCCATGAATATTTCTCTTGTTGGTTTTTTTGGTAGCATCAGTTCGATCTCTCCTGTCTCAATATACTCTTCGAACTGTTCACACGCGACCTCATGGATAGCACACGTATGGTACTGCTCACATCCGCGACAAGGGGTATCTCCCTTTCGCATCATCTTCTGCCAAATTAAATTGGTCAATTGGTCTTACCATCTTCCTGCGGAATGGCTAAAACATTCTTTGAAGCCACCTCACCAAATACATTCTCTTCTTTATAATCAGGAGAATGCAGCGGAGGACTATGCAGGTCAGCCTTATATCTTAATTCTTCCAGAAAGATTTGAAGGAAATGTATGTTTTCTTCTCTATCCAATTCTACATAAAGAATAGGGCGACACTTAACAATGGTATTCATAGCCCCCTGCAGGGCTTCCGGTTCCATTCCTTCCACATCCATCTTAATAAAATCACATCTGGGAAGGCCAATATCATCCACACGGCATATGGCTACTGGTTCTCCCTCTGTGTGACCATCAATAGACAATCCCCCAAAATTATTCTTTTGGAGGGGGTCAAGCACAGGTACTGTAACTAGCCTTTTGGAATAACCAACCCCTAACTGCTTGCAGTCAACATGCGTAATAGAATTGAGGGCCATATTTGCACATAGAGTTTGGAAGATGAGCCTCTGAGGCTCAAATGCTATGACGCTTCCCTTCGGTCCTACCTTATTTGCAAACCACAGAGTGTGGGTTCCGATGTTGGCTCCAATGTCGAGCACTGTATCCCCGCTCTGCACATACTTATCAAATACTTTTATTTCTTCTAACTGATAACGTCCGTATGCCTCTATTGATTTACCAACATAAGTATCATTAGGATTATATAAAATATTTCCATCTACAGTTTCCTTTAAGGCATTATATTTCAAGAGACTTTCTCTTCCTTCCTGTGCTGGCTACACATAGGATAATAGGCATCGTGCATCCGAACACATCCCTTAACCTTGCATATTACAAAGCGGTAAGGAACCTTTCCAGTTGACTCAGGTTTTCTTTCTGGCTCGTTCAATTTTTTCGGCAAACCTTATCTCCCGTCCCATAGCCTCATCATCATTGGGTCTAATGGCTGATCTCCTTATAGGCCACGCATCTACAAGGAAGGCGATCCCCTCTTCAGACTTCACCATTGCCGTGGTAAACCTATAAACGCACCATCCATCTCTGGCGGCAAGGTTGTACTTTTCACAGTCCTTGGAGAATCCTGCGCCAGTCACATGGCGTCCTTGGACGAAAGTCCCACCCTCGATCTCTACTGCTACGTTGGTAATAGGCCAAGCAAAATCAAACCTGAACCTTCTGCCCTGAAGAAACCTGTACTCCTCTTCAGGATCTGGAAAGCCACGCTCCTGCAGTTGAGCCAAGAACATCTCTTCCCCTTTACTTCGACTCATAACCTCTCTTCAAATCTTCCCTAGTAGGTTCTATCAGTCTAGGGATGGGTGCTCGACGGCCACTCTTAAACGAGAACGGATCGCCACTGAACCAGAGAGGCATAGATGAATGCACTGGATCATATCTGTTCTTGATACACCGCAAACTTCCGTCGGGCTTCTTGAGCCACTCCTCATTATCTTCATTGCCGGGTTCATTGAGTTCTAATTCTTTACGGACATTCCGATCAATGATGAACACGTAGTCTGCGAGGTCAGTTATCTCACCCGCTCCTTTGATGTCCATCTTATCGGTAGTCTTGTACTCGTTCTCTCCCTTACGCATGTGAACAACCAGATGAATGTGAAGCCCAGTTGATCGAGACGCCTCTTTCAGCATCCTGACAAAATTCTGTTGACTCAGATTCAAGTTCCTATTTTCGGTGACCTTTAGATTCACCATAGAAAGAGAGTCTATCACAAGATGGGTGTAGCCGTTATCAGCCCCCCATCTGGCTAGGGCTATGACTTCCCTAATAGTGACGTTCTCTTCCTTTGCGTAGATGGCAACCTTCCCATCTAGATAGTCCATCGCATAACTAGCGGCTTCCAAGGTTGGTGTGCCAACACCAAGGCTCTGCTTGACCATGCGTTCCACTTGAACGTCGAACATCATTTCCGGAGACCAGAAGAGAACCTTCTCGTCCTTATCCGTAAATTTGCCTGATGCCCACCAGAGACAGAATTGTTGGACAAGAGCAGATTTGCCATGCCCGTTGACACCAGCCCAGATGCAAAGAGATCCGGGGAGTAGTCGGACATCGTTTTCGTACATGCATGGAAGTTTACAACCTATCTTCTGATTTCTGCCATCAATCCAAGCCAGAGTTCTTTCCTTGTAGTGTGCGGGTGAGTGAACATCTCCCGCTACTTCCTTGGGGTCCATATACGCATCTAACTTTGGAACGATTTTCATTT
>Ga0310345_10002857_pt1 | contig 16976 bp, 10 predicted proteins | sample HC15DNA20500_MG_FD_204667 | JGI IMG/M metagenome (GOLD analysis project Ga0310345, IMG submission 204667) | Marine microbial communities from station ALOHA, North Pacific Subtropical Gyre - HC15-DNA-20-500_MG | ecosystem: Environmental > Aquatic > Marine > Oceanic | place: Pacific Ocean: North... | reverse complement strand
GCCATCGCCCGGCGCAGGTCGGCGCGCGCCACGCCGCCGCCGGCGACCTGCGCCCGGGGGGCGGCCTCGATCACCACATGCCAGGGGGCGTAGGCGTCCCATTGCGCGGCCGCGCGCAGGGCGGCGTCGGGGGCCTGGGCCGCGCGCAGGCGGGCCAGCGCCGGCTCGGCGTCCTCGGGGACCATCTCCAGCGCCAGCGCCTCGATCGCCAGGGCCTCGGCCAGCGCGGCCTGCAGCGCCTGGTGGGCGGGGGCGTCGTGGATCTCGCCGACCACCACCAGGTCCGCGTCCCGCGCCCGCGCGACCAGCGCCGGCAGGCCGCCCAGGACCCGGCCCGAGGGCAGCTCGACCAGCCGCGCCCCCTCCGGCAGTCCCTGCCCCGGCGCGCCGCCGCCGGCGCAGCCCGCCGCCAGCGCCAGCGCCCCCGCCGCCGCCAGCGCCCGAGCGGCGCGGGCGAGGCGCCCCGCCCGAGAGGCGCATGCGGCCCGCCCCGCGCCGGCGCCGCGCGCGCCCGGCGCCCCGAGGACGGCTTGCAACGTCCGCCGCAGGCGGGTGGGACGGAGGGGCGCAGGGCGGGTGGGGCGGAGGATCCGGGGCATGAGGCAGAGCCTAGCGTCCCGGACGCGGCGGGCAAGCCTCGCCTCCGCCCTTGCACCGCCCGACCCCCGCGCTTCCCCCGCCGGGTCGACTGCGCCCCCCTGCCCCGGCGGCGCCTGTCGCCCCGCTGCCGCGGGTCCTCGCCCCTGCGTGATGCGCGGCTTCGCGGCATGGCGGCGGCGGGCGGAGCAGGCTAGAACGAAGCAAGTCCTTGTCGCGACCGCGACGACCCATGTCCTCGTCGCGAACGCCCGACGCAAAGGAGCCGAGCGCATGCCGCGACCCGCCGCCATTTCCGGCGTCGCCCCCGTCTTCTCCGCCCGCCGCCTGTCGGCGCTGGCGGCCTGCGCGGCCCTGGCGCTGGCCTCCGGCTGCGCCTTCACCACCGAGCAGCTCTATTCCCAGGCGCTGGAGCGCTACGCCGCCGCCGGCCTGATGCGCACCGAATACGACCCCGTCGACGCCCCCTTCACCAACGCCGACCTCGCCCGCGACTTCGAGCGGATCGCCTTCCACATGGAGTTCGAGGAAGGCGAGCGGCTGGTGCAGAAATCCACCCCCGTCACCCTGGTGAAATGGGACGGGCCGGTGCGCTGGCAGCTGACCGGGGACGGCGCCACCGCGCAGGACTACGCCGACTACCGCAGCTACACCGCGCGGCTGGCGCGGCTGACCGGCCTCGAGTTCATCGAGACCGAGGTCGACCCCGACATCCTGGTGATGATCGCCACGCCCAAGCTGCGCGCCGTCTTCGTCGAGACCATCGACAAGGACGGCTCCGCCGCGCGGATGCCGCTGATGCGGGAATGGGCGCGCAACGACCTCTACCCCTGCGTCGGCCAGGTCGGCCGCACCCGGGAGAACGGCCGGTGGCGCAACAAGGCCACCATCGTGATCAAGTCCGAGGTCAAGGGCGTGCTGCGCGACAGCTGCATCCACGAGGAGCTGGCCCAGACCCTGGGCCTGCTGAACGACGACGCCGAGGCGCGGCCCTCGATCTTCAACGACGACCAGGAATTCGCCCTGCTGACCCGCCATGACGAGCTGCTGCTGCAGATCCTCTACGACCCGCGCCTGAAGGCGGGGATGAGCGCCGAGGTCGGCATGCCGCTGGTGCGCGAGATCATCGACGAGATCGGCCCCGGCCCGCGGCTCGACGGCCGGCCCGAGCCGGAGCCCGCCCCCGGGCCCTCGGCCGCCGCCGCCGCGGGCAGCGCGGGATGAGCGCGCCCCGCCCGGGCGGTCGCCTCGCCCGCCTCGCCCGCCTTCTCGGCCTCGCGGCGCCGGCGCTGCTGGCGGCGGGCTGCGCGGGGCCCGATCCGGCGGAGCATTTCGCGGCCCTGCAGGCCTCGCTGGTCTCCAAGGGCGGGCTGCGCACAGAGATCGCCCCCGCCGACGCCCCCTACGACCGCGGCGACCTGGAGCGGAACTTCCGCCTGATCGCCTTCCGCAGCGAGTTTCCCGCCGCCGGCGACATCATCGACGAGAAGCCGCTGAGCAAGTGGCGCGGCACGATCACCTGGCGGATCGTGGGCGACGACCGCCCCTCGGACCACGCGCGCATGCAGGCGCTGGGCGCGCGGATCGAGGCGGCGACCGGCCTCGAGCTGCGCGAGGCCGAGGCCGCCGAGACGCCGCGGATGCTGATCATGTATCTCAGCCCCGAGGCGCGCCCCACCATGCGCAACGCCCTCGCCCAGCGCTTCCCCGAGGCGCTGCTGGAGATGTTCGACACCTGGGCCTCGCAGCTCTGGGTGGTGTGCTACGCCACCACCTACCGCGGCGACGACGGGCCCTGGACCTCGGGCGCGCTGATCGGCATCCGCGACGAGCTGCCCGACCTGCTGCGCGACTCCTGCCTCGACGAGGAGGTGGTGCAGGCGCTGGGCCTGCCCAACGACGACGCCTCGGTGCGCCCCTCGATCTTCAACGACGACGAGGAGTTCGCCTTCATGACCGAGCATGACGCGGACCTCCTGCGCATCCTCTACGACCCGCGCCTCAAACCCGGCATGACCGAGGCCGAGGCCGCGCCGATCGTGCGCCGCATCGTGGACGAGATGGACGACGTGCCCCCGGCCCCCACGGGCGGGCGCCCGCTCGCCTCCGCCGTCGCGCGCCCCTCCGAGCCCGACCACGGCGCGCGCAGGCCCGCGCCGCCCGGCGCCCCGGCCGGAAGCGCGCCCAGAGGCTGAGCCGACCTCGCGACCCGCCCTCCTGCGCCCTTGCGGCCGGCGAGCGCGCCTGCCGGCGCGACCTCTCCCGTCCCCTGCGACGCGCGCTCGGGCGCGTTCGCCCCGGCTCCAGGCCGATGGATCGGACCTTCCAACCAAAGCCGCGGCGGCGGCGCGGCTCAGTCCTCGGGTTCGGTGGTGAAGCGCAGCGGGAAGCCGTGGGCGCGGCCGGCCTCGTTGGCGTCGGCGGCCTTGGTCTCGGCGACCTCGCGGGTGTAGACGGCGACCACGCAGACGCCCTTCTGGTGGGCGGTGATCATCACCCGCCAGGCCTGGTCCTCGGTCAGGCGGAACACGCTCTTCAGCACCGCGGTGACGAATTCCCGCGGGGTGAAGTCGTCGTTCAGCAGGATCACCTTCCACAGGCGCGGACGCTGCGCCCTGGGCTTGACCTTCGCTTCGAGATCGGAGTCGGCGGTCCCGCTCATGGGCCTCTCCCGTGACCTGCCCGGAGCCCTGCTCCCCGGCCGCGTCGCGCGACCCGCTCAGGGTGGCACGGGCGGGCGCGCAGGTCCATGCCCGCGGGGGTCTTTCCCGGCACGGGACCGGCGGCCTTGACGCCGCCGCCCCGCCCGGGGGATGGGAAGGACCCCGCGCCACGCCCCCACCCGGAGATCCCGCGATGACCTACCTCGGCCTCGACCTCGGCACCTCTTCGGCGAAGGCGGCGCTGATCGACGCGGAGGGGGCGGTGATCGCCTCGCGCTCGGCGCCGCTCGCGGTGTCGCGCCCGGCGCCGGGCTGGTCGGAGCAGGCGCCGCAGGACTGGATCGCGGCCTGCTGGGCGGCGCTCGACGCGCTCGCCGCCGACCATGCGGCCGAGATGGCGGCGGTGGAGGGCATCGGCCTCTCGGGCCAGATGCACGGGGCGACGTTCCTGGGGGCGGACGAGCGGCCGCTGCGCCCGGCGATCCTGTGGAACGACATGCGCTCGGCCCCCGACTGCGCGGCGCTGGACGCGGCGGCGGATTTCCGAGGGATCGGCGGCAACCTGGTGATGCCGGGCTTCACCGCGCCCAAGGCCCGCTGGCTGGCGCGCGAGGAGCCGGCGCTGTTCGCGGCGACCCGGCGCGTCCTGCTCCCCAAGGACTACGTGCGCCTGGCGCTGACCGGGGAGGCGGTCTCGGACATGTCCGACGCCTCCGGCACGCTGTGGCTGGACGTCGCCGCCCGCGACTGGTCGGACGCGTTGCTGGCGGCGACCGGGCTCGACCGCTCCCGGATGCCGGCGCTGGTCGAGGGGTCGGAGGTCTCGGGCCGCCTGCGTCCCGAGCTCTGCGCCCGCTGGGGCATGGCGAAGGCCCCCGTGGTGGCGGGCGGGGGCGGCGACAACGCCGCCGCCGCCTGCGGCGTGGGGGCGCTGGCGCCCGGCGCCGCCTTCGTCTCGCTGGGCACCTCGGGGGTGCTGTTCGTGGCGGGCGACGCCTTCCGCCCGAACACCGCCGGCGCGGTCCACGCCTTCTGCCACGCGGCGCCCGGCCTGTGGCACCAGATGGGCGTGATCCTCGCCGCCGCCGACGCGCTGGAGTGGCTCTCCTCCATCGCCTCCACCCCCGCCGCCGCGCTGATCGCCGAGGCCGAGGCCGCCGACGCCGCAGGCGAAGGCGCGACCGAGGCGCTGTTCCTCCCCTACCTCTCCGGCGAGCGCACGCCCCACAACGATCCCGCCGCGCGCGGGGCCTTCGCGGGGCTCGCCCGGGCGGCGTCGCGCGCCGACCTGACGCGCGCGGTGCTCGAGGGGGTGGCGCTGGCCTTCGCCGACTGCCAGGCGGCGCTGGGGGCGGCCGGCACGGATTTCGACAGCGCCTGGGCGGTGGGCGGGGGCGCGCGCTCGCGCCTCTGGCTGCGGCTGGTGGCGGCGGCGCTCGACCGGCCGCTGACCCTGCCGCCGGCGGGCGACTTCGGCGCGGCGCTGGGGGCCGCCCGCCTCGGCCTCTGCGCCGCCACCGGCGCCGAGGCGACCGCCGTCTGCGCCCCGCCGACGCCCGCCGAGGTCGTCGCCCCCGAGCCCGCCCTCGTCGCCCGCATGACCGAGCGGCGCGAGCGCTTCCGCGCCCTGCACCCCGCCGTCTCCGGCGCGCTGGCGTAGGGCGCAGTTCACTGCGCCGTCCCCGCCTCCCCGGCGGGGCGCCCGGCCCTCAGGCCACCCGCCCCTGCCAGCGCCGGCGCGAGGCGTCGTCGAGCGCGGCGAGCGCCAGGAACGCGAGCCCCCCGGCCGAGAGCGCCGCCCCGACCACGCCGACCGACCCCCACCCGTAGCCCGCCGCCAGCGCCAGCCCGCCCAGCCAGGGGCCCAGCGCGTTGGCGGCGTTGAAGGCGGAGTGGTTGAGCGCCGCGGCCAGCATCTGCGCCTCGCCCGCCACGTTCATCAGCCGCGTCTGCAGGATCGGCGACAGCGCGCAGCCCAGCCCCACCAGGAACACCGCAGGCGCCATCAGGGCCACGTCGTCGGAGACCGCGGCGAAGATCAGCATCGAGACGGTGCTGGCGAGCATCGTGATCAGGATCGCCGGCGTCATCGCCCGGTCCGCGGCCCAGCCTCCGGCCATGGATCCGGCCGTCATCCCCGCTCCGAACACCGCCAGCAGCCCCGGCAGCCAGGCGGCGGGGGCGCCGGCATGCTCGATCACGATCGAGCCGAGGTAGGTGTAGACGCAGAACATCCCTGCAAAGCCGATCGCGCCCATGCCCAGCGTCAGCCAGACCTGGCGGCTGCGCAGGGCGCCCAGCTCGCGCAGGGGGCTCGCGCCCGCGTCGGGGCGCTGCTCGGGGGCGAGCCAGGCCAGCAGCCCGGCCGAGACCGCCGCCAGCGCCGCCACCATCGCGAAGGCCCAGCGCCAGCCGAAGCCCTGCCCCAGGGCGTTGGCGAGCGGCACGCCCACGATGGTCGCCACCGCCAGCCCCAGCAGCACCCGCGCCACCGCCTGCCCGCGCCGGTTCGGCGCGGCGAGCGAGGCCGCCGTCAGCGCCGCCGCCCCCAGGTAGGCCCCGTGCGGCAGGCCCGCGACGAAGCGCGAGGCGACGAAGGCCGGATAGCCCTCGACCAGCCCCGAGGCGCCGTTGGCGAGCGCGAAGAGCGCCATCAGCCCCACCAGGATCGTGCGCCGGGCGACGCGCGCGGCCATCACCGTCAGCACCGGCGCCCCGACGCACACGCCCAGCGCATAGGCCGAGATGGCGTGGCCAGCCTGGGTCTCGGCGATGCCGAACTCGGCGGAGAAGAAGGGCACGAGGCTCATCGAGGCGAACTCGGCGACGCCGATCGAGAAGCCGCCCAGGGCGAGGGCGAGCGTCACGAGCCCGCGGCGCGCGACGGGGAGGGGGGAGGACAAGGCCGGACCTTTCGGCTTGCGGCGCGAAGCGGGGGGCGGCGCCGCGGAATCGGATGCGGCGGAGCCCGGACGACTCGCGCCCCGGCCCCGCCGTTCGCCCCCATCCTGCCCGCCCCCGCCCGCCGGCGCACGTGACGTTTCCAATTTCCCGTGCAGCCCCGCCTTGCACATGCTGCATGGCAGCACGCCCTCCTGCTCCTCCCCCGCCCGCCCCCACCGCCGCCGCATCGCCCCTGCCGCCCGCAATCCCCCTGCCTGCCGCCCCATCGCCCACGATGCCCACGCCCCCCGCTCCTGCGGGGCGAAGCGGTCTACAGGCGCCCTGCGGGCGGGCTTGGCTGCGCCCCGCCTGCGGCCGGCGCGGCGCCAGGAAGGTGCAGGCGGTTCCGGTTTTCGCCGGCGCCTCGCGCCGTGCGGTCGGCGCCAGGACGACAACCCGGGCGGGAGGCGGCGCGGCGACCCGCTCCCCGCCTGGAAACCCGGGCGCTCCGTCCGCCGTCCCGCCCAAGCCCGCCCGCAGGGCGCCTATGGGCCCACGAATCCGCCCCTGCGGGGCGAAGCGGTCTACAGGCGCCCTGCGGGCGGGCTTGGCTGCGGCCCGCTTGCGGCCGGCGCGGCGCCAGAAAGGTGCAGGCGGTTCCCGTGCTGGCCGGGGCCTCGCGCCGCGCGGTCGGCGCCAGGCCGATGATCCGGGCGGGAGGCGGCGCGGCGACACGTTCCGCGCCTGCAAACCCGGGCGCTCGGTCCGCCGTCCCGCCCAAGCCCGCCCGCAGGGCGCCTATGGGCCCACGAGTCCGCCCCTGCGGGGCGGAGCGGACTGCGGGCGCCCTGCGGGCGGGCCTGACTGCGCCGTGCTCCAGGCGGGCGTCGCCGCGAGGATCGGGAGCGGAGCGCCCTCGGGGCCGAGGGTCGGCGGCGGGCCGGGGCGGCGCGGGGCTCAGTCGGCGGGCTTCGCGGCCGCCAGCTCCGCCAGGCGCAGGCTGACGCCGGTGGCGGCGGCCATGTCCTGGACGCTGATCCACTCCAGCGGCCCGTGGATCTCGGTCATGCCGGTGAAGAGGTTCGGCGTCGGCACACCCATCTCGGTCAGGCGCGAGCCGTCGGTGCCGCCGCGGATCGGGGTCGAGACCGGCTCGATCCCCTCGGCCCGGCAGGCGGCGCGGGCGAGCTCCACCGGGGTCATGTCGTCCTCCAGCCAGTAGCGCATGTTGCGGTACTGGGGGCGGATCTCGCAGCTCACCCGGGCGCGCGGCTCGCCGAGCTGGACCGCCTCGCAGACCGAGCGCAGGAGGGCGCCGTGCCGCTCCAGCGCGTCGAGCTCGAAGTCGCGCAGGATGATGCCGATCTCGGCCTCGGCCGCGGTCCCTTCGAGCTTGTAGACATGCAGGAAGCCCTCGCGGCCCGAGGTCGTCTCGGGCGTCAGCGTCGCCTGCGGCAGGGTCTGCACGATCTTCGCCGCCAGGTGCAGGGCGTTGACCAGCTTGTCCTTCGCCCAGCCGGGATGGGTCGCCACGCCCTCGATCCGCACCAGGGCGGCGTCGGCCGAGAAGCTCTCGTACTCGATCTCGCCCTTGCGCGCCCCGTCGAGGGTGAAGGCGAAGTCGGCGCCCAGGTCCCGGGGCAGGCGCGCGTCGACGCCGCGCCCGATCTCCTCGTCCGGGGTGAAGGCGATGCGGATCTTCGGCCGGGGGCGCGAAGGGTCGGCCAGCAGCGCCCGCGCGGCGGTCATGATGATCGCCACCCCCGCCTTGTCGTCCGCCCCCAGCAGCGTGGTCCCGGAGGCGGTGACGATGTCCTCCCCCTCCTTCCCCGCCAGATAGGGCGAGACCTCGGGCGTCAGCACCAGGTCGGGCGCATCCGGATAGGTGATCGGCCCGCCGTTCCAGTTGCGGATCACCCGCGGCTTGACCCCCGTCGCGCGGAAGGCCGGGGCGGTGTCGACATGGGCGAGCAGCCCCAGCACCGGCGCCTCCACCCCCGCCGAGGCCGGGATCGTGGCCAGCACCGCGCCGTAGGGGGTCAGCGTCACCTCCTGCGCCCCGATCTCCTCGAGCTCGGCGACCAGCATCCGCTGCAGGTCCAGCTGGATCTCGGTCGAGGGCGAGCCTTCGGCGGTCTCGTCGCTCTGGGTGTCGACGGCGGCGTAGCGGATGAGGCGCGCTTCCAGCTCGCGGCGGAGGTCTGCGGTCATCGGGGGGCTCCGGTTCCGGGGGGCGGGAGACCGGTGATCGCAGAGCGGCGCGGCCCCGTCCAGCGGCGCCGTCCAGCGGCGCCGTCCGCGCCCCGGGCCGCCGCTCGTCGCAACGGACGTCGCGCCGGCCCGCGCGAGGCGCCATAAGGAAGGCTGACGGAGGCCGGGGCGCATCGGCGCGGCGCGGCGCCTCCGCGGGGCTTCGGCCCGCCAGAACACATGCGCGCCGGGAGGAGAGAGATGACGAGGCCCGAGTCCCACCCCTTGTCTCCCGCCGTGCCCGCGGCGGTTCACGACACGCCCACCGACTCGACGCTGGTGTTCCGGGCGCTCGCCCGCCACCCCGGGCGCACGGCGTTCCGCTCCGACCACCTGGACCTGACCTATGCGCAGACCGCCGGCCTGATCGCGCGCCTCCAGCGGGTGCTGGAGCGGCACGGGGTGGGCCCCGGCTCGCGCACCGCGATCCTGTCGGCGAACCGGCCCGAGTCCTGGTGCTGCAGCGTGGCCAACATCGCGCTGGGCGGGGCCACGACGATGCTGCACCCGCTGGGCGCGCGCGAGGGCCAGACCGCCCAGATCGAGGAGCTGGGCGCGCAGGTGGTGATCGTCGACGCCGCCAACCACGCCCCGCGCGGCGCGGAGCTGCAGGCCGACCACCCCGGCGCGACCTTCCTGACGCTGGGCCCTGCGGACTACGGGACCGACCTGCTCGCCGCCGCCGCGGCGGAGCCGGAGTGCGCGCCGATCAACCGCTCCGACCCCCGCCAGCCCGCGCACTACAATTTCACCGGCGGCACCACCGGGCGCCCCAAGGGGGTGATGCGGACCGCGGGCGGGGCGGGCAGGATCACGCTGGCGGTGATGGCGGACTTCGACCTGCCCGAGGCGCCGCGCTACCTGGCGGTGGCCCCGATCTCCCACGTGGCCGGCACCAAGATCACGCCGACGCTGCTGAAGGGCGGCACGATCCACCTGATGAACGGGTTCGACCCGGCGAAGGTGCTGGCGACGATCGAGGCCGAGCGGATCTCGATGACGCTGCTGGTGCCGACGATGATCTACGCGCTGCTCGACCATCCCGACATGGCGACGCGCGACGTCTCCAGCCTCGAGATGGTGCTCTACGGCGCGGCCCCGATGTCCCCCACCCGCCTTGGCGAGGCCATCGAGAAATTCGGCCCGGTCTTCGCCCAGCTCTACGGCCAGACCGAGTGCTACCCGATCGCGGTCCTGCCGGTCGCCGACCATGACGTGAGCCGGCCCGAACTGCTCTCGGCCTGCGGCTTCGCCGTCTCCTCGGCCACGGTGCGGCTGCTCGATGCCGACGGGAACGACGTCCCCCAGGGCATGCCGGGCGAGATCTCGGTGCAGGCGCCGCAGGTGATGGAGGGCTATTACGAGCGCCCCGAGCTGACGCTCGAGACCCTGGGCGACGGCTGGCTGCGCACCGGCGACGTGGCGGTGCGCGACGCCGAGGGGCGGCTCTACATCGTCGACCGGCGCAAGGACATGATCGTCTCGGGCGGCTTCAACGTCTACCCGCGCGAGGTCGAGGACGCGCTGGCCGAGCATCCCGACGTGGCCATGGCCGCGGTGATCGGCGTTCCGGACGAGAAATGGGGCGAGGCGGTCTGCGCCTATGTGGTCCCCAAGTCCGGCGCCACGCTCGACACGGCCGCGCTGGCCGCGATGGTGAAGGCCAAGAAGGGCGGCGTGCACACGCCGAAGTCCTTCCACGTGGTCGAGGCCCTGCCCCAGACCGCGCTCGGCAAGATCGACAAGGTCGCCCTGCGCGCCCCGCACTGGGAGGGTCGCGAGCGCAAGGTCGGCTGAGGCCCCAGGGCCTCCCCTTCTCTCGCACATCCGACCGGCGGCCCGCCTCCCCGCGGGCCGCCGCCCCCGGCCCCCGCCCACGTGCCGCCCTCCCTCCTCCGGCCCTGCTCCTCCGCCCGCCCCCGTCGCCCGTGGCCCCAGGCCCCTCGGGGAGCGCCTGTTCTCCGGAGCCGTCTCTCGCGGATGCCGTAAAGAGCGACTCGCCCGCCCCGGTCAAGGATCGCGAAGCGACCGCGCTTGCGCGGCTCGTCCTTGACCCCGGGGGCCGAGTCGCTCAGGCATCCATCAGCGAGAGACGGCTCCGGAGAACAGGCGCGGGGCGCTTTGTTCTTTGGTGAGTCAGGAGCCCGCCGGAGGCTCCCCCCTCTCCAATCCCTCGTCACTGCCCCCGCAAGCGCGACGCAGCCAAGCCCGCCCGCAGGGCGCCTGCAGACCCCTCCCCCCAGGCCTCGCGATCCCGCCCGCGCTCAGAACCGCCCGTGACGGCCCTCGCCCGCGCTGAACCTGCCCGCGCCCGAGAAGGTCTCGCCGCTGGCGACCGTGTTCATGCCGATCTCGAACTCGCGGGCGAGCGCCCCCGCCTCGTCGAGGCCCCATTGCTCCATCGCCGAGCGCCGGTCGCCGCGCAGGCAGACCTGCGGGAAGGCGGCGATCTCGCGGGCGAGGGCGAGGGCCGTGGCCCGCGCCTCGCCCGGGGCGCAGAGGCGGTTGGCGAGGCCGATGGCGTGGGCTTCATCGGCCTCCACGGGGCGGCCGGTCAGGATCAGGTCCATGGCCCGCGAGTGGCCGATCAGGCGCGGCAGGCGGAACGTCCCGCCGTCGACCAGCGGCACCCCGAAGCGGCGGCAGTAGACGCCCAGCACCGCGTCCGAGGCCATCACCCGCAGGTCGCACCACAGCGCCAGCTCCAGCCCGCCCGCCACCGCCGGCCCCTCGATCGCCGCGATCACCGGCTTCGAGAGCCGCATCCGCGTCGGCCCCATCGGCCCCGGCCCGTCGACGGCCATCCGGCGCCGGTCGCCCTCGGCCATCGCCTTGAGGTCGGCGCCGGCGCAGAAGCAGCCGCCCTCGCCGGTCAGGACGGCGACCGAGGCCTCCGCGTCCGCCTCGAACTCCGCGAAGGCCCGGTGCAGGGCCAGCGCCGTGGCGCTGTCGACCGCGTTGCGCCGCTCGGGCCGGTCGATGGAGACGACGGTCGCCGGACCGTCCCTGGTGACGACGATGGACATGGGCTCCTCCCGCTTTGGGAGGAGCATGCGCGGATTCGCCCCCCGTACGCGAGCCCGGGCGCGAGCCCGCGCGCGAGCCTCCCGCCTATTCGGCGGGGGTGCGCGGATCCTGGGCCAGGGCCTGCTCCAGCTCCTGCGCGACGGCGGTGCGGGGGCGGGTGAAGCGGACCATCAGGTCGTAGAGCACCGGCGTGAGGAACAGCGTCAGCGCCGAGGCCGCGCCGAAGCCGCCGATGATCACCCAGCCGATGGCCGCCCGCGCCTCCGACCCCGCGCCGGTGGAGACCACCAGCGGCAGCGCGCCCAGCAGGGTCGAGATCACCGTCATCATCACCGGGCGCAGGCGGGCCACGGCCCCCTCCAGCGCCGCCTCGCGGACCGAGGCGCCCTCGTCGCGCAGCTGGTTGGCGAACTCGACGATCAGAATCCCGTTCTTGGCCATCAATCCGACCAGCAGGACCAGCCCCACCTGCGTGTAGATGTTCAGCGACTGGTCGGTCAGCCACAGCGTGGCCAGCGCGCCCGACAGGCCCAGCGGCACCGTCATCAGGATCACCAGCGGGTCCACGAAGCTCTCGAACTGCGCCGCCAGCACCAGGTAGACGACCAGCACCGCGAAGACGAAGGTCCAGACCGCCCCGCCGGAGGTCTCCTGGAACTCCCGGCTCTGGCCGTCGAAGGCGATCTGCGCCTCGGGGGGCAGCACCTCGGCCGCGATCTGCTGCACCCGGGCGATGGCGGCGCCGAGGTCCATGCCCTCGGCCAGCGAGGCCGAGATCTCGATGGAGGGCAGGCGGTTGAAACGCGACAGCTCCGGCGTGGCCGAGCCTTCCGAGGGGCGCACCAGCGCCGAGATCGGCACCAGCGCCCCGGTCGAGCCCGCGCGCACGTACATCGAGCCGAGGTCCTCGGCCGTGCGGCGCACGTCCTCGCGCGCCTGCAGGATCACCGGGTACTCGCGCCCCCGCTCGATCCAGCCGGTGACCTCGCGCCCGGCGAAGAAGGTCTGCAGCGTGGCGCCGATGTCCTCGATGGAGATGCCGAGGTCGTCGGCCAGCGCCCGGTCGACCTCGATGCGCAGCTCGGGCTGGGTCTCCTCGTAGTCGGTGTCGAGGTTCTCCAGCCCCTCGACCTCGCCCATCGCCTCCAGCAGCGTGGCGCTCCATTCCTGGACCGAGAGGAAGTCGGGCCCCAGCACCTTCACCTGCAAGGGCGAGGAGGAGCCGCGCAGGCCCAGGCCCGAGGGCTGGATCGGGAAGGCCCGCGCCCCGGGGATCGAGACCATCTGCGGGATCAGGCTGGAGACGATGTCCTGGCTCGGGCGTCGGCCGCTCTTCCAGTCTGCGAGGCGGACGACGACGAAGGCCCGGTGCGTCTCGCCCCGGAAGCCGACGATGGAGAAGATCCGGGTCGCCTCGCCGCTCTCCAGCAGGGGCTGCAGGCGCTCCTCGACCTCGCGCACCTCGCGGTCGGTGTATTCGATCGTGGCCCCCTGGGGCGCGGTCACCGAGACGAAGAAGGTGCCGCGGTCCTCGCGGGGGGAGAGCTCCTGCGCCACCTGCCCGTTCAGCCACACGGCCGAGCCGGCGATGGCCAGCGCCAGCGCCACCACCACCAGCGGAAAGCCCATCACCGCGCGCAGCATGGCGCGGTAGAGGGTCTCGGTCCGGGTCAGCAGCCAGTTCACGCCCCGCTCCAGCGCCCCGCCGGAGCCCTGGCGCAGCACCTTGTGGCAGAGCACCGGCGTCAGGGTCAGGGCGACGACGGTCGAGAAGGCGACGGCGACCGCCATGACGATTCCGAACTCGGTGAACAGCCGCCCCACCTGGCCTTCCAGGAAGGAGATCGGGATGAACACCGAGATCAGCGTGATCGAGGTGGCGATGACCGCGAAGACCACCTGGTTGGCGCCGCGCATGGCGGCGGCGGCGGGGGGCTCGCCCCGCTCCACCCGGCGCTGGATGTTCTCCAGCACCACGATGGCGTCGTCGACCACGATGCCGATGGCGAGGATCAGCGCGAAGAGCGTCAGGATGTTGATCGAGAAGCCGAAGGCGTAGATGCCCGCCACCGCCCCGATCAGCGCCACCGGGATCACCACCGCCGGCGCCAGGGTGGCGCGCGGGGATCCGAGGAAGAAGAAGATCACCAGCACCACCAGCCCCACCGCGATGGCGAGCGTGGTCAGCACCTCCTCGATCGAGGACTGGATGAAGACGGCGTCGTCGGAGCTGACGAAGATCTCCATCCCCGGCGGCAGGGTCGCCTGGATGTTCTCCAGCTCCGCCCGCACCGCCTGGGAGATGGCGATGGTGTTCGCCTGGCTCTGGCGCGCCACGCCCAGGCCGATGGCGTTGCGCCCTTCCGAGCGGACCAGCGTCTCGTCGTTCTCGGCCCCCACGAAGACGGTGGCGACCTCGCCCAGGCGCACGGGCGTGCCGTCGACCATGGCCACCACCAGCTGGCGGAACTCGTCCGGCGTCTCCAGCCGCGTCGCCGCGCGGACCTGGAACTGGCGCCACAGCGAGACGACCTCGCCCGCCGGCAGCTCGACGTTGTTGGTGCGCAGGGCGGTGGCGATCTCGGTCGCGGTCAGCCGGCGCGCCGCCATGGCGGAGGGGTCGAGCCCGATGCGCATCGCATAGCGCCGGTTGCCCCAGATGGTGACCGAGCTGACCCCGTCGAGCGTCGCCAGCCGGTCGATGATGTAGCGCTCGGCATAGTCGGTGATCTGCGGGGGCGTGTGCCGGTCCGAGACGATGGACAGCCGCATCACCGGGTCGGCGTCGGAGTCGTTCTTGTAGATCCGCGGCTCCTCCGCCTCCTCCGGCAGGCGGGAGATGACGCGCCCCACCGCGCCGCGCACGTCGTTCGCGGCCTGGTCCACGTCGCGGGAGGTGACGAAGGTCACCACGATGCGGCTGTCGCCCCGCTCGGACGAGCTCTCGATCCGGTCGACGCCGGCGACGCCGGCCACCGCGCTCTCGATCACCTCGGTGATCTGGGTGTCGACGACCGAGGGCGCGGCGCCGCGCCAGTTGGTCGAGATCGTCACCGTGGCCGCGTCCACGTCCGGCAGCTCGCGCACCGGCAGGCGGGTGAGGGAGACGAGGCCGATCACCACGATCAGCATCGACAGCACCGCCGCGAAGACCGGGCGGCGGATGAAGAAGCCGGGGAGCGACATGGGGGTCTCCTCAGCCGGCCGAGGTGGGGTCGGCGGCGCGCGCCTCGGGCGCGGCCTCGCCGGCGTCGGTGCGCGGCTCCTCGCCCAGCACCCGCACCGGGCCGCCGTCGCGGACCTTCTGCACGCCGCGGACCACCACCCGCTCGCCGGCGCTCAGGCCCTCGACGATCTCCGCCTCGCCGGCGCGGCGGCCGCCCACGGTGACGGCGCGGCGCTCGACGGTGTCGTCGGGGGTCACGACATAGAGGTGCACGTCCCCCGCCTCGGTCACCAGCGCCTCCTCCGGCGCGATCACCCCGGGGCGGGAGCCCATCACCAGGTCGACCTGCATGAACACCCCCGCCGGCAGCCGCAGGCCGGGGTTGGCGAAGCGCGCCCGCACCAGGAAGGAGCGGGAGACCTCGTCGACCCGCCGGTCGATCGCCTCGACCTCGCCAACGAAGGTCTCGTCGGGGAAGATGCTGGTGCGCGCGCGCACCGGCGCGCCCAGCTCGACCTCGCCGAAGAAGCGCTCGGGCACCATGAACTCGACGTCGAGCTGGGAGATGTCCTCCAGCGTCGCGACCGGGGTGGAGGTCGAGACGACCGCCCCCTCGTCGATCTCCGAGAAGCCGGTGACGCCGTTGAACGGGGCGCGCAGGATCATGTGGCCCAGGTCGGTGCGCGCCGCGTCCAGCCGCGCCTCGGCGCGCAGCATCGCCGCCTTGGCGCTGTCGTAGACCGAGGCGGTGGTGCGCCCCTGCTCCTGCAGGGCGGAGGCGCGGTCGAAGGCGGCCTTCGCCTCGGCGAGCTCGGCCTGCGCCACGGCCAGGGCCGCGCGCTCGCTGCCGTCGTCGAGCGTGGCGAGCGGGTCGCCCGTCGACACCGGATCGCCGTCGCGGAACTGGATGGCGGTGACCCGGCCCCCGACCGCGAAGCGCAGCTCGACCGAGCGCAGCGCCCGGCCGGTGCCCACGGCGGAGACCACGCGCTCCACCTCGCCCGCCGTCGCCTCGGCCACCACCACGCCCGGCGCGGGGCGGGCGCGGGCCTGCTGCTCGGCCGCCGGCTGCTCCGATTGCTGGTGGATGAACCAGCCGGCGCCGCCGGCGAGCACGGCGAGGACGAGGAGCTGCTTTGCGATCGAGGCCATTCACCGGGTCCGGAACGTCGACAGGCGCCGCGCCGGCGACTCCGGCGGGCGTCGTGCGGACTCAAGCGCGGTATGACGCGCCGCGGCAAGCGCATTCTGCGTGACGCGCCTTCCCATTCGCGCGAGCGGCGGGGCCGTTCGCGGCGGGCCGAAGCGGCCGCGACTCGCCCCCTGCGGCCGCGGCTTTCGCGGCGGGGCGGCCGGGGCCCGCGGCGGCGCGACATTTCCCCTTCGGTGAACCCTCGCGCCCCCTCCGTCGGAAGATGCTGTTCCGCAACGAATTTCGGCCGCAGCGCCCGACGACGGATCGTTCGCATTCATGCTGTTTTCGGAATGATGGCCGCTTCAAGGCATTTCATTTCCTGTTAATCGAAGCTATGAAGACTTCGTAAGTCGTATCGTAACGTGTCGCGACGACGCTCGGTCCGGTCGGGGGCAGGCAGGACCTGAAGCGGGGAGTCGCGGGTTTTCCAAGCGTCAGCGTCTGTGCGTCGAGTACGCGCCATCGGGGGGGTCCCGGTGGGGCTGGGGACATGCACGCGCCTGCTTTCTGAAGAACTGATGTGGCGCGGCATAGCGATCACGGGGATCTGCTGTGACCTACGGCTATTCGAATTCCGGCTCCGGTTGGGGGTCGTCCTGGGGCTATTCAAGCGCGAACAAGGGCTACGGCGGCTATGACGGCTGCGGCGGCAAGGGCGGCTATGGCGGGTCGAGCTGGGGCGGCTCCAGCTGGGGCGGCTCGAAGGGCGGCTCCTCCTGGGGCGGCAAGGACGACCACGGCTGGGGCGGCTCCAAGGGCGGCTCCTCCTGGGGCGGTTCTTCCTGGGGCGGCAAGGACGACTGCGGCTGGGGCGGCTCGAAAGGCGGCTCGTCCTGGGGCGGCTCCTCCTGGGGCGGCAAGGACGACCATGGCTGGGGCGGCTCCAAGGGCGGCTCCTCCTGGGGCGGCTCTTCCTGGGGCGGCAAGGACGACCACGGCTGGGGCGGCTCCAAGGGCGGCGGGTCCTGGGGCGGCAAGGGCGGCTGCGGTCCGCAGCCCGATCCCACGCCCGACTTCGCCCTCGGCGACGAGGGGCGCACCTGCCACTTCACCCTCGAGAGCGGCGGCCTGACCCTGATCGTCACCGTCACCGAGTTCGGCAACGCGCTGAAGTTCGACATCAAGATCGCCGACGACAGCGCCAAGGTCGGCGACCTGCGCGGCCTGTTCTTCAACCTCGACGTGGCCGACGGCG
>Ga0310345_10002855_pt1 | contig 16977 bp, 15 predicted proteins | sample HC15DNA20500_MG_FD_204667 | JGI IMG/M metagenome (GOLD analysis project Ga0310345, IMG submission 204667) | Marine microbial communities from station ALOHA, North Pacific Subtropical Gyre - HC15-DNA-20-500_MG | ecosystem: Environmental > Aquatic > Marine > Oceanic | place: Pacific Ocean: North... | reverse complement strand
CATGGCCATTTTAGATAATTTCCCGACCATTCCTACTTGGGTAGCCCGTTTAACACCTCGCATAACGCTCCGTTTGAGAGCGGCTCCGCTAAAAATACCCGCTTCGATATATGCCATATCAGGCAAATCTAGGTGGTGGCGAGCAAATTCTTCGCTGCGAGTACCAGTAGATAGTACAAGATGATCCAGATGGTTAGTTGCTGCGACATCAATGGCCAAGTGAACACTGGCACGCCATGAAGCCGTAGAAAATGGTTGAACTACTCCGGTGCTGCCAAGAATTGATATACCCCCTAATACCCCGAGACGTGCATTGGTAGTTTTCTCCGCTATTTGTTCACCTGTCGGTACCGATATTTCGCACGTCACACTCGTTGTGACATCCAAACCGTTATTGTATAAAACTTCGGCAATAGATTGTTCTATCATGCGCTGGGGTACGCGGGTTACTGCGGGTTCTCCGACAGGTATCCCAGTTCCTGGCCTGGTTACTTCTCCGACACCTGACCCTCGTACCAACTTAACACCATCTCTACCGTCTTCATTACTTGAAACTGTCACGCAGATCTCAGCACCGTGTGTCGCGTCTGGATCATCTCCTCCGTCCTTGATTACTGAGGCTAAGACCTCGTTTTCGGTTATCCACTGACAACGGTTTACTTTAAGTGTTGCATATTCACCTACAGGTAGATGAATTGTAACTTGTTCGGGAGGTTCTTTTGTTAACAGGCATAATAAAGCAGCTTTTGCTGCGGCAGCAGCGCAAGAGCCGGTAGTATATCCTGTTCGCAGACCCTTTTTGTTAACTGTTTGTCTGCTGTAGTCGCTTTCTTGTCTATTATCATTTAAAGGCATGATTATTTTTCAAAGGGCACTGGTAGTGTGTATCATTGTGACCACACTTCTCGAATTCGGTCGGCCGCCACGGAGACTAATCGGTCATCCACACCTAATGGTGGAGTAACCGTTATAGGTATATCAGGGTATTGGGTACGAAGTTTCTCTAGTCCACCGATTACATTCCGTTGCAAAATTAATCCCGGGAAAAAAAGGTAAGGTACACACATTATAGAACCCACGTTTCGTTTGTCTATAAGGGCTGCTGCTGCTGCATCCATGGTGGGGTCCCCATAATGGGATTGTGCTACCGACACAGCATAGCTTTTCCCTAGTTTATTTTCTACTATTTCGCCAAGATCTACCATCCATGAACAATCGTCGAATTGTGTTTTAGTGCCGGCCTTTACTAATAATACTCCAGTTGGATTGGACTCAGAAGGAACGTTAATACGAGAAGCTTCTAGACTTTTGACTCGATCAATAACGAGGTTGGCAAGTCTTTCATCCGACCCAAACCCATCTGAAAGGAATATATCCGCTCCCGGAGTTTGGTTTTTTAGATCTTCTAAGACCTCGTCTAATTCTAATGTGGCGTGTTTGCCGTGTCCTAACAGATATGGCATGATGATCAGCTTCTTAAACCCTTGGTTAGTAAGTATACGAACTGCCTCATCCGGATGAGGTTCTATAAATTCGAGGCATGAAAGGACAACTTTTGCTTTGTCTTTACCTAGTTCATCTCCTAGTAGGGATACTGCATCTCTAAGTCCTTGGGGTGTACTTGGGCAGTTTCTGCACCAAAGTGGAGTGGTTGAGCTTAAATTCCCATCGGTTTCCCAAGCGCAAGAGCATTCCGCGGAGCTGGTTCCTCTTTGGCTTCCGTGACAAAGGAGTATCACCCCCCAGCGCTCATTCGGATCCATGGATGAGGAAGACTGCACTAAATCGGACGGCTCATGGATTCGGTTGTTAGTCACAGGGCCTCCTGATGGGATTTCATTAAATCAAGTAGGGCATTAACTGTTGCAGCAGCAGCAGAGCTGCCCCCTCTTCGACCGAGTATAGAAATATATGGTGTAGACCTTTTAGTCAGTTCTTCCTTTGATTCAGGGCAGGCTACGAAACCCACTGGCATGCCTATAATTAATGCGGGCTTGGGGATATCCTCGTTATCAATCATATCTAATAATGCGAGTAGAGCGGTCGGGGCATTTCCAATCGCTACAACAGAATTACCGATATAGGGTCCGAGTTCCCTCAAACTGGCTACTGATCGGGTTGTTCCTTCTCTCAATGCTCTGTCTGATACTTCTTGGGTATCTATAACGCATCTGGTTTGCAACCCGGCATTCTTTAATGACAACTTTGAGATACCCATCTCTACCATTCGTACGTCCGTAATAATATCCTTTCCGCAGTTCAATGCTCTAAGACCAGCGGGTATAGCCTCAGGACTGAACCTAACATCGTGAGATATACCAGGGTCTCCTTCAGCCCGAACGATGCGACAAAGGACATAATGCTCTTCGGAACCAAGCGATAAATCTTTCGGGAGACAAGCTTGAACCATTTTCAGGCTTTCCCGATCTATCTCATCAGGCAGTAATGCGTATTTATCTACTAAAGACATTCCTAATGCAACTCCTTCGGACTGGTAGATAAGTTAGCTTATAAATTAAAAGCCCCTGGCCACAGTAAGCCAGGGGATAGTAGTCCAGGTTTGCGTATTTGGATATCAAAGCTAGTGTAATATTGTATAGATCCCGTTGCCGCAAGATCATATCCAAATTCACCCAGGCAGGTCTCCTGACTCACGGATCATAGCTGGTCCCACACCTTCCCGCCAGATATCTCCAGCAGTGGTTATAATGTTGGCCAACTCCCCGCACACAGTGGCGCAACCGTGACGGAATCACACCGTCTTCCCTATTAAGCCTTACAGTACCAGGGGATTCCATTTCGTTTTAAAGGTACTCTTTCTATACTTGAACAATATATAGGAGGGCTATTGTATTGTCAACGAATCCAGCTTAGCTATAGTGTAGAGCTCGGAGTTGGTTGATGATAATCTAATCCAATCCCATTATACTAATATGGGTTGCTAATTTCGCGTTAAAGGTTCTGAGGGAAATAATAAATCATGGATCAATTGATTTTGCCTCCGGTTCGGAATGTTGATGGCACGATTCAGTTGCCAGGTTCAAAGAGCTTATCCAACAGAGTTCTACTTCTAGCTGCCTTTGCTAAGGGAGATACAGAAGTCCATAATCTGCTTGAGAGTGATGATACTAAGCATATGATTGACTCTTTGAGAAACCTGGGGACCAGCCTTGTATTGTCTGATGATGGTACTACATGTAATGTCACCGGCATAGGTGGGCCATTTCCTTTTGATCACGCAGACCTCTATCTGGGTGCTTCCGGTACTGATATCAGGCTTCTTTGTTCGGCAGTCTGTTTAGGTGACGGCATTTTCTCTTTAACCGGTGAACCGAGGATGTTTGAGCGGCCGATTAAGGATCTTGTCGAGCCGCTGACAGGATTGGGGGCTGAGTTTGAATACTTGGGAAATGAAGGATACCCACCCTTAAGAATTAAAGCATCAGGTCTCAAGGGTAATCAGTCATATGTCCGAGGTAACATATCGAGTCAGTATTTAACGAGTTTACTAGTTTCAGCTCCGATGATGCTTAAGGAATTTTGTATTAATGTGGAGGGTGAATTAGTTTCTAAACCATATATAGACATGACAGTCGAAATGATTAGAAGATTTGGGATTGATGTTATAAACGAGCAATACAAAGTGTTCAGGATACCTAAGTCTAATGGGTATGAATCTCCAGGCAAAGCATTGGTAGAAGGCGACGCATCTTCAGCTACCTATTTCCTTTCTGCAGCAGCTATCAAAGGTGGGACCGTTAGGGTTAATGGCGTGGGAGTAGACAGCGTACAGGGGGATATCGAACATGCCGTGGTGTTAGAAAAGATGGGGGCGACAGTCAGGTGGGGTCCCGATTGGATAGAAGTTTCCGGAGCACCTCTTCATGGAATAGATATAGACCTCAATCATATGCCTGATGCAGCAATGACGGTGGCTGCTACAGCGTTATTCGCCGAAGGGAAAACTACTATCAGGAATATTTACAATTGGAGAATTAAAGAGACCGATAGACTGTCAGCGATGGCTACGGAATTAAAGAAAGTCGGCGCCGAAGTGGTGGAAGGAGAGGATTACTTGGAAATCGTTCCACCTGCTCAAATATTGCCGGCTTCGATCGATACTTATAATGATCATCGCATGGCAATGTGTTTTTCATTGGCCTCTCTAGGGGACTCAGAGATTATAATAAATGACCCTGGGTGTGTTTCCAAAACCTTCCCTGATTATTTTTCGCAATTCCAAAATATAATAAAAACTAAATAAAAGCGTTTTAGTTGGACGTTTTAACAGGCAGAGTTTCTTTTAGTGATATGGGTTTGTCGATAGACCCACTTCGTTTGAATTTGTAGGAGATATTTTCTAAAATCATTTAGATGACAAGGGTTTAATTTATATATGGATATTGGAATAATAGGTTTGCCTCAGAGCGGTAAAACCACAGTCTTTAATGCGCTGACTAATGGAAAAGTCGAAAGCTCGGGTGCCAGTGGTTCTATGACAGAAACCCACCTTGGGGTTGTCAAGGTACCTGATCTCCGGTTGGATCGGTTGGCTGAAATGTTTAATCCAAAAAAAGTTGTACCAGCTGAAGTACGATATTTTGACTTGCCAGGTTTGGGGTTCATGGGTCAGTCTAAAGGGATAACAGGCCAGCAACGGAATGTACTCCAAACAGCGGATGCTTTTCTCTTGGTAGTTCGCGCTTTTGTTAATCCTGCGGTTGTTCACCCACTAGGAAGTGATGATCCATTACGCGATATGGAAAGTATGGTAGGTGAATTGGTATTCTCTGATTTGGAAATCTTAGATCGGGCTGTAATCAGGATAAAAGATGGTTTGAACAAGGCTAAAACAACTGAAAGGCCAGGATTGGTAAGGCATGGCGATACAGTTGCGAAAGCCAAAATGATTTTAGAAGACGGCAAAGTACTTAGAGGCCAGGAGTTTTCAGCCGCAGAGATGCTTTTTTTGGCTGATTACCAGTTATTAACGTTTAAACCAATCATTCTGGCGTTTAATACCGACGAGTCTACCCCGGAATTTAAACTAACCGGATCAGGCAGTGTTGATGATATCCAAGTTAATATGGGATTCGTGAGCTTACCAGCCAAATTAGAAAATGAACTGGTACTGATGTCGGACGAAGATCAGGAAGAATTCCGACGGGAATTAGGGTTAGCTGAATCCGCTATGTCTCGCGTAATTGCTAAGAGTTACGAAACAGTTGGTTTGATCTCATTCTTAACTGTTGGAAGTGATGAGGTGCGAGCGTGGAGTGTTCCTTCCGGAATTCCTGCTCAGGATGCCGCTGGGACAATACACACAGATTTTTCTCGAGGATTCATAAGGGCAGAAGTTATAACGTATTCGGATTTAGATAGGTGTGGGAGTATTGCCCAGGGTCGTAAAGAGGGTTTGTTACGATCCGAAGGGAAAACTTATTTGGTTAAAGATGGTGACGTTATTAACTTCTTGATTAATGTTTAATTTCGTCTAACGATTTTATATTAGGCAACTGTGTCCATATGTTTAAAATCAGAACGTTTGAGGATACCGATTACAGCGAGGTGCGATCGCTCTTTCAACGGAGCCTTTTAGAATTCTCCGGAAATTATATTACAGGGATGCGTTTATACGTCCAAAGCTCACTTGCGGATGATCTTATCGACATTAAAAAGTTTTATTTGGGGTCGTTAGTGAACCATTTTTGGGTCGCTGAGGTAGACGGAGCAGTAAAAGGTATGGTGGGGATAGAGACTAAGGGAGATGGTACAGCCGAATTACGCAGAATGAGTGTAGCCAAAGAGGTCCGGCGGTTGGGTATAGCATCCAAATTAATTGAGGTTGCAGAGGATTTTTGTATATCCTTAGGACATAAGCGAATCAGTCTGACTACGGTTACTTTACTGGTTCCGGCTATAAAGTTATATGAAAAATATGGGTATACACTTCAACGGGAAGAAAGTTACGGTGATATCACCGGCTTGCAGTTTGTGAAAACATTGATATGAATCCCTACTCGATTCTAAACGTTGGAGTTGCAAAGCTTAATTCATGTCCGTCTGGATCCTTTACATGGAAATATCTTTCTCCCCATGGAGCGTTTCGTGGTTGGTTCTCTAGAGGCCACCCTGAGGCCAAAATGTCTTTATATAACACATCCACCTGGTCGACATAAAGAATTACCCTTCCCCACCAATGAATTTCTGTATTTACATTTGATATCAGGTTGAGAAAGCTCGGTCCTATTTGAAAACTAGTGAAGGAATCTGAGGTTCCTCCGTATAATAAATTTAAGCCTATCGTAGAACGATAAAAATCTACTGATCTTGTCATATTAGTCACTGATAATGTTATTGCACTAATAGAAGTAACGGTCATCCTGGCCTCAATATGATTTAAATAATGTTCCCCATTCAGTTTCCAGTGCTTTTTTAATCCGATTTCGTCCATGGGTTTGCAGCCAATAGCCATTGTGGTAGATATTGGACGCTAAATATGCCCAGCTTGCTATCGGGCTCCTAAGTAGGAAATTCTCCATAAATTTTAAAGGACCCCAATAGATCATTTTTTGGCCTCTACTCGCCAAAGTATTTTCTGTACCCGAAAATCCCCAGTTAACTTGAGAAATATCCTCGCCGACGACCTGTATTTTCGAGATATCGCCACAACCAAGTCCTCTTTCATGGGCTAGCCTGATAAACTTAATATCCATAGGATCGAAGCCCATCATGTGGGCAGCAATTGCATCTATCGCTACCTGATCTGAACTGGCGAGAATCTTATTTTTGATATGCCAGCGCATAGCTCGCGGCCCTGGACCATCTCCGGCGAACGTCCCGTCCATTACAGCAAATAGCGATGGATGAATTTCCTTTTGGATAGCGAGTAAATCAACTAGCGTTTCATGGATCACGGAATGAGTCCAATGTCTCTTACGATGTAATAATCCGCCAAAGGCGTTTTTCATGGCTCCGGTCATGGTGGTAAAAACATGTGTTTTCATCGTGGGGAGGTGGATGATATTTTTCCCCGCAAATATTTCGGGGATTTGAATACCTTCGGGGAATATATCGTTTAATACCAACATTTCGCTTTTGGGGACATATTCAACCCAGTTGTTTGGTACGCTGTCCAAGTGAACGGTAGGTAAGCCTTGCTTATCCTGAACAACTTTATGCTTGTTATTCCTTTCTCCTTCAAAGGAATCTACAACTACTGTACCGTTATGAGCACCTATCAATTCTCGATGCCCAAGCTTTTTTAAAGCTTGAATTACGCCATCCAACTGCCAGGGACTAGTTGAACACCCAGGATACCAATGTTGCCAAGATATATTAATTTTCAAAAGCGTAGCTATTTCGGGAGTAAAATGCTGATGTATTCCTGCCAAAGTCATACCACTCTCTATGTCGCCCAAGACGGAATCTGGTTTAGTAGTTACGACTGAAACTACAGGGTGTCCAGTTTCAGGGATGCTAGCACCAACTGATTGTAGTTTGGATAATGGTTCGTTAGGTAGCCTCTCATTGCTAGCTGTGGACATCATTTATGCTCCTATAATTCTGGAAAGTCAGGTCAATTATTAAATAATAAAATTAAGGTTGCAGTGAATATCCAACCGACTATGGCAACCAAAAGCGGTAGGTCCTTAAAAATCAGGTATTCAGGATATTCAGCAACATCACTATTATTCAGTACCTGCAGGTATCTGAATATCCCGAATAATACAATCGGAACGGTCAATAACATTGTTTGGTTGTCGGGTAAGCTAGGTGCCTCTATGGTATACAAAGTATAACTCACCAAGGTGGCCGTAGAGGATATGGTTAGGAGCTGCCCAATTAATGATCCTTGGTACGTTCCCAGTACTGCTCGTTGCTTTTCAATATCGGTCCCTGCCAGCCTGATTTCTGCATATCTCCGTCCTAGGACTATAAACAGGGCGCCTGATGCAGTTACCACGTACAACCAAGGGGAGGGAGACATGTTGATAGTAAAAGCTCCTATCACAGCTCGAAGGACATACCCGCTAGAGACTAGCATTACATCCAGAAACGGGATTAACTTTCCACCTAGTGAATAGACGAGGTTTACTATTATGTAGATAGCCGCGGTGAAAATAAGAAAGGGTTGAATAACGCATATTAACCCGAACCCTATTGTAGATAATAATATTGCGGATAATACGAGATATCGGATAGAAATTAATCCTGCAGCAATTGGCCTGTATCTTTTGGTCGGGTGTGCTCGATCATTCTCCAAGTCTATTAGGTCATTAATTATATATACTGCACTAGATAACGAGCAAAACCCAAGGGCCACCAACAGCAAGTCGATTAAATTATTGAGCAATATCAAACGCTCGGACGATATTGCTTCAAGGTTCAGAGTGAATAAAAAGGGGAGAAATATCAGCAGATTTTTGACCCATTGGCGAGCCCTAAGAGTTGTTAAAAACAATAAACAGCTGCTTCCCAAGTGTCTAGCTCCTTCACATTTAAAACGATGAGACTAAGGTTGGCGCTCCTAGTCAAACATTAGGATTAGAGTTCGGGTTTATTCCCTTCTGGAGGTCTTAGGTTTGTTATTTCTGGACAGATAAAGGATTGCAATTATGCCAACCAACAGGGCAAACCATAGTGTTACGACTCTTACAAGCAGAGTTGACGTAGCTGCGGTTCCTTTTCCATTGCCTAGACCATGAATCAATGCCACCATTGTACCTTCTGTACCGATTAGTCCTCCGGGGAGAGTGGTGAGAGCACCAATTAGTGTGGAAACAGAATAAATTGTTATTCCGCCACTCAGGCTAATCTGGCCCTCTAATCCCAAGAGTATTATCCATAACGCGGCTCCTTCGCTAGTCCATGCTAGTAAAGATAATGTGGTCGCCACCAAAACTGGTTTCAGGTTATTTAATTTATAAGACGTTTGTTGCGCTGTTTCCAGCAGATGTTTCCAACGCCTGATTCCGGGTAAATTTGCTACTCTATCTCCATATCTAATAGCGAAGTACCAGCCCGTTATAAAAAAAAATGCGGAAGCGCAAAGAATTACTTGTACAGCCTGGGGCAGCCATTGGATTCCAATAAATCCTAAGCATACAATGGCCAATACATCAGTAACACGCTCCATGAAAACTAGGGGAGCCGTCACTGATATTGGTATCTCGTGACGCCTTTGTAAAAAATACCCTTTTAACACTTCCCCCATTTTCCATGGTGTAAGTGTCATTCCTAAACCTGATAAAAATATTAACCCTGATTCTGAGGTTGGAATGTTGATCTTTAATATCCTGAGATAATATTCCCACCGTAAAAAGCGTAAGAAGTAATTCAAAGAAGTTAAGGTTAATGCGGCGAGCAAATATTTTATGGGGAAAATTCTGATATGACGAAGTACTTCGTTAGAGTCGCCGTAAAAAATCAATCCGGAGGATACCACAATGATTAATACTACCGAGATCCATGCCTTATTGTTGAGCATCTAAAAAATAGAGTTAATTCCGGTGATTTGGTAAGGTGATGTCATAGGTTGTTATATATGAGCCCACTAATAGACGATTCGGTCACTGTCAGGATTATATCCCGGTTCTCCTAAAAATTCATGATCGGAATCAAACAGGTTAAGGTTCATTCAATTTGCTAGTTGAATGCGTTGTTAGTTTTACTTTAGGCGGATGTTATAGGCCGGTTTGGGTCAGTTTTAATATCTTGAGATTGATTAAAACTTTTGACAGAGAGAGGGTTAGGATGTAGCATTAAGCCCTTACATAACATATATGATTTGCCTTAGGTTGGTAGTTGTAACTCTACATATTTATACCAATCGAGTGAATCCCCTGGATGATGAAGTAGTGGACTCAAATTCTTTCCTCTCTGGTCCTTCTAACAGTGCTCAATTCTTGGAAGCATTGGACGATTTAGTAAAAGCAGCTATTGCTGGGCATCGGTCTTCTTCTGAGCTATTTAACCCTTCAGATGAATGGTTGAAAGATCGTATGCCAATATTTCAAGATATGTCGCCAGACAGGCAAAAAGAAGTATTGGCAGAAGTTGAAGAATTAAGCGCATTGGCAGCTGAAGCCAACTCTGCCGGTAAAGCAGCAGAGAGGGTGTGGCCTGCTGCAGTTGTTCGATTGGACAATGGTGGGTTAGATTTCTTTAGCCAGCTAGGGGTAGTTAGAAGACCGGATCTTACTCAATATCTGATCGAAGGATTTCAAAGAAATCGTGATGGCTTGGCTTTTGAAGAGTCTCAGCAAGCTCTGTTTAGCGAGGTTTTCCCATATATCACTCACTATATGGAACAATGCTTTTCTGAAGGTAAAAGCATAATACAAACTGATAGACAAATTGGAGATGCGCCAGATCGTTCTTTTCACGCTCGGCAATTACTATTTGGTGACAAATATCTTCAAGCCCCTTATATGTGGAAGCAACTTACATTTCCTCTGCCAACTTCAGAATTCCAAAATACGCCGGATATCTTAGAAGTTTCCATACCTAATTGGCTAGATGATTTGGGTCTTCCGGAGGAGTTAAGGGAAAGGATTAGGACAATAGGTTTAACTCAGCTAATTTTCAAAGCGCCTACAAAGGGGCTGTCGCTACATTTGGGGTTCGATTATGTAGGCGAACACAAAATGGGACCGCTATCAATCGCGATGTTCCTAGCTAAACAAAATAATGGTTTAGCTGTCCAGGCCGCTTTGAGCATGGCTAGAGTTAAAACGTTAGAAGGGGAATTTAAAAACACTGCATTAGTTACGATAGGGCCTTCCTTACATGGAAAAAGCACCTTAACAATCATGATTGAATTAGCTAACAGCGATCTGGCTAGACTTCTTGGGTTGGGACACGATACGAATGAAGGAGTCTATCCTATGAACGATGACATCGTACTTTTGCAACCGTTAAGTGAGCCTATTGAGACATTGAAAGATGGGCACCGGATCCATATACCTTACGGAATAGATGGGACAGAAAATAACCTTTATGCAGTGCCATTTGGGTTGACCCGTGAGGACGATCCGATCACTTACGATGTGGTACGGGGAAGTGACGATAATCCGAGTTCCTTGGAAACACTTGAAAACGTCCCGGTGCATTTGAACGATTTTACTCCTAACTATTTGGAGAATCCCGTACGCAATATGCGGATGATTTTGTCCAGAACTAGGTTGCTAGAAAGGAAAGGGTCCGGGAACCTGTTGGAGTCAATCACACATGGGCATTTGAAGGATTCAGTCCACGTACCGATGGAGAATACAGACCAGATATTTTGGCAAGCAGTGATGCGGCAGAACACTGTGATACCACCGTTACGCCGTTTGTCTTTGGAACAATATGTCCGAGTACTAATGTATGGTGAGGCTGTCCAAATGGGGGCGGCTGTTGGTGCGATTGGTAGGCCATATGTAGAGTATTTCTCTGATCCGTTTATTATCGGATTAGAAGATGAGAATGCAAATATAATGCATTACATACTACAACAGATACAGGCCGGAGGTTTGCCTCAATATTGTTATGTTTTTAATACGGGGGGAGTAGGTGCCGACACTAACGATGAGGCGACCGGTTCCAAATACAAGAAGATACCAAGAGAATTAACGTTGACTCTTCAAGAAGCTCTATTGAGAGAAGCTATAAAATTTGAATATGACGCCGTTTTACGTTCTGACATAGCCGTTGCGATTGTTGCCAAGAATGGTGATGAGGTTATGAACCTTCGACATGACTGGCTACCGGTTAATATCTATGGAGAGGACGATTATTATCCGCGAGTTTTGGATTTGCGCAGGAGACGATATTACGGTAAGGACCATCAAGATAAGGCCGGTATTTTACGGTACACGAAGGTTACTGACGCTTTAATCGACTTAACTGATATACCTGAGCCCTCAAATGAACGGGAATTGGCATGGTTACTTTCGTTCTATTGGAAAGTTGATCAGGCTTATAATTCATTGCAGGATTTGGTAGAACACAAAACAGAAGGGCGTGAGCCTCTTCCGCACTTACTCAGGGCCATAGAGCAAACTTGCCAATCGGCAATAGGGCAAGATCTGCAATTGAGTGATTACCACCGTCGTATTCTGGATCAGTTGGGGATTTCGATATAGTTATATACAGATAAAAAGGCTATATCGTAGAATAGTACGTTAGTTGTCGGTCGCTTCAAAAGCGACATAGCAGTATCGGATGAAAATTCCCCCTCTTGGTTCAGCCAACGGCCCATTTAATACCAAACACGCAATGGTGAAGTCTTGGTTAGATACTGCAGAACCGGTTAGCTCTACTCGTTGTTGACTATTTATGCCCATAATCGTACCGGTGCTACGATCAATCGTTCCGTTAACCCATATTTCACCGTAGTTGTCGAAATTCGTTTCAAGAAATACACGATAACCATTTATATTGGTCCCTCGTACCTCGTTGGGAATGCGGAATTTTATTCGGTACCAGGCAAACGTAAACCCTTCTGACAAACTCTGGCGTATGTCCTCGCATATTGGCCAATTTGAGTCGTCGTAATCAGCTAATCTAGGGGGGGTGGCTAATAATTTCGCGGTCAATCCCTCGTTTGGTTCACCAGGCACTAGACCTGTCCCTATTCTCCAAACCCCCCTTATGGTCTGCAAATCGTTGGATTCGTTCAAGTCTAAAACTAATCTGGGCATTACATCATCTCCTTAGACGTGGATTCTAGGGTCAATTGATTTAAATATATTATGCAACTAGGTTTTAAAGCTTGGTGGCGGCAGTTTAGAATATCAGGCCTTTGAGCAATATTGATCGCTTCACAACACCAATCATGGATGTGTCAATAACCTATGAATATAATCACCGTAGTAACATTAGATATGCCAATCCTAATGTTTGCAGTATACAGGGTTTTTAAGAGATATTAGGGGTTGGGTCTAATTATTTACTGCCATGATTTACTAGACACACTTATTCAGTCTGTAGAGTTTAGGAGGTTTAGCAAATAAGAGTAGAAATGTTACTGCGATACCTAAAATAGCGTACGTTACGAAAGCCCCTTTATATGTTCCAGTGATATCGAAAATAACTCCGGATAAAACTGATCCAATAGCTTGCCCTAATGCCAAAAACGGTTCTGTTATTCCTCTTATCGCTCCCAAGGATTGTCTGCCAAAATAATCTGCATAGGCTACGGGAGGAACAACTATTATGCCTCCTACTGCAGCGCCAAATAAAGATGCGTAAATGAATGCTTCTATTTCTGTATCTACAAAAGTGAAAAGTGCGATTGAAACGCCCATTAATAACCCAACACCCCCGAAGACGTATCTAATGGGTAATTTCTCCGATGCCCAACCCCATGCCAGACTGCCTATCGCTGCTCCTAGAGCACTAAAAATAATGGCAAGGTTGGAGATTCCTTTGCTTAATCCTTGGTCTATAAAATAAGCCCCTTGATGTAAATTGGTGCCAGATTGAATAAAATAAACTGATCCCGTAGCTAGCGCTAATATCCATAAAGAAGGTGTGTTAATTGCTTCTTTTAACGACCAAATCGGATCGTTAAAAGAAGTGTCAGTTGAGCTAGTTGTGGTGTCTCTGGGTGGGCTTGCTCCATCTGGATAAAGTCCTACGTCTTCCGGGAGTTGAATTATTAATAACGCTACTGGAGCTAATGCTATCACTATAACCAAAATACCTAGCACAAACCAGGCACCTTGCCAATTGTGGAAATGAATAACAAGTGCAGCTACAGCAGGAAATAAAATCATCCCACCTGTGTGACAGAATGAAAGCATTCCAGTGGCCCTGCCTCGTTTTCGAACGAACCAGCGGGCAACGACAACTGATGCCGCTATTGGAATCGGACCTGTAAAAATTACTCGACCTATAGCATATGTTATGTAAAAGGCGGTAGGGACAGTCGCCCAAGTCAATGATATGGTAGACAGCCCTAAAAAAATTACTCCTAAGGTAAGCACGAGCCTGGCGCCATACTTGTCTACGGCCCAACCTACGGGAGGGGAGGCGGCAATAGATAAGATACCGCCTAAACTTGCTGCTCCTCCTATGAGTGTTCTACTCCATCCCAAATCTAATGATATGGGGTATACGAAAACCGCTAATGTCAGGCTGCCGACTGAATTACGGACAAACATTGATGTGCCGGCCGCCGCCACTATATACCAACCGTAAAAAAAGGTAGGTTTACTTGCTAGGTGTCTCACTTTATTTGGGACCTCAAGTCCTCAAAATTGAATACATGGCTCCAAGTGTGCTCATGCTTCCGGCATATAGGGCAGCTACTAAAACCATCACAATAATTATTTGAGCATGATGCATGCCTAATCCATACACCTTCATCATTATGATACCTAATAGTGCTGCCGGTATTAGAAACAGAAATCCGATGCATGCGCCGAATAAAAGGCTCTTGCGGGCATATTGTTCTTTAGAAATGTGGGCAAATTGGATGCTAAAGTATCCGGCAATAAATGGACTTAACGGGAAAGTGACAAAATGCAGGAACGGAATGAATGCTGAGATGCTGATTAATCCGAGCGCTACTGCTATGCTTTTGAACATAAATTTCTCCGGTGATACAGACATCTCTCAGAGCTCTTAACAACCTTGAGGTGACATGATATTTTGGAAGGGCCTGCCCCCTGGTAATCTTGGGTCACCAATAAGAGTAACCCTAAGTATAATCTACAATGTAATTATATAGTTCAATTGGTTTATTTAACTATTTATGGCGTGTCATGGTGATATGTAAAGTGTAATGATAAATTAGATGGCGGTAATGCAATTTGGTATGACAATCTAATGGAACTATATATATTGTTCCATTAGATGAAGGAAAAACAGGCAATCTTTTAGTCTATTCTTCTGTCAGCTTAATTGGTATTGATGTTTGGTCGGTGCTATAATCCATGTCAAAGACCTCTCTGAAGGTGATAATAATGAAAATCCCGATGAAAGTCGACTATGGAGTTCGGGCATTGGTCGAACTAGCGCGTCACTACGGAGAAGGACATGTTCAAACGTCAGATATTGCGTCTAGGCAAGGTATACCCGAGCCATACCTAGAGCAACTTATGACTACCTTGCAAAAATTTGGCTTCGTCCAAAGTAGACGAGGTCCTCAAGGCGGGCACTCACTCGCTATGTCTCCCGAGTCTCTCGACCTTGGTATGGTGATGAATACCTTGGAAGGTAAGGGGTCCCCACTGGATTGTTTCATAGATCCTAACGATTGTATGTTCTCCGATTCATGCGCTCAGCAAGAGATATGGAAATCTGTAGAAGAATCAATTCAGAGTGTCTTGAGTAGCACTACATTAGCTCATTTGGTTGAACGACAAAGTTATTTGAGCGGATCTAGGGCAGACGGCATTTGATAAATTCATAAGCCAATTATGAGCTTAAATCTGATCTTTTTGATTTTCGGGCACCTTTTCAAGGACATTCTCAGGGTAAGATAGGGAGATATTATATATGACACAACAACCGCAATCGTTCACTCCAGACCAAGTCAAGAGATATAGCAGGCACATCATCATGGGTGATGTTGGGAGCTCAGGGCAACGCAAGTTAATGCAATCTAAAGCCTTGATCATTGGTGCGGGTGGGTTAGGTTCACCTTCAGCTGTATATTTGGCTCTTGCGGGAGTTGGTACGATCGGCATAGTGGATTTTGATGTAGTAGAGTTGTCCAATTTACAACGTCAGATATTGCATCATACTAGTGATGTGGGGCGATCAAAAGTAGATTCTGCTAGGGATAACATTAAATCTTATAATCCAGATGTAAACGTAGTTTTGCATGATGTAAGGCTGGAATCTGATAATGCGATAGACATCATTAGCCAATATGACCTGGTCATAAATGGCGCAGACAACTTTGCCACACGATATTTGGTCAATGATGCATGTTACCTGTTAAATAAACCTTTAGTAGATGGGAGTATATTGATTTTTGATGGACAGGCAACGGTATTCCTCCCGGGAGAGGGATGCTATAGATGCTTGTTCCCCGAGCCGCCACCTCCAGGTATGGTTCCTAACTGTGCTGAAGCGGGTGTTCTGGGAGCTTTGACAGGCTTGGTGGGGAGTATCCAAGCCACTGAGGCCTTAAAACAATTAATAGGGATAGGCGAAAGTCTTACCTCACGATTGCTATTGATTGATGCGTTAAGCATGACATTTAGGGAAGTAAAATTAAAGCGAAACCCTTCCTGCCCTCTCTGCGGTGACAGCCCTACAGTGACTGAACTCATAGATTATGAAGTGTTTTGTGGTTTCGCATCTCATGAAGAGGCAATAGTGGCGTCCGATTAAAGGTGATTCGGCGATATTTTGTTTATTTCTATATTGGTCGATTGAAGGATTTATGGTTACTAGGCTGAGCTATCAAGGAATATTGAGTACTATTGGGAATACTCCCTTAGTTGAACTCCAAAATATTAGTCCCAAAAAGAATGTTCGGATTTACGCAAAGTTAGAGGGAAATAATCCAACTGGCAGCATAAAAGATAGAATAGCATTGAGAATGATCGAGGCCGCCGAGGCTGATGGGGAAATTTCCTCCAACAGAACTATACTAGAACCCACTAGTGGTAACACTGGGATCGCGTTAGCTATGATTGGCAAGCTTAAAGGCTACCCCGTTTCTGTTGTAATGCCGGAAAACGTTAGCGTAGAGCGAACCCAATTACTTGAAGCGTATGGTGCTAACATCATCTATTCAGATGGTTCTTTGGGAACCAACGGTTCTATAGAAGTTGCTAAGGATTTAGTAGCTAAGAACCCGAACGATTATCTGATGATGTATCAGTATGGTAATCAGGCGAATCCCGAAGCCCACTATTATGGAACTGGAAACGAGATAGTGGAAACCATTCCTGACTTAGACATGTTAGTAGCAGGGTTAGGTACAGGTGGAACTCTCATGGGAGTGGCAAGGCGCATAAAAGAGCATAAACG
>Ga0310345_10002854_pt1 | contig 16980 bp, 22 predicted proteins | sample HC15DNA20500_MG_FD_204667 | JGI IMG/M metagenome (GOLD analysis project Ga0310345, IMG submission 204667) | Marine microbial communities from station ALOHA, North Pacific Subtropical Gyre - HC15-DNA-20-500_MG | ecosystem: Environmental > Aquatic > Marine > Oceanic | place: Pacific Ocean: North... | reverse complement strand
TTCTATAAAAAGTAATGGATATTTATTAGTGAACATATCAGATGTATATACAAATTCAAAATGGTCAACCGAAAGAGGATGGTTAGAAATTTGTAATCCTATGAATGATTTTTTATCTACATTTCATGATGCGGAATATCAAGGTTGTATTGGAATGGAATTGGCAAAAAGACCGAATAGTGGTGGGGCAGGAACGGCAAAAGATATTACTCAATATAATAAAGAAACTCTACAAAAAACAATAGATACACAAAATAAAACATTTTGTGAACCAATATGGATTTGGAAAAAAATATGAATGAAATAAAACACTCACTTTGGGTAGAAAAGTATCGGCCCACTACGATGGATACTTACATTGGGAATGAACATCTCAAAAGTAAAGTATCTATTTACCTTGAGAGTGGAGACTTACCACATCTTTTACTATATGGTAAGGCTGGTACGGGTAAAACCACTCTCGCCAAATTACTCGTTAATAACATAGAATGTGATTATCTTTATATAAACGCATCAGACGAAAATAGTGTAGAAGTTGTACGAGATAAAGTAAAGAATTTTGCATCTACACTTGGGTTTCAAGAGTTGAAGGTTATAATTTTAGATGAGTGTGATTATATTACACCAAATGCTCAGGCGGCACTTAGAAATCTAATGGAAACATTCTCAAAACATTGTAGGTTTATATTGACCTGTAATTATGTAGAGAGAATTATAGACCCAATACAATCACGGTGTCAATCATTTCAGATTATTCCACCAGATAGGAAACAAATAGCTCAACATTTATCAAATATATTAACTAATGAAAATGTTAACTATGAGTTAGATAATATAGTAACTATAGTAAATGGTAGTTATCCAGATATTAGGAGAGTTATAAATTCTTCTCAACGACAAGTAGTAAATGGAGAACTTAAAATAGATGAAAGTACCATTATACAAAATGATTATAAATTACAAGTTTTAGAAGTTTTAAAAACACAAGATAAAAAGAATTCATTTAAAAATATTAGACAAGTTTTAGCTGATTCTAAAGTAACAGATTTTAGTGATTTGTTTAGATTATTGTTTGATACGGTAGATGATTGGGGTAAAGGACATGTAGCAGAGTGTATTTTAGTATTGAGTAGGTATCAACAAAGTGATGCGGTAGTGGTGGATAAAGAAATCAATATTATGGCTATGTTTGTTGAGGTGATAGGAACTATAAAATGAAAAAACTTTCTGAAGGGGAGTTTATAATAACAAGTCCTTTTGGGCCAAGAATAGGGATAGTACAATGTCCTACTGAAGTAGTAGATATAATGATTCAAATAACTGATGAATTGGTAGAAAAAGAGAATTATAAAAGTTGGGGAAAGAATTTAGTTGGCCAAATCAAAGAAGAACCATATATTTCAAATGAATTGTTAAAGGAAAGAGGAGTATATGATTTTTTTAATAATTGTTTATACGATTATGTTAAAAATGTAGGAGAAGATATCCAAAGACTACCATCAGGAGAACAGATTGAGTTGAAAACTGGTATTAAAAATATGTGGTCAGTTCATATGAAACCAGGTGGGGAATATAATCCATTACATTATCATACTCGATGTAATGTATCATCTGTATTATATCTAAAAATTCCTACAGATAGTCCAAAGAGAAATATTCTTTATAAAAAAGATAGAGATGGTTATATAGAACTTGTTGACCATGCAAAAAATGGAGCCTATCCACATTCATTGGATAGAGGAACAATGTTAATTGAACCAACCGTAGGAACAATGTATATTTGGCCATCTCAAGTTCTTCATACGGTTTATCCATTTTTAGGAGAAGAAGAACGAAGGAGTGTTGCTTGGAACGGCACATTTTCAGTAGAAGATAAGATAACAGGAGTCAAACTATGACTACAAAACCAATGAAACCATTACCAAAACCACAACCTCAAGCAAAGGTTGATTTATCACAGGCAGAAACAATGAAGTGTGAATATTGTGATAATTATTTATTTATAAGTTCTACAATTATTAAAAGACTATCTGCTATAGTTTCCCCTACAGGAGAAGAAGCTTTAGTACCGATTGAAGTTTATAGTTGTGGAAATTGTGGACGAGTACCTAAAACAATGTTAGGTGGTACTGGATTAGAAGAAACTGTATAGATATTTAAATTTATTTATATTTATACATATAGGAGAATTATATGCAGTTTGAAATTAGAGATATTTTTACATATACATCAAGTGCTTCACTTGCTGACGTTGTGTACGCTATTAGATATGAGTTTAATGAGAGTGGTTCGTCCGCAGCACCCCCACATTTAAATAATGAAATACATAGATATTTTATTGAATTAAATCCAGTCGCTTCTGGAGAGTTAGTTGCATTTAGTAGTGTAGCTACTTCATCTGGAGTTGATATCGTTTTTGGTACTGCAGAAAAAACAGTTGCTGATCACGGACTACAATATTATAAAGATGATGATGGTGTACTGAAAGGTTGGATTCGGGATCAATATGGAGCAGGTTGGGGTGCATTTACTTCAAGTTTAGCTACAACAATGAGTGCTAGTTTAGCTGAAAGAGTAGATTCTCAACCAACGACTAAATTTCATTGGCCTTCTGGTTCACATACATTAGATGGATTGGAAATACAAAGTGGGAGTGTTTGGTACGGTTTTTGATAAAATTTTATTTTAATTTAATAGGTTATAAAAAACATAAGGTTATAGAACAAGTTAAAAGAATTATGGTTATTAATAATACTAAATTACAAAGTGGTATTGATGAATTTAATAAACAACTTAATTGGGATAATATGTGGACGGTTACTGATGCTAAGGAACGATTGAAAAATAATTGGTGGTTTTATGTCATAGAAGAAGATAACAAATATATTGGTTGGGCGTGGTTTGATACACCGAATAAACAATTTTGTAATTTGTATGTTCATAAAGATTATAGAGATAGAGGTTATGGTAAGGAATTAACATATAAACGGCTGAATGAATGTAAGAAAAGGGATATTCAAAATGTTTGGATGGAAGTGGATGAATGGAATAAACCCGAACAAAAAATAACTCAAGAACTTGGGTGGAGTCCTAAAATTGAATATACATTTTGGACTGGTGGTTATGATTCTACTTTTTATGTTATTAAACTTTTATTGGAAAAAAAATTAGTACAACCAATATATATAGATGATAGAGTAAATCATGGTGGTTATCACGAGAATTCTCTTATAGAACAACGAGAAAAAGATAATTATTTATATCCAAGAAAGTGTACTGAAATAGAATTAGAAAGAATGGATTGGTTACGAGAAAAAATTTATGAGGTTATACCAGATTCTAAAAAGTTATTATTAGAAACAATGGTTATAGATAAACCTATAAAAGAAGATGAACATATTAGTAAAATTGTAGAGAAATATAATGAGTGGATACCTGAAACTGTTTATAAAAATAAATATGGGAAAGATAAGTGGCTTCCTGTACAAACAGATATATTATTAAGATTTCAGAAGCAATTTGGTTTGAAAGTAGAATTTCCAATAGAACATATTGAAGGCGAGTGGTATGAAATTTTAGATGATATTATAAAGGATGGAAATATTGAGGTATCTAAGTTACCCGAAGAATATAAAGATTTGGAAGTGTTTAGAGGGTTTACTTGTTCTATAAGAGATTTATATAAAGAAGATATATTAGAAATAGCAAAAAAAGAAGGTTATGAAGAATTATTATATTACACTTGGAGTTGTTGGTATCCTATAAACGGAAAACCGTGTAATGAGTGTAAAGTATGTGAAGATAGAATAATAGAATGTAAGGAGTTACAATGAACAAAATAACAAGGTTGTTGTTGATGTTTGGAATGGTTTCAATCATAACAGCTCAACCAAACATTAATTTCAAAAATGCAATAATAACAGAGGCAACAATTGGAGATACGGTAATGTTTTCCAATCCACGTTTAGTTTCATTTATAAAGAGTAGTGATGGTAGATGGTTTATGGGTGTTTTTATTAAAGAACAATCATATTTCATTGAGGAAATGTTTTATAAACCGTATAATGACGCGTTTACTGTTATAGTAGGACAACAAGCAATACCTTTTGGTGCAAATGTACCATTTTTTGATTTGACGCGGTTTGATCCATTTACTTATCAGACAGGATTGACACATAATATATTTGAGGTAGGTCGAGGAGTTAGTTTTATAGTAGGTGATAACTATGAAATATATTATGGTTCTACTATAGAGGATGGTGTTCATGTCAATGGTTACAGTACATTTAGATGGAGTTTTGATTGGAAAGACCAATACATAGGACTTTCTTGGAATAATCGAAATAGACAGGCAACTGATATTAGTGTAAGTAGTAAATATATAGATTATGTTTTTGAAAACAGTTATAATACACGAACCCGACGAACTGATTCTTGGTGGCTTAGAGCGATAGTAAAACCACATCCAAGAATTTCAGTACTGTTAGGCTATGAAGATATTGTGGATAGTGGTAGTAAACCTTTATATGGACTTATGTGGTCTTTTGGAGAAAATAGAACAAATCCACAGGCTGGTAATTTTTTATCGGCAGAATTTAGTGGGGAAGGTGATGTTATAGTTAAATTAAATTGTGTTTTTGGAATGACTATTCCTGGTTTTTCTTGGGATGGTTTAGGATTCGATTCTAAGGAGAAAGATGATGAATAAATTTTTAAAAGGATTTTTGTGTGTAATTGGAGCTGTATTTGCATGGTCAAGTCTTGAGGTTACAGCAAGTTATATTTTTGCTGAAGGTGTGGGTCCAGTTACAATGTTGAATATAAGATTTTTAATAGCGGCAGTACTATTTGGTACAACAATATTGATACAGAATAAGAGAACTGGTGAAAATCTATTTTTAGTAAAACGAGAAGATATATCAAGGTTTTGGTTAAATGGGTTTTTGTTGGCGTTACACTTAGTTGTGTATTGGTACGCTTGGGAAATACTTGACCCGAATTTACCAGTTATATATGCGATATTTTATATGTATCCATTTATAACAGCTTTGGTGGCTATATATTATTATGGAGAGAAATTTAATAAGAATAGAAAGATAGCATTGGGTTTAGGTACACTTGGTGCATTATTTGCTATTGAGTTTTTACCAACTTTTTCAACGGAAGGTCTAAGATTAGATGGTATTTTGTTAGATGTAGCAGCCTGTTTTACTTGGGTAGGATATTTGTTAGTAGGACAAGGTATTATGAAGAAGTATAATCCTTTGACTATTGTGTTTTATGATTTTCTTGCTTGTTTTATTTATACTTCATTGATACAGGCACCAAGTGTTACGATAGCGGAAGTATCAGTTGGTTGGCCCTTTTCAATTTTTGCAATTGCATATTTTGGTGTAGTGGCAAGTTATATTGCATATTTCTTATATTGGACAGCAGTAAAGAATATTGGAGCCACCAATACTGGAATAGGAGAGTTGGCAACACCGATTTTTGGTGTAACTCTTGGATATTTTTTCTTAGCTTGGGCACCCTCTCTTTTCCAGATGGTAGGATTACTAATGATTGTTAGTGGTTTATATTTGATATACAGGGAAAAAGAAATAGTATATGACCAATGAGGAATATTTATTAGAGTGGTTTAAAAATCATGTATGGGCAAGACCAAAACCATCTAAAATATGTGATGGTGTTGGTATGTTTGCCATTCGTGATATACCTAAAGGAACAAAAGTATTTGATTTAGCAGAAAAGTCGGTTAGTGCTTGGGTTTCTTGGGAAAAGGCAAAAAGTATTCCCTTTAGAGTTTTAGAGTGGGTATTGGAAAGTCAGCCTGATATTGGGGATAGGGTAATTGATTATTTTCAGGGAGAAGAACCTTCATTAGTATTTTTACACGTAACAAAAGGATTGAATTGGCAGACAACTTGGTATTTTGTAAATCATTCAAATAAACCTAATTTAAAGTATTCAAGATTACCTGTCAGCCCTACTTATACTACACTTAGAGATATTAAAGAAGATGAAGAACTATTAGAGGACTATAATGAAACAAGTACGATATATAAATCTCGATAAAGTTCCACCCGAAATATTTTCATCAATGTGGGAAGTTGATTTAGTTATTGATATAACTGAACCAACTATAATAAGATGGACTGCAGATAGATTGTTGTGTCATTTCTGGCACGGCCCGTATAATATTACTGGACCCAAAGAAGATAGAGATATGTCGAAAGATTCAGATGGATCGTTGTGGAAGTATCGTGAAGTTGATATAAGTCCAATTCTTACTGCTTCAGAATTATCTCATATACATATGATGAGATGTTATGAACCAATAGAAATTTCTTATAGTTCAATAAGAAAAAGGTATGGACTTGGTGAAGAATATAATCATGTAATTGAAGATGCTGAAATAGCCTACTATATAGAAGATCAAGATGTGAGTAATTGGGTTGTTTTACATCCAGATATGAATAAACGGGGTGAAATTGATGCACTGATGCACACCACTTTACAGGATATATTATTGGAATATAATGTAGAAACTCGAATTATAGGTAATGATATTCTGTTTCAACATCCAACGGATAATAGATGGAAAAAGTTTGTAGGTACGTTATTTAGACCAGCAGAAAAAGGATACGCATATTCTGATTTTGCAATAACTTGGAAGTTTAATCCTACAGAAACAAATAAAATTAGGTCAGTTGCAAAAAAAGAAAATATAGAAATAAAGAAGTTTGATGTAGAAGATATTACAGAACGAGTAGGTGGACTATTAGAGGTAGATCCTACTTTAGATAGAGATGAAATAGAACGTGAATTTCTCAATAGAGTATGTGAATCTTTGGAGTTTACTATTAAAAACGATGATTTATTATTATCCGAAAGAATAAAACTTTTTGAACGAGGAAGAAAACGGTTTGAAGATAAAGAATGGCAATATAAAGGAATTAACAGTAATTTTACAGAACGTCAATGGAAAGCATGAGTATATTACCAAAAAAATGTTATTTTGGTCATCTCTATAGTAGAATGGGTACTGATGGTACTTATACAGTTTGTTGTGGAAAAGTTCCGTCAGTAGGAAATTATTACAAAGAAGGTCGATTTAAAGAGTATTGGAAATCTGATAAATTAAATACATTATTATTGGGGTTACAAGATAATCTTAAAGAGATGAATGAAACTTGGGCAAAAGGTCATTGTGATTATTGTCCACATACGGTTATTAATAATAGGTTATATGATTATTTTGAAAATGATGGAGAGTTATTAGAAGATTTTTTAGAAATTCCTCAAATCAAAGAAATAGAAAATAAAGTTATAAATTCAGCTCCCGATACATTTAATATAGATATAATTAATGTATGTGATCAACGATGTAATTTTTGTTGGCATTGGGCACATGATATGATAGAAGATGAAGCTCAATGGGGTAATTGGGATGAATGGATTAAAGAAAAAATATCCTTAGAAATGTTTAAGAGTGTAGTAGATGATTTGATTGAACTTGGTGGTTGTTATGAAATTCAAATTGGGGGTGGTGGTGAACCATTATTACATCCTGATATTTATGAAATGATTCGATATGTTAAGAAAAATAATTTACATTGTAAACTTATTACTAATTTTAGTAGGATAACTGATAAACAATTAGATGATTTGATAGAAGTTGAAATTGATGAAATTTTAATTAATATATCTGCAGGAACTGAAAAAACATATACAGAGACGAGGCAAGTTAAGTCAGGGGTTTGGCATAAATTATTATATAATATAGAGTATATAATAAAAAATAGAACTACAACTAAACCTAAAATTATTTTGAAGAATATATTAAATGAAGCAAATATATTGGATGTTGGAGAGATGATAGATTTGGGAATAAATCTCAAAGTTGATGTTATAGCATTAAGAAGGTTTTTAGAAGATGGAGTATATCAGTTTGAAGATAAAATGATCAAAGATAATCAATATAAAAAGTCTAATAATATAGTTAAAAATAAATTAATGAAATATAAGTATAAAAAATATGACGATTCCGAACCGTTTACTCATACTTTTAACTCAGAGTTTACTAATACTTTATTAAAGGGTGATATAGTACAGTTATTTGAATGATATGTTTATAGAGTTAGATGAATATTTAGATTTGAGTGGATTAGAATCTTGTAATGAAGAATTTATGAATGTGATAGATACGATTCCTAAAGAGCATTGGAGACAATTTTATGTAAAAAAGAAAATAGACTCAGAAGATGTTAATACTTTATATCTAACAGAACTACATCAAGAATGGGATTATTTTTTAATTGATAAACATGAATATTGGGTAGATTCACCAATATATGATAAATTTCCAAAGATAAAAGAATTGGTTTCTAAATTACCATTTGAACATACCGCTAGAATTATGTTAGTCTTTAGTAAGGTAGGACAAGAAATTGTTACTCATTTAGACCATGAATTTGATGAGTGGAGACAAGAAATGATATGGGTGAGTTTTAATGATTTAAAGAAATTGTTTATATTGGAAAATGAAAAACCTATTTATATAAAAGGAAATTCTTGTTGGTTTGATAGTAAAAAATATCACGGAACTAAAACAAATGGTTATGGTGTAAGTTTAAGAGTAGATGGTGAATATACATCTGATTTTAGAAAGAAGTTGTTTGGTAAAGATTCAAAATGGGAAACGGTATAAATGAAAGAATTACGAAATCGTTGGACTAAAGTTGATGATGTTAATTTATCTATGTATACTGGGGATAAAATGTCAGAAAAAGCTTATTGGGCATTTAAACGAGAATATTCTTTTGGACTTGTAAATGTAGGAACACCTTGTAATGAGAAATGTTTCTATTGTTCACAATATTGGAATCCTCCTGATTTAGTTGTATCATATGGTGGTTGGCTTACTATGGAAGAAATAAAACATTTTCTTACATTTGTACCAGATAAAGTTATTAGAGTAATAGGATATGGACACCATGTAAATAATGGAGAGTTTTTTGCACATCCTAAGTCACTTGAGATACTTGAATATTTAATAGATAATGATTTTATTGTAAGGGGAATAGATACGAATGGTCATTCACTTACAGAGAATCATATAAAGTTTATAGAAAGATTTCATACTAAAGTTGCTGAACATAGACATTATGGGATTTGGCAAGGACTATATTTACATCTTACTAATTATGAAAAAACAAAAGATACATTAGAGTTGTTGTCTAAATATAAAATTCCTTATGTGGCAGTTATAGTTATTTCGACAGTAGATGTAAAAAACGGCCGTACAGAAAAATGGATAGAACAATTACAAACTCATAATCCTACTGAACTGGAAGTTGTTCCACCAGGATATACCAAATATACTCCTGAACATATAACTAAACATATGGAAATTTCTTGGGAACAACATTGGGGTTATATGAAGAATTGGAGAAGGAAATTTCCTAAAATTCCAATAGAATGGGAAGCCAGTAAACTTTATAATGGAATGGCTGAGGAAGAAATAACTTATTCTTTGAAATGGTTATACAAAAGTAGGGTAAATACTGATAAGGAGATTCTTTTTCTTGTAGCAGAATCAGTTGGGGGTATATTTGAATCAATAGTTGAGAAAGAAAATTTATTTACAAATTATAAAGTGGTTGTGGTGAAAAATGAAACTTTTGGGGGAAGTATTAAAGTATCAGGATTATTACAAACTTCGGATTATATATCAATATTAGATAAAACTATATCGAAAGAGTATAGACCCGACCTTGTTGTTTTACCAAAAATGAGCTTTTTCTATGATGATTTAGATTTGAGAGGAGTATCGGCACATACTATAACAGAAAAATTTAATATACCAGTAGTATGGTGTTGAGTAAGATATGAAAAATAAAGGGTTATTTGACCACATAAAACAAATTACTAATGTACAGAATCCTATGTATTGGGATACTCTTACTGAGTCTGATAAAAAGACTTGGAGTAATTATATGATACATAGATTTATTAGTATGAAATCAGATTGGATAGAAGTTGCAAATGAAATTCAAAGATATTGGGAACTAAAACCCAAAACAATTTATCAATTTTATACAAACATATTACCAAGAGGTAGAACATTTCTTAGATATACAAAATCTAAAAAGAAATCTAAGATAGAGAAGTGGGCTATGGATATATTATGTGATTATTTTCAGGAAAGTTCACATAATGTTGAAAAAACACTTGACATTATGGGTAAAAATGTTGTATATTCCATAATATCCAAATATGGAGTAGATGATAAAAAACTTAAAAAAATATATAGGAGATAGAAATGAAAGTTATAACAGATTCTAAGACGGTTAGAAAATATTCGAAAGAGAAACCTGACCTGTCAATAGTAGAGCAAATGGAACTTGAATGGCCATTGATGACACAAGAGTTTAAGAAGATTCAACAAGAACAATATGAATTGTTTTTACTTAAACAACATGATTATGGCCCAGGCAATATTAGTGTTGGAACTCAATTACAAAACAAAGAAGAAGTTCATCTATCACTTACAGGGTTATGGTTTAGAATGAATGATAAGATTCAAAGATTGAAAACCTTGTTAATGGGTGGTAAGAAAGCCGCAGTAAATGGTGAACCAATGGAAGATGCATTTCTTGATGTATCTAATTATGGAATAATGGCAACTATTGTTAAGAATGGTAAATGGGGAAAGTAAGTTATAGTCAATTGTCTATGTGGACTCAATGCCCACATAGATGGAAACTAAATTATATAGACGACCTTAGTACATTTACTGATAACATCTATACTTTATTTGGGACATCTGTGCATGAAACTATACAAGCATATCTTGTGTGTTATTATGGTAAGACTATCAAGGAAGCAGATTCATTACCAATGTATGATATTTTACAGTATAGAATGGAAACTAATTATAAGAATGCCGTAGAGAATTCTAAAGAAGAATTAGATATTACTTTAGGAGATATGAAATCTTTTTATAAAGATGGTTGTGATATTATAGATGAATTTATAAAACACAAATCAAGTTATTTCCCAAAGAAAAATACAGAGTTGGTGGGTATTGAGATTGGATTGAATGAAGGACTTGATAAAAATATTGAGTTTAGAGGTTATATGGATGTGGTTATTCACAATAAAACTACAGGTCGTATAAAAATTATAGATATTAAGACTTCCACAATGGGTTGGAATAAGTGGACAAAAGCAAATAAAAATAAAACTAATCAATTATTATTATATAAATACTTTTTCTCTAAAAGTAATGAAATTCCCATAGATAAAATTGATATTGAATATTTAATATTGAAGCGAAAACTATATGAGAATTTTGATTATCCTCAAAAACGAGTACAAACATTTTCTCCAGCAAGTGGAAAACCAAGTATAAATAAAGTTATCAATAATCTAAATGAATTTCTTTCAGATAGCTTTGATGATAAGGGTAATCATATCAATAAAAATTACAGAAAAATAGTATCAGATAAAAATTGTAAATGGTGTGAATTTAAAAATTTACCAGAATATTGTGATAGGAAACAATAATGGAAGGATATGTAAATAGTACTATAAGAATGAAGTTGTCAGATTTTTTAGGCAAACCATTTGAAGAACAAGTTTATGAGAAATTATCACAACTTGGTTCAGTTGGTTCTCATCCATTTCCAATTTATTTTTGGTATGATGGTGATAAGGATAAATTGAGTCCAAAACAAATGAAAGATTTTATAGATAAGTGGGAATCATTGGATAGTGTGAGTTATAAAACTTTAATTAGAACAAAATTTTTTGATAATCATAATGAATTTATATGGTGGGATATTAGACCATATGGTATGGAGAGACCAAAATGGGTACGATGTAGTTATGAATATTCAAATCCAACTGATATTTTGAATGGTATAGATAAATTATTATCTTTTTACAAGTTCGTTACAAATCAACAGGAGAAAAGACAAAAACGAAATGATGATGAAAGTAGCAATTATAGGATCAAGAAGTTACACTAATTCACGCAAAATTAAAGATTTTGTGTATCAATTAAAAGAAAAGTATAAAGAAGAATTAGAAATAGTTAGTGGTGGCCAAAAGGATGGTTCTGATGGGTATGCTAAGAAATATGCATTAGAATTTGATATAAAGTATAGTGAATTCCCACCACAACATTATCCACATAATATACATTGTGTTAGGCCAAATTATGATTATGGAAAACCGTATTATGTGTCAAACTATTTCAAAAGAAACAAACAAGTTGCAGAGTATTCAGACAGAGTAGTTGCATTTGTTACAAATCCAAATAAAATAACGAGTGGAACTTTATCCACTCTACAATATGCAGAAAAAATGAATAAAAAATCAATTATTATTGATTGAATATATATTTATATATGTATATAATGGAGTTACAATATGAACGAGGTTAAATTGACTTCGGTAAAAGTTATCACAGAACTATATAAAAAATTCAAGAATAAAACTATTGACGATGAATTTTCGTTACAAAAATTAGTAAATAGAAGTTTGAATATGTTTGTGTATGACGAGAAGTTTAAAAATAATGTTTTGAACTATGGCGATTTACACCAAAGTGGTAGTAAATTTTAATTAAACTAAAATAAAGGTTTTATTTTATGGCGGGTCTAAAATTACCGAAGCTAAAATCAATAAGTGATATTAGAAAAAAGAAAAAGATATTACTATTATCAGATGACTTAAGAATGTCAAGTGGAGTCGGTACAATGTCGAGAGAATTTGTAATCGGAACAATTGATAAATATGATTGGGTTCAAGTGGCGGGAGCCATTGACCATCCTGAAAAGGGTAAAGTGGTTGATATGAACCAATCAATTAGAGAAGAAACAGGAATAGAAGATGCTAATTTGAAAATCTTTCCAGTAAGTGGATATGGAGATCAGGATCTCCTTCGATTTTTGATTCAATCAGAAAGACCTGATGCTATTCTACACTATACTGATCCAAGATTCTGGAAATGGTTTTATGATATGGAACACGAAATCAGACAACACATTCCTATTTTTTATTATAATATCTGGGATGATTTACCTTATCCGAGATGGAATGAGCCGTTTTATGAAACTTGTGATTTGATTATGAGTATATCTAAACAAACGGTAAATATAGTAAATAATGTTTGTGAAAACAAACCCAGAACTGATTGGGATTCTACATATAATCCACATGGAATTAATGAAAAAGATTTTTATCCAATTACAGATGAAAAAGAACGATTGGAAATGAATAAATTTAGAAATGATATTTTCAAAGGTAAGCCAATTGAGTTTTCATTATTATATGTGAATAGAAATATTCGTAGAAAAATGCCAGGTGATTGTGTATTGGCATTTAAACGATTTTGGGATACTTTACCTGAGGATAAAAAAGATAAAGTTGGTTATATAATGCATACTACGCCTAAAGATGAACATGGAACTGATTTACCTGCAGTTATTGAGGAGTTGGCACCTGAATGTAATATCGTATTTAGTACTGGGAAACTTGATAATAAAAAAATGAATTTTTTATATAATGTAGCAGATGTTACGATGAATCTTGCATCGAATGAGGGATTTGGTTTGGGAACGGCAGAATCACTAATGGCAGGAACACCAATAATTGTAAATGTTACAGGTGGTATGCAAGACCAATGTGGATTCAAACTTGATGATAAATTTTTAACTTATAAAGATTATTTTGAAATAGAATCATTACATAATTGGAAAGATTGGGAAAATAATTCAAAATTAACACACGGTGAATGGGTAAAACCTGTTTGGCCGAAAACACGAGCACTAATGGGTTCAATTCCAACACCATATATCTTTGATGATAGATGTGATTGGCAAGATGCTGGAGATGCTATTCAATATTGGTATGAACTGGGTAAAGAGAAACGAAAAGAGTGTGGATTGTTAGGTCATAAATGGGTTTGTAGTGATGAAGCAATGATGAGTGTTCGTTGGATGAGTAAGAATTTTATTGACCAAATGGAAACTGCTTGGGAAAAGTGGACACCAAGAAAAAGATTTAGTATCTTTAAAGTATGAGGAATATATGAGTAAACCGTTAGTATTAGTTACAGCACCGATAACTACGAGAAGTGGGTATGGAAATCACGCTCGAGATATTGTTAGAGCTTTAATTGAATTAGATAAGTATGATATAAAAATAAATGCATGTAAATGGGGAAATACACCTATGAATGCACTTGAAGATAATAATACTCATCACCAGAAAATAAAAAGTAGAATTCTGCCAGATAATAAGCTTGATAGACAGCCAGATTTACATTTTCATATTGTTATTCCGAATGAATTTCAACCTATAGCAAAAAAGAATATTGGGATTACTGCAGGAATAGAAACAACTGTACCTGTTCCCGCGTGGCTTGAAGGTTTGAATAGAATGGATTTAAATATAGTGACTTCAGAATTTACAAAAAGTGTTTTTAAAAATGCTGAGTTTGCTAAAAAAGATAAAAGGACAGGTGCAGAGGAAGCACTGACAGTTAGAAAACCAATGGAAACTTTATTTGAAGGGTTTGAGGATATCTACAAAACAACTACAGAATTTGATGATTCAGTAAATGGTATTTTTGATGAGGTAGAGGAAGATTTTGGGTTTCTATATACAGGACATTGGTTACAAGGTGGTTTGGGTAAAGATAGAAAAGATACGGGTATGTTGGTAAAGGTTTTTTGTGAAACATTTAAAGATCAATCTAATCCTCCAGCACTTTTATTGAAATCAAGTGGTGCTAATTTTTCAATTATAGATAGAAATGAGATTCTTACTAAAATAAAAGAGATTAAAAAAACAATTAAAAGTAAGAAATTACCTAATGTGTATTTAATTCATGGAGATTTTACAGATGGTCAAATGAATCAACTATATAATCATCCGAAAGTAAAGGCTCATATTTCATTCACACATGGTGAGGGATTTGGTAGACCTTTATTAGAGGCAGCTCAGAGTGGTAAACCAATAATAGCTCCTAATTGGAGTGGTCAAGTAGATTTTTTACATGGTAGTTATTGTACTTTAATACCTGGTTCTATGACTAAAGTTCCTGAAGGTTCTTTTCCAAAAGATTTGCTTTTTGAAGAATCTCAATGGTTTACTGTAAATTATCAAATTGGATCTCAAATTATGAAAGATGTTTTTAAAAATTATAAAAAATATCTTAAAAAGGCACATCAGTTAAAGATTTATACTCAGGCATTTACATTTGAAAAAATGAAGAAACGGTTGGATGAATTAATTACACCTTTATTAGAGTCTGTTCCAACAGAAGTAAAGTTGAAAATACCTAAATTAAAAAAGGTACAGAAAGTTGAAAAAAGTACTTTAAAATTACCATCCCTCAAGAAGAAAAAATAATTAAAATATTTATTATAGAGAAAAATTATGGAAAAAAAAATAACTTGCCCAATATGTTTTAGTGATGAACAATGTTTTGAAGAACAACAAAAAGATTGGTCTTCATATATGTGTTTCAATTGTGGATTCACTTCAAATTCTATGTATAAACCCGATTCAGAAGAATTAAAAAAGGCATCTAAAGGGGCTACACAATTAATGATAGATATAAGTTTTTATGATACTGATAGAGATGTAACTTGGTTTCCTTCAATCGTAAATATGGGAGAATTAGGAATAATTTATCCAGAGGGAACTAAAAATAATTGGGTATATAAACTTGCTACACCCCGAAACCTTACTACAGAGGAGAAAAAGGATTCTAAATATGAAGGTCATACTCAAATTTTAGATGTAGAATCTGCAACTGAATTTGGTCAATATGAATTTGTAGATGCTTTGAAAAAAATGGGCGTGGTTCAGGAAATCTAATGAAAAATACATCTTGGCAAAGAATTATACCTGGAGAGATTGTAAATTTTATTTATAAGAGTAAAAGTCAAACTAAAGGTACTCGTAGATGGGCTATTTGTATTGATCCAAAGTACACGTATAGAAAGAAAAATGGTAGAACTGCAAATTATTTTGTGGGGATTCAAATTGATCAAATAGGTTCACGAAGAATACCACAACCAGTTATTAAAGAAATAATTACTATGTTGGGTGGGGTTGCTAAAAAACAATCTGGAGGTAGACAAATTGATGTGGCTGATGTATCTACAGATGAGAGACCAGGAGATGTAGCTACGGGTGAATTTAGTAAAGTATATCAAAGAATAAAACACATTATCAAACGAGAAAGTGTTTTTAGAACATATAATTTACGAGAATGTAAAAAGAGAAGGGTTTTTTTAGAAGATAAATATGATTATATACCTAAAGAAAATATTAAACAATTTATTACAGAGGTACAATTAGATACAGAGGTAGTGATTAATGAGTAATTTTAATAAGAGGAAAGCGGGCGAAGGGCCAGGAGGTACTACTACAAAAATTAGAAAGTTGTCTATGGAATATTTACAACAACAGGGAATTACAGTTCCAATTTCTAATGAATTTGATTTTCAAAAAATTCAGTTTAAATATAAAAAGAATCCAGAATTAGATAAACTTTTAGGAGATAATAGTTGGTTAAAAAAGAATCCAAATATGGGATATTATCATGATTTAGCAGATGATTTATTTGTAGATGAATTATTTAACGGTAAAGAAAATGGTTATTTTGTTGAGTTAGGTGGTCTTGATGGAATTTCAAATTCTACCTCATATTTTTTTGAAAAATGTAGAAACTGGGATGGAATAGTTGTTGAACCAAATCCATTTTGGGATTATTATCTCGAAGGTAATAGAAAAACTTATTCACAAAAGGCCATACTGAATCGTACAGGGAAAATGGACTTTTTATGTAGAAAAGATCCAACATTTTCTACATTAGCAGATTTTGAGGATGTTGGGGATAATAAATTCTACCCATCAGCGAAAACTAAAAAGATAGATGTATGTAGTCTTACCGAA
>Ga0310345_10002853_pt1 | contig 16987 bp, 14 predicted proteins | sample HC15DNA20500_MG_FD_204667 | JGI IMG/M metagenome (GOLD analysis project Ga0310345, IMG submission 204667) | Marine microbial communities from station ALOHA, North Pacific Subtropical Gyre - HC15-DNA-20-500_MG | ecosystem: Environmental > Aquatic > Marine > Oceanic | place: Pacific Ocean: North... | reverse complement strand
TGTTCGATAATACGTCTCTGTACTAAGTGACATTGTCCCCCCAAAAGAAAGATGGTGGTGAGAAGATCCAAACGGAAGAGTCGGCGCTATCAGAATAGGAATCTCCTGTTGAGCTTGATTTGCTGCTTCCCGGGCAAGATACTCAACGGTTAAATAATCCGTGCCAACAGGAAGGTGAGGGCCATGTTGTTCAATTGCTCCCACAGGCAACACCAGAAGGGCCTCTGGTGCAACAGCACCAGCTTCTTTGCGAGTTAGTTCATGTAACAATATACTAGAAGCCATCGGAATTAATTTCTCCTTTCATGAAGACTAATCTAAATTTTTAGTCTATACGGATACCTTTTTTCTTTTATCCATAGTACTGTATGATGTATGAATCATACTTCATAAATTCGTTCTAAGGTCTAATTTAAATTGAAATATAGACCAACTATCCCAAGTAATTTTTAAAACTTATGGTTATGTCAATTTCTAATTAAAAAAAATTGAATTTAATAGTTGTACTGAAACCTCCCAAGAGGTGCATTTGTTTAACCTAATCCTTTTCGTTGTAATCCCTCTGAGCAGTACAATGATCAATTATCTAAGAGAAACTCTATGAAAAAACAACTTTTTAGTATTGGACTAGTCTTAATAAGTTTATTGTTTCCGGGATATTCAAAAGATATCCCCAAAATTACTGATTTGGAGGATCAGCCTCTATTGGCCCATGCTCAGCGTCTTAATGAGGCTCTAAACTTTTTAGGAAGTTCCTTAACCTCAGCAGATTCACAGCGACTTAAAGAGCTAAAAAATGAGATTCCAAGTGCGAAAACTTCTCAAGTCATCCAAGAAATTTTAGATCCCTACTGCTTGGCAATGATAACTATTAATCCAGAGGCTCGGGTAAAGGTCATCCGTGGATCGTCTAACCCCCAGTTAGTGCAAAATGGTTGGAAAAGCTTTTTGGTCAAGATTAACAATGAGGCTAATATAACAGCTCGCCTAGAGGTAGCTAGCCCCAATTCCAAACCAATTCTTTATAAATCAAGTAATGCTAAACAAGCAAAGCCAGAAAACTTACTTAGTTCAGGCCAAATTGCTAACCGATTTCTGGAAGTTCATATGTACCGACGACGTCCCTTATTGCCTAATCTTTCTGGGGTCAAGCTAGAGTATGGAGTGGTTCAAATTTACACTAAGGAAGAAGGATTAAGAGAAGGGCGCATTGGTTTCCATGTCGGCCAGGGAACCCAAGATATTGGTTTTAGAAATACTATTGATATCCTGTTCAATTGTCAGCCCTCAGTAAAAATAGTATTTCAGATTAAGGATGATGACGGATCACCCGCTTCAATGGCTTCATTAGTCATTACAGATGGTATTGAAAGAATATTAGAAGAATCTGAAGAAATAAAGATCCCGTTGGTAAGGAGAAGAGGCATTTCTCCACTATTAGGAGAAGAAAAACGTTTAATAGGAGTTTATCCTTTACCTTCGCGTCGCTTAGCAGCTTTAGATGAATTTCCTGATTTTTTCTTTCATCCCCAAGTATATCGAGCATCTGGAGAACACGTATTTCTTCCACCAGGCGACTACAAAATTACGATGACTAGAGGTCCTGAATATATTCCAATAACCAGACGCTTTCGGGTACCCACAGGGAAAAAGGTTTTTCAAGTCAACCTCCAGCTCAAACGGTGGGTTCATATGGCAAAGATGGGATGGTTTAGTGCTGACCACCATGTACATGCTGCTGGATGTAGTCACTACGAGAGTCCTGAAGAAGGAGTGCTACCAGAACACATGTGGCGTCAAACCCAGGGGGAAGATCTCAATATCGCTTGTAATTTAACTTGGGGGCCTTGTTGGTACCACCAAAAAAATTACTTCACTGGAAAAATTCATCCTTTATCAAATAAAAACAACCTGTTGCGTTATGATGTTGAGATTTCTGGATTCCCTTCTTCACACGCTGGTCACATTTGTCTGCTTCGACTAAAAGAAGATGATTTTCCAGGAACAACTAAAGTAGAACAATGGCCAAGCTGGACACTGCCAATCCTCAAATGGGCAAAAAAACAAAAGGCCGTAGTTGGCTATGCACATTCAGGATGGGGATTAGAACCAATACGGCCTACAAAAAATTTGCCTAACTACATCATTCCTAAGTTTGATGGAATTGGAGCCAATGAATACATTGTGACCGTTACACAAGGTGTCATTGATTTTTATTCAGCTGGGGATACTCCAGCACTTTGGGAACTTAATATGTGGTACCACACACTCAACAGCGGTTTCAGAACCCGTCTTAGTGGCGAAACAGATTTTCCTTGTATTTTTGACGATCGCGTTGGTATGGCACGTAGTTATGCCAAACTAGATGGTCCCCTTAACTTTGATACCTATATGAAACAAATTCAAGTAGGTCGTAGCTACGTGTCAGATGGAGCCTCTCATATAATTGATTTCACAATTAATGACTTCGAACTAGGTACTCAAAGCAGTGAGTTAAAAATTGCAAGACCCGGTATTGTTAATATTAAAGCTAAAGTGGCGGCTTACCTGCCGATTGAGCAAAGTGTTTTAGGAGAAGTTATTGCTTCTCAAAGTATAGATCAACCACCTTATTGGCATATTGAAAGAGCTCGTTCTGGTAAGAGTCGGAAAGTTCCTATTGAACTTATTGTAAATGGTGAGCCAGTCGAAAGGAAAATGGTCAAGGCTGATGGACAATGGGTTAGCTTGAACTTCACCTACTCAATTAAAAAATCTAGTTGGCTTGCTCTCCGAGTTTATCCTAGTTCTCATTCAAATCCCATTTTTGTCTTGGTTAATAACAAACCAATCAGAGCATCCAAACGCAGTGCTGAATGGTGCCGAAAGTCAGTTGATCGCTGCTGGAAAATGAAAAGAGTAAGAATCCGTCCACCAGAACGAGAATCGGCTAGAATTGCTTATGACAAAGCTAGGTTAGTTTACGATCAGATTATCAAAGAGAGTCAGAGTCCTTAGAAAATTGGAGAGATGCTTATGAGCGATTTGAAAGTGGGTATTGTTGGTCTTGGTTGGGTAGCTGGTGCTCATATTGAAACCTTTAAATCTGTATCCGGGGCTGAAGTAACTGCTGTATGCTCTCGTCGTAAACTTGATGAAAAAGAGTTACAGAAAACCTATGGTCTTCAATTAAAAACTTTCACTGATTACCAGTCTATGTTAGAGGATCCTGAAATTGATATCATTGACATCTGTACTCCTCATCCACAGCATGCCCAGCAAGCAATAAGTGCAGCCAAAGCAGGTAAAAACCTAATCATAGAAAAACCAATTTGCATCTCCTATCCAGATGCATTAGCAATGAAATCAGCGATTCAACAGGCCAAAGTCCAAGTCTGCGTCTGCTTTGAATGTCGTTTTAGTCAGCATTTTAATCTGATTCGCTCTTGTATCGATAACGGTTTATTGGGTGAAATTCACTATGGAGAGGTTGATTACTACCATGGAATCGGGCCCTGGTATGGACAGTATGAATGGAATATGAAAAAAGACTTTGGTGGCAGTAGTCTCTTGACTGCTGGATGCCATGCTCTTGATGGACTTCTCTACTTTTTAGGAAATGAAGTTGAAGAAATAACTAGCTACGGCACAAAATCTGGTAGTCATCTATTCGAACCTTATGAATACGATACTACAACAGTAACCCTACTAAAATTTAGAGATGGGAAAATAGGAAAAGTTGCTTCAGTAGTTGATTGCTTACAACCCTACTACTTCCACATTCATCTAGTTGGCAGTGAGGGTAGTTTGCTTGATAATCGCATCTATAGTCAAAAACTTAAGGGACTGACCAAAGAACGTTGGAGTGTTTTAGAAACAGCCTTGATTGATTCAGGGGATGTCAGTGACCATCCCTATCAGCCTCAGTTTCAATCCTTTATTAATAGTCTCAACAACGGGGAACGAATGCCCTTGACTAATTTTGACATTGCTTATGAAACCCACAGAGCAGTTTTTGCAGCTGACCTTTCAGCAAAAGAAAATCGACCTGTCAAATTAAATGAGTTTCCCTAGAAAAAAATTGAGAGGAATTGCCTTCTAAAAACTTACTATCATTAATTAACTTAGTTTTCTTTCTAACTAGATATGGCAAGCATTTATACAAGCAACTATACGACCTCAGCTTTCTCAATCCCAGAAAATTTTGTGCCTGATGCTGATCTGAATAAAGCGGTTTGGCAGGATGCACCCAAATTAAAACTGGAGCACTTTCGTAAACCTAAAAGTTACATTCCAAGAATTGATACCCAAGTTGCTATTGTTTATACTCCTTCACATTTCTATCTAGCTTATTGGTGTAAATATTTTGAAATCAACCACTTTAAAAGTGAAAATCTTGATGTTGAGTTCTGGCAACTATGGGACAAAGATGTAGTGGAAGTCTTTATTAACCCTTTTCCAGGGCAAATAAATACCTATTTTGAATTTGAAGTGGCTCCCAATAATCAATGGATAGATTTGGCAATCAATCTTGATAATGAACCAGTGTTAGATGTTAATTGGGATTCTGGATTTACACACGCCACACGCATCTATACAAAAACATGGGTATGTGAAATGAGTATTCCTGTTAAATCTATGGGTGTGAAACAGATTGATCCCGGGATGAATTGGCGAATCAACTTTTATCGTTGTGATGGTATAGGAAATGTTGAGCAACGTAGACTATTAGCTTGGAGTCCTACCCTAGGTGATTCTTTCCACATTCCACAACGCTTTGGCACAATTAATTTTCAGAAATAAGCTATCTTGATTTGAAAGTTGTTCAAGGTATTAAGACAGATCTTTTAAACCTGACAAACATATACGAAAAAATGCCTTGGCAATCAAGACACCACATTTTGGGGGGTACCTTTCAAGAACGCAATTACATTTTCAACTACACCCTCATTCAACAATTCAACTCCCTCAGGAGTCATATCTGCACAATGGGGCGTAAAGACAGCTTGATCACATGATAGTAGCGGATGATCTATCTGTGGAGGTTCTATTCCATAAACATCAATACCCGCTCCACCTAAATGCCCAGATCGTAGAGCTGAGGCTAAAGCTTCTTCATCAACAAGAGCACCACGCCCAACATTAATTAAAATAGCCCCAGATTTCATTAGAGAAAGCTCTTTTTGACCGATCACATGGTGAGATAGATCGGTAAGTTTCAAATGGAGACTAACTACATCAGAAACCCTAAGTAATTCATCAAATTCAACAAAAGGTGCTCCCAATTGGGCAGATCTTTCACCTGACGGATGATAGGTCCAAGCAACAACCCTCATACCCATGGCTCGACCTAACCGGACCATCTCAGACCCAATGTTGCCTGTTCCAATCACTCCTAGTGTCTTACCCTGTATAAAAACATTATCAACTCGACTCCAGCCACCAGCGCGAACTGAAGCCGTCTGATAGGCTGTTCGTTTAGCGACGCTAAACATGAGCCCAAATGCATGTTCAGCTACAATTGGTGCTGTTTTTCCAGGAATGTTACAAACTAGAATGTTTTTAGCTTTAGCTGTAGTCAGATCAATAGCATCAACACCAATTCCACAGACGGTAACCATTCGAAGATTAGGCAGTGCCTTTAATACCTCACCAGACCATTTAACAGCACTACGAGAATTAATCAATATAGATGCATCCCTAGCTCGCTCAATTTTTTCCTGATTTGACTCTGGCCGATTAGAGTACAAAACAATCTCTCCAAAAGTCTCTAACTTCTTTAATTGCGGTGACCCTTGGCACTGAGGAGGATCATCGCCAGGAATAATAATGATAGGTTTGTTATTCATTGTTTGTGTCCAAGAAATCTGTATATAAAACCGTAAACTAAAACCGCCGTTTGATCTACTATGTTAGATTTCAAAAAATGTATGGTATTATTTTTTAGTCGTCAAGGCTATGTGTTCTATTAATAATCGAGAGAAAAGAATCTGCCTAATTTAATCTATGGATCATCAAGTGCCGTGAAAATTCATACTATTAAACGACTAACTAGCTTAATTTTAATAGCCGCACTAAGTTTTAGCTTGTTACCTCTAGGTCCTGCCACGAATTTATTAAGCGATGAGCGTGTAATCTGCAAGAAACATGGATCCTCTTGCAGCTGTGCCCATTTTTGTAATGTTTTTTATAAACAAAAATCACACCCTTCAGGGTATAAGGGCCAGTCATCTCAAGATAAAGCCTCAAGCAAGTGTCACTCAGAAGCAAAGGAATCAAAGAAAAATCAACCTTATCAGAAAATTTATATCCGCAATGGCTGTGGTGTAAAAGGTAAGTTCGTCTATTTAACTAATGTGGAACCTTTTCTCATAAAAGAAATCTCTCTAGAAAATCCAATTTATTTGCCTGTAGCTAATTCAGTGCATAGTAATCTGCATAAACAGCCCTACTTTTATTTTGATATTTCTTCACCCCCACCCCAGAATAATTCTGATTTAAATCAACCAACATGAATCAGGAACTATTCTAGACATTAATTCCGTTATAAGTAATTAGGTCTTTTACAAGGCCAACGATAACCATTCAATTTTCAGGGTTAGTTTATCAAAGTGCAATTAATCAAAACTTTATTGGTATATTCTAATGAAAAATATTTTCCTTTGCTTAGTAGCATTACTCCCCACAACCATATTATTTGCTGATGGTGAAAGAGCAGTTGATCATGCACCAATAGGTATAATGGGGGATCATTTTCACAAAAAAGGTGAATCTATGATTTCCCTTAGACATATAAAAATGTACATGGCTGGAAATCGTATTGGAAGCAACGATGTCTCAGACGGACAGATTATTGAACTTCCTAATCCCTATCAAATGGGAAATATGCCTTCCAAACTGAGTGTAGTCCCTCAAAATATGGAAATGGATATGACAATGTTAGGCATGATGTATGCTCCCTCTGATTCAATAACTATTATGGGAATGGGAATGTTCATGGGCAAAGAAATGAAGTTAAATACTTACAAAGGAATGATGGACAGAGCACTTCTTGGAACATTTAATTCTTCATCTTTTGATTTATCTGACTTTTCAGTTTCAGCACTGATCAAGTTGAAAAAAACCGAAAACTCTAGATGGCATACTCAACTCGGCATTCAAAAATCAGTTGGAAAAGAAAACGCATCGGGTGAAGTACTGACTCCAATGAATGCGACTCAGTCTATAATCCTTCCATATGGGATGCAATCAGGCGACAAGTCAACCGCTTTAATATCTGCCCTTACTTATGTCACCACTCGAGAAAACTGGGTCTTTGGCGGACAATTAAGAATGAAAAGCAACATTTCTGAGGATAAATGGCATTTTGGCAATAGTCTTTCGCCTACAGGTTGGTTGCAACGGGAATTATCTTCAAAGACCTCTGTTTCCCTTAGGCTAACTTATCGTCATCAATCCCCGATAGAGGGTATAAACCATGCAATCATGGCTCCAGTCCAAACTGCAAACCCCAATAATTATGGAGGAAAAACCTTAAAGCTGGGTACTGGATTAAATCAACTGTTCAAGATTTTTCCTGGGGATCATGCAGATCGATTTGGAATTGAAGTGTCCTATCCTATTTACCAAAATTTAAATGGTCCCCAAATGAAATCTGGGTTATCCATTCAGCTGGGCTATCAAAAAAGTTTTTGAATGATAAAAATTTCAATACAATAACCTCTAAATAAAAATCCATGACATCAAGTTTTAAGGAAAAATTGTGAAACGCTCTATTTTCATTATTAGCTTAGAGGGAAATGAAATCTAGTCAAGGCGATTTCTTTTTTGTCATTTCTTCAGTAAACTTTACCATTCCTCATGTGGGTGCTACTGGACCTGTTTCTGCAGGGGAAAACAAAGATGATGCACGGACTGTTTTTTTAGAGGAACGTGAAGACTTAATTCGCTTCTGGGATTCACTCGGAAAGCCTGTTTTTATTCTTACAGGTGATCTACACAATAGTTTTGCAATTAAAGTCACTAACAACGTATGGGAATTTGCTTCTGGGCCTCATAACTCAACTAATCATCCATTAAGTAGTGAAGGAAACAGACCTACCAATGGACTATTTAATTCCCAAGGACGTGAGGTAGAAATTCGCTGGTCTAGTTTCATGCAACCTGATACTCCTAACCAACTTCGGAATCGTCCAATTTATTGTGTTGTACAGGTCAATAATGTTTTTAATAATCCAGTTAAGTCTGATGCTGATCGGTGGGTTGCCTATGAACATCCTCAGATCATTTTCCAATACTATGATGGCTTAAATGCAGATCTTCTTTATGCAGAATCAATTGTTTCTCCTTAATGAGGAAGTTCTTAACAACTAGATTAAAAGTGATAAATACCAATTAATATTTTCTCAAATCTCTCCTGATAAATTACGTTCTCATTAAAGGAGAATTTAAACTGGCTATTAGAAATAACAACCACACAAAAAGAAAATTTCAAAAACCATCTTTAGCAATGGTTCGATATGCTTTTCGGACAATCATTTGGCCCAGAAGAAAACTTGTTCTTGTCGGGTTAGTGCTGATCATTATTAATCGAATTGCAAGTTTAGCTCTGCCTGGCTCAACTAAGTACCTTATGGATGATGTGATAGCAAAGGGAGATATTGAGCTCTTAAATATGCTGCTACTCGGAGTAGCAACTGCACTTCTAATTCAAGCAGGTAGCTCATTCACACTGACACGATTACTGAGTGTTGAAGCACAACACTTGATTTCGTTGTTACGTGTTAATGTCCAAAAACATGTCCTTTACCTTCCTGTTCGTTATTTTGACAATACTAAATCCGGGGAGCTTGTTTCAAGAATTATGACTGATGTTGAGGGAGTTAGAAATCTAGTTGGCACGGGATTGGTACAAATGTTTGGTGGTATTCTAACCTCTTGCATTGCTTTTGTTATCCTAATTAAATTAAATGCGTTACTAACACTTTACGTCTTAGTACCCCTTCTTTTCTTTGGATTAATTTCCCTCAAGACTTTTAGTTATATCCGTCCTATTTTTCGGCAACGTGGAAAAATAAATGCTGAAGTTACTGGAAGATTGACTGAATCCCTTGGAGGAATTAGAGTGATCAAAGGGTTCAACGCAGAACAGTCGGAAATAAAAGTATTTGAAAACGGCGTGGCTCGAATTTTTGAAAATGTTAAAAAGTCACTGACCGCCACAAGTTTAGTGACGAGTTCTGGTACCTTATTGGTTGGCCTCGCTACAATAGGAATTATTTGGTTTGGTAGTGGTGAAGTTATTAATGGCACCATGACTATTGGTGATCTAGTAGCATTTATTTCATTCCTTGCTCTACTAGTTACTCCAATGGTTCAAATGGGAAATATTGGTAGTCAATTCACAGAAGCATTTGCTGGACTTGATCGAACAAATGAATTATTGAGTCTCAGCGAAGAAAATGAAAATGAAAAGCGGTCACTAAAGTTAAGTGATTGTAAGGGTCACCTTAGTTTTTGTGATGTAAGTTTTGGCTACGAAATAAATATAAAGGTTCTAAAGAATATCTCATTTGACGCTCCTGAAGGTTCGGTCACAGCCTTAGTAGGTAGTTCTGGCTCTGGAAAAACAACTATTGCTGGATTAGCAGCAACCTTTCTTACCCCTGACGAAGGTACAATCAAAATCGATGGAGTCGATTTGTCAACTGTTACCCTAGATAGCTATCGTTCCCAGCTTGGTGTTGTCTTACAGGATGATTTCCTTTATGACGGAACCATTCGGGAAAATATTCTATTCAGTAAATCTACAACTAACGAAACTGAATTACTCGAGGCTGTTAAAGCTTCGCATGTAGATAAATTTGCAAATCGCTTAGAAAAAGGCCTCGAAACAGTAATTGGAGAACGTGGAATTAAGCTGTCCGGAGGACAGAGGCAAAGAGTTTCAATCGCACGGGCTATTCTGGCAGACCCAAGGATATTAATTTTAGACGAAGCTACATCTAACCTTGATACCGAAAGTGAACTGTACATTCAGGAAAGTCTGACTGAGTTAATGAGGAGTAGAACAACCATCGTGATTGCCCATCGCCTGAGCACAATCCGCAAAGCAGATCAAATCCTAGTGATTGAAGAAGGAAAGATTGTGGAACAAGGAACTCACGATGAATTAATCAATAAACGAGGAAGGTACTTTAAATTATATACCTACCAAGCACGGATTTAAACTCATCAATCATTTATCAAATACCTTATTCCATGGTTCATTTGGCAAGGGGGATTTAGCTCGCCACTCAGGATCGTAATCCGGGTTTAACTTATGAAGAATAAAGCCTTTTTCATTTAACCAATTTTCAAGCTTATTCTCAAGATTTAGTACCTTTTCAGGGATTTTCATTGCTAGGTCAAACTGTTCACCAATATCCTCAGCTAGATTATACAGTTCGACTCGAGGTGGGTCATATTGTTTAATCAGTTTGAAATCTCCGGATCGCACAGCAGCACCAGGTTGCCGGGTGACAGGAGGATAATGAGGATAGTACCAGAATAATTCCTGACGTCCCCACTCGTCTTTTCCTAAAAGTATTGGAACTAAACTATTACCATCAAGATTCTGGCCCGGTTGAGCACCTCGCCCAACCATTTCAACGATGGTTGGATATAAATCGGCTCCCATTACAGGTATATCGGAAATGTTCCCTGATGTGGTTTTTTCAGGCCACTTAATGATCAACGGTACTCTAATACCTCCCTCATAAAGATAGGTTTTACCTAAACGAAGCGGTCGGTTGCGAGTAACACTGGATAAACCCCCGTTGTCTGAAAAAAAATAATTACCGTATTACTCTCTAAATTCAACTGATCAATCTTCCTGATAATTTGTCCAACGCTATGATCAACCGTTTCTATCATTGCTGCATAAACAGGACTGATTTGGGAATCATCTTTTTTAAGTTTCTTCCTGTACTTTTTCACTAATGGTTCTGGAGCCTGAAGTGGTGTATGAACTGAATAGTGAGAAAGATAGAGAAAAAATCTCTTATCTTGATTTTCTTCAATGAAAGTAAGCGCTTCATTAGTGAGACGATCAGTTAAATATTCTCCTTTCTTGCCTCCTGACAAAGTTGGGATAGATGGATTCCATTGCAGCTTAGTTGTTTTATAAGGGTAGAAATAATCTGGTGGCATTCCATGAGTATAGCCTCCAACATTAAGGTCAAATCCCACTTTATCAGGCCAATGACTCTGATTCCCTAAGTGCCACTTCCCCATGCTAGCTGAAGTATAACCTGCTGGCTTGAGTGCTTCTGGAAGAAGAACCTCTCTATCTCGCAAGAAAAAATAATCCTGAGGAGGAATAATCCTGCCATTTTCAGGAAATCGATGCCAACCTAGGGGTGTTATATGACCTGTAAAACCCACTCTTACTGGATATTTCCCAGTCATCAGGCTTGCAACGACTAGGAGAGCAAACCGGAGCGTTAGAATATGCATTAGTAAAACGTATGCCTTCATGAGCTAACTGATCAATATTAGGTGTTTCATAAAATGTGCTACCCTGCACACCCAAATCCATCCAACCCAAATCATCGATCACAATCATAACCACATTGGGCGGCTCATTTCCTGTCTGAGCATATCCTTCCATTGTCTCGATTCCTGTTGCACAGAAAATAATAATCCCTAGCCAAATATAGAAACAAATGAACCGAAAAAACAATGTTATCGATACAAAACCATAAAAATGCTTAAAAGAAATGAATTTCTGTTTTGTCAAAACACAGTCCTTTTATTAATTAAAATAAATAGTTTTTTTACTAATGTTCTATAAACTTTGATCTTTATTCCCAGTATTATACAAGTAGAGGTCTAATCTCCAAAACTAAAGGAATAAAGATCTGCATCACTAAGGACAAAACGCAAACGAACTGGTTGTCCAGCTAATTTGCTTAGATCTGGATTACCCTTCCAATTCAACACACCTTTAATCTGGTCCCCAAAATTTTCTGCAGAATCAGATAAAGCAAAACCTGGAATTGGACGTCCGGTTATCCCCTGAATTTCTGCCTTTACACTACCAGCTGCAGAAGTTGAAAAATTCATAATCAATTTTTTTCCCTTGAATATAATAGGTTTGGTGACTATTTCACCTCCAGCTAAAGGAGCCTGCAAGGATACGAACCCATCAATTCTGAGAGTATAACGACGAAGCCGCGAAGCTATCCCACCAGAAGTCCAATAACCACCATCATTAATATAAAATGATAATTCATTAGGCATCCCTTGAGTCGGATGCTCAGTCACAGTTAACCCATAAGCAGGAAATGTATTTGGATAGATCCAACGTTCTTTCCGAAGGCCAGGACGCACAAAAGCTTCTCCCCAGCGTTTAAAATTCACCCCATCCCGGCTAGTCATGAAAAGTGTTTCTGAAATTGAACCAAACTTATAGGATGGATGCTTAGTAATTGGAAGCCCTTCTTTAATCTCACGACCAGCCATAAAACGGCCAGGAAAACCTACCAAAATATGGGGAGCCCTGTAATAAGGACGAATTTGATTAAGGTAGATTTGTTCTCGACGAGACCCGGGGTACTGTAGCCACTGAGGTTTCGTCCAATAACGAAAATCCGAGGAACTGGAAGTCATTACATCACGAGCTTGACCCATTTGATCGAGTCCGAGTTGAAGCCCACCTGGCCTTATCTCGTCATCTTGACCTCGCATTTCTCGATGAAACACTAAGTAGCGATTATTCGCATTACACCAAAAAGCCAGGTTCTGTGAATCAAATTTTCCTTTAGTGATAATTGGATCTTTTGACATTGGTTGCCAATGAATACCGTCGGACGATGAAAATGAATACAACCCCTTGCTCGGTTGACTCAAAGCAGCTATAGCCTTGTACCGTTCTCCTGGATTACAGTTTGGATTTGTATCTTTAAACGGTACAAAGGTATTACTAATTTCACCGGACAAGATAATGTTGTTTTTCTTTGAGCCCTTAAAAAGAACTAAATCTAAATTAGGCCTTTCCCAATTGATTCCGTCCTTACTCTCAGCATAGCAGGTGAATAGAGTGCTCTGTTCGTTGAAACTCCGCCAATCTTGACCTCGATAGTACATGCGATAAATTAAACCATCCTTAAATATTGTTGCATAACCAGAACTATTTCCTTCCCAGGGTTGGTCAAAAGTAAAGACCACTTCTTTTTCAGTTGGTCTTTGCAATGTTAATTTGGCACTACCCATTGTTTGATCAATAAGTAAATTATCAACCATAAGCTCTAATCTTGATCCAATATTAATAGGGGCTTGGGGAGTATTACAACCCATGCCAATCAAAAGGCTCATGGCCGTTAAACATTTCAAATTAAACATTAGAACGAATCTGCGAAACAAAGTTGGGCAATGACTAATCACATTCATTGTGCACTCCGTTTGTAATGCAATAAATTCTTACTTCATGTGACATTAGTTCCAAAAAAAAAGCTCTGTCAAATCATTTTTTTTAGGAGGGAAAGTAGAAAATAAGGACCTAGACCGAGTAACTACTTTATCTAGAAAGTACAAAACTTATTTTATGGAAGATTAGAATTGGTAGCGGGGGCGGGATTTGAACCCGCGACCTTTGGGTTATGAGCCCAACGAGCTACCAGACTGCTCCACCCCGCATGCGGATTCTATTTTCTCCACAGCTGCGGAGTCAAGTTAATTGTTTTAATTGTTTTATAAAAGTTCAGTCCAAATAGAAAAATTTTATTCAGAGAGGGGGTCCTTGTGGCCTATTTCTCATTGTTATTAGGTTTGATCACAACCTTGTGTTCTCCTGGTTTGACCATACCTAATTCTTCTCGGGCAATTTTTTCAATTTCTTTTGGGTCAGTCTTAAGTCTTTCAATTTCGTTCTCTAATTGCTTGTTCTCAGATTTAACAGCTTCAATAAGTCGAATCAAGTCGTTGGTTGTCCCTTGAAGCTTTTGACCCTCTTGATAACCTCCAGGACCAATCATAGCCTGAACAAGCATTATCAATAACGCAACACCAAGCACAACTACTAAGATTGATTTAACTTTGAAAATACTTTTTTTCTTTACCATAAACAGCCCTAAGTTTGGGAAAATAGACTCTAAACCAACCTTGGTTTAGCAAACTCGCTTATCTCTAGTCTCAAACAAAATTCAATCCAGAGTCTAGCTCAAAAACGGTATAATAAAAAATATTTTTGTTCGATAGGAAAAATTAATTGTATACAGAATATTTTGAAAACTCAGCCTGGAAAGAAAATGACTGACAAAATAGTTGTTTTGGTTAATTGTTCAACTTCAGACGAGGCTGAAAACATCAGCAAGTATTTAGTAGAAAAACGTCTGGCTGCTTGCGTTAACATTATTCCTATGATGAAGTCTTGGTACTGGTGGGAAGAAAAAGTAACTCAGGACAATGAGGTTCTTATTATAATCAAAACTTCTCGCAAAAATTTTTCCAAATTGGAAAAAGAAGTCGTACGGCTCCACTCCTATGCAGTACCAGAAGTTGTTGCTCTTCAAATTGTTGAAGGATCCGACAACTATCTCAATTGGATCGACAGTTCTTTACAAAATTAGTTGATGTTAAAATATAGATCGTAGTTTATTAGACAGTGGACATTTAACTTCTCCCCTCTCAAAAAGGGAAAAACGTGGCTAACAACCAATCAGTTTGGAAATCCAATCAATTACGTTTTGGCTTGAACCTTCTTATCTGTTCATTAGTTTTTTTCACCAAATCAAGTTTACCTTTGAGTAAGTCAATTGAAAATCATCACACTATTTCCCTGCACTCAACTAGCTCCTGGGAAAAAAGCTTCAGCCTAAATCAAGGAGAAAGTGTGCAGATTTCAATCCATCTTCCTCAACCATCGCTCCTGCCTTCGAATGCACTTGTTGGTGTTACCTGGAAGCTTGCAGAAAAATATGAACAGACAAATGAAAAAGCTAGTAAGACACTCATTCCTAATTTAAAATCAAGAGAACTAAATGATTTTGGGATTTACACTAAACCCACCCCTAATTGGGGAAAAATACTCCATGCTCTAGATCCCGACCTTTTTTTAATTTATCGAGCTCCAGCTGCTGGAACTTATGTCTTAAATATTTTTCCAGAAAAAAAACCAACTTCGTTATTTGATGGTCCTAGGTGGCGAGAAACTGGTCTTGCACCTCAATTCCCTAAGTTTTCAAAAACCATCTTTTGGCCAAAAAACATCAAGATTCCCATTAATTTCCAAGTAGCCCCTATCAATTTAAAGGGGAATCGCAAGTTGAATTTTCATGTGGAACATGAGCCTAACGATACCCCGGAACAAGCCCAATTGATTCCAATTCCGTATGGTGAAAAGATACAACGTATTCTAATCACAGCAGGAGCGGATGACATTGAATATTTTGATAATGGTAAAGTGGGCCAGTCCGGTGATGACTGGTTTCGCTTTAATTACAATGGTTCTGAACAACGACTACTCACCTGCAATTTAACACTACCTGACCACACTATAGCAGCTCGTCTAAGGTTCTACACTTTGGATCTTACTTCAGAAAATCCTGGAACCTTAGATAGTCAAATAGGTAACTCTTTTAATGTTGATGGCTTAAACCAACAGCTATTGCCACTTCTAGAATATACAAAAGGACGAAATGAAAATGAACGGGTACATCAACAAACCGAAGAACATCGTGCCGAAATAAATCGACTGCTGGAACCCGGTGGTATTTATTTCTTAAGGGCTGAAGCTAATGCACCTGGTTATGAATTAGAACTTCGACTTTTAAAACCTGCACCCTATAAAGATCCCAGAAAAGCTGTCAAGCAAGCTATGTATGACCACTTAGGTCAAGTTGACTCTTGGCTCTCTAATCGCCCCCGAGGTGCAAGCGTTGAAAGGCGAATACGGGATACTGGAAATTTATTAGGCACCCACTGTATGAGTTGTCATACTCAAGCAGGGGTATGGGGGCCAGCAGTTCCATTAGAAAATGGATATATAATCGAAAATGTTCAGAATTTTAGACGATTAGTAAATATCATGTATGAATCTTTACGTCCAACTAACTACTTAAAGAATGCAGCCAACAATACGAGTTTGGCTCCATTAGATGTGGGCGATGGGCCCGCTGGAACGCGGGTTGCTGGACACAATGTGTGTACAGTAGAACGGGTAGTTTCCCCGAGAAAACTTCATTCTCAACAACTAATTCGAGTTGCAAACCATGTCTTACAGACTGCTGACCCAAGTGGGATTAACGCAGCTGGTCCCGGTTCTAATGTCGGGCAATCAGTCGTGTTTAGTTTCGCGGGAGAAATTCTTTATACAGCCTGGGACCGAACTGGCCATCCTCGCTATTTTGCCGCAATGGAAAAAAAAGCTCAGGAAATCCTAAAGGTAGAACCTAAATATAGTGATGATCTTTCCCATCGCATTGAGTTTTTTCGTCGATTTTTTCCTCAAAATTATCTTAAGCAAAACCAAAGAGCCCAAAAACGCCAGAAAAAAATCAAACCTCTTTCTACAAAGGTAGTTAAGAAATTTGTTATATCTTCTAAGGAAAAAGAATCCAAAGTTGCTGAATTTCCAGAATACAGAATCTTATCAACAGCAGAATCTCAAAAATTATGGTCTCAAATTCAACAAAAGATTATAAAAGACGAAAAACGACTAAGAAGAATTCAAAATCCGGATGGTTCATGGGGATTTGACCCAGGAAAAACTCAAACTGGTAGTACTAACTGGAAAACTGATGGTAAATCTGACCCTGCCCCCACCGCCTTGGCTCTGATTGCTTTGGAATCCCTTGGCTATAGGGCAAATAATCCAGCGGTCAGCCGCGGGGTTGAAGCTCTCCTAAAGATGCAGGAACCCTATGGTCGGTGGAATCAAAGTGCTCAAACAGGTTTTGTAACAACAGGCTATGCACTTCATGCACTCAGTCGACTTTTTCCAGCTTCTCCCGTTAACTTCAGCCGAAAA
>Ga0310345_10002850_pt1 | contig 16990 bp, 19 predicted proteins | sample HC15DNA20500_MG_FD_204667 | JGI IMG/M metagenome (GOLD analysis project Ga0310345, IMG submission 204667) | Marine microbial communities from station ALOHA, North Pacific Subtropical Gyre - HC15-DNA-20-500_MG | ecosystem: Environmental > Aquatic > Marine > Oceanic | place: Pacific Ocean: North... | reverse complement strand
CCCGTTCCAAGGTCAGTCTCTTGAATCCCCGCGCAGGCGCACCGTGCGAAAAGCGGCCGCTCGGACCCGCTCGATACTCCGATCCAGCCATTCGGGGGCTCCCTCATGAGAGGGGCGGTTGACGGCATAGAGCCCTTCGCCCCTCTGGGCCAGCGTCACGATCAGCGGCGCGTAGCCCCACTGCCCGTCGTAGCTGATCCCGTCGGAAGAAAGGACCGTTTTCCGAGCCTGACCGTTCCAGCTGGGGCTCACCCGAGTGGCACCTCTGCTTCCCGTTTTCGGAGGATTGCACTATGCTTTTCCTTCACCTAAAACGCCTCCTTTCAGGCCTCTCTGAAGATTCTTTGTCGAACTCCAGAATACCCGACAGGTCGGGAATATCAGGTGTTTACACGTGGTTTAATCCACTTCCATCTACTTGTTTTGGGTCTAGTAGACCGCCTCTGGCCCAGGGGGTTGACGAAGGAGGTCGCCAATATCGATCTTTGGCCGAAGGAGCTCTCACCTTCGACAGAATTAAGGCGTTGGTACAACCATGAACCCTCCAGGTGGCAGGAGTTCAAGCGTCGTTATTTCGCCGAGCTCTCCTGCAATCCTGCAGCGCTGTCGGAGCTGCTTGAGCAGATGAGAAAGAGCCCAGTTGCGGTCCTCTTCAGTTCGAAGGAAATCGAGTTGAACAACGCGGTGGCGTTGAGAGAGTACGTGCTCAACCTCCAGTAAGCCGGGCTATGAAAGAGGTCACCATGAAAACTTTGCTGTCGGCCGTCCTATTCATCACTCCACTGCTGGCCACAGAGCCCTTGTTGCAACGCATCAAACACACCACTGCGGAAAGCTATCGTCACGCCAAGGCGGTCCACGGTGGAGCCGGCGAGATGGCCTATATGGAGCTGGTGGACCGCTTTGCCCTCAACACCAATCTGCTCTTCGTCCATCGCGGAGTCCTCCAGCCCAAGGGCGGAATCGGGCATCATTTCCACAACAAGATAGAGGAGATGTACGTCATCCTGGACAATGAAGCGGAATTCACCATCGACGGACGGACCTCACTGGTGCAAGGTCCAGCAGGAGCACCCTGCCTGATGGGCCACTCCCACGGCATCTACAACCCCACCGATCGACCAACCGAGTGGCTGAATATCGCCGTCTCCAGCGTCAAGGGCAAGTATGACGCCTTCAATCTAGAGGACGACCGCGTGGGCGTCCCCCAAGATCCCATCCCGGTCTTCATCACCATCCGATTCAAGCAGGATTTACTCAAGCCGTTTCAAGAACTGCACGGCGGAAAAGGAACGGTACACTACCGGCGAGTTCTGCAACCCGAGGTCTTCTCGACCAACTGGGCCTACATTGATCATCTGCTCCTTCCTGCTGGTACCTCCGTTGGCCGGCACCGGCACGAGGGGGTCGAAGAGATTTTCTGTGTCATGAAGGGAGCCGGTAGTTTCCAGTTAGGAAGAGCGGAGAAGGAAGAATCCGCCAGCCTATCCGCGGGGGACGCCGTCCCCGTTCTCCTGAACGAGGTCCACTCACTGGCCAGCTCTGACAGCCAGGCGCTGGAATTGATGATCATCGGCGTAGCACGGGAAAAGGGGAATCTGGATACCGCCGCTGTGGACTAAGCTTAGACTCGGCGGCCACCATCATGAGGGGGAAAGACACTTCCAAATTCGCTTGTTCGATATTCTTCGGTTTGTGATTTAGCCTTTCTTGCTCCCGAGAAGGCAACCGATGAAGGCTGAACCGCAGAATACCGAACATGCGAATTTCGAAGGGAAGACTCGTTCCATTTGTTCGTGGAGAAGTTTCAATCTGATGATCCCAAGTCCTACAGCTCAGGGCCTCCCGACTTCGACGGTGGGCAGCCGCACCCGGTACTGCGGCAACCCGTCCGGAGACCGCAGTTCGAAGACACCTCCCAGATTGGGCCGGTCAGACTGACCTCCCAGGAACGTAACCGATCTCTCACTGACAGGACCCGCCTTGATCTCTCCCCCCTGACTCCAACGGTAATGGCCCGACTCAAGCCTGGTGGGCACACCAATTCGAAATCGCAGCTGCATCTCCAAGCTGCCGGAGTCAGCAACCAGGAGGACCCGAGCTTCGAGCTTGTCCCCATCCCTGACACCCGAAACCGACTCCACACGGTAGCCACTCAGCGCCTTTCCCTGAGGCAAAGTCTCGATTTCCAACTCGCCAGGGCCGCATCCCAGACAAGCTATGAATAGCAGCGCTAGAAGGGTCCCGCGGTTCTGGACGTCCGAGTATGGTGACCTGAAGTGCCTCAAGAAATACATTGGAAATCCCCGCGAGCTCATCTCAAAAGACTGAAGTTGCTTTCGGAATCGGTAACATGACGTTATTCTACGCTCCACATGTTGGAGTCAAACTCTGTGGCCCCACCAGATCCGAAGAAAAATATCCTCGAGAGGTTCCTCTCTCTCTTCAGCAAAGTCCAGGCAGGCGAAGGCGGAACGGTTCTGTTGCTGTTCCTCAACGCCTTCATCTTGATGGGCCTCTACTACATCCTCAAACCTGTCCGAGAAGCATTGATTCTGTCTCAGGCAGGAGCCGTGATAAAGAGCTATTCCAGCGCCGCTCAGGCTCTACTATTCGTCTTCGTCGTGCCCGCCTATGGAGCATTCGCGGCGAGGGTCAACCGGGTCTGGCTGCTTTCGGGGATGACGCTCTTCTTCATCTCCAACCTGGTAATCTTCATCCTTGCCGGCAACGCAGGCATGGAAGTCGGAATAGTCTACTACATCTGGCTCGGGATCTTCAGTTTCATGGTCGTGAGTCAGTTCTGGGCCTTTGCCAACGACATCTACACCGAGGAACAGGGCAAGCGGCTGTTTCCGATCATCGGTATCGGCGGAACCCTTGGAGCCTGGGTAGGAGCCAGATTGGCCGCTAGTCTCTTCGAGGTAACCGGGCCCTACTGGCTGATGACGCTGGCCTTGGTTCTATTGGGACTGTTCATACTTCTGACGCTGGTGGTGAATCGGCAGGAAACGAGTCGAGGATCCACGGAGGCAAAGAAGGCACAGGAGCATCTGAGCAAAGAGGGCAGCTTCAAGCTGGTAATGCAGAACCGGTACCTGGTGCTGATCGCCTTCCACGTTCTGCTCCTGAATCTGGTGAACACGGTGGGTGAGTTTGTCCTGGGCAACCTGGTTGAGCAGACCGCAATTGCCGAGATTGGACCGGGGGAGGCACTGCAGGAAGAGCGGGGTAACTACATTGGCTCGTTCTATGGCTTATTCTACAGTTGGGCGAACCTTCTGGCGTTCCTGATACAGAGCTTTCTGGTATCTCGGTTTTTCAAATACCTGGGGGTTTGTGGCTCTCTCTTCGTCGGACCGATAGTGTCGCTCTGTACCTACGGAGTAACGGCAGTCCAGCCTATCCTGAACATTATTCACCCCATGAAGGTCGGAGAAAACGGCATCGACTATTCACTGAACAACACGGTCCGTCACGCTTTGTTTCTTCCCACTTCGCGGGAAGTGAAGTACAAAGCCAAGGCGGCCATCGACACCTTCTTCGGACGCACCGGAGACGCATTGCAGGCTGCCGTCGTATTCATCGGATCCAGTCTCGCCTTTGGGATCGCGGCTTTCGCACTGGTCAACCTGGGTTTCGTCGTGGTCTGGCTCGGGGTCTGCCTGGGTATCTTTCGGAAACACAAGGAACTGAAGAAAGAAGCTTAGGGGTTAGGAAAATCACAAGATACGTATCTTGTGATTTTCTTCCTAGCGTTCCGCTTCTTCGACGATCTTCCGATAGACGTTCTGTCCCTTGTGGAACAGGTCCACGACCTCCTGCCTCTGGGCCGCATCCTTGAACAGTCCATTGCTCTGGAGGTTCCCGAGCAGGACATCAATTTTCTCGATGAAGTACTGGGCGTCTTCGCGGAAGTGGATGGGGCGATCGGCTCGGTAGCAATACACCGGGCTGGTATGAGCGTAGAGCGTCTTGTCGTTGGGCACCATACGATGGGCATCTCCGCGGACTCGGACGGCGACCCAGGAGCTGTCGGTCAACTCAACCTCTTGGGAAAGCTGTGCTGTCTTCCCGTCCGCGCTGGCTTTCTGGGTGAAGACAGGCTGACCATTGACCACGACCTCCAGGCTCTTCATGGGCACATGCGAAACAGCACGAGCCTCCACCCGGACTTTGCGAGAGCCTGAGGTCCAACGGATCTCCTCCCCAGCCCCCTTGCCGTCGACGCTGAACTCCAGCAGGGGTGCATTCGACGCAAAGCTCTTTCCCTCACGGTAGGCATCGATCCAACCCTGGTAGGTGAGCTTGGGACCGGTCTGCACGTACACGCGACCGGCTCCGGCCAGGAGGTGGTAGGGCACGTTCAGGAAGCAGTCGGTTCCGGCCGAGATGCCACAGCGGAAGCCGCAGTTCAGCAGCCGGTACCAGTCAGCCGTGTTCCTCTCTTCGTCTCCCTGGCACATGACATCGATGGTCTCAGCTACGCCGAGAGCGATGTCCACCGGGTACTCCTGGGTTGCACCGGGATGCACATAGGTAACGGCAGCTCCCTGTTTCTTGGCCGCGACGGCCAGCTCATAGTTGGGTGGATAGTCATAGGGCTGCTCGGTACGTGGCCAACCGGTATAAGAGGGATGGACGAACTCCTTGAGATTCAAAAAGGCCATGTGTCCGTAAACCCTCAGGTTTCTCATCTCCTGGTTGACGTAGATGATGTAGTTCTCTTCCGACAACCGGTCGGGCTTGCCACTGAAGTATTTCAGATCCGTGATGGGGCCATCCGTGTCGTTGCAAGCCAGAAGGTGAGGGATATTCAGGTCCTCGGCCTTGGTAATTCGCATCACGTCTTCGAGACGCATCAGGACGTCGCCGAAGAGGTTCGCGTGGATGTGAATGTCTCCGGAGAACCAGCCCTTGGCTCCCATGTTGTAGGGACGCTTCAGTTGGATCACGACTTCCTTCTCACCGGATTCCGGCATCTGGAAGCGTTTCTCGGCCGGAGCGTATTCCAGTCCCTTGACCACCTCCAGGAGTGTCTCTCCACCCGGAAGGGGCAGGTTGAACCGGCCCTCCGTATAGAAGTAATACTCGCCTCCATAGGGTTGCCCATAGTCGGCATTGGTGATCCGTGGGAGAGCCTCCAGTGGCGTATGACGTCTGGCATCCGATCCGGTCAGATAGATACGGGCCGGGGTCTCACTTCCCTTCTCGTCCAGGACTCGGACCTTGAGCCGGCTCATCTTTCGGACCCGCGCCGGCACCGAGATCTCGGTATTATCAGTCACCGAGAATCGAATTGAATCGGCTTGATACCCTGCCGCGGAAACGATCAGAAAGCGTCCCGCGCTCTCCCCAGCGTTCAAGCGCACTGTCATCGGCTCGATCTCCACATCCTCCGAGAGGGAGCGGAGCTCAATCTTTACGCCCTCAGATCCTGAGTTCTGAAGCATGATGGGGACGCTCGTACTGCCAAGGCCCATGAGTTCCACGGGCTTTGGAGATTTCAAGAGCTGAGCCTGATTCCCAACCTCGAGCTTGATGAGCTGGGGGCAGTCGAGAGCGGAATAACTTTCGCGAGTAAACTCAAAGATCTCCTCCATGGTCGGCGTCTTGTCACTCATTCCAGCCCAGCGTTGGTAGTAGGGTCCAATCTGGCCCCGAATCCGGCGCTGCATCAATGCCGCATCCCGGTCGGTATCGGTCCACTGCAGCAATCGAATCGAGAACTCAGCCAGATCGGAAAGCTGGTGGATCACGGTCTGGTCCCCGACAAAGTCCCGAGTCGTAAAGGGGACGATCGTGTTCCAGATCTCGTGGTGGCTCCTCAGGGAAACCACGGAGATCAGAGAGAAAGCCGCTACCAGCAGCACCTTGTTGAAGCTAGTTCTTTTCATTGGATCCTCACCGCTTCCCTGGTCGGGGGTTTATGTTGAAGTTTTGCGGAGGTTAGTTTCTTGGTGTCCCCACCGTCAAGGACCACACTGTCATTTCCCAACCATTCCCGACAACACGATCAGAATCAGAAACCTCATTGGCAGGGGAATAGTGCAGCAATCGCCATCTGGCAGAGTCGTGACCGTGAGGGAGCGGGGCGGGACTAAGCTGAAACTTCATTGGCAAAACGTAGCTTTGTCCTTCAGGCCGAAGTATTCTTCTTGCGAGCCTTTGGCTCGATACACGGTGGCCAGGAGGTCACGAATGTGTTTAGCGCCTTGCCCCTGGAGCGTGGGACCCGGGGCCTCCGGCACTACGTGCTGCGCAATTCGCCCTAGAAGTCCCAGGCTGGAATGGGAGTACCTGCTGAAACAACCTCTTCCAGATAGGCTCCCGTCTGGGCTGGCATGGCCTTATCGTGATCTTCGACGTCCTCGTGGATTCGGTATCCCACGACGTTGTGCCACTTCCCGTCTGCCAGCTGAATAATGGCACTCGACGGGTGGTCAACCCTCCACATAGAGCCACCGGGAGGCGGACCGAATTCGGCCCTGGGATCTCGGGCGAGAATCGGTGCCTCCAATCCTTTACGGTCCTTTGTAAATGGCCAGAAGTAGAGCTTCTGTCGAGTCCACCCTCCGCCCTTGATCCGCCCCTTGCGATCCCGGAAGAGTTTGAAGCTTTTGTCGATAGGATCAGTGGGCACCAGGTAGATATTGGAAGCGATGTAGGGGGTGCCATCCAAACCCCGATTTACCGTGACCGGGGCAATCGAGATCAGGCCCCTAACATCGATGATCTTCTCCCACGACTCACCCTCATCCTGAGAGCGCCAGACCTGGACAGCGTGAAAATCGGCGGGGCCCGGCCGGACTGCAAAGAGCAGTGATCCGTCCAGACCCCGGATAAGACTGGATTCGGAAGAATTGTCGGGAGGCGATACGGGCGCGAAAGAGATTGGCTGCCACTTGCCCCCATTGCGGCTCCAACGCATCACTCCAGAAGCCGGAGCGGTAGGGTTCTTGGGGTGGACGGCCGCCTTGAACCGATAACAGGTCATGCCCAGAATCAGGTCTTCTCCTGAGGGAATCGCATTGGAGAGACCACTGTTGGAGACCCACCATCCAGAAACCATCTGGTCGGGGGGTACCCTTGCCGAGTCGGTCATCTTCAAACGGCTCCCGTCGTAGGCAAGCTGGAAGATCTCGTAGTACTGGTAGTTCTCCGCTTCGGTGAACGTTGCCCCGTTGGGGTGGTCGTTAGCAGCCTTGCGTCTTGCCAGTGCGACGGACACACCAAACCCCGTGCCCGCGTGAGCGTAGACGGATCCGTCCGGGCGCTTGGCCTGCAGGGGGATAAAGCCACCACGCATAGGGTACTTGACCATGATCGAAGGCTGGTTCGGGGGGATGGATTTGGGGTTGGGTTCGTCGTGATTACGCGTCAGCACCAGGGCAGGTTCAGTGGAGATCTGGCTGATGTCCTGGAACAGCACCACATCATTTCCTACCTCATAATCCCCGTGCCCCCACTTGTGCCCCATAACCCCGTTTCGGATGCGCGCATTGAGGAAAGCGGCTCCCGTTCGTGGAGCCACTTGAAAGGGAAGGATCAACCCATAGCGCCAGTGTTTTCCCTCGGGAACGTCTCCCGGCACCCTGAAATCGGGGCCCTCCGTGCTCGCACCCGTAATCCCGCGTCCGCTGGCAGGGACGGTCTCTGTAGGAGGTTTCCGTCCGGATGTGTGCTCTGCTCCGGGCCCGCATCCGGTCGAAGCCATGAGAGAGGCAACAGCCAGTAGAACCGTGAACCTTCTATAACCCTCAGATATGTGGGTGAAATACGACACTCTGATCCTCCTAATTTGAAGCTTGAAGGTGACCTCTTGTTGCGGTGATGGCGTCTCCAATCCCCAAGATCTTACCCACTCACAATCTGGATGTCACACTTCCCGGAGTGGATCAGCCCAGACGAACTAGGCTGAAACTTCAAGAATTTGTCGCACGTCTCTGCTCCCGGGAAAGTGCGGTGAGCGGTTCCGACGGAAACCTCGAATGGCGAGGTGATCATGAAGAATCGCCAGTTGACAGAGCCGTGACTGTCAGGGAGCGGGGCCCGACAGGGACCCCATACCCCCTCCCAGGCACTTCGTTGAAGCACAGGATCTCACTCCCTCACGGTCATGGCTCTGTCAGGGTTGCTAGCGATGATCATGGCAGAGGCAATCCAAGTTTCTTTCTCGAATGGGGCAGCGCAGCGGGGCCACTAACCTGAAACTTCATTGGCAAACTAGCTTTGGCTACGACCCACACCCAGGGTTTACTACTGAATCATCTAGCGGGGCAGTCGTAGCCTGGGAACTCGCCCAGGTTCTTCAGTGCACGTCGTTGTGGGGGGCTCAGAAACCGGCAACACCTCAGGCTTCGGGTCGAGACTAGGACGGGTCAAGCCGATGCGTGAGAGCGGGAGGGGCTTCGGTTTTATATCCAGGCGGGCGAGTGCACGTTCCAATCGGTCTTGCGTGAGCTGGGGTTCTCTTCCCTCGAATCTACAAATCGCGAGCAGATCGTCAATCAAGGATTTGGGGTGAAAGGCCGCTGGCGTGATGTCTGTTCTGGTGTAGAACTCTTCCAAGCAGGACATGAAGCCCTCGAAGGGCTCCAAGCTGTTGATTTTGCAGATCCTCCGGAAGATGACTTCATAGGCCTCCAGAGTCGGATAGTCGACCTCCAGCTTGTAGTCAACCCGCCGCATCATTGCATCATCCATGAGTTCAGTGGGTGGGATGTTGCTGGAAAATACCACGATTTCATCGAAGAGGATTTGAAATTTCTTGCCAGTGTGCATCGTCAAGTAGTCAATCTTCTTTTCGAGGGGAACCAGCCACCGGTTCAGAAGATCGCTGGGTCGGACCATCTGGCGGCCAAAGTTATCGATGATGAAGAGTCCTCCCATGGCCTTCAGCTGGAGGGGTGCCGCGTAGTATTTGGAGACGGGATCGAACTCCAGATCAAGCATTCCCAGGGTCAGCTCACCTCCTGACTGCACCAGAGGTCTCCGACACCTCACCCAACGCGGATCGCTCCTGGCTGCGGGATTGTCGGAATGGGCAGTCGGTTCCATCGGACTCTCCTGGTGGATCGCCTGATCGAAAACTTGATGCCCTGGTCGTCTACGATTAGTGCGTGGGGGACATGGATTTGCTGCTGGAAAACTCTGCCAAGGAAACGGGCGACGGAAGACTTTCCGTTTCCGGGCCCGTCGTAGAGAAGGATTGCCCTACCCGAGTTCAGCGCCGATCCCAGCTGCCTTCGCAGACCAGATGCGCAAGAGCACTCTCTAGAGCATTGGCATCGATCTGCTCGTGGGTGATGGACTGCCTCTCAACCTGGTCACGAAAAGCGTCCAGAGAGACGGGTGCGGGGCCCACGTAGGCCGATTTGGCCAGAGCTTCACTTGCTCTCTGCTTGCCCTCCGAGGTCAGGCCGTGTCGCAAGACCATCCTGTCTCGAGAGCCTGGGATCTGGATCAGTGCCTGCTTTTTCAAATCACCCAACAAGCCGTCGACAATCTGAACCGAGAGCTTGATGGCATCAGCTATTTCATGGCTGGTATCCAGGCTGTAGACGTGGAGAAACTTCAACATCAGATCGTGGAGAAACCGCGATCCCAAACCGGTTTCCTCGGCCGAACGGGGAGACGAAGGGGGTTTCTGCACCAGAGCTCGCAGTTGCTCTGGCCCGACGAATCCAAGTGCGCGAAGGTTTTCACCGTCAAGATCCCCTACGAGTTCCTGACGACGTCTCGCCATCCGGACCTGTTCCTGCGTGATCTGATTTCGGGAGAGAAGGGCATCCATGAGGTGCATCGATTACCCCCGCGACTCAGTGTACCTAGGCGTTTCGAAGAGGCCAAAGTGCAAGTTGGGAGGCCCCCCAACTGGCGCTCGATCTATTTTTCGTAGTGGAAGCTCTGCACCTGGTGCCAGCCGCCAGGATCGTCGATCTCGTGGTCCTCCACGCTCTGCTGTGGCTCCCAGCCCAAGACCTCGGAGGCATGACTTGTACCTCTCCACTTGTACTGGTTGTTGGAAATTGCGTCGAAGGTGTCATAGCGAATCGACATCGGTGCTTCTAAACACTTATCGACCATTGACACATAATCCTTTTGCCCTAACCAACCACAATAGTGACGCCTGAGCACTGGCGCATCGGGCTCTAGCACTGCACCGAGGCGAATAACAAGAACCGAGATGTCGAACTTGTCGGAGTAATAGCGGCCCAGAGCCTCGCAAAAGACCTTGCAAGAGCCGTAAAGACTATTCGGACGCACCGGCCAGGTATAGTCCACCATGGGCCAGCCCCACTTCGCCTTGTCGTATTTGCCAGCAGCAAGATAGCCGTAGGGGGCTTCTGACTCCCAACCAGTCATGGTATCGCCGGTGCTGCCAAAGACGATCCTCTTGATACCATTCAACCTGGCCGCCTCATAGACATTGCGTGTGCCTATGATCCCGGCATTGAGATGCCCCTCCCAGCTCTCGACGTCGGCTGTATAGTTGGCCATGTGAAGCACCATATTCACGCCCTCGAAGGCCGGTCTCATGGCCTCAAAGTCACTGATGTCGGCCTGGGTCCAGGGGATACTGTCGTTCAGGTCAGGACTCTTGGTGTGAGCGGAGTCAGCCGTTCTGCTCCGATTGAGCGCGCTGAACTCATACTTGTGCTTGAGATGCTCAACGGCAAGACCGCCCAGCAGACCACTCGCTCCCGTGACCAATACTTTGGGTTTTGTTGACATGATCGGACCTCCTGTTTAAAGAATTTGGGATCTAGGAGCCTGCGCGGTAGAAATGATCGTAGCGAGAAAGCGGGGAATAGAGGCCAGATTTTCTCGATTTCGAGGGGAATAGTTGTTCTATTCGTCGAAAAATCGGGAAAATATGGGCCGATTCTACCGCGCAGGCTCCTAGAATACACCAACCGCGTTGAAACATTCCGGGGGAAATTTCAGAGTCGGGGATTGGAGAAGTTGTGCTGTTGTCCAGCTCTCTCCTCGGAACTTGGGCTCATGTTGCTAACGGGTCAAGTCGTTCGCGGCTCGGCCGGACTTGGCTTCGGAATACTGCAATTCGCCCTTGCACGGGACCGTTGGCTCGACGGTGCAACCCTAACGGAGTTCGGCAGCGACCTCTGCTATCGGCTTGCCGGCCTTGGGATGTGACGCCCCATAGTCAACACCCAGGAAAGAGCACAGGGTGGCGCAATCTGGTTGAGATAGATGGGCTTGGTCTCACTCCACTCGCCCCTCGCCCCCAGGTCAGGGCTGACGATCGCTACCCAGCAATACTCTTCCTCTTTGATCTTGCTGCCGTGGTGACGCCACTCTTTTGCAGTTCCTCGTCCGTGGTCCGTGGTCAACACAATGGTGGTCTTGCCTTGGTACTGAGGGGTTCCCCGCAAGTAGTCCAGAGCTGGCGCATGCGATCATCGCTCTGGAGACGAGCTTCCAACGTGCGCCCGTAGTTTCCTTCGTGGGCCCAGTCATCGGTCTCACCCAGGCTCAGAAAGAAGATCCGGGGTCGGTGGCTCTTGAGGTAGATCATAGCAAGTTCAAAGGTGTAGAAATCGTGACGCACGCTCGCCCAGGGGGCATGGTTTCGAACTGGAGTCGGCTCAACTGTTCGGCCTCGGGATGGGAGTAGGGTTCGTATACCGCATTGGCCGTGATCGATCCCTTCTGATGAGTTGCGATCCAGCGCATGGTGTCCCAGGATGCAAACGCACCCACCTTGTCAGCCGTCAGGCGGTCGCGTAGAAAGTCGAGGACCGTGGGGAAAGGGTTCTGCCGATTCTCGTTGCTGTCGATCACGTCGTCGTGAGCCTCACCTGTGAGGATCTCTGAGTAACCGGGATAGGAAAATCGATGTCTATTGCTGAGCAGGACATTGCTGCTTTGCGATCGGTTGCCGAAGATCGAACCAGACTCCCTCATCCAGGTTCCCCAGAAGAAAGGCATCAGCTTCGCCCTGCGCTGCTTGGGTGTGGGAGCCCAGAATTTCCGATAGAGTGGATGATCCACCAGCCGTCCCTTCTTGTTGACCAGTCTCAGGACCTTCAGATCGATCCCTGCAAACATCTCTTCGATGCGAATGCCGTCGAGCGTAATGAGGATCAGATTCTCCGTCTGTCGAGAACCCACCGCGGTCAGATGGGTTGAGGTCGTGATCCAGAGGAGAAGAAGAGGCAGCCCCCCCGGAATCCCGTTGGCTTGGAACGCCCACTCTCTGAAATGGTCTCGATCCCTTCGCGTAAATCGCGTTCCCCACTGCTGTGCTCCTTCCTAGCCAGACTCCAAGCGTCTGGGCTGAACTCCCTGTTCTTTCCACCTTGCATTATCCCGCATTTAGGAGTTGAATCTGCTCCAAAGAGGAGAGAGACTTATGCACAAAAGTTCCGCCCCAACCGCCCTGTTGTTTTCTCTGATCTTGGGCTTGAGTTCCGTGGCTGCCCTAGGTGAAGAGGCCTTCACTGAAGACTCCGTGGACATCGGCTCACGGCTGGAGCTATTTGTCGACGACCATCTGATCGAAGACATGGAGGGAGTCGAGCTGCGGTTGCATACTCCCCGGTCTGGCGGGAAGGTGCTCGTTTTCGACCAGCCCTGGGAGGGCAACACCAGTTGGCAATTGGGTGTCTTCAAGGATGGCGACATCTACAAAATGTACTACATGGGGAGAAGCGACCCCAGCTATGCCCGACAAGCAGGTCTGAAACCGGGGGAAACCCTGGTCCCAGAGCATCCTCACTTCCTCTGCTATGCCGAAAGCCCAGACGGGATCCGCTGGACCAGGCCTGAGCTGGGACTGTACGAGTTCCAGGGATCCAAGAAGAACAACATTCTGGGAGAAACCCTAGGTGGGCCTCCGTTCCCTGATACGCGGCCCGGAGTGGATCCGGCGAGCCGCTACATTCTGCCTGGTGGGGTAGGCATCAACCCACGATTCGGAGACGCATCCAAGAAGGGGGTCGGCCTAGTTCTCCATACCTCGTCTGACGGATTGCGCTGGAAGAAGTGGCGTGAGGACCCACTGTTCATCACGACCTGGCCCAATGCATTCGACTCGATCAACGTCTTGTTCTGGTCAGAATGGGAGCAGCAATACGTTTTCTACTTCCGCTACATGAAACAGGACGTACGAACCTTCGCTCGTACCACCTCAAAAGACCTTCTCCAATGGGCCGAACCGGTCCCGTGCACTTTCGATGGTAGGGTCAGACCGGTCGATCATCTCTACACCAACGCCGCTACCCCGTACTTTCGTGCTCCTCACATCTATCTGTCCTTTCCCAAGAGGTTCCACCCTGTACGGCAGATCCACGAGGATGCGCCGCGACCCGGAATCTCAGAGACCGTCTTCTTGACGAGCCGGGATGGAATCGACTGGAAACCCTTCCAGGAGGCCTTCATCCGGCCCGGTCGGGACGAGCGCAACTGGATACATCGCACCAGCAGCACCGCGATTGGCGTCGTGGCCACAGCCGACGACGAGATCTCGCTGTTTACTTCTCGCAACTACACCTACCCCAGCACCTACCTGGAGCGATTCGCCCTGCGGACCGACGGCTTCGTGTCGATCAAGGCTCCCTATTCCGGCGGAGAGTTCCTGACTCGTCCCCTGCGCTTCAAGGGCACCGATCTGGTCCTCAACTATTCGACCTCGGCGGTCGGCAGCATCCGCATCGAAGTGCAAGACATCGATGGCCAGCCGATCCCCGGCTTCAGCCTGGAGGAGTCACCGGTCCTTTTCGGAGACCGAATCGAGCATGCAGTAAAGTGGACACGGCCCGGATTTCTTCCGACCGATCCGATGAAGTTCGACAGGCTCTCAGAAGATGCGATCCGGCTTCGCGTCGTCATGAAGGACGCCGATCTCTATTCCCTTCGATTTCGGTAGAAACCCAGAGCAGCGAGTTTAGCCCGGATTTTTCATCGCTGGTCTACTGGTCGGAGAGGATGCTGGGCACTTCTGTGCCGAGAATCACACAGTTTCTCCAGGTCAGCAACGATATGTAGCCCTGAGTGAGGCCTTTTCCCTACAGAGAGGATTATGCGCTATGTATCAAGAGTATTGGGGGCTCAGTGAGGCTCCTTTCGACAACGTCCCCGATCCGGGAATATATTTCAGGATGCATGCCAGTGTGGAGAATGCGATCGCCGAACTTCTGTTCGCCATCGAAGAAGGCAATGAGTGTCTTGCGCTCCTGATCGGCGGTGTAGGGCTGGGGAAGACGATGGCTCTGAGGGTAGTCCTCGATAAGCTGGAGCACTTCAACCGGTTCCTCTTGGAGGCGGCTGAGGCGGGCCAACCTGCGCTTCAACGTGTCGGCGTGTGTCCCATCCTGGAGCCTCTGGGTTCAGAGGATCTGGTCGGAGACTCTATCGGTCACCGGATGGAAAAGGCCGGGAGTACCAGAAATGTCTTCACAAACTCCGGGATAGCCTCCGTCTACGAGTTCAGCGAAGGAGTGCCAGGCTTATTAATCGGTTCTGCAAACTCTGTCTCAAAGCAGGCGAGACAAATCGGTTGAACGAGATCAATGCCGAAGTCGTCAGTACCGTTGCCACTCAATTCCAACCGAGCCATATACTCCAGGGACTGGCTGATGCTCGCGGGACAAAGGAAGCCCGGATCCGGCAGAATCCCGGCGAGCCAGCGGCTACCCAGGTCGCTGAAATAGTGTCCCCGGCCCAGAAATCCACACCTGCAGCTGAACGCCCCCTCCACGACATCATTAACACCGAATCTTTGGCACACGAAGATCGAGACATCGGCCCCCAGACCGAGAGCCTCGATACCGGACCCAGAATTGAGAATGGACAAGAACCTCTGGTCAATCCCGAACGAAGTCAGGCTGACCACAACGCCGAAAGCGTGTCATCCAGTTGAGAATCCATTCCCGGGTCTGTGAGCCATTCCATCGAAGAAACACACGCAATCGAGTCAAACTGTCGGGTCTCGGTTGAGTCTCAGCTGAATGGGAATCCGTCTCAACCGCAGTCGGGACTGGACCCGGTTGGGGACTACTCCGATCGGCGTCCAAGAGAGCCCGAGACGTCCGAGTTAGCCGAACGATCTTTCAGCGAGGACCCTCGCACCGAAACCCTGACGTACGAGGATCAGGACATCGAACCCCAGGCCGAGGGCCTCGATACCATCACGGAGACTGAGACAGACAGTGAGCCACAGGCTATTCCAGAACCAAACGAGGAACCGGTCTTGGAGGTCGATCCTCCAGCCGTCCCGCCGTCCTCTAGTAATGGTCAGAGTACAGCTGAAAGGGAGCACAAGCAGATAGGGTCCCGGGCACACGACAGGGAAGTGCCGCAGACACCTAGCTCAGATGAACATCTCGGTGAGCTGAGGCAGAGGATCGTGAACGGTGGGAAGAATCCACGGCCTTCGGGCGGCTGGGTGAAAGGCCTGTTTCGAGGGGTCTTCCGGTAGGCCTGTGTTGTCATTCTTCAACGAGTACTCTCCCGGTCATCCCGACTCTGAACGGCTTCGCTCTGCAACCTGCAAACGAAAGAAATCGACGACCCGATTTTCGGCCCAGAAACGGTCGAAGTCCTCGCTGAGGGGCTTTCCGATAAAACCTACATGTCCTCCCCGGTCGGTGAGGCAGATGCGAAGAGCCGGGTTAGCGCATACCTTACTGTCCTGTAGCGGCTCCCACGGGATGACCGGGTCATCCTTGGCGTGGATGAGCAGAGTGGGCACCCCGACACGTCTCAGCAGGGGCAGCGCGCTCGCCTTCTGGTAGTACTCCTGCACGTCCTGAAACCCTCCCAGAGGGACCGTGAACAGCCGGTCGAAGTCATGGACCGAGCGAACGGCCAACAGAGCGTCCACATCCACGAAGCATCTCCAATGAGCCTCGCGCTGCATCACCACTGATTTGAGCCTCTGGACGAAGTATCGACGATAGAGAACGTTGGAGGGTTTCAGCAGCAGCTTCGCACTCAGGTCCAGATCGAGCAGTGGAGAAATGGCAGCGGCGGAATCCACCCACTGCGCTCCCTTCACTCCCCACTCCCCAAGCAGCTTCATGAGAATGTTGCCCCCCATGGAAATACCAACCGCCAGGAGAGAACCAGAGGATCGCTGCCTGATCCAGGTCAGGATTTCCCCTACTTCCTGGCTAGCTCCAGCGTGAAAGATCTTGGCTCGATTTCCATCGGGGCTAACATCGTAGAGCTTGAGCAGAACGGTATTCCATCCCAGGTGGCGCGCCTTCTGCGAGAAGCCCAGCATGTAACCGGAGTGACTCGAACCCGCCAGGCCATGGATTGCCACCAGGGTGGGACGGGAGGGATCTTGCCAGATACAATCGAGCTGCACACGGGTCCCATCACCTAAACGGACTTCCGATTCACTCCAGCTCTCAGCCTGGGAGCGTTCTCGTTTCCAGAAACTGGCGGCGATGGTCTGGGCGTGCCCACTCCTCAACCATCCAGGAGGCTGAAAAGGACGCTGCCTCAAGAGGGCGGCGAACTGCGGTGACTCCTCGTTTCGCATTAATGGGCGACCTGGAGGTGCGAGTTCCAAATGAAGTCTGAGCTCAGCCTCCTAATCCCCTGCCACTCTCCCTGCAGCCGCTCAAACGCCGCACGTCCTCGTAGCTTTGGCTGGGCTCGATCGGTCACCTCTCGTACCTTGAGTGCCATCCGGCAGACCTGGGGGAAGGAGATCTTGGGACCCGGATCCAGATCGGTAATCAGAAAATCAGGATTCTCGAGGCTACCCTTTCGGCTACTCCAGGGGTGCAATGGAATGCAGCCCAAGTTGACGAGGTAGAGCAGGGTGGTCGCGTCGTTGCAGAGCAGATATCGAATAGTTTTCTCTGATGAGTCCGATCGAACCGGAACGGTAGGAATCCACTCGGGCAGGAAGTCGGGTGAGTCCTTTTGGTAGAAACTCTTGCCCTCAATGCCGTCGGGGAAACGCTCCAATACCATCGGGCGGTCCCGCAAGTACGGCAGAAGCGCTTCG
>Ga0310345_10002848_pt1 | contig 17000 bp, 20 predicted proteins | sample HC15DNA20500_MG_FD_204667 | JGI IMG/M metagenome (GOLD analysis project Ga0310345, IMG submission 204667) | Marine microbial communities from station ALOHA, North Pacific Subtropical Gyre - HC15-DNA-20-500_MG | ecosystem: Environmental > Aquatic > Marine > Oceanic | place: Pacific Ocean: North... | reverse complement strand
AGACTAACAGATTCAATAGCTGCTAGATTAAAAGGTTTCTCAACTGTAACTTTAAAAGGCACGTTATTCTTACCCTTAACTTCTGTGCCAACGGCTTTTCTTTTTGCCATAATAATCTAAATTTATATTTATGTTAAAAAATAGGTTTAAAACCCCGTTAAAATAAATTAACAGGGTTTTTTAAAATTGTTCTTATACTTATACTTCTGCTACTTCTTTTTTCTTAGAAGTTTTTTTAGAAGGTCTGCCTGTAGCTTTACTTTCTCTTTTTTGCTCCTCTTTAGAAAAAGTTAATCTATAGTAAACAGTAGCAACAGAACCTTCATCTGCAATTCCTTCAGATTCTGCTAATGCAGTCCACATACCATTTTCAATCATACCTGCATCTTCAGCTTGTTCAAGTGTACATACAGCATGTTCATTAAATAGGACAGCATTGTCGTTTGCGCTAATTGTATAATAAGCAAGAGTATTTTCATTTCCTCCTAAATTATACCAAGCATTTGAAGTAGAACATTGAAGAATTCCTCCATTTTGTTTTGAAGGAGAAGCTAATTTTGCTCCATTTTTACTACCTAGTGGTTGCAAAAATGTTACAATACTTTCTGTTCCTCCGAAATTCTGACGGCGAAAATCAATTCTTACTCCTGCACCTCCTTTTTCGACATTTACTTTACCATAAGGGATATTAAGAATCTTACAGGCAAGTGTATTTATCTTTATAGTCCCCGTATTGGATGTAGTGTTAATATACGGTGCTTCTTCTTGAGATACTTGAACAGTCAAGGTCTCAAATGTAACATCTTTTTTGAAAGATGCAAAATCAAATTTTTGTTTCATAATACAAAAAAATTTAATAAATTAATAAATAAATGAATAAATGATAAATTACTTTGGTTGGACAGGAATTTCAACTTCTTTTTCTTCTTCAATTTCTTCAAAAGAAGTGTCAACAGTTGCATTCCCTTTTTCATCAAATTTGTAGTCAATACCACTATATTGAGCTACTTCACTGGTTTCTCCTAAGTTTTTAAGTAAATCAGAGCCATAACGTTTTGCTCCTTTAGTAAAACATCTGGCATAGAGCATAGCTCTTTGATGTTGTACCCAATTACTTTTGCTTAGAAATCCTGCTTCAGCAGCTTCATGTAAATAGTAATCTACAATTTGGTCAATATTTTTAGATTTACGAATAAATCTAATTGATGTTCTTCTGTTAGGGTAACCTTCTGGAAGTTGAGGGCAATCTATTCGCATTATCATAAACTTAGCAGTTTTCTCGACAGTTAATTTACCGTTCTTATCGAAATCTGCTCCAGTTACTATCTGATAATAGCCATCATTAATCTTTGATTGCACTTCTTTCATAGAAAGTATTACAGTACCTAAACCTTTGATTTTATAATGCTGTACTTCTACAGCATCTTCAATAATTTGATATTGTACATCTCCTGCTAAGAGAATTCCTTCATGAATATGAACACCTGCACATACTCTTGTACCACCTGAACCTGGTATAGGATATAATTCACTGATAGCTTGAGAAAAAGATAAACCAATATCTTTTCCATATTGCCATACTAGAACCAAATCTTCAGGTTTTTTGAATGGTACTAAAGCACTTGTTACTAATTTTTGAGCATGTTCAAACATTTGAGAAAATGATGTTTCATTTACCCAACTTGATGTAACAAGCTCATTTTCAATCTCTTTTTTTTTCTTTTCCATTTTATAAAGATAAGAAGTTTGAGAATTTTTTTTAATTTTTAAAGAACTTTTTCTTAATTTAATTAACCATAAAATCACTTTTCATAGCATTTAATATTCTGCCATGATTGAAATCTTCTCTAAACCATAAATTACCTAATTTTCCTTTACGACTTTTTATAACTGCACCATGTATTAAGTGCTTCGTTGATAATTTATCTAGTCCGTATTCTTGAATATTAAGATTTATAGGTCGATGATTAATCAACACATTATCACATGCCCACCATAATTGACTACCGCAATGAATATCTTTTTTACCAGGGTAATGCATAGCTGGTTTTAATATTCGTTCTTCTGCTTCTATATTCTGGTTTAATTGTCCTAAAGGAATAAACATAGCATTAAAATCTGTGCGTATATCTATTCCTAATAAAGCAGTTGCAGCTTGTAGTTCCATGTCATTTCTCTCATCTAATTTTTTACTGAGTAGAGTATGGTCTATAGATACTACAAGTTTGTGGTCTTCATACATGTTTTGTATGCGCTCGACTGTCCAATAAACTTGCTTCAAGTTTCCTGTAGTTGCGATATAGAATTCTTTACGGTTTCTGAAACTCTCAAGAACTTCTTTGCAACTATTTGTTTCTATATCTGTAAGTTTAATGTAATCTTTTAACTTCTTATCCCATTGGCTTGACATTAAATAACCATAAGATTTACCTAGTCTATTACTAGCACCTCTAAGGAGTTCATCAGCAGCATCCATTTCATAACCAAAATGTACACAAATTACTTTATGTATACAGTCTTTGTTAATTGCCTTATGAATAAGCTGATTATCAAATTTTATAAGATTCGCAGTTGGGTAATATAGTGCGTTAGCTAAATTTGTTTCATTAGGAAAGCCACTCCTTCCAGTATTTGGGTCATAAGAAACTGGTTGTGCTTCTGCTTCATTTAGAGTAAAAGCATTAATATTTCTATATATAATATCGATATTATCAAGAAAATCTTGTCTAAGCATATTTAAAAAATATGATTTTCCTGAACCAGACATACCTGCAATTAATGTGACATGTCTAAATCTCCAATATTTTAACATAGCTCTATCTAATGCATCCCATCTACAATAAAGTCCATGTTGTTCTCCTGACCTTTCTTCGTCTATACGAGCCTTTGCTTCATTTATAGCATCGGCAGTAGGCATGAATATTAAACCTTTATAATCTTCAAAAGTCGTCATCTGTTGTAATTGTTGATAGATTATTTAAATTATTAGTTTTACTTAAACGTAATTGTCTAAGTTTAGTCCAATATTCTGCTTCAAGAAATTTTTTAATTCCAAAATTTAACAGATTATGTTGTATTCCAAATTTTACATCTTTTACGATAGCTTCATGTTCTTCTTTATTGCCATCGATACAATCCCAATAGTTTACTCTAAAAAGATGTTTGCTCATAGATATAAGTGGTATCATTGTACCATCTTTTTTACGAACAAAACCTGGGTATAAACACCATAATTCATTCCCTGCTAACCAAGAATCGATATAAATATCCTTGAATTTGTCTCCTATTCCATATCCTTCAGGTTTAAGAACAAGATAATTTCTCTTAATTAAATCATCTCGGTCTTTTGTTGATAAAAATTTACCTTCTTTATACGGAAAAGTATCTGCATATAATTTTATGGTACTGAGTTTTGTACACATAAGTAAATGCAAAGCCATGTATTGTTCCACAGTAATTTTGTGTTCAATACAGTAATTAATAATACGGTCATAGTACATTGTGTTAAAATAAAAAAATGATTAAATATCAGTAATATCATACACATCTTCTGTATGAATGTTGAAATCTATATCTTCAATATTTTCTACCCATTTGACATAATGCTCATTTTTAGATTGACTGATTCTAAGCCAATCATAATCTTTTGTACCTTGACAGTACAAATTAATTATAAGCATTACCGCATTTGGGTCTTTAGGTAATAATCGTTTGATTCTGCCTCCCCTCTGTAGTTGTTTATTGGGATTGCTTGTTCTTGCAGTAATCAAACCTACTTCAATATCTGGACAATCAAAATTCTCATCCATAGCAGAAGCAGTACATAAAACATTTGCTGTTCCGTTAACAAATGCCTCTATAGTTAATTTTTTAAGAGTAGTAAGACCAAATTTCTTTATTTCTCCTGCTCTTTCTCCTGTCTTATATCTAATGTATTCGCCATGTTGATTCATAAGAGGACGACTTTTCATCTGTGTATGATATGAAACTGCTACACCTAGTTCTTCTTTATTGAACCAATCAGTTAATGAATCAGCAAATTTAGTACTTTGTCCAAATGTCATAATCTTTTTATCATGAAATTTTCTAAGTATTTGCATTGCTGCACTATATTTAGATTCATTATTGTATAAAAAGTCATTGATGTTTTTAAGATTCTCTACAACTCTACGAGCATAACCTCTTATAACTGAAGGATTCCATAACTTATAAATATTATGACTGCTAATCATACTAGTAGTCCATCCCATATGTGAAGCATATTGATTTGCCCATTCTTGAGCAGTTCTATTTCTTCCATTTTTTCCTTTTCCTCCACGATGACAAAGAAAAGCAGCACGAATTCCATGTTCCCCAAATTTAGGAAGATGTTTATTAATTTGGTCTTGATAACCAATATATTCTGCTTTTTCTTGCTTTGTTAAATTGACAGTTAAATTATATTCTGTAAATTGAGAAATCCAACCCTTTTCTAAGGCTTCTGTTTGACTTATAATATCTATAGGATAATATAAATCTAATAGCTGTCTATGTCTTCCTCTAGGGTCACGAAAAGTAGCAGTTAATCCTAAATTATATGTAAATTGAATATAATCTCCATTTACATAATGAATATATTCTTCACTATAAAATTTATGTAACTCATCTACTATAAGAAGATTAGTAGATAATCTTAAATCATTTTTTACTAAAAATTGTACTGTTACAACTTTTACTCTTTTACGTGAATTTAAATCTATTATATTACCATTAAGTTCACGTACCCAATGATGATAATGTACTTCTCTACTAACAAGTATAGTAATATAATTACTTATACTCTTATCAAGAAAAGGTTTTATAATCTGTTCGATAGTACCATACGTTTTTCCAAAACCTGTAACAGCCCAAAATGTTCCACTACCATTTCTGGATGAACCATGTTTAGAACTATTTCTCCATTTTTCAGAGAATTGTCTTTGTCTTATTGTCTTACTTTCCATGTTTTAATAAGAATTATTTTGTCCAAGAATCGAGAACTTCATAATCTGCTCCCATTTTTACATACGACATATGTTTATTAGCCGCTTTTATCATTGTTTTTTTAACAAATTCAGGGAAATTAATTTTTCTCCTTGAATTGTAATATTCATTACTTTGCCCATCCATAGATTTAGGCATGGAAAAAACAAGTTCATCATGTACTTGCGAAAGCCATTTTATATTTTTATAATTATTAGTTTTTATATAATTACAAATTTCTAAAATAGCTTCTTTAATACAATCAGCTTGTGTTCCACTAATAGGAACATTTCTTGCTTGTCCATCTACACTTTTTTTTATTGCATAAGGTAATTCATAACGAATACCTGTTTGTACAACTTCATATTTTCCATTTCCTAAATAAATTATTTGAGGAGATGAAATATTATAATCAATTTGGTGTTCATTTTCAATTTCCTTAAATAATTTTAGAACATCAGGAAACCAAATTCTTGATTTACTTCTGTTATCATATTGAAGAAAACCTTGACTGAATGCTTTTTCAACATTGCTTTCAACATAAGCATAAGCATCAGGTATTACAGTTTTTTGTGCTAATAAAATAATATGTCCTTCTTCTTCTGTTACATTAACAGGAGTATAATTAGAATCAATTTTCATTAATTCACTATCTGTTCCATTAAATGTTTCAGCAGCTTTAGCAGCTTTCATTCCATATAGACCTCCAAAAGTACCGTTCTTTCCCGCTTGTCTATATGCAGTATTTATTTTCTTAGAAACAATAAATGTTTTAGAAAGATTATACCAATAAAGAACTTTCTCATCATCACTTTTACTTATAGTATTACCTTTATTTTTAAGTAATTCAAACTTCTTTGAATCATTCCAAATACCATGTAATTTACCTGCTCTATAAAGAAATATATTTCTCCATACATTTTGAACCATAGGTGAATGAGTATCATCTTTTTCAATAGCCCATTCATATAGATTTTTATCATTGCTTTTGTCACATAATATTGCAACTTCTGCTCCAGATAAATCACAAGTAACAATAGATGACTCTTTACCATTTATTTTATCTCCTTTAAAACAATGTCTAAATTTCTTCTTACGAGGAATGTTTTGAGCATTGTATTTATCCATTTCTAAATAACCGCCGCCAGATTGAAATCTACTGTTGATAGCATTTGCTTGTCTAAAAACAGTATGTAATTTTCCTGTTATTGGATTTAGTTTATCAAAAAAGTTTTCTCCAAATGAATTAACTTCATGATTTACTTCTCTCCATTGTTTAAGGAGTAATATAAAAGTTTTTAAAGGCGTTTTAGGAAAATCTATTAGATATTTTGTAAGTGCATTCTTTCCTGTTGTAAATCCTTCTCCTACACTATGTACAAAACTTATCTTTTTCCTTTTTAAGTAACCATTATCTCCTAAAATCTTATTTGCATCTTTATGTAAAGTAGGAATTAAATAAGCATATTTTTTTGATATAGAGCCTTGTAAAGGTGCAGGTTGTTTTAGACAAGCTAATATATATAGAATTATTTGGTCTGAACCCCAATTAATATTATTAGGATTATTGACTTTTTTAATTCGTTTTTTTACTTTATCTACTTTAATATTTTTTGCTTTAGATTTTTGATAGAAATCAAATTTACCTAAATCCCCAAATAAACCTTTTGTGATTTGTCTGGGTTGAAAATTTCTCTTTCTATCATATAGTCCTCCTGAAATTCTAGATTTTTCTACATTAGAAAGTGTATTTCTTAAATTTCTAAACTCATCATCTAATTTACAAGCTAAATGATGTCTTAACTTTGTTGATTCATCAACATTTTCTTGCCACTTTTCTCTATCAAATCTAAAACCATTAAGCTCACATTGAGCTAAATGATAAATTAATGGAAATTCTATAGCTAACATCCAACCTGATAAATCATATTGTTTCAATAAATTTGTTTGAGAATCTCTAATAGCTTCTAAATCTATTAAATCTTCTGCAAGATATTCAATATGATTATGCTCAAATATGAATGTTTTTGGGTCTGCATTAATAAAATCCTTTCTGGTGTCTTTACCATGTTTTCGTCCTTTATTTAAATGACGGAATGTAACAGCAGATAGATTAAATTTAAACATAGGATTACTTTGACAGCCTTGATAAATTTTGTTTTCTGCTATCATAGTGTCATAAACATTATTATGATGAAAATTGAAATGTACTATCTCTAATTTTATATCATATTTAATATTATGACCTATATACTTAAGGTCTTTTGGAATTTTCCAGTTTGTAATATCAATAGAACATAAATCAATACAATATTGTATATCTTTATTTCCTAATCCTAAAAGTAATGGAGATAATTTATAAGCATCAAGTCCTGATGCTTCATAATCTTTAGCAATAGCTTTTCCAACTTTGTAATTTTCTGCTAAAAATTCTTCTAATTCTTTTCTACCTTTTCTTTCAGAAAGAACAATACCTTCAAAATTATGTACTTTATTAGTAATAAATTTTATCATGACTTTAATTATTTAAAAATAATATTCAACAAGCTAATTAACTTTGTAAAAAATTAATCAACTTGTTGAAACTTTAAAAGATGATGTGCGTAAACTTCTTCGCTCTACTGGCTGCAACGTACCTCAATTGTCGTGTGATTTTACGATATATAAAATCTGATTTATTATTCCATTTACCCTCTCTCTGTAAAAGAAATTTGTTTATAACATAATGTTGTACTATATCAGCCATATCAATAAACACTTCATTATATGTTGAACCTTGAGATTTATGTACAGTTAATGCGTAAGCGTAATCAAATGCTTTATTAGGCATGTACCTATTATTATATAATTTTCCTAAATTTTCTAATAATAAATGGTTGTCATAAAATCCATAAAAACTTGCCCAACCTCTTTTTTTTGCAGCTTTTTTATAATGAGTATAATTGTCTATATATTCATTATAATCTTCTTTTCTGACAAAGTCAATCAGTTGTTCTTCATCTTCAGAAACTGCTGCAAGAGTACTGTAGATTTTTATTCCAATTGAACTTAATTCTTTTGTTACTTGTTTAACCAAAAGTTCATCGGAATTATGAACTAGAGTGTAGCTGCTTCTTGATGCACTATCCCATTTTGTAATAGGACGATAACACATCAATAAATCTCCTGCAACTAAATCATCTGTTGTATCAGGAAATAACTTTTTTCTAATACATCTATTATGTGAAGTAACAATATCATTTCTCCATGCTAAAGTTTTTACTCCTTCATAATCAGAAACTAAATGATAGTCGATAAATGTATCATACATTTTCTCCCTAAATTCTTGCCAATTTGTGTAAATCTTAAAGCCTTCTCCTTCACTATTTATCATCTCATTATTAAGATGATGCCTTAATACTTTGTAAGTGTTATCTACTGCTTTAACTAAATTTACTTCTAATGCTTCAGTAAATAAATCTTGTTCTTTTAAATGATTTATTAAGACATTAAATGAGGTGTTACTCCTTTCTATGTCATGTCTATCTGCCAGTAGTAAGGAATAAGCAGGATTCTTTGCACTTTGTCTGCATGGAGTAGACAAATATACAATTCCTCCATCAATAAATCTACTATTAAATACAGTAGATTCTGTTTCTCCAACAGGAGGTAATTGAATCGGGTCTCCTACAAAAAGTATTTTTACTTTACATCTTATCGCTTCTTCTTGTAGATATTCTCTTAAACTCGATTGAATCATTGATGCTTCATCTAACAAAATGAAATCATAATTTTCAAGTTTAGCTTTGTTTTTCTTATCAAATTTTAAATTTGCAGGGTCAAAATCTTCCATATCCTGGTCTACAGCTAAACCTAATAAACTCTGTAAGGTTCTTCCATTTTCTTCACTTGTTGCTTTTATTACTTTTAACGCTTTATGTGTTGGTGCAGATACACATATACAGAATTGAGGAATATGTTTAAGTATATATTTACTTAGATATGACTTTCCTGTTCCTGCAGCACCGGCAAGAGTCATAAAAAGTTTATCATCATCGTATGCCCAACGAACAATATCATTTGTTGCGTTAAATTGACATTTTGTTAATTCTTCCATTGTTTTATAGTTTTTATATATTTAACCATTCCATCGCTTTAAGAATAGCTTCCTTCATATTAAATTTAATAATTGTACTTATTTTCTTGTCATTATGTTCTTGTGAGTATTTTTTTGTAATATAATGACGACCATCTTCATAATCAAATAGCCATTCTTGAGCTTTTGATTGGTATTCTTTATTGTCTTTATTTACATAAATACTATATCCTTTTTTGTTTACATCAAGGATAATTCCATGATTTGCAAAAAAGTCTACAAATACTCCGTAGTATATTCTTACATCTTTTTCAAGTAAAACAAATAAATCTATAGTTTCTTCTAACCCTTTTTTACGATAGTATGTAACTAATAATTTATTCGCTTTACTTGTTTTTGAAAGTTCTTTTAATATCATGATATATAGTTTTGTTTTTAGTCTTCAACATCGAAACCCCACTCTTTTAAATCATCTTTAAAAGTCTCTAAATTACTTTTTTCCATTTTAAACTGAAAACTTACTATCCAAATATTTGGTTGTCCTTCCCTTTCAAAATAATATTCTTGTTTTGAAAAATCATCATCAATAAGTCGAATCTTTCTCTTGAAATTTTTATCATATGCAATCCTGAATGAATGATTACATAATGTTCTTATTCCCACAATTTTACTCTGACAATACCCTTTGGTATTCCTCTCGAGAATAATATCTAATAAATAAGATTCAGCTAAATCCTCTAAAGGGTCATTTATTTCTGTAATAACAGAAGGAGAATAAACATCTAAATCATTATGATATCGATACTCTGTTCTAATTATTTGAGTTACTATTTTCTTTCTATCTAAAAAGTCTCTTGGACCTTTTTTAGTAAGAAAAGGATTAGTGTCTTGATTATCTGCATAATATCTTACAGGATAACTAATATAAGTAGTTTTTCTACTGGAAAATAATGGCTTTGCCATTTTTTCTTCTTTATTTTCTTTGTTCATAATTTTGTATTTTATATGGTTTTTAAATAAATAAAAAGGGGTAACTGTTATATAATACTAAAGTCACAGTAAGTATTGTTGGTTATAACTGGTTACCCCACTCCATGCACTAAAGCTAATCTACTGATTAGCAGCATCAAGTTAAAATAAATAAACTAGAAAGACTGGCGTCTTTTAACTCAAGATGAGTCGATGATAACTTTGCTGTCAGCCATGATATTTCTATCTGGAAGTCTAGACCATCAGTTTTACTCTCTTGCACTTTTAACCTCCAATTGGATAGTTTATTTATATTAAAATAAAGTAAGTTGGTTTTTACTATTTATAATCTTTTGTAACTCACTTCTACTATAAAATCTCTCTATGCTTTCTCCTCTGTCTTCTTGATTATTTTCATCTTTATGACCTATCCAAACTCCCATCTCATCTCTAAGATAAGAAATTGACCTCACTCTAACTTTTACTCCTTTAAATGAATAATCATAAAAACCAGTAGCAGTTGCACCTTTAAAAGGATATGAAAAACTTGCACCTCCTGTACCATTACATATACTATCAACATTGTCTGCTTTGATAATGTTAAATATTATATGTTTAATGGCTGAAGTTATATCCATCAATTCAGTTAAGTTCTTCATGCTCTGTATAAAAGCGGTCACTAAAATTATTAATGAAAAACTTTGAAACATCTCTATGTTGCTTTAAATAAATTGTCGGATGGCTTTGCTTTTCAATGGAATAAGTGCATAAATTATACACATTCCATAAATTATTTCTTCCTACACCATAATCATGTGTAGGCTTCTTAAACTCTTTCTGGATTAAACTTAATTGGTTCATTCTTAATATTTCCTCTTTTAGAAATATTCCACCAATTAGTTGATGCAAAGCATTCTCGCTTAGCTCAACTTGTTTAAATTGTTCACGCAAATTAAGTGTATCTTCAAACTTTGTCTTAGATGCCTCAATGGCTTCTAAAATAAAACTATTAAGATTTATATCTGCTTGTCCTTGATGCTTACTTTTAAATGTGTGGTCTCCCACAATCATTCCATTACTGCAAATAAATACTGAAGCACCTATTGCAAATTTAACAGACATACTCTTATCGTAACTATTTTGGAATGCAATCATGCACCCCATATCACTGTCTCCTAATGAAAGTGTATATTTAGCAGTCATCTTATTTAATGATTGGTCTGTAAAATATACTTTATCGGTAATTTCTAAACCCTTTTCTTCACACATGTTATTTACAGTAGTAATAATACTACTATGGGAAATAGGTGTATAAGTACGAGTACTTGCTGGTTCAACTGCTTTTATAAGTAGTTGCTCTTTTAATAATGTTTCCATTGTTTTTAAAATTTTAATTTAAGTTAATTTAATATGTTTTGTCTTTAAATTCTTGATATTTTCTTCTGCTTTATCATGCAGTGAATTAATAGCTTCTTCTGTATAGCCACTTTGTTCAAAGAACCATCGATATCTTTCAACGGTAGCTTTAGCTTCCATTACTAATAGTTTTTGTCCTCCATCACTATACTCATTGTATTTCTCAGGAAAACCAATACCTTCTAAAGCATTGATATAATATAATTCAATCAATATTTGAATTACTTCTGCTGCTTTCTGTCTTTCTTCTGTAGTCATTTCTTGTTAGATTTTATGCCAGATTCTTTCTCTACTGGCGTTATATAATTCTCTATAAGTTTAACCATAAACTTAAATAGAGTTGATTCATAAACATTTAATGAATTGTGTAATTTACTTACCCAATTACCCTCTGAAGTAAAGGTTTTTTCATCTACAAAAAAGACTTTATAATATATCCTTTGATATACTGAATCTTCTAATAACATTATTCTAAAATAATGATTTAAGAAATTAATCTCTGCATGTATTACAGCAGTCTTATGATACGTTTCTTCATCTGTATCTTTAATGTACATTGACTTATTATTGTATATCATCTCTCCTACAAAACCTGTAGTATATCCATCTATCGTGTCATTGTTAAATAATAAACCTCTGACAAGTAATAAATATACTATCTGTTTGGGCTTCATTTTTAATGTGTTTGTCATTATATCAATCCCAATCTCTTGTAATAATATGTTATCTGACTTAATGCAGTCAATACATTTGTTGATTGCTTGTTTTAATGTCATATCCATTTGTATATATTTTTGTTATAAATTAGGATTTAATTAATCCTATTTGTTTCTAACTTATTGTTTTGTTTTATATATAATAGTTGTTTACTGTATGTTAAATCAAATTGTTTGATTTTGGTTGTTATGTTGTAGCTGTCAGCAATGACAGCATTAATTCGGTGTATATATAGATTAAAAGTCATCAAAACAACGAATAATACAGTTATTACAGCTATTAAAGGTCAAATTCCAATAATATTTGAAATTTGAATTAATATTTTAACTTTGATTTTGATTTAAAGGCATGGTTGCAAAGCCAAGTACTATTTACGTTGAAGTACATAACAGGAAACACTTTATATCCTGTTGTTATATTATGTACTATTAATAATATTGACAACATAAACTAAATGTACTTGACTTATGCAAAAACCATAAAACAAAAATATTTAAAAAGTTATTGGGGAAATATATTACAATTAAATATTTGAAATATTTTAGCTGTCAAGCATACTTATCCCCCGAAGCGTAAGCGTTACTTGCTGTCAGTTTTTACGCAACAGTTTAGCTCTGCTAAACCTTAGTCGAGGGTTATGTTTATGGTATTTTAGGTTCAGTTGAATAATTTTGTTTCTGCAATTTGGCAGAAAAATTCTGTTTCTGTAATTTGACAGAAAATTTGTTTTGGTTCTTTTGCAAATTAGTAAAAGAACACGTTATGTTAACATAACGTTATATAGGAAACTATTGAGAGGGTGGCTAGCGCAAGCGATTATTTGCTTCTTGGGAAGAAGTTCATCCCTATTGATATAAAAATGAACCCCATACAAATGTATGAGGTTCATTATGCGACAAAATGGTTTATCAAATATAATCCTTAACGCAATCTTAGATAAAATCTAAAGGATTATCATCTCCCTTAGGAGCAATTAGTTGAGCAATTCCTTTAGACTTTGAAGCCTTAGCTTTTGCTCTTTGTGCAGTGATAGATTTGGCATTTTCACGCTTGGCATTAGTAGCCGCCAATTCTACCTGTAAATTAATGGTTGCTTTAATTTCATCTACCATTTGTTGGGCTGGTAACGATAGGATTATTTCCTTATCATCCATGCGCCAAAATGGCTTATCAAATGTGGTTGAACCAGTTTTTGAAAGAATTGGAGTACCATCTGCGTTTTCTCCAATCTCTTGACCCTCTTCACAGAAAATCAATGTGCATTTGAAATCAGATTTGTCAAAAGAAGTGGATTCTAAAATATTTGCTAATGTCGTATACGTGACATTAACCATATTTTCAATATCTGCAACACTCAGTTGCACCACTTCATGTGGGTAGTATTCCTGATTGACATTATTTACTACTAATGCCAACAGATTGTCTGATGTGAGCTTGTCTTTTAGCCGTTCTATTTGCATTGAACAAGCGACACGTTGTCCATGAACTGGACCTTTTTGTTTCTTAGCCATGTTTGTATGGTTTTTGAAAAAAATGAATAAAATTACAATGTAGATAAGTGTAACCTACATCAAGACTTAGTCGAGGGTTCATTACTTATGGAATTTTAAGTACAGTTGGAGAAAAGACAATAGGTTATAGAGACCTATTGTTGTTTTTTAATCTAAATCTTTCATAAGCGCATCCCATTCTTCAGGAGTAGTACCTGAAATAAGAAACTCTCTTTCCCCTGGTTTAAGCTCTGGAAAAACAGACTGAATAGTTTTAGTTCCATTTCTCCAATCTTCGTACTTTGACCCTGATACTGTTAAAGAAAACTCTTTACCAGTAACTCTACATTTTTTACTAAATGTATAGAGTCCTTTTCCTGTTTTTATATTCATGATATATGAAGTTTTAAATCCTACACCAATTAATATTGATGTAGGATATTTAAGAAATTATGTTGTATAAACAATTGCACCATCTTCAGAAGTATCTTTGCCTTTCCGTCTATCTCTTTCTTTTTCTAATAGACGTATGTAAGTCTGATGTTTTTCTATATCTTTAGAAAAATCTTTTGATGTATCGTTATTAACATTAATGAGACCTTCTAATTCTGCTTTGTACCGCTTGAGTCTGATTTTGATATATTTATCAGTAAGTTTGGCAATTTCTATTATTATTGCACCATCTTCATCTTCAGAAGTATCTTCTAAATCTTTCATAAACGCATTGAATTGCGCTTTAATAGGTACTCCTTTATAAACCCACCCATTAAGGACGGAAAATAAATTAGCACAAGCATCTCCATTATTTTCAATAGCATCAATGATTGATTCCGTTAGGTTAGTAAAAAATTCATTTTTATTTTTCATTTCATTGAATAATTTACCATCCATTTTATCTTCATCCATTAATACATTAATGTCAGGATGAATGGTTTCAATTAATTTTTCAGCTAATTGTTGCACAGGTAATGTGCAAATAAATGTTTTTTCATAGTTCTTCATGATAGTTATAATTTTAAAGAAAAAAATAACCCCACACTATTGTGTAGGGTTTTATATTAATATAAAAGATTGTTTTGTTCCAGAACAATGAGTCCTGTAATAATTGAAGCTCCTGCTACAATGAGACAAGTTATTAAACTAATTTTTAGGTATTCATTACGAATTCTTCCGCATATTTCAGAGGCAATTAACCAAAGAAATACAATACCCAATGAAAGTAATAAGCAGGTAATCGTTAATAGTACAATATAATCAAATAGGTTTTGCATGATTTTTATATTTTATAAATGAATTTAATCTTGTATACTTATCATAAGCATACCTATTAGCAAACATACGATATGAAACACGTATGGTAACAAATCTCTACCCCATAATACTGAGGTAAATAGGAATAAACCTAAAAGATTTATTCCTATTATTTTTAATGAATTAAATATTTTTTTCATGATTTAGAAGATTTATAATTGTCCATAAATATTAATAAGAAAATGCAATTAAGCATTACTAATGGAGCACTAATAAAATTAGGCATAATAGGACATAAAATATATAGACTTATAAAACCAATTATAATTAATAAGAGATATTTCATGATATATAAATTATAATTACATATAATATTATATGCTAAAGCTTAGTCGAAGGTTTTTAATCATGGAATTTTAAGTACAGTTGAAAAAAGCCAATAAATCCTAAGACTTATTGGCTATTTTTAGAAATTATATTCTTTCTCATATTCAGGGAGAAATTCCCTTTCGTAACCTGTAGTTAAATCTAATTCTTTATCAAGCGGTTCTCCTGCCCAATCAGAATTTACAATGTAATACTCTTTATCTAAGTTTATTTCAATGATAAAATATTCGTGATAGTACCATTCATCTTTATCATTTTCTTCTACCTCTTTATAAATTGCTAATATTTGTTTAGCATATTTAAGAGGCATATCAATTGAAACTCTTGATTCAACCACTGTATCAAAGTGGAGGTCATGAGTTTTACGTTTAATATAGAAAACAAGACTGTTTCCTTGTTTATTTGTTGTAAGTACCATAATTCTAATTTTATTGGTTTATAAAAAAGTAAAAGCTACTATTAATGAAAATAGTAGCTTTTATTAATAACTAACACTTTAAGGATAAAATGTATCTTCGCCATCACGCTCGTCCAATGGAAGAAAGAAGCACTTCCACAGTATGTAAAATATAAGTAAGCAAAATAGAAATTCTATCATGGATTACCTCTAAATATTTCTCCTTCAAAATCAAGGAGATGTTGTTTAGCGTAATTATATGCTTCCCAATACGAGTAAAACTCTCGTATTTCGTTTTCATATTTGCTTAGCCAATAATTGTATGACATAAAGCTATAGTATATAGTCATGTTATAAATATTTTATAGTTACACACAATACTGTATGCTAAAACTTAGTCGAAGGTTATTATGAAATTGGCTTCTGAAAGAAGTTTCATAATCGTTTGTGGAATTTTAAGTACAGTTGTTTAGTAGTTTGTTTTGTATGTAAAACAAAAATAACAAATTTAAGGTATATACTGCGTTTAGCAGTATAATCATACAATTATAACAACAACACCAATCTGCAGATGTGAAAGAAAAACTTCTATATGAAGTTTTTATTGAATTGTATTTTAAGTTCAGTTTTTGATTTTAATTGGTGGGGGGTACTTAATTCAAAAATTTTAAGGCAGGGTTTTCATTATGGTATATCACGCAGAAAATAAACACAATAAAAATTTTTATAAAAAATTTCTAAAACTATTATATAATTAATTGCATAAAAAACCCCTAACTAAATTGCCGTTCAGTTAGGGAACTATGAAATCTTTACAAGGAAGAACTATGAAAATCTTATAATGAAATCATACAAGGAGAGATATTATCATTTATTGTCTATTAATTATTATATAATAATGTATATACATTTTTGTAAAACAACTCTTGCCAGTTCCTTATGTATAATATTATTATAAATAACTCAATTTAACAAAATTTTCTGTAAATACAAAATTTTCTTTACAGTAATTTTCTGCCAGTAGCAATAATTAAACAAGATATTATAGTATATATTGTAGTATATATTACAGAATTTTATTTTGGAGGTAGGGTATAGGGTAGAAAATAAGTAATAGATTATGCAACTAAGGTATATGATAAATCGTTAAATATTTGTAAAATAGTATATAAACATATATTTTTGTTAGAGTGAATTTTTTATTAAACATATATAGGACAAAAATGATAGACGTAAATGTACAAACTATTACTCAACAGGTGGTATTAAATTGTTTAGATTACTGGAATGTTGAGTT
>Ga0310345_10002847_pt1 | contig 17008 bp, 25 predicted proteins | sample HC15DNA20500_MG_FD_204667 | JGI IMG/M metagenome (GOLD analysis project Ga0310345, IMG submission 204667) | Marine microbial communities from station ALOHA, North Pacific Subtropical Gyre - HC15-DNA-20-500_MG | ecosystem: Environmental > Aquatic > Marine > Oceanic | place: Pacific Ocean: North... | reverse complement strand
CTTTAATAAATACATCTGCTTCTGATTCACTAAACTCAGGATATTTTAAATCGACTCCACGAACAAAATAACCTTCTTTTTTTAATCTTTTAACCAAATGTGAACCAATAAATCCACCAGCACCACATACTAATGCTTTCTTCATATTATTTTTTCCTGTTTCATTTCTTCTATAACATTATCATCAAGATATCTATCTTCATTCACAAGTTTAAAATCAAAACCTCTGCCCCAATATCTCCGTCTTAACGCTTCAGCGTGATGAATGGCTACTTTATTTTTACATCCTATTAAATGATATCCATCTTGTTTTGACTTATTAGAACTAATACCTTCAAACTGCCATGGAGATAATCCATTAGGTAAATATTTACACAAATAATCTTTATTCCAAATTGTCCACTCACAAGTCATTCTAAATTCCGAACTTTGACCAAATTCCACTATTTCATAATCTGAACTTCTATCATACAATTTGTGACTTTTACCCATAAATGTTTGAAATATAGAATTGGTTAAACATACTCTACCCACATTCTCTTCCACCAGATATCTTGAAAGTTTATCTATTACATCCTCGTTTACATAATCTAAAATAAATTGATCCTCCATAGTGTAAATAAAATATTCATCATCTATTGAATCAAAAAATGTTCGTAAATCTTCAGAATAATATTTAGGTCCCCTTTGTACTCCCAATGATATAAAACTAAAATTAGAAGGTAATTCAAAGTCAGGTATTTTATATCCTATAAAAGTTACTTTTTTATCTATTGACCAAAATTTATTAAATAAAAAAGCAAATGGTTTTAAACAATGATGATAATCGTTTGAAGTAGAAATGTATATGTTTAAAGGAATACTCATTCTATTCAAACTCGTGAGTAATATTACTATTTATTAAATGTTTAAATTTCTCTTGATTCTCTACAATATATGATGGAAAAGACTCATCAATTTTAATGTATGCCATTGTTGAATATCCGTGTCTACCATATAAATCTCCCCCTTCTCGTATTACAGATTCTATTCTTTCTTTATCCTTAACTTCTGCAGTATCCAACTCGAAATGAGCAAAACTTTCAATTTTCTTAACAATTCTATCTATACCACCTAAATAAGAAAAGTGCCATCCTGAATTTCTTATATCAAAAGATTGTCCAGGCCTGTCCCTAAATGCGTACATAACTTTACAAGAACACCTTTTATCATCCATTGGGTCATCTGTTCCTATTTTTTTAAAATTTCCATATGTTGTAGCAGTTTGACCTGACCACGATGCAAAATTACCATCCTTTATACCCACCCCATTTAAAAAATAATTAAACTGTCTTTGTTTAAAGGACACTACAGAATTTGGATTTGATTCTAAATATTCTTTTGCTTGAATGACCGATTCTGTTTTTAATATTTCATCTGTATCACCCATTATAATAATATCGTCATCAGAACAATCAACTAATCCTCTTATAGTATTGTTTCGATGCCAATGTTCCACTTCATGTCTATTATGAACTGTACCCATTCTTCTCTTTGTTGGTGCAAAATATGGTAGTTCTTCAACTTTAACATGAATAATTTTATCTAAAAATTTAGAATACCTATCTCTATTTTCTTCAAAGTAAAAAGATTTAGAATTACTTGAAAATGTATGTGCCGCTTCAACTATAACAAATTTGTCCACCACATCATTTAATTGATTTAATCTTATTTCCAATAAATCTAATTCATTCCAAAATATTATACATTCATATATCATTGTAATTGTCTTTGTCTCCATCCCTTCATATAATTAAAATATTCATTATCATCTATATCTTCTTGTATGTAATTAAACTTTAAATCATGTTTCCATGCAACATAATTAAAACTTATTTGATCCCTCCTGCTACCATATTTCATTTCAGTCCACCAACCCTCAGAATTAGTAATTACATCAGGTTCATTATGTCGTCTAAATACTACAGTTGTTCTTGCCAGTCCATTATTTTCAGGATATCCCTCTTTTCTATATCTATCTACCTGAGAATGTATAACATTCATATTATCTTTATACTCTTTTTTAGGATTTTGATCACCCAACCATTGAATAAATTTTGCTTCTTCATAAACACATTTTCTAACGTTCAGATTACCAGTTACAGTTCTACCACATAATTCATGATTCAATATAGCAAGATTAGAATCACTCAACAAAGTATCAACTAACTCTGATGGATCTTTTTTTATTTTAACATCAACATCAATCCAAATACTCTCATCATATTCTTTTAAATACCTATGTGGTAAAGTTTTATACCTCTTTGCACTTCGTGCCCCATCTGTATATAAAGGTGGAACTAATCTAATATCCCAGATATTTGATTTAAAATCAACGTTATCAGTAAATATAACAAAATCATATCCACTTGGAACTACTTCTGGTTCAAATAAAAAATATTCTAACTTATTCTTATGTGGAAAAGTGGAAGTATATATAACCTTCTTATTCATTTATTTGGTGTATCCCATTCTTCACCAAAATGTCCAACTGGTACTCGTATCTCATCTTCGGGATTATACTTATGTGTTAAATAATACATCAATATAGAATTTGGTTCAAGTGCCTTATATCCATGATAAACTCCTGGTTTCATCTCAATAATTCTTGGATTTTTATCTGATAAATAAACAAAGTCACACCCATCTTCTTCCGTTGCCATTCCAACTTTCAAAGAACCTTTAAGACAAACCCAATAATCTGTTTGAATATTATGTTTATGCCAAGCCACTATATGTTTTGTACTATTAACATATGAAACATTTATTTGTCCATCTAATACGTCAAATACATCAAACAATCTTTGTGCTCTATCATCTTCGTGGTAATACATATTTTTCTCCTATTAAAAAAATGAAAATATACCTCTGACATGAGAATTAACCCAGTCATATTTATTTATAAAAAATCTTATTTGATATAAACTCATCCAAATGAAATTATCATTAATTATTTCAACTGGTTCATCAACCTCAACCAACATATTTAAATTTCTCTTATTATACAATCTACCGCCATCTTCACATAACCAATTACGAAAATGAACTTTATATTTTTCTGAATTTACAAAATAATCTAAGTAGTGTGGTGTATATCCTTTATGTGCTGCATTCATATTACTAAGAGTTGCCTGTAATGTTGGACTAAGTTGTACTAAATTTACATTACCAGGTTCAAATTTCGCCTCAAGTAAATAGTGTGGTACACCATCAAATCTCTTTCTAATGATTCCCAATATCCCACCATCAGTTGGTAATCCACCTTCTAATGGATTATCCTTTCCAACCTGTTCTATAATTGGTTGACTCCATCCACCCTTGGCTTCTCTCGTCTTTGATTTAACTTCAACTCCCTTAACAGAAAAAAACTCTCCACTCTCATGATAAATTTTATCCTTATCAACTATCCATTTTTCACATTCACTTAAAGGTACTTCTCTAACGGTCATACTTGAACTAGCTACTTGTTTCTTATACCACATTTTAATATAATCAATATTGTGAAATGATGACCAATCTTTTAGAGATTCAAAATGAAACTCCAACTTATCATCAGAAAGATTATGTTCCAATCCATTGATAGAATTTAAATAAAGATTAAGTTCGTCCTTATACACAACGAACCTCTGGAACATGAGTTATATATTCACCCTTAAACTCTTTTTCATTTTCACGAATGTAATCTATGAAATTCCAAGCTCCAAGAAAAGCGTAATCATATTTAGTTATATCAATATCTTTCCTATCCACAACAGGTATATGACTACCAGGTGCAAGTAAGTTCTGTTTATCAGGTGTGGTGTCCGTAATACATTCCATTAACGAACTATCAATGCCACAATAATTAAAAACAATAGAAGATTTACAAGTTGCACCAATGGTCATAACCTTCTTACCATCAGATTTAGCCTTATGTAATATCTCTAACAAATCTTCTTTTGATTTTTCAACTCTTTTACCAAACTCTACATAAGTTTCAAAATCATTAAGACCAAATTCTTCTTCTCTTTTTAAATTATCAATTACAGAATCTTCTGGTGGATTATCACTTATCAATCTTGCAAATATTCTATTAGAACCACCGTGAACCTCTAAATTATCCACTCTACACAATTCTAAACCATGATTATTTAAAAGATTATCAAGTGAAGTTACTGAAAATAAATGTGGATGTTCATCATATATTTGATCATATGAATTTCGTTTTAGAACAGATAGACAAGACGGGTCCTCAAATACAAAAACACCTCTACCCGTTAATAGATTTGCTGCTGCTTGAAATGTATCCTCTAAATCATTAATGTGAGAAATACAATTAGCAGCATAAATCAAATCAAATTTACCATAACTACTTTTAATTTCTTCAGATAATTCAGTAGTCCAATATTCGGGATAAGTTTTATATTCCAATTCTTTATTGGTATACTCTGCAAAATTTCCACAAGGTTCAACACAAACAGAATCCTCTCTACTAAAATTCTTTATGAAAGTACCATCATTAGAACCTATCTCTAAAACTTTATTTGGTTTAAACTCGTCCTTCAGCATCTCAGCAGTATTTTTAAAATGTTCTATCATCGGAACAGATTTTGATGTCCAATATGGATATTCTGCATCAAATATTTGTTCTGGTTTAACAAACTCTTTCATTGAAACTAACTTTGTATCTTCATCAAATACAACTTTTAAATTATAAAAGAATTCAGTATCAAATTGTTCTTCACTAAGGAACTTATTTCCCAATGGTTGTTTACCTAAATCTAAAAATTCTTTTTTCATCTAATTAACTCCAATTTTTCTAAATAATTTTCTTTATTAACATAATGTTCTGATTCTATAACATTGTGATTTAATGGAAAAACTCTCTGAATCTGAAATGCATTTGAATATCGTGTAATACAATCTAAAATTCCACAATGAGTTCCAATATTGAGTTTTGCCTTACTTCTAATATAAAGTTGTAACCGAGTATCCATATGTCTCATATCTAAACATTTATTAAAACTAAAAGGATATTCATCTGGTCTCCTGTGAGTATAATAAAAAAATGGTAAATCACCACATTTTTCTAATAGTGCAGTCATAATCATTTTATTACCTTCTTCGTCATAGTCCTTACCTGTCGATTTTGATTTGCCCTCAAATCTACTTGTAATAACTAAACCACCAAATTCACGATCATCAACGGCTTCACGGATAATATCATCTCCTAACTTCTTTTCATCGTCTGTCCAATAAATTTCAGGGATATAATCTTCCATTTCCTTATCTTCAAACTGCCAAAACTTTAACATTTGTTTAATTAAAGGTATAGATATCTTAAATTCATCATATACTCTATAATGGTCATGAAATATTTCACCTTCAATGGAATCTACAAATCTATCCACATAAGGATTATTATCAAAAACATAATTTACGGTTTTAAAGGGATTATCCCAAGTTCCCCAATTATCCTTCATTTGACCGAACAACTTCTCAAGTAAATTTACAGATGGAACATATACTTTACAATTTGGATACTTCTCTTTCAATAATCGAGGCATTGCAGATATAATTACCCAATCACCAATTCCGTGTGCAGTTCTCATAACTACAAACTCTTGATTTTCTAAATACTCATCAGGTATTCTTAATCCTTCTAATTCTTCAAAACCAAGATTGTCCGTTTCGTGAACTGGATGTAATTGATTATCTACGATTCGCCAAAATATCACTATATAACCTATTTTGTTGTTCTTGTTTATCTATTGTTTTGTGATGATATAACGATAATTCTTCTTGTGGTGGTAAATGGGCATAAGTTTTACAACCCCAAATGTGTTCGTGAACTGGTTTTACCCACCTTATTTTTTCATCTCGTCTGAATACTCTCGCCTGATAATCTGGATAGTTTATCCAATCTTTATCATTCACTCTCCATCCCCATTTTATACAATGTTCATTGGTAAATCCTTCAACCGTATTTACTCGTGGGACCCATACTAAATCTACGTCATTTGTTTCTAACATCTCTGGTAAAATAGTAACGAGATTCTCATGTGGAATCTCATCTGCGTCTATGTGAAAAATATAATCTCCACTACAATTTTCTATTACTGAATTTTTCTGTGCTGAAAAATTACCATCAAGTTTTCTTTGATATATTTTAATAGTTTTTGCGTGTCCATATTGTTGTGACCACGATTGTAAAACAAATTGTGTATCTTCATCCGAATAATCATCACAAATAACTATCTCATCTTCTTCTTGTGTTTTATGAATGAGAAATTCTAATAACTTGTTAAGTTCATCTGCTTCATTATGAACGGTAATTCCGTAACTAATCTTCATCTACTATCCCAAATTTATTTTTAGTACGAGTATCTGTTATTGATATAAAATCATAATTAGTGAGTTCAAATTTCTTTATCTTATTCAACTTAAAAGTTTTATAAATTCCAGGAATTCTTTTTTGAAGTTTTTTTAACTGTTTGTCATATACTGCTGTATTACGACCTTCTATTATTAATTGTTGATGTTCGAGTCCAGATTTCCAACCTGTTACTATACCACTTGCCTCCCTAATAAGTTTTCTAACTTCTGCCACGGGAATTTCATCTAAATCTAAACAATGTAAAAGTTGTTTTGACTTGCCTCCCGCCTTCGGATAAATATTTATACCCAAAACAACGTACTTAGTCTTGGTTGCAGTTTCACTATCGTAACTTAACTCATAAACACGACCCCGTAGTGCTGAACCAGGTGCTATAACTGTTCTATCACTAATTAATCCCCTATGTGTTTGTAAGTATCCCATTATGATTCTGCCAATGGTTTAGTTTCCTGTAAATTATTCCCAACAATTCCCATTGATTGACAGGCCAGTAAGAATTCATATTGACCAAATTCCATTGCATTTTCTACATCAAGTTTTTCAGTATAAAACTTACCTTCTTCATTAGGAATTGGATAAGATTCTATTTCATCAGGTTCTACTTCAATTACCGATGCGAATCTCCATCCCCAATTTTCTACACTTCCCTCTGGATAAATTATTCCAAGTTTACCCATATTAACTACTGATGGATACCAAAATATTTCTCGTTCTTCATCAAAATACCTTAATTCCTCTACAAGTTTAGATGAACCTTCAATTTTATGTTCTTGATCCTTTTTATAATATGAACTACTCATAAATCCACAATTAAAACACATATAAGATTCAAATTTTTCTTGAGTATCCTCGAAACAAGAATCTTGATCATAACATATTGGACAATCTATTACACTTTCCATTACTTAACCTTTTTTAACTTTGGTAATTTAATCTTCGGCATCTCTCTTACTGAACCAACCTTTTTTAACTTTGGTAATTTCAAATCTACTGGCGTTGGTTGTTCTTCAAATTTTGGTAAATACTTATCAAGCATTTCTTCAAACTTTTTAGTCATTGAATCTAATGAAAATCTGGTTTGATTCTTTATTGAAAGTTTCTTAGCCTTAACCGCGTATTTACTATAATTATCAAATACATCCTTTAGTGTTTTTGATGCATAATTATAATTTACTGTGAACCATTGGGCACCTTTAACTCTCATGTTTTTAGGGAAAGATTCTTTTTTTACATCATTAAGACTTCCAGGTAATAATATAGCATCCGAATCAAGAAAATCTACATGACCACTCCAATTTGGTGCAATTACAGGTTTCTCTGAAAGAGATGCTTCAAGTAGTGGACGACCAAATCCTTCTCCGTGTGTAAATGAAACATGAGCCTTTACCTTTGGATGATTGTACAGACCATTCATTTCTTCATCACGTAAATCTCCATGTAACACATATACATTTGGTAATTTACCATTAACTGTATTTTTAATTTCAGTTAATTTTCCCATAATTTCTTCCCTGTCTAAAATACAAGGTGTTGCTCCTGATGTTTTAAGAATAAGAGCTGGTTGTTTCTTTTGATTCTTAAAAGTTTCTAAAAATGTTTTAATCAACATACCAGTGTCTTTTCTATCTTGTCCCAAACTACCCTGTAACCAATGTCCTACAAATAAGAAACAAAAATCTTCTTTAATTCCTTTTAATTCATCTACTAAATCTTTTGAAAATTCTTTAGTTGGTTTATAAAGTTCTATATCTGTCCCCTCAAATAAAACTTCAACTGGTGTATTACACCTAAGTTCACCAACTTTTTGTTTCTGATCATTGTGTTTATCAAATACCATTCTGTTCAAAGTTTCTTTAATAAACTTGGCTGGAACTATATTTAAATTCATTCTATTTAAACCCTCAATCCATTCGGGAGGACAAGCTGTAGTTTCCAATCCTGCTGTAATACCTACATTATATTTACCTACTGGTTGAAATTCATTCGGGACTACTATATGAAAATGAATATCCGGCTGTCTATCCATATTTGGATTGTCTAATAATCTTTTAATTATAGGGGCATCATTTGGATTATCCTCACTTAATGCATTTTGTGGAGTTGTGCCCCAACGTACTGGCCAGATTTTTACATCGAACTTGTCCATCGCAATCAATGACCTAACTATATCTCTACTATGTGAACCATAACCACTTCGGGTGCCTACGGGTGCTGTTACTAACACTAATGGTTTCATTTATACCTCTTATTTAAATGGTGATTCTAAAAACTTATTAAAACCGTTTATAACTTTTGTCCAAAAAACATCTCCAGGTTCACTTCTTCTACGGTCTGTCGTTTTCCGTCTTGCTGTAGTTTTTCTTCCTGACCGTTTACCTGTCGTTGTCGTTTTCTTCTTTGCTCTTGGCATTTTATTCTCCTTATGCTTTGTATAAAGTAAATCTTTTTCGTGGTGTCCACTTCTCAAATCCTGTTTCCATATCGTGAACAAATCGTTCACACATTAATTTGGCAGACATTCCAATTTCTTCTTTTAACATCCACTCTCTACCTTTTAATCCTACTTCTTTTCGTTCTTCTTTTGGTGTATCATACCACTCTTTAAGTCTATCTGCTACATCATCCCACCTACACCTATCGTCAAAAATATATGGTGTTGGTATTGAACCTTGTAATGAACGATTGGATGGCCAAACTGGTTTTACCCACTCTCCCCAAGTTAAATCTTTATTATCTTTCCACTTTCTATCATCGTGAAATGAATGAATCTCTGAATAATCTTCGTGGGTGACGTGTTTTCCCTTTAACTTAAATCCACATTGGTCTTGTAATCCTCCTGTAACATTTACAATTATTGGTGTTCCGGCCATTACTGCTTCTGCTGTTCCTAATCCAAATCCTTCATTAGATGCTATATTAAGTTGAACATCTGCTATGTTATAAAGAAAATTAAGTTCCTTATCATCTAACTTCTGATGTGAAAAAATAACATCATAACCTGGACAAAGTTCATCAACTACAACAGGTAAATCAGTTCCATTCTGGTCTACTGGTTGTGTATGCATAATTAACACACACTTATCAGATTGTTCTTTAGTTAACATATCACAAAATGTTTTATACGACATTATAACATCACTTGGAAGTTTTCTACGAATATTTCTGTTGTTCCAAAATATTATAAAATCTTTATCTTTATTATGTAAAACTGAATTACGATACCCTCGTAATTTATTCCAGTCTTTTACATCTAATTCACCTATTGGATAAAATTTATCTTCTGGAATTCCGTGTGGAATATATGTATTGTCCCAATCATTTCTTGGTTTCTTTCGTGCTACATTATTTACAATATTAACCGTCTGTTTAGAAATATTCATAATTAGGTCAGAAGATTCATAAAAAAATTCATTATATCGTGGATAAGGTAAATCATCCCATATATTATAATAAAAAATAGGAACGTGTTGTCTAATCTCATGTTCCATTTGATATAACCATTGCCAAAATCTTGGATCTGTATAATGCATAATAGCATCTGGTTTTTCTATTCCCATTAATTGTCTCATCAATTCTTGATTTCCATAACCACTTATAGGATAAATTTTAAGGTATGCATCTTCGACACCAGTTTCTTTACGAACTGAATCATTCATATCCACAATCTTACCTTCTTCGGGATGTTTTATTGCTCCACCAACTTGAACCCAATCATATTTATCAATTGTTCCCAATACAAAATTTTTAGATACTGTACCAACTCCACTCGACATCCGTAAATCGTCTGAAAGTAACATTATTTTCTTTTTAGACATATAACCCTCTTTGTTATAACTATTTAAAAATTACTACCACTAATCTGTAGTTCATCATATTCCACAATAGACTTTTTATATTTCTCGTCCTTCATATATCTATCTATTGACCTATTAACCAATTTTTGTAAAGTAAATTCTTCATTTAAAGCTACACCTCTGAACTTCTTATACAGTTCACTTATAATTCTAACAGATGTAATCTTTGTTTCGTCCTTCATATTAATAATCTCCGTATATATGTATATACATATCAAATCAGTCCAAAATTACAACTTTTTTCTTCATTTTTTGTGCATGACTGATAGTATCTAATGTTCCGTTTGATTTGTATCCCTCTGGTATGAATGCTACTAAATAATCACTATATTCTGCAATTTCTTTGTTTCTGTCAAAATAATTAGTGACACGATAAGGTTTTCCGTATTCTTTTCTATCTAAAATACAATGTTGATTATAAGTGTAATGTTTTGGTGGAAATTCTACATATCTCATATCAAACTCTAATGCAAATTTCTTTGCGTATCCGTCTGCCCCCTTCATTTGACCACCACTTACTACTTCAACATCATCCCCAAACTTTTCTTTTAAATTAAAGACAAACTCTTTAACTTTAAGTTTATTAGTGTATATACGGGCACCTACTATACCTACTTTTTTCATTCTATTTAATCCTCATAATCATTTCTTTTCTGTTTTCTCTTTATCTGTTTCTCCTGTCTGGGTGGTTTGGGGGACGTAACAAATTTTAAACAATCTCTAAATTGTTCTAATCCTTTTAACACTCCACTAAGTCTCCATCCAATATCGTGTTCATATTGAAATCTACAAGGATACTTCACGTCCTTATCTTCATCATGTACAATATTATACCAAGTAAATTGAGCATGATCATTATCTCTATTTGGTCGTATTGTAGTTTTGTAGTGAAGTATACTTTCATACTTTTCTATAAATGACTTTAATTCGGCCGGTTTTACCTCTCCTTCATCATACCACAGCTGAAGTTTAAAAGTGTGTACTTTATAAACCTCATGAATTTTATCCACGACCAAATGTTCTAATGGATCATTTAAAAAATCAGATAACTTTATTCTTAGTGCGTAAATTGCTCCATTCATACTCTCACTCCATTCTTATCACATAACTTTGGTTTATCTCTGTAATCACACCACCTACAATTTTTCTTTGAAGGTGTTTTAATATAAGTATGGTCGGTTTGATATTCTCCTTCATCTGTAAAACAATCATCTATAAAATTTTTAAGTCTTAAATTCACCTTATTTATAGATGGTTTTCCATTAGCTGGTGTAAATGTTTGTACTCGTTTTTGTGGAAAATCCGTATTCTCCCACAATTTTCTTTTAACAATAAAATATTCAACTTCAATTCTATCTAATGGTACATCAAATTGTTTAGAATAAAATTGTTTGTATAACAATAGTTGGTCTGTTTTATTCTTATCGGCTTTCTGATATTTATTCCATCCGTGAGTTGCTGTCTTTATATCAATAATCTTAATTCTGTTTCTAACGGTATCTTTAATAATTAAGTCAATAAACCCACGAAATTTAATATTCTTATCCATACCATAATCAAGTTCCGTTTCAATACCAACTAACTCATATCCTCTTTTACTAAAATACATACTTCGTTTCTTTTTGAAGAAATCTATTATCTTTACTCCATCTGAATAAAATTCTACCATTTGGTCTTTAGTACAGAACTTCACTCCACCATTTTCTTTTACAATTTCTAAAAAATTTATCTTTAATCTATCTTCCAACATCTCATCTAAATAAAGTTGGTCTGCTTCCTTAATACTTTTTGTATACATCACTCTTAAATACTCTTGAAGAACTTCATGCATACTCGTGCCAAATAAAGTGTGTATATTATCAGTAAAGGTAGATAATCTATCCACATATGAAAGTTTCCACATCCAAGGACATTTATCCCATTGTGAAAACTGACTATATGATATTGATTTTCTTTTAGCCATTTAGTTTTTGTATTACAGATTGTTTGGGTATTGCCCCAACGAATCTATCTACTTCTACTCCATTTTCTTCAATCACCGTAGTCGGTACTGAACGAACTCCGTATTTAGAAGCTAATTCTTGATTCTGGTCTACATCAACAAACTGAATTGAATGACCTTCTCCTGCTACTTCGTTCATAACTGGTTTAAATGCTTTACACGGACCACACCATGTGGCTGTGAAATACTTTGCTGTTCTCATTATTTACCCCACTTTCCATTTTTTACGATTGTTGCCATGATTCCATAGTTGGATACATCAAGAAATGCATCTTCCATAGGTTCACCATTTACTGCTGCTTCTCTACCACCCATCAACAAAGTTTTTAATCTTTGTATCTTATCGTTCATTCTGAACCATAACCCTGTTAATGATAACTTTACTTCTTCTTCTGTTTGTAATTGTGAACCAACACTTATGTTACCTGGTCCGTAATCGTGTTGTTTATGTAAGAACAATTCATATTGTTCTCGTTGTAATCTACGAAACTCTGCTGTCATCTGAGGCCATTCTTCTTCCATTAATGTTACAATATCTCCGTGATCACCTATTAAATAAGAATTTACTTCTTTTTTCTTTACCATTTTCTTTGCTTTCTTTATTTGTTCTGCATATGGTACTTTTTTATTTGATTCTTTTAATACTTCTGGCATAATATATCCCTTATTTCATACTTGATCTTACGAATAATTATTGTAAAAGTCAAGTGATTTTATCTACAATACCGTATTCTAAACATTCTTCTGATGTCAAATATGTATCTTGTTTGGAAACTTCTTCCCAAAACTCTTGTGTCTTTTTTGTAACATCACCTAAAATACGATTTATGTTTGTTTGTAATTTTTTCATATGGTCGGCTCCTTTTATCACATCTGAAGTTTTACCCACTTCAAACGCCGAACCTTCGTGTACCATAACCGTTGAATTTTGAGTCATCGTTCTTTCACCAGTTCCACACGCTAATATTACTGCGGCAGCGGACATACAGGCTCCGATACAACGAGTATTTACTTTAACTGGTAATGAATTAAAGTAGTCAATCGTTCCTAACATTGCGTAAACATCCCCACCATAGGATGAAATGATTAAATTTACATCTTTCTTTCCCTTAGTATATTGAATAAAATTATCAAACCTTGTCATGACTGAATATAATTGGTCTGTATCTATCTCATAAGTTAAATACATAGTATTATTACCTAAATTAATACCCCACTCTAACTGTTTGAATAGTATTTGTGTTTCTGTATCCAATCCTGGCATATCCGCATAATGTACTTTTAATAACCGTTCAAGGTCACGTTGTTCTCCCATACTTTCTCCTATTTTTTAAAGACGAATATAGGTTCATATTTATAACCTGCACCCATCACACTTGATAATGTTAATTGTAATGTATCTTCTTGGGTAAAACCCAACTCTTTTGAAATCTTTACTGTTTGTTCTTCTATAAATTTATACTTTGGTGTATTTGCGATATTGTATAACATATAACCACCTTTTTTTAATCCAGTATAACAATTCTCTATTGTACTTCTTAAAAAACCATCTACCCACTCATCTTGAGTAGGATACTTTATGTAACTTTGTGTGGGCTCATCGGAATACTTTTCCGTGTCGAAATAAGGTGGTGAAGTAAAACACAAATCAAGAGATGATTTGTCTGGAAGATATTCTTCACTTCCTTGTTTATATATATCAATTTTTTTACTAATATACGAGAATTCTTCGCTCATCTGCAATAAACCCTTATAAGTTCTTGTAGATGGTTCAGTTCCTATGTAATGTTTGGTATTAGAAGATGAAAGAAATCCAAGTAACCTTCCACCCCAACCACAACTCATATCCCAAATAGTACCATCACCGCCAAACTTCTCGTAGATTAGTTTGGCTGCTGTAGGACGGAAGTTAGATACTGATTGAACTCCTGAATATAACTTCAAAGATTGTCGTAGTCTGTTTTCGTGGAACTTGTTTCTTTCTCCTTCTGGATCCTCACCTTTATAGTGTTTCTGTTCCCAATTCCAACACTTTGTAATGACTGACTTAAATATCTTATCATCATTGAATGCTTGCATCGGTGATGTTCTTGAATGTCCACATTGAACTTCCCAAAAGAAAGGAAAGTATGACCAAGCTAATCTTAGACAGTGCATAGTTTGGACTATTTGATTGTCTATGAATATTGTATCGACATCAAACCTTTTGAGTTTCCTCATATGTTCGTGTTTTTCTTCTTCACGAATTTTATAATGTGGGAATCCATGTCGTCTGTAATAATCGAATATGACTTCTACCCCATATTCTCTATCTACTACATCTATTGAATTTGTAACCCTTTCAAACTCTAAGTCTTTTTCATCTATATCAATGAATTGACCGAGAGTTTTATAATTTACTCTTGTCATATAACTTTTTAAATTCTTCATAAACCAAATTCTGTATACCTACTGGATAATGACCTAAATCTCTTGCTGGAATTGAATTATCATTCCGAGTAAATTTATCTGTTATTTTATCTGTCAAATAATAATAATTACAACCTATATCGTGAGATAATCCTTTTATCGCATTAATATAAACCATTTGATTGTAATTACAATATTCTTCTCCTACCAGAACATCAAGATAAAATTTCCATCTATATGGCTTATGCTCCCACCTTTCATTTTTCTCCCAATGATTTAAACCTACAACCTCGTTCTCAGTAAAAAATTCATATCGTGGCCATGGAAAGGTATAATGAAAAATATTCTTAATTTTTAATGTGTCTTTCCAAGAAAGTATTAATCTATAATCTGTTTGGATTCCGCAACCACCTTGAGATAAATTCCAAAACTTTCCACCAACATATTTATTTAATTTGTATGACCAAGCATTTTCTAAGTGATGGCCTACCCCCATTGTATGACTACACCCAAGAAAAACATTACCTTCATCTGTATCATTAAAATCGTCTGGTGTTCTAAATCCATAATTATTATAACTATATTTTATTGGATTTTCTTTGTAATACTTTAATGATTTACTATTAGGATCTTCCTTACAATTTTTGTCAAATCTATCTTCATTGTCCCAACCAGTCCAATTCTCATTTGTATCTGCCGGATAATATGATTCTTTATATTCCCCAGGTTGTAATATCTTCACGAATTAATTACCAATTTAATTTATCTCCTAAAAACCATGTTATAAGTTGAAGTCTAACACCCCCAGCTTTTACTCTTGTAACTCTATGTGGAACTATTACAGGTATTAAAGTCATCAAACCAACATTTTGTTCTACAGTTACCCAACCAGCTTCTCCTCGTTCATCTTCTCCATCCCAACCATAATGCCAATCAAATACTTGAAATTTTCCACCTTCATAGTCATCATTCAAGGCTACAGAAACTGCAACTCTTTTTACATCCTTTACTCCATCTGTATGCATATAATGATGATCAAATCCATAATTTGCCACATCATACTCCTTTATAATAAGTGGCCATTGACCATTGCACTTACAAAAATCATTATCCCAATACTCTTTCAACCTATCATAAACCCACGGGGATGCCATTACAACTCTCTCTCTTGCTTCCGCTTGAGGTCCATTAATCCAAGTAGGTTCAAATTTAGTTCCCATTGTAAGTCTACTAACCATTTTTGTTTTCATTTGAAGAATCTCTTTACATTCTTCCTCACTAAAAACTTGATGTTGAGTATAACTGCGTTGCCATATACTCATTAGGGTAAATTTAGTTTCTTTAGTTCCTTTGGATCTACTCCATAACTCTGGAGTATCGTTTTGAGATTTGCTTTGTTTTGTTCAGTAGTATAGAATACTTCTACATATTCATGTGCCTCTACAATACTTGATTCGTAATGTTTTGCTACTACTTCTAATAACCATTTTGGATGTTTCATATTCTTCTTTCCTTTAACATATTTCAACCACTCCTTCTTCTTTGGAAGTACATTAGTGTATAACTTGTATAACTCTTTTGGTTTCAAATTATATCTTTGAAACTCATTTACTATATCCACATATTCCATCTTCATAGATAGAAATCTATGTATCATATAGTTAGACCACTGCTTCTTCTCTGTTTCATTTAGAGAATCCCAATAACCTTTGGTCTGTTTTTGTGTGATGTGTGTAATGTGGTCGAATAGACCTTTATTTTTCATAATTATAACTATTAAACTATTTTCTCAAAATTGGTTTTAATATGTCTCTTGACTACCAAGAGTCAAAGGCGCTTCCACTTGCAACCTCGAATCCATCTATTGTAGTAGAACCTGATGTCCAATGTAATACATAAAGTGGTTTAGATGAACTTCGTGAATTTAAAGCACTCGTAAGTGTAGAAGCTATACTTGAAGTGAACGTACCCCAGTTCTCTCCGTGTGAATTCATTACCCACCCTTCCATAGATGAAGTAGTTACACTATCCCACTCAACAAAACTTGATTCATCAACCGAACCAAGTTCACACGAATAATTTATTCTTTCATAATTTAATACACCACCTGCAGCAGATGAACCACTATCTATAAATGAATAGTTAATATTTCTTACAACATCATCGAGTGAACCACTTGAAGTGTATCTCCAACAATTCCTTACTTGAAAATCCATTTAAATTCTCCTATAATATAATTTACCACTAATAAATATCATAATTAAAAACATTTCTATAATTGTATTAAAACTGCCAAAAAACATAAAAGTATTGACATCCCAAGTTTCC